>WNGD01007302.1_pt1 | contig 15200 bp, 13 predicted proteins | sample 5400671 | NCBI WGS metagenome assembly WNGD01 (sample SAMN13153369, study PRJNA577476) | soil metagenome | isolation source: 40 cm soil or saprolite under grassland replicate 2 | place: USA:California | collected 2016-06-15 | reverse complement strand
AGCTGCCCCAACAGCCGCTACCCTTCGGTCAGCAACCCCAGGGATCCTTCGGTCAGCAATCGCCGGTGCAACCATCGCAACAGCCGGTACAGCGCCCGGGGCAGCCGGGCGGGCAGAGTCCATTCAGTCCGATCGGCGGCGGCGCAGGGACGCCTGTTGCAGCGGGCGGCATTATTGGTGTCGGTTCGGATAATGATGAAGCTTCCGTCATGGTGTACAACCAACGGCAGAAGTACAGTGAGTGGGAATTCCTCGCGATTCTCGGGCCAGGCGGCCCGCAAGGGCTGCGTGGCCAGCAGCCCGCGGGGCAACAGCCGGTACAGCCCGGTCAGGTACCCGGGCAGGGTTTCCAAGGCCAGCCCACTCCGTTCCCAACGCCGATTCCGGGTTCGCCTTCGGCTTCGCCATTTGGTCCGCAGCCGGGTACGGCACCTTTCGGGCCTACGATGCCTTTCGGGTCTCCTCCAGGACCACAGCAGGGTCAACAGCCATTTGGCTTCGGAAACCCTCCCGCTGTACCCGGCCAACCGGCGCCGGCTAAGCGCCCATGAGCTACTCGACGATTCAGTTTCATCCCGGCCCGCGTGTCGCGAGCATTGTCTTGAATCGTCCGCCGCTGAACATCATCAATCTTGAAATGTTGGATGAATTGAACGCCGCATGGTCCGAGGTCGAGGACCTGAAGGCCCAGGTGGCGGTTCTCTCCTCGGCCGGCGATCGGGCATTTTCGGCTGGTGTGGATGTCGCGGATCACATGCCGGGAAAAATCGAAAGCATGATCGAGAAGTTTCATCATCTCATTCGGCGGATCCGGAAATCCGACTGCATCACGATCGCCGCAATTCATGGTTACACCTTCGGAGGCGGCGCGGAGCTTGCCATGGTGTGCGATCTCGTCATCGCCGCCGGTGAGACCCAGATCGGGCAACCTGAGATTTCCCTAGGATGTTATCCGCCGGTGGCTGCGGCCTACTTGCCCGGCGCGATTGGTTTCCACAGGGCTTCAGAGATGGTACTGATGGGCGAACCGATCCATGCCGCGGAGGCTGAACGCGCGGGTTTGGTTAATAGGGTCGTGCCTCGCACAAATCTCAGCGAAGCCGTTGATGCGTACGTTGCTAAGCTTCTCGCCAAGAGTTCAACGGTGTTGGCGTTGACCAAACAGGCCCTCCGTGAAGGCGCCGGACACCATTTCGAAAAGGCTCTCGATCGTTCACAGGAGCTCTACCTGCGCGATCTGACCAGGACCGAAGACATGGTCGAAGGAATGAACGCCTTCCTGGAAAAACGGCCGCCGTCCTGGAGGAATCGGTAGGAGACAGATTTATTCTTCCAGAGCGTCGACGACCTCGTCGTAGTGCTCTTCAACCTTGACTTTGGGAAAGATGTGCGAAATCTTGCCTTGAGCATCGATGATGAACGTCGTTCTCTCGATGCCCATAAATTTCTTTCCGTACATTGATTTTTCCTTCCAGGTCCCATACGCCTCGACAACGTCCTTCTCTGTATCGGCTAACAAAGGAAAGTTCAGATCAAATTTCTTTTTGAACTTCTTGTGGGATTCGACGGAATCAACGCTGATCCCCAGGACAACCGCGCCGCGGCTCTTGATCTCATCGATTCCGTCGCGAAACGCGCAAGCCTCTTTCGTACAACCCGGCGTATCGTCCTTCGGGTAGAAATACAAAACAACTTTCTTGCCCCTGAAATCGGAAAGTTTCACCTTCTCACCCAGGTCGTTTAATACGGTGAAATCCGGCGCTTTTTGTCCGACCTTCAGAGCGGCACTCTCTGCTTTCGACATGGTCCTTTCTCCTATAATGCAGGTCTATGCGTGATTTGAAACTTCGTCGAGTCCTAAAAATTGATGAAGAACACCTGAAGCATATCGAAGATGAGGTCGTCGTGGAAGAACCGCTGGAGATTCGAGTGAACGGTGAAAGCCTATCCGTGACGATGAGAACTCCGGGCAACGACTTCGATCTCGCTATCGGACTGCTCTTTACGGAAGGGATCATTCGGTCTTACGATGAAATCGGCACGATTGCGTATTGTCCTGACGAAGACCAACCGGAATTAAAGAACGTCGTGAATGTGGTGCTCACCGAGCCCGGACGCAGAATCGAATCGTCGCGGCGCCTGTGGTCGAACTCCAGTTGCGGCTTATGCGGTAAAGCAACACTGGATGCCATCCGCCGGATCTGCCAGCCGGTCCAGAGCGCTATATCGGTCACGCATGCTGTCCTTTACGCGCTGCCTTCGCGCTTGCGCAACGCTCAGGCCAACTTCGAACGTAGTGGCGGAATCCATGCCGTCGCTCTTTTCGATGCGCAAGGCAGTCTGCTGGCCCTGCGCGAAGACATTGGCCGCCACAATGCCGTGGATAAGGTTCTGGGTGCGGCACTCATGGGCGGGTTTCTTAATGCGGAGATGGTAATGATGGTCAGCGGACGTTTGGGATTCGAGATCGCTCAGAAGGCGCTGATCGCGGGAGTACCGATCGTCGCTTCGATTTCAGCCCCATCCAGTTTGGCCGTGGAGCTTGCTGATGATTTTGGGATGACCGCAATTGGGTTCCTCCGCGGACACTCCATGAATGTGTACTCGCATCCCGAGCGGGTCAGGGTTTAAATACGATTTTGCCGAAGACCGCGCGGGCTTCGATCAGTTCGTGCCCTCGTCTTGCTTCCCGGAGCGGCAGGACTCGATCGATCACCGGCCTCAGTTGCCCGCGAAGCACGCACTTCATCACATCGAGAAAATCACGATGGCTGCCCATTGTTGATCCGATCACCTGAACTTGACGAAAGAAAATCTGCCGCAGATCGGTCTGCGGAGCGAAGCCCGTTGTTGCGCCGCAGGTGAGCACGCGGCCGCCGCGGCGCGCCGATCGGAGACTGCGGACCCAGGTGTCGGCCCCGATATAATCCACTACGACATCGACGCCGCGCTTGCTGGTGAGTTCCCGAATCTTCTTGTCGAACTCTTCGGTCTTGTAATTAATCAGGAAATCAGCGCCAAGCTTGCGCGCGCTCTCCAGCTTTTCATCGGTGCTTGCCGCAGCAAATACGCGGCAACCGGTCATCTTCGCGATTTGAATTGCCGCCGTTCCGACGCCCGCACCGGCGCCGAGGATCAACACATCTTCACCAGGACGGATGTTTCCCTTCGTCACCATCATGCTCCAGGCGGTCAAGAAAACGAGCGGGGCGGCCGCGGCTTCCTCGAAGGAGACGGAATCGGGAATCGGCAAAACGATGTGGGCCGGAACGGCAACCAGTTCAGCGTAAGCGCCGTCTCTATTTTCACCGACCATGGCATAGGACGTACATTGACCTCCGAATCCGGCAGCGCAAAACTCGCATCGGCCACAACTGATGCCGGGATTAATCGTCACGCGTTGCCCCACCTCTAGCCCCGAGACGTCGGGTCCAATCTCTCGAATGATTCCAGCGGCATCGCTGCCCACAATTTTCGGCAGGGGGACTTTAATTCCCGGCATCCCCCGCCGGAGGAAGATATCGATGTGGTTGATACACGTGGCTTTAACCTCGATGAGAACTTCGCCCGGTCCAGCGTTTGGTTCGGGCACGTCTTCGTATTCGAGGACCTCAGGACCGCCATGTTTTTCAAAAACGACTGCTTTCATAAGAGTCCTTAGTCTATCCTACGCGGCATGGGGATTAAAAAAGACGTCTCGATCGTTGCGGTAATTGGCGCGGGCATTATGGGCCGCGGAATCGCTCATGTCGCTGCCCTGGGCGGTTTCCAGACCGTATTGAACGACGTGTCCGATGAGTTTTTACAAAAAGCGCAGACCAGAATTCGTCAGGACCTGCACAAAGCAGTCAGCATCGGCAAGTTGACCGATTCCGATATGGATGCAGCCCTCGCCCGCCTGACTCTCGACAATAACCTGGAACGCGCCGCAGAGAGCGCAGAGCTGGTCATCGAGGCCGTGCCCGAGAAAATGGAATTGAAACTCGACCTCTTCAGCCGACTCGATCAGGCATGCGCGAATCAGGCCGTTCTCGCATCCAATACTTCGTCGCTCAGTATCACGGAAATGGCCGCCGCGACCCGCCGGCCGCACCAGTTCATCGGGATGCACTTCTTCAATCCGGTTCATAAAATGAAACTGGTCGAAATCATTCGCGGCCTGGAAACCGACGACGACACGTTCGCCATCGCCGAGACGGTGTCTAGAAAAATGGGCAAAGACACCGTCGAAGTGAAGGAATCGCCCGGCTTTGTGACCTCGCGGATTAATGCGCTCATCGGCAACGAGGCGTTCTATATGCTGCAGGAAGGAATCTCAAGCGCGCGAGACATTGACAAGGCCTTGAAGCTCGGTTTGAACCACCCGATGGGACCGTTCGAAATGATCGACCTCGTCGGCCTCGACACGCGCCTGAGTATTCTGAATTTCCTTCATCAGACCCTTGGCGAGAAGTATCGGCCTTGTCCCCTGCTTGTCGAATACGTCAAAGCAGGACGGCTCGGTAAAAAAGTCGGTAAGGGTGTTTACGAATATCCCGACGAGTCCTGACTGGGACCGCCGCTACAGGAGCCGTCAGGCGGGATCGAGATATGAGTCCCACATGTCGATGTAGACCACGTCCTGCGGTCTGGCTTGTTCTCCCCACAATTCGCGAGCCTCGAATCGAACCGAATAGACGTGCTGTGGATTTTCTCCTTGAAACGCTGCGTTGGTGTCGGGCAGGGCAAAAACGCCCTGATCTGCCTCGATGGTGCCGACGTGCCCTCGCGCATGGCCGGCTGTGAACCGGGGCGGAGCACCGGCGCGACTGCGACCCTCGAATCGCGCCTTCGTGAAGGTCGCGGTGACTTCCTCGGCTCGCAGCGCCGGCGTCAGTTTGGACGAGCCTTTGGCAGGTTTTCCCGTTTCGATCTCCGCACGCGTGAGCAGTTTGCTTTCAACGAGCTGCTTGAGCATGCGGTGATACCATCGTTCGTAGTAGCTCATGGTGAAGTATTCGGCCGGAGGCAGCATTTCCTGGGTCCAGCGCGAATTGTCCAGATTCCATTTCCGCCATGCCCCGAGAGCGCGATTGAGAGCGTAGACCCGCCCCTCCCAACGCGCATGAAAAACGGGTTCGTTTGTCTCGATATGGATCGGTCCCATGTCTTGCATGCCGCCGACGTCATGTACCCCGTTCATGATTTCCCCCGCGGCCCACTGGATGAACCCGGCGAATTTACCTTGCGCGTTCCAATCATGGAATCCCGCGTAACCAGAGCGGCGAGCTCGCTTTCGCTCAAGTGTTCGGTGCCGGGCGGCCGTTCCGGCAAAACCAGGTAGCGCAGTTCCGCCGTACTGTCCCAAACTCGGACCTGCACATCGTCGGTGACTTCCAACCCAAACTCGCGTAGAACGGCTCGCGGGTCGATAACGGCACGCGCGCGGTATGCAGTGGATTTGTACCAGACAGGCGGCAGTCCGAGCACGGACCAGGGGTAACAAGAGCACAACGTGCAGACGACGACGTTGTGCATCTTCGGCGTATTCTCGATAACGCGCATACTTTGGCCCTCCTGGCCTCCCAAGCCAAGCTCGGTAATCGCCGCGTCCGCATCGGTCAGGAGACGGCGCTTATATTCCGCATCCACCCACGCGCGTGCGACAATGCGGGCACCGATATGCGGGCCGACTTTATGCTCGTACGTGTCGACGATCGCATCGAGTGCAGCTCGATCGACCAGTCCTTTTTCGACGAGAAGAGATTCCAGCGCTTTTACGCGAAGCGTCAGATCCGAAGGAACTGCTTGATGGTCGTGATCGTGGTCGTGTTCTTGCCCGTGCTGCGCCTGCCCGCCCTGTGGATTCGCGACGAAGGTGGCAGCACCGGCTGCCGCGCCCTTCAAGAAACGGCGGCGGCCAAGTGAAGATTTTTTGGATTTCGCCATAGTTGCTTTTGATCTTATGAGCAAAGGTGCGGTGTGTCAAATCATCGGCGCACTGTTTCCGTGTGATTGTTCAATTGGACGCTACAGGAGGTCCGATGAGCGGTGTGAATCGCCAGACCGTCGATCTGTCGAAATATCCGGATCTAGTCGTCATCTATCTTGGCATGCGGATGAACATGCTTCGCGGCCTGAAGACGATGATTGGTTTTGGTCCTCGAATCCAGCAATCCGTCGACGCAAAGCCGGAGGGGTTGCTGCTTCACGAGAATCTTCTCTTCAGTTTGTTTCCGCCCCATTTCGGCATGCGCCAGTATTGGCGCGATTTCGAATCCCTCGAGCGGTGGACGCGCTCGGAACCGCATCGCATCTGGTGGCAGAACTTCCTGAAAGACTCCGGGGGAACCGGATTTTGGCACGAGACTTATTTCATGCGCGGTGGGATGGAAGCCATATACGACGACATGAATCATTCTGTCGGCATGATGCGCTTCGCGGAGCTAAAACCGGCGCGCGGTCCAATGTTTGGCGCCCGCGTTCGTTCCGGCCGGCTGGGCGAAGCTCCCGCGCCTCCCCTGACCGAGCAGGATCTGTATCGGTGAGCCGATGTCCCGGCGCGCGCCGGTTATAATGGCAACCTTGTTCATGAACATAAGGGGCAAGGTAGCATTAATCACAGGCTCGGCAAAACGGATTGGAAGAGAGATCGCGCTCGAGTTCGCCCGCAGAGGAGCGCGGATCGCGGTCCATTACCGGTCCGGTGAGGCTGAAGCGAAACAGGTCGCGGGCCGTGATGGCGCTGCATTTCACGCCGACCTCAGAGATGGCGCCGCCGTCGAAAACATGTTTCTCGGGATTGAAGCGACGTTCGGCGGCCTGGATATTCTCATCAACAGCGCCTCCGTATTTTCGCCTGCAACCGCAGACGATGCGACGCCGGCTCATTGGGACTTGCAGATGGATATCAATGCCAAGGCGCCGTTTTTTCTCGCCCAGCGCGCGGCGCGCCTCATGCGAGCCCGCGGCGCGGGCAAAATCATCAACATTGCGGATGTCGCCGGCGAATTGATTTGGCAGGCGTACCTGCCGTACAGCGTTTCAAAAGCAGCGTTGATTGCCGTAAATCGCGGCCTCGCAAAAGCATTCGCGCCCGACATCCAGGTCAATGCCGTCGCGCCCGGACCTGTGTTGTTTCCCGACTACTACACGGAAGAACAAAAGCAGGCCGCTATCGATCGTACCCTCCTCAAACGCGCAGGCAGCCCGCAGGATATTGTGAATGCCGTGATGTTCCTCATTGAGAATGATTACATCACCGGCGAGATCATCCACGTCGACGGCGGCCGCCACATTATTTAGCGTTTGCAGCCGCTATCGAGCTTGTTCTCACATGGAAGCGTTAAACTGCGCCTCAACTCGTTCGCAATACGGTTTTTGTCCGTTCCACTTGAGGATCAGCGGTTGGTATTTTGGCGAGCCCATGTTGGAAGGCATAGATCATCAGAGCCAGGCGATCCGCGACTCCGAGCTTGTCAAAGACGGAGGTGAGGTAGTGACGGACCGTTTTTTCAGAAATAAACAGCCGTTCACCGATCTGTTTGTTCCTCATACCCTCCGCAACCAGGGCAGTGACTTCACGCTCGCGCACGGTGAGCTCCGCGATCTTTAGGGCTTCGGAATCCATTTTCTTCGCCCGCGCGTGGATGAGTTCCGTCATTACCGTTGAGATCATCGGACGATTGAGCCACATCTCTCCGCCATGGACCTTGCGAATCGCCTTGACAAGGGAACCCGCCGAATCCAGCTTGAGCACAACGCCCAGGGCTCCTAGGCGCACCGCACGAAGATGAAGTTCGGGATCAGGCACGCCTGTCACGATGATCACGCGTGGTGGCTCTTCGGGCTCGATCAATTGAGGCAGAAAGTCGATCCCACTCTCATTCCCAAGATCCAGGTCGAGGAGAACAATATCGGGGTGCTCCTGCATCAGGGCGAGAGCTTCGGCTCGATTGCTCGCCGTTCCGACGACGATCATATCCGGTTCTTTTTCGATCAGCAGCCGCAACCCGGCCAAAAAGATCTGGTGATCATCGACTAACAGGATGCGAATAGCGGTCTCCGACTGATACATCATTGTTGGCTGGGATTTATCCCAATAACCTCCCTCTTCCACGACTTAAGTTGTGCTGACTGCCCGTCGGCTCCCCTTGCACGCCGGCATCTCAGTAACATACCCTCAGCTCTCACCTTTGTTTTCTGCTCCCTGCCTTTGCTCTCGCGGCTGTATTTGTACGACGGCCAGGTCGCCGGCCTGGTGACTCATTTTTCGTGTTCACAACGGCTTCACGAGCCGCATCCTCACCGGATATCCCCTGGGGCTCGTCCGCAGGCAACTGCTCGGAGGTGGCCTCGGCATTACTTGCATTGGCGGGATCTTCAACCGGAAAGAACATCTTGAATTCCGTCCCCTGTCCCGGTTTACTGGAAACGGTAATTACTCCTTTGTGACTTGTAACGATCCGCAGCACCGTCGATAGCCCAAGACCCGTTCCATTCTTTGCGTGTTTCGTTGAAAAGAACGGTTCGAAGACTTTGTCGATGATCTCGGCAGGTATTCCGACCCCAGTGTCCGAGACCTTGATCAGAACATGTCTGCTCCCTTTCTCTCCGTCGTAGCCCGAAGATGGAGCGCCATCAAAGACTGTATTATGAGCTTCGATCGTCAACGCACCACCTCTGGGCATAGCATCACGAGCGTTGACGCAAAGGTTCACCAAGACTTGATAAACGTGTGTTGCGTTGCCCACGATAGTCCAGAGATCTGTGGCGATCCGGGTTTTAATGCTGATGGATTCTGGAAAAACGCGCTTTAGGACTCCCACAGTTTCATGAATCAAATGCCGCAGCTGAATGGGAGTGCGTTCTCCTTCAATTCCCCTGGCCAGAGACATCAGTTGGGTGATGAGGCCTCCCGCATGTTCCGCGTTGATCTTCAGCGTATCCAGCCATTGTCGATCCTCGCGTTCCATCTTTTTCGCCCGAAGGATGCGAGTCGCCAGCAGCATCGGCGACAACACTTTGTTCAAATCGTGCACGATGCCGCTTGCCAATCTGCCAATGGTTTCCATACGTTGCGCACGGAGGAACTGAGACTCGAGCAGTTTTGATTCGGTAACGTCGGTGTTGACGATCAGAACAGACGTCGGATGACCAGTTTCGTCACGCAGGACTCTCGATCGGCTCTCAACGATGACTTGCCTGGAGTCTTTAGTGACTTGACGCATCTCAACCGCACACTCGCCGTTCTCAGCGAAAATACCTGGGGCTTCGTAAATCGATGTTAGAGACAGCAGCTCATACATGTTCTTGCCGATCGCTTCATTCGCAGACCAGCCATAGAGACGTTCTGCGCCCCTATTCCAGAACAGAATGTGGTCCGTGTAATCGCGTACGATGATGGCGTCATGCGTCTGATCGAGCATGATCGCCTGAGTGCGCAAAAGCTCCGCCACCAGCCGGCCATCCGGAGTTTCAGTCTCTCCAACGCGCTGAACGCCGCCCGTTAACGCTGACAACGAGAGGATATCTTCATGTGCAGTCTTATCCGCCCCCTCTAGCCCAGTCGACACGACAACCCTTCATTCCATCCAAGTCTTACGATAAAGACACCGACCTCCACTCACGCCTCTCTTGGGGCCAATTCAGTCACATTAGGTTACGTACCTCTCCGAGAAAAGCCCGTCAGTTGTAGGCAAGTGTTCTACAACAAAGCGGTGCCGCGATATCCCTCGAAGGTGCCACGACTGAAGGTCCAATAAGAACCGATGTTGACGGACCACACGCCCTCCCCTCCTAAGTTTTGCAGATCACCTTACATTCCACATTCTTTCCTCATGGCCACCAACTAGATTTAAACACCTAGCGTGGTCCAGGTCGAGGATTCGAAAGTACCCGAAAAATCAATTCGTAAAGCGGGTTGAGGCGATTGGCAGAAGTGTTGCTTAGTGCGAGCGGCCCAGGGAAGGGAGTGTCGGATCTCTAACGCAGTTCAAAGAAGGAGCTGGTTCTGTGAAGGCGAGATCATCGCTATGGTCGAGAGCTTATTCACGTGTCCTGTTCGGTTTCGTAATCACATTTGTAGTTAACGTCAGCTTACGAGCGCAAGCGCCGGAATCTCCCAGCGCCGCCGTCAGAAAGCCCCGGGCTCAAGATTTGAATCCTCCTTCTGCGCCCCGGGGCTTAATTGCCGAAGTCGCCAACTGCCATCAGGTTGAATTGAGGTGGATTGCTCCGGCTGAAGGCACAGGCTCCAGGCTAAAGGCATACGTTGTTCGCCGCAGCGATGGCGGCGAGTCCACCATAATCGCAGGTCGCACATCTTTCTCGGACGCGAACCGTGTGTCTCCTTCGACCGGTCTGACTTATACCGTCAGCGCCGTGGATGCAGGCGGAAACCTATCCGCCGCAAGTAACGCTGTCACAGTAACCACTCCGCCTTGTGCGGGAGACGAGCAGGGCGTCGGCGACTTTGAAGGAAACTTAGAAGTATCGATAGAGGATTATCCGGACGGTAAGAGTCGAACCTTACACGTTTTGCAGACGAACAAGGAGCGGCTCCCGATTCAGTTCGCGGGCGAGGCGCCGGGCCATCTCTCTACGGGCGCTCCTGTCCACATCAAGGGCCGCCTTCTCGATGGGATCCTGGTCGTGAATTCCGGAGATACAGACCTGGAGACCCTCGCGATGGCTGTCAGTAGTAGTACGAGCACTACCACGAGCACGAGCCTCACGAATAACGGACAGTTCGCGGTGAACACTTTCGGCGAACAGAAGACGCTGGTCATGCTCGTCAATTTCCAGAACGATGCGGCCAATCGTCCTTGGACCTTCGGTCAGGTTCAAACCACCTTTGGCACTGTGAGTAACTTCTACCTGGAGAATTCCTATCAACAGACGTGGCTGACCACCGATGTCATTGGATGGTACGTCCTGCCTCTAGACAGCTCGACCTGCGACAGTGTCAGCAGCGTTGCCACTTATGCCAATGCCGCCGCTACGAGCGCACGCGTAAATCTGTCTGCCTATGCTCATATCGTCTATGTGATGCCGTGGGTCAACTGTACATGGGTGGGAATGGCGAACGTTAGCGGCTCCAAGGTATGGATTAATCAAAAACTCACGTTGGGTGTTGCCGCTCACGAGATAGGGCACAATCTGGGCCTTAACCACGCGCACTCCTGGGTTTGCAATAACACTGGAGATGGTTCAGGGACGATGACAGGACCGTACTGCTTTGGCCTCGAATATGGCGACGGTCTGGACACGATGGGATGGTCGAAAGACGGACCTCACTTCAGTCCTTTCGCAAAGGAGTTTCTAGGTTGGCTGAACTATGGCAGCTCGCCGCCGATCACTACCGTACAGACAAATGGCACGTATACGCTGGCTCCTTACGAAATGGGCGGCTCTACGCCCAAAGCTCTAAAGATTCTTAAAAGCGTCAATCCCACAACAGGCTTCAAAACCTGGTATTACGTCGAATACCGCCAGGCGATCGGTTTCGATAGTTATCTGGCCACTATCAATCCCGGCTTGATGAACAGTTCCAATATCCTGAATGGCGTCCTCGTTCGTACGGGATCTCTTGATGATAACAGTAATACAAGTTATCTCCTCGATATGACTCCGGCCACGTACCAACTGTACACGCAGGATCCGGCGCTGGATGTCGGGAACACCTTTTCCGATCCCGCGGCAGGAGTGACAATCACCACCCAATGGGTGAACGGCAGCAGCGCAGGCGTGAGCGTGACTTTGAGTCAACCGTGTGTTCGCGCAAATCCGGCAATCACGGTATCGCCGTCGAGCCAGTCGGGTCAACCGGGAGCCTCGGTCAGTTATACGGTTTCGGTGACCAACAAGGATGGCAATAACTGCGGGCCATCCACCTTCAGCCTGCAGGCAAGCGTACCGGCAGGATGGACCGGAGCTTACTCTGTTCCGGCGCTGACTATCAGCTCCGCAGGAAGCGCAACGGCCACACTCACAATCACGTCTGCGATCGCGTCGGCAGTGTCGGCGTACAGCGTTGGGGTGACGGCTACAAGTACGGCGGATACCGCAACGGCGACGGCGTCCTATTCCGTTGTTTCCTCGCTCGTCACTTCGGTTTCGACCGACCAATCGACTTATGCGCCAGGTAGCACAATCACGATTACGGACGTTACGAAGACTTCGACCGGCGCGCCAATCGCCAATGCGAACGTCAGTGTTACGGTCACGAAGCCGAACGGCGCTGTGGTCACTCAGTCGGCCACGAGCGATGCCAGCGGCACAGTTAGAGTCACCCTGAAGCTGAGTAAGCAGAAAGACCCGAAGGGGATTTACCAAGTTCTGGCAACCGCCGCCAGCGGCAGCATATCCGCGAAAGCCAGCACGACCTTTACGGTTCAATGATGCGAAAGAAGACGGCCGGCGATAGAAAGGTGTGAGTCAATTAGAATTGGCGTTTCCTCTCCCCTTGAGGAGAGGAAACGCCAGCGACAACTTACTTACGCATTCAGAGGCAGCCCACTGGCCCAGCTAGGCCGAATTACTGTAGCTGCTCTTCCCCTGCGTTCGGAAATGCGCAGATCGGCTCCGGCAGCGTGGACGCGGACGGCTGATAGGCCGTGTCGCCCCCATATGCCGCTTTGAAGCAGACGAACGCCCCTGAAGACGGTGACGGCGTCCAGGAAAGCTGGTACGTCGCCAGTCCGCTCGAGCTCGAAACCGGAGTCGATGAAGTCGGCGTCGATGCCGGTGTGCCCGTACAGGTGGCGTTCGCATAAACGGACCAGGTGACGGTGCCAGTTGGAACGGGAGCGCCTGACACGCCCTTCGGCGACACGGATACAGTCGCGACTTCAACGACAGGCTGTCCGTTTGTGATCGCTGTATTGGTTACATCTACTCCACCTTGCTGGACTTGAGTGACCACCTGAGATGCAAGTTGGGCCGCACTGAGCGTCTCGCAGGCCGGTGTAGCTGCCACCGGGTTCGTGTATGGGCTGCCCGGGGCCGGAGTGAAGACTACGTTCCAGGAAACGGCGGTTCCGGGGGGTGGTGTCACAGCGGACGAGTCAGCCGCGGCGACTCCGGGTGTCGTTGCTGTCGGGGCGGCAACTTGAACCAACAGAACATCCTCAGTGACAGCGGGCGTGCCGGTGCAGGCGCCATTGTTGTACTGCTTGAACGTAACTTTCCCGGTTGGGGTCACGACGCCAAGCTGGCCGGTTACGACGGTCTGGTCATGCACCGGCGTGTTGAACGGTACGGTGCTGGTCTGAATATCTTTCTGGCCGGAGGCGGCATAGTCTACAGTCGGCGAACCCGGCGTATTGCCTTGGTGGATTTCGGTGTACGCGGTCGCAGTGCACGCTTGGAAGGAATGGAGCGCAAAGTCTTTCAATGCCGCGGTGAACGACTGCGAGGAGCGCGACTTGAACTCGACGGTCGCCAAACACGGAGCGCCAAGTCCCAATGCAGTTAGATCCAGGCCGAACTCGGTGAACTGGTTCGTCGGCAGGCTGTAGATCACGCTGGTATGTAGGTCGAAACTGGCCCATCCTCCGGTTTTGACTTCCAGGCTGTTGTTGAACCCGCAGATATCTTTGGCTGGATTGCAACCCGCTCCGTTCAGTGTGTCGACTAGATCATAGTTATTTGTTACGCCTTCGTGCCGTTTCCGAACCGAGAGGCTTCCAAAGGCGCCGCCATTGGTGAAATCCATGTTGACCAGGATATCGCCATTCGTATTCGCGCCTGTGAACGTACAGCTCTTCGGGCACGCCGGATCTTGTGATAGGCCAATACCTGCCTGGAAGAACTCGATGTCGATGTGACTATCTCCGGAAGCGACCTCGCGCTCCAGACCGGCGAACAGCAACTTGTGGATGCTCCCATCCGGTGCGGTAACCTTTTTTGTATAGACATAGCCGTTGCTGATGTCATCTTTATTGGGGATGGCGTTTGACGACCAAGTCCAAGTGGGGATCGGATCCGAGTTCTTGTTCCCGTTGCCGACGTAGGTGCTGAGATCGGGGTCGCCACCTGCCGACGCGTCGTCGGTCACGAACGCTCCCTCCCCATCAAAGCCCGAGTTAGGATTGAAAACGCCTCGAGGAGTCTTCGGAGTCCTGTCATCGCCGCCTGCACTCGCGGAGCCCGTTGACACCATGATGTTCGCCCAGTCCGGCGCCGCATTATAATCGATATTACTATCGCTGCTGTGAAGGATGTTGGCGGAACCAATCTCATCGCCTAAAGTCGCAGCACCGTCGGCCGCTCCGAGCTGGAAATACTTGTTGAAAATCGTGGTGGTAATCTGGTCGGCGAACAGCCCCGCAACGCCGAGAACGAGCGCCGATGCTACGATTGCCACCGTCTTTGTTATGTTCTTGCTCTTCCGATTCATAGTTTGCTTGTGCCTCTCTTATCCGGGTCGCTTTTTGACTTGTAGCCGTCAAAGCTCACCGGCTGTTGAAAGTTGCTAAAATTTTCTCCCTACGCTGTGCGAAGAGAGTGGTTGTGCGCCGATCCACATAGCCGATTGACGCAGTCATCGTGATGCGGGCCACAAACTGTGGACTCAGTCCTCTCCCGCAGTGAGAACTGACCAAAAGGGACTCTTGCTTTAAAGCGGGAGTGGTGGTAGACCGGAAGGACAGTTGCTCTGACTGTGCCCGGGGCTACCCCGCTCCGTGCTGCCGGCCTCTGTTTGCCGCAGAGGCCGGTTTTCATTTGGGTTTCACTCTAATTTTCAGGCCTATAGAAACCTGTGTAGCTCTCCTCCTTTCTTGCCCTCACGTTTCTCTGGCTTTCCATGGCTTCATTGCTGGTCCTCGTTTGCTCCCTCCGGGGACAGCAGTCGATCCAAAACTTGCTGAAAGGCTCTGTACGGCCTGAATCCGCTGAGTGTCGTCACCGCTGTCTTGCCGGGTTCATTGGGATCCCAGACTGCCACGATAAACGTGGGTGTGCCGCGGGCGCCGGCCTTTACCGCTTCCTCGAGGCTCTTGCGGATTTGAGCGGCATACCTATCGCTGTCGAAGCACTGCTGGAATTTCGGCATGTCCAAGTTCAAGGCCCGGGCGTGTGCAGGCAATTCGGTTACGCCCAGAGCCTGCTGGTTCTTGAACAGAAGATCGTGCATTTCCCAGTACGTCCCTTGTTCGCCCGCACAAAGAGCCGCTTCAGCCGCCTTGAAAGCTGCAGGATGAATGGCTTCAACAGGA
>WNGD01013058.1_pt1 | contig 15212 bp, 12 predicted proteins | sample 5400671 | NCBI WGS metagenome assembly WNGD01 (sample SAMN13153369, study PRJNA577476) | soil metagenome | isolation source: 40 cm soil or saprolite under grassland replicate 2 | place: USA:California | collected 2016-06-15 | reverse complement strand
CAGCGCCGGAGAGCTGGATACGACCCACGCCGCGCATGCTTTGTACTACTTGAGGCGGGCGGAGGAAGCCGAGCCTCACCTACGGGGGAGCGAGTCGGGCCGCTGGTTTGCACAACTCGAGCAGGAGCACGAGAACCAGCGGGCAGCGCTCTCCTGGCTGCTGGAGCGAGCCGGGATGAGTGCAGGTGAGGAAGAGGGTACGGTGTGGGCCGAACTGGCGCTGCGTTTGAGCGGCGCGTTGTACTGGTTCTGGAATATCCGTGGGCACTACAGAGAGGGACGGGGCTTCCTGGAACGCGCATTGGCGGTGCGTGAGGGTGTCGCAGTCTCCTTGCAGGTCAAAGTGCTGTATGCTGCGACAGAGCTGGCGATCTGTCAGGACGACTTCGAACGGGCAGAGGCGCTCTGTCGAGAGAGCCTGGCGCTCTCCCAGCAACTGGGAGAGCGCGTGGACAAGGTAACCGTCATATGGCAACTGGGGTTTGTCGCCTGGGGACGGAGCCAGTATACCGAGGCCCGTGTCCAACTGGAAGCAGCGGCGGCTCTCTATCAGGAGCTGGGTGACACGTTGAACAGGGCTCGCGCTCTGGCCTATGTAGCCCGCGTGTTCGATGCGCAAGGCGAGTACAGCCAGGCGCGCGCGCATGCCGAAGAGAGCCTTAGGCTCTCCCGCTCGCTGGGACACAAGGGTCGCATCGCTTTCGCACTCTACGAGCTGGCTCGTGTGAACTTTCTGGCGCATGACGACATTGTTCAGGCCCAGGCGCTGTCCGAACAGTGTCTAGCGCTCTTCCGGGAGCTGGGTGACACCCAGTACATTGCCGTCCTGCTCAGTCTTCAAGGAGAGATGCTCCTGATCCAGGGGGAACAAGCCCAGGCCCGTGAACGGTTAGAGGAAAGCCTGGCGACCTTTCAGGAACTAGGAGATCGCTGGAGTACCGCCGAGGCGCTGCTCTCGCTGGCGCGCGTAGCCCTATCCGAGAGCGAGCTTGCGGAAGCATGTGCTCGCTATCAGGAGAGCATGGCGATCGCGCGCGAGATCAACGCCAGGGATCTCATCGCTTCAGCGCTAGAGGGAATAGGAGCTTTGGCGGTAACGCAGGGTGAACCGGCATGGGCAGCGAGGCTGTGGGGAACAGCGCAGGCATTGCGTGCGGCCTTTGGTGCACCCCTGCCACAGGTCTACCGCCCCAACTATGAGTCTGCGCTTGCTACCGCACGCACTCACCTCGGTGAGGAGGCCTTTGCCATGGCTCTGACCGAGGGAGAGGCCATGGCTCTGGAACAGATCCTTGACACGCTGCCGCTCCTCTTCTCACAGCTCGATAAAGAGGCAATCGCGCGCCAATAGCAGACTATGCATTAAAGGTTAAAACTCAGTAGTGGATTTTTCTGTCAGATTACAACAGGGAAAGGTAAGATAATCGTTTCGTATTGTACTGGCCTGATGCACAAGTAACCAGACATAGTTTGAGCGGCTCAGAGACCACCGGTTCCTCCGCCGGTATTAGGAGGTCACAAAGACACTACGCGAGGGATGCAGGCTCCACTAGGTAGGGAAAGTGGATGATTATAGCCTCTGGAGACATTCCCTCGCGGTGATATGAAATAGTATAGTGACCTTTCCAGGTCTTTGCCGGACAGTTCCTAATTTCTAGTTATACTAGTCGGTTACTTCAGGATGTTTCCAGGAGGTTGACCTTGTAGTCTACCAGGACAGGCCGTGTGGCATCATAGGACGCTAATTTAGCAAACTGCTGCTTATAGTAATCGCTGGTTTCACCGGCCTTCATATCGGCTTCCGTCTCCCAAAGAGTGATCGAGAGGGTCTTACCTGTATTGGGATCTGTCATTTGAATTATGCCTTTGAACCCCTTTTGCTGCCTGGCTGCCGGCGCTACCCAATTGCGGTAGTGCTGGACCACCACGTTTTCGTTCTCAGGCCGAACCTCGCCAAATACTACTCGTGCGTACATAGTTCATCTGCCTTTCTAAACATGTGCAAATATGTTTCCCGAAATGTTATTGGGACTTGGGCAAGCCTTTCCTTGCCTCGAAAGAATTATACTCTATAACCGAGTTGAAAAGGAAGACATGACAAAATAAAAAGAACCCGGCAGCAGTAAACCACAGGGTTCCTAACTTGTTTGCTCTCAATGAAGAGCCCATTTGACGTGAGTGAATAGAGTGTAAACCTTTCGGTGGACGGCGGGCGACCATGAAGGCCCACCCAACCACTCCACACCGCCCTCGCCCCTACGGCGAGTGTAGTTGACCGGGAAGGATGGAGAGCCATTGAATTACGAGCATTTGACATGTAAGGTTTCTGTATGATACGCTCTAAAGCGTTACAAGCCTTTTCTCTAGGGGTGAAGTGTCGCCAGGCGCTGTGTTTGTAACAGATCAACGTATCCACAACTAGCAGGAGTAATATCAACCTACATCTGGTTAGAAAGGAGCATTGAAGAGTTATCGTTTTTGTCCTCGAATGAAAACTTCTGCAAAGCTGCACATGGCATGATGCTTTGGACTAACCGGATAAGCTTTGCACTAAACAAACGAGTTACTCAGTATGTGTAGCAGGGATTGAGATTCCTGATCAGCACAAGACTATGTTCGATCTGGCTTGAACGAAGTTTTCACGTTTGCTCACTGTTTCTGGTAAAGGCAGGAGCATAAGCGTGATTAAGACGGATGGAGGACCATCGATGGCAACGAAGCGCGAAATTACCGTCACTGTGAATGGCCAGCAATACCATTCACAGGTTGAACCCCGTATGTTGCTGGTACATTATTTACGGGATGAGTTAGACCTCACAGGAACCCACATTGGTTGTGACACCTCGCAATGTGGAGCCTGTACAGTACTGTTGAATGGCGATTCCGTTAAGGCATGCACGGTACTGGCCGTACAGGCGGATGGCTCAGAGGTAACAACTATTGAGGGACTGGCCCCCGAGGGTAGCCTGCACCCCATCCAGGAAGGCTTTTGGGAGAAGCATGGCCTGCAATGTGGCTTTTGCACTCCTGGAATGATCATGGCTTCCTATCAACTGCTCAAGAACAACCCCAACCCGACCGAAGCCGAGATACGCAAAGGTCTCGAGGGCAATATTTGCCGTTGCACAGGCTATCAGAATATTGTGCGTGCCGTGCAATATGCTGCTGAGCAGATGCGTACAGCGGCTGCAGCTCCAGTGGGCGGGGGTGAGTAGTTCAGTAGGGTAATTGAAAGTTGTCACAACTGCTATTTCTCGTGAAGAGAAAGGAGAGGCGCACATGGGTGTTGCGGCTATGGTTGGTACGTCTATTAAGAGACGTGAAGATCCGCGCCTGATCACCGGTCAGGCGACCTACGTTGATGATATCAAACTATACGGCATGCTCCATATGTCGGTGCTTCGCAGCCCTTATGGTCATGCTCGAATTAACAGTATTAACACCGATGCGGCCCGTAAACTCCCCGGCGTGGTGGCTGTTTATACAGCAGCAGACCTGAAAGGAGTGGTGGGCAATATTCCTATCGCTGTTCCTCTGCCCGGACCTCAAAGCGAGGGCCTTGGACGCCGTGGTCCATTGGCTGAGGGTAAGGTACGTTTCTACGGTGATCCCGTGGCCGTTGTTATCGCGGAAGAACGTTACACGGCTCGTGATGCACGAGACTTGATCGAAGTTGACTATGAGCCGTTACCTGCAGTCGTAGATGTCGAGAAGGCCATGCAGCCTGGTGCTACACTACTGTATGAACAGGTAGGCACGAATGTTGCTATGAGTATTCACCCGCCGACAGAGGAGATTGACAAGGACTTTCAGCAAACGCTAGCCGATGGCGGTATCGTTGTCAAACAACGTATAGTCAATCAACGACTCGCCCCTGTTGCCATGGAGACGCGCGGCGTTATTGCTGAATACCGCAAAGTTGACAAGACGCTTACTGTCTGGAGTTCATCACAAATACCTCACTTTTTGCGAAATTTCCTGGCTGAGCAGTTGGGGCTGCCGCAGCACCAGGTGCGTGTGATAGTGCCCGAGGTTGGTGGAGGCTTTGGATCCAAGCTCAATATTTACCCTGAAGAGGCTCTGGTCTCCTTCGCGGCGATGAAGACGGGGCGCCCCGTCAAGTGGATTGAGGATCGAAGTGAGAACCTTGTGGCAACTATACATGGACGTGACCAGATCGACGATATTGAGGTTGCTGCCACCAGGGATGGCAAAGTCACTGGCCTGAAGGTACATGTGATCTCAGATCTCGGTGCGCACTTGCAGTTCTTCACTAATGTGATTGCAATTGGCTTTACCTTGCCCATATTGAGTGGCTGCTATGACATTCCAGTGGTCTACGCCAGTTGTGACACCGTTATGACGAATAAAACTCCTACGGATGCCTATCGTGGGGCTGGTCGTCCCGAGGCAGCGCATCTCGTGGAGCGGGCTGTGGACCTGGTAGCACGCGAGCTGGGCAAGGATCCAGCCGAAGTGCGTAAAATCAACTTCGTCAAAGCTGATCAGTTTCCACATAAGACGGCTGCTGGTGCAGTTTATGACAGCGGCAACTATGCAGCAGCTATGGATAAGGCCCTGCAAATTGTCGGCTACGACAATTTGCGGGCTGAGCGAGCTCGCAAGCGTGCTGAGGGTAAGCTGATGGGTATTGGCTTCTCCTCCTATGTGGAGAGCTGCGGCTATGGTCCCAAGGGAACTATTCCACAGGGTCTCTATGAGAGCGCGCGTGTGCGTGTTGAGCAGAGTGGGACTGTGATGGTCTATACTGGCTCGTCTCCGCATGGGCAAGGTGAGGAGACAACGTATGCCCAGATTGTTTCCAGTGAGTTTGATATCCCGATAGACGATGTGCTGATCATCCATGGCGATACTGACTCCACGCCAGAAGGACGCGGCACATATGGGAGCCGCACCACAGCCGTTGGCGGTTCTGCCCTCTACACTGCTGTCCAGAGGCTGAAGGAAAAGATGAAGCAAATCGCTGCCCATATGTTGGAGGCCAACGTTTCCGATGTCACGCTGGAGGATGCCAAATTCTCGGTAGCTGGTGCTCCGCAGAAGTCTGTCACCTTTGCGGAGGTGGCTACGGCAGCTAATCAGTCCAATACGCTCCCTCCGAGTATCGAGCCTGGCCTGGAGACGACGGTTTTCTGGGAATCGGAAGCATTAACTTTCCCTTTCGGCACCCATATCTGTGTGGTCGAGGTAGACAAGGATACTGGCGAGGCAGAGATTACACGCTACGTGGCAGTTGATGACTGTGGACGGCAGCTCAACCCCATGATCGTTGAAGGCCAGATTCATGGTGGAATTACTCAGGGTATAGGTCAAGCAATGGTTGAAGGGGTCATCTACAATGAGGATGGTCAACTTCTGACGGCAACGCTGACGGACTATGCCATGCCAATAGCCTCAGAGCTTCCTTCCTACGAGCTTGATAACACCGTCACATTAACGCCTGTGAATCCATTGGGTGTAAAAGGTGTCGGCGAGGCTGGCACGATTGCCGCTTCTGCCGCGGTCGCAGGTGCTATTGCCGACGCACTGGGTGTTGCGCATGTTGATATGCCGTTTACGTCTGAAAGACTGTGGAAGGTCATTCACCAGAAGTAGTGGCTCAATTTATTGTGCCCGAAAGGAGAAAACAGTATGTCTGTTCCAGCAGCATTTGATTATCATCCCGCTACGTCGGTGGATGAGGCTATAGCACTACTACAACAATATGGTGACGATGCCAAGTTACTGGCGGGTGGGCATAGCCTGTTACCCACGATGAAATTGCGCCTGGCGCAGCCCGCACATTTGATTGATCTTGGTAAGATTAGCGGTCTCTCTTATATTCGTGACGATGGTGATGCGGTCGCTGTTGGCGCGATGACGAGGTATGTGGATATTGAGCGTTCGGATCTGATCAAGCAGTATTTTGCTCTGTTGCCAGAGGGAGTAGATCTGATTGGCGATCAGCAAGTACGCAACATGGGTACTATTGGCGGTAGCATTGCACACTCTGATCCCGCCGCTGATACGCCTGGTATGGTCCTGGCGCTGAAGGCTGATATTGTGGCGAAAGGACCGGGTGGTGTGCGTACCATCAAGGCTGACGATTTCTTTATGGATTTGATGCAGACTGCATTGAAGCCTGATGAGGTTATCACCGAGATACGTTTCCCCAAACCACCTGCTCATAGCGGCAGCGCTTATACGAAGCTTGCAAACAAGGCTTCGCACTATGCGGTGGTGGGATGCGCTGCCGTCATGACTTTTGATGATGATGGCACCTGTACAGCAGCCAGTGTGGTCATTACAGGAGCTTCGGTGAAGCCGACACGAGCCAGTGCTGTTGAGGCGGGTCTTGTAGGAAAGAGAGGGCAAGGTGGGTCTGAAGGTGGTATCGGCGGAGTACTGCATAGAATTGAAGGGGCTTTCGCTGGCGAGAATAAGCTGGATGATGACGCCATAGCTGATGCAGCTAGCCACGCGGCGGATGGTATGGAGTTGGTATCGGATATCCATGGCTCTAAGGAGTATCGTGGTCAGATGGCTGCGGTAATGGCGCGTAGAGCTATTGCAGCAGCGATAGAGCGTGCGTCGTAAAACGGGTCTGGCAAGCCGATTCGCCGTATAGTAGGGGCGGACCCTTGCGGTCGCCCTCGGAATGGCTAACAGGGCGGGGGCATAGGGACGAGGACATAGGGACGAGGGCGGGGGCAAGCCCCGCCCCTACTATACACGGGCCTGGCAAGGCGATTCGTCGTATAGTAGGGGCGAACCCTTGCGGTCGCCCTCGGAATGGATTTACGAATATTAAACGTCTTAAAGGGTTAGTGGCTTGTGCGCTTACCCTCCGTCTTTGGAAGTTGCTGTGCTGCTTTCTCAAAGGCCTCGGTGGCCTTTTCAAAGTTCTCCATCCCCTGCTGCGTGGCCTTTTCAGCGGCATCGAGTGCTTGCTGATAGGAGGAGAATCCAGTGCGAAGTAAATTCTTATAGTTCTCCATCCATTGAGTGCCTCCCATTTCTTGTGCCAGTTTCTGGAAGGCTTCTTGTTGCTTTTGGGTCTGCTGCTCCCACTGCTGCATCAGCGAACGTGTTGCCTCGGCATTACTTTTAAGAACCTCCATAGTGCTGGTAAACATTACTTCACCTGATGATGAGTTTTAACTAATTAGTCGGGATGTCGTGAAGGCTCCCGATGGCCGATCAATCGGCGATGGGCGCGATAAATCGGCCCCTACGGGTGTCCGGATTAATTCGTTAATCTCCATTATCAGCCTTTTCATGAGATCATCAAATACCTCTAAAGGGAACTGGTTGCCTAATGGGAGTAGGCAACTCACAGGAGTAAAGTATAAGGTGATGGTCTCACAAATTCATCACAATATGCAGTTTCAGTATCACAAAGCTGTCAAAATTTCCCAGACCTTATACTTATCTCTCCGGTTTCAGCCAAATACCGCGCTCGTGCATGAGGTCAATCTGTTTTTGAATAACCTTTTCACGATACTCGGCGTGCTTCATTGGTTCGCGATTCATGTACAGGTTCTTCGGATAAATGGGTTGTTCGTAGAGCAACTGGTAGAGTTCGGTAGTCTTGTTTGCCGACGATCTGGCCTTTGTAGTTGATGATGTAGGAGCGGCCACCGAAGGTATCGATAGGGGTATCCTCCTCCGGGAAGAGATAGTAGGTGCCCATATTGGGGGCCACGAGGTACATATTGTTGTCAAGCGCACGGGCGCGACTCTGGATTTCAAAGATCTCGTTGCCGGTGGCAGGATGGGGATAGGAGGCGCGATAGACGACTTCTGCACCGTTCATGGCTAGTGCACGCGCATTTTCAGGGTAAGAGCCTTCGTTGGCCATCATGATGCCGAGTCGACCAATTTCTGTGTCTACGACGGGCCAGAACGCATCGAGGTTTCTGCCGTAACGGGCCAGCCACCAGTCCAGAATGTCATGTGGGCAGACTGAGTGCTCAACTGGGAAAAGTGGGGAGACTTTGTAGTGTTGTAAGATAACTTCTCCCTGTGGATTGAGTATGAAACCGACGTTGAAAAAACGGTCTTTGATTTCGGGGTGTCGCGCCTTGGCCTGGGCCATAATAAAGGCGTTGTACTGTTTGGCGAGTTTACCCAGTTCTTCGGTCTCTTCACCTGGAATATCGATAGCGCATTCTCTAGCGAACTGGACATGATCGAGGTCGAGTACCTCGTCGTTGAAGGCCTGTAAAGCTCCTTCGGGAAAGGCAATGAGCCGAACAGGTAGATCGAGGCTGGATAGCCAGGATGCGGCTTTGACGAGGTGGGTGAGGTGATCGATGTTTCTCATGATGTCGGCGCGTTTGCGAATGCCGCGCACGGTGGGGATGAGTCCGACGGCTGTGTAAGGTTTGATCATGGTTTGCTCCTTTGTTGTGTCTGGGACTTAAATATTGATAGTAGCAGGATAGTATAGTTTTTGTTTTGCAGTCAAGGTCTACTGGTTGAATGGTCAGGGTTTCTCACAAGTCACTGTATGACTGTTTTCTGCGCGCCTGCGGCGCGCTAAAATCTTACACATTCTCAAGAAAAAGGCTCGCAAGCGAGCCGAGTTAGATGAGGCAACAACTTGTGAGAAGCCCTGGTTGAATGGTCATCCGGATTTTCGGCAAAAGGAGTGGCCTCAATATTATGCTTGTTCGTTGTAATAGATAAATTGTGCGGATTAGCTATTTGATTCGGACATCGTAACATCCAACGAAGGCCGATAATGTGGATTAACAAAATAAGCGGGATAGTGTGAAGGGCCACGGAGGGCCGATAAATCGGCGGTGTGCGCGATAAATCGGCACCTACTACTCTGTCAAATCAAGTTTGACAAAGTACTACGGATGGCGGGGTTATTTTGTTAATCAACATTATTGGTAACTGTTAGTTGGTTAGTAGAAGAGAAGAAAAATGCAGGATATTCGTATTGAGCGTTGGGCACATACGCTTGTTCATTATTGTTTGTATGCGCAACGGGGAGAGATGGTTGCGATCAGGGCTACTCCACTGGCTGCGCCGTTGATGGAAGCTGTGTACCGTGAGTTGGTGCTTGTGGGGGCTTATCCGTTGCCGTTGATCGAACTGGAGAGCTTTGAAGAGATTTTATTGAAAGAGGGCAATGATAATCAGCTTTCGATGCCGCATCCTGTGTTGCATATGATGGCGGAACATATCGATGCGCAGTTATCTATTGGGTCGAGAAGCAATACGAAGGCGTTGAGCGGAGTTGAGCCGTCGCGTCTAGCGAAACGACGGCATGCGTTCTAGAATGTAGCGAGGGTACTGCGCAGACGCGAACAATCGAAGGAGTATCGCTGGGCTTCGACGCTCTATCCTACGGCTGCCTATGCTCAGGATGCTGAGATGTCGCTGCACGATTTCGAGGAGTTTGTGTTCGATGTCTGTCTCTTGAATGATGCTGATCCGATTGCGCGATGGAAAGAAGTCTCTGTGCAACAACAACGACTTGTGGATTGGTTGGTTGGGCATAAACGGGTGCATATCGTGGGAGATGGAACAGATCTGAGGCTATCTATTGAAGATAGGGTGTTTATCAATAGTGACGGCAAGCGCAATTTTCCCAGCGGTGAGTTCTTTACGGGTCCGGTCGAGGATAGCGCAGAGGGGGTGATCCAGTTCGATATACCGGCATCCTATGAGGGACATGCTATTGAGGGTGTAAGGCTGATGTTTCGTGAGGGGAAAGTGATCGAGGCGAGCGCCAGTCAGGGACAGGCTTTTCTGGAGCAGATGCTGGAACTGGATGCGGGTGCGCGCTACCTGGGTGAGTTTGCCTTTGGCAATAATCCACGTGTGTATCGCGGCATCAGAAATACGCTCTTCGATGAAAAGATGGGTGGCACGGTTCACCTTGCGCTGGGCTCGAGCTATCCGGAGACGGGTGGGGTTAACCAGTCGGCTTTGCATTGGGATATGGTGTGTGACCTGCGGCGCAGTGGGGAGGTGTGGGTTGATGATGTGTTGTTTCTGAAGGATGGGAAGATTGTGGTGTGAGGACTTGCAAGCTCTGCAAGCAGGAAATGTCAGCGTCGACAGGTTAGCCAACGCGTGGTACACTGTGAAGTGTTATGTAGCTCTTGGTGCATCGTGCGTTACCTAAACGAGGATCATCCGATGACTCCGGCCTCTCCCAACGCGCACCCAAACAAATCTGGACAAAGCAGAGCCGGTACGCTTGGCCTCCCGGCGGGAACAGTCACCTTGCTCTTCACCGACATCGAGGGGTCCACGCACCTGCTCCAGCAGGTGGGTAAACGTTACGTCACGGTTCTGACGGAATGCCGTCGCCTGCTGCGTGCGGCCTTTCGCGCGCATCGCGGCCACGAAGTCGATACGCAAGGAGATGCTTTCTTCGTCGCGTTTGCTCGCGCTAGCGATGCCATCTTGGCAGCTGTGGCTGCCCAGCGTGCTCTCGCCACTCATCGCTGGCCTGAGGGCGTGATGGTACGTGTACGTATGGGCTTGCACACGGGCGAGCCGTCCCTCGTTGCCGAAGGCTACGTCGGCCTGGATGTGCATCACGCCGCCCGCATTATGAGCGCCGGGCACGGTGGGCAGGTGTTGCTCTCTCAGACCACCCGCGACCTGGTGGAGCATAGCCTGTCAGAAGGGGTGAGCCTGCGGGATCTGGGTGAGCACCGCCTCAAGGACTTACAAAGTCCCGGTCGCCTGTATCAACTGGTCATCGCGGGCTTGCCTGCTGGCTTTCCACCTGTGAAGACGCTCGATAGTCGTCCCAACAATCTGCCAGTCCAATTTACTCGACTTATCGGACGAGAGCAGGAAGTTGCAGTCGTCCAGCACCTGCTGCGCCGTGAGGATGTGCGCTTGCTCACGCTGACGGGTCCTGGTGGCACCGGGAAAACCCGCCTGGGCTTACAGGTGGCAGCGGAACTCAGCGAGCTGTTCCCCTATGGAGTGTATTTCGTGAACCTGGCTCCCATCAGTGATGCCGGGCGGGTCATTCCCACCATTGCCCAGACGCTCGGGCTATGGGAAGCCGGGGATCGACCATTCCTGGAGCAACTGCAAGCCTATCTGCGCGAGCGCTACCTGCTGCTGCTGCTCGACAACTTCGAGCAGGTACTGGCGGCAGCTCCGCAACTTTCGGACCTGCTGTCTGGCTGTCCTCACCTCAAAATCTTGGTAACCAGTCGTAAACCCTCTCACAGTATGCCTCAGTGGCCCTTTTCCTCGAGCGAGCGCGGGCCGCCAAGCCCGACTTCCAGCTGACTCCCGCCAAGGCACATGCCATCGCGGAAATCTGCGTTCGCTTGGATGGGCTACCTCTCGCCCTCGAACTGGCCGCAGCTCGTATCAAGTTGCTGCCCCCTCAGGCCTTGCTCAAACGTCTGGAACATCGACTTGAAGTGTTAACCAGCGGTGCACAGGATCTGCCTGCGCGCCAGCAGACGCTGCGCAACACCCTCCAGTGGAGCTACGACCTCTTGAGCGCAGAGGAGAGACGCCTCTTTCGGCAACTCTCCGTCTTCGTGGGTGGCTGCACGCTGGAGGCAGCCGCCACGGTCGTGTTGGAAGAGGTGGCATCTCTGCTGGACAAGAGCTTACTGCAACAGACGGAGCGGGAGGAGGAGGAGCCACGCCTGCTGATGTTGGAGACGATCCGCGAGTTTGGGCTGGAATGCCTGCAGGCGTGTGGGGAACTAGAACCTGCGCGACGAGCACATGCGTTCTATTATCTAGCCATAGCGGAAGAGGCGAACAGACATCTCTTCAGTGCGGAGGCCGTGATGTGGTTCGAGCGGCTGGAGCGGGAGTATGAGAATCTGCGCGCTGCCCTAGAATGGGCCTTGGAGCACGAGGCTGAAGAGGCAGGGAGTGGCATCGAGGTAGGTGTGCGCCTGGGTAGTGCGCTGTGGCGGTTCTGGACGGTGCGCAGTCATCTGAGCGAAGGACGCGCCATGCTCGAGCGGCTGCTGGCTGCGAGTAAGAGGACCGGGGCTCCTATGCGGGAAAAGGTGCTCCTTGCCTTAGGCACGCTCCTCTGGCATCAGGGTGATTATGCCCGGATAGGGGAAATCGTCGAGGAACAGTTGTCTCTGTGTCAGCAGCTTGGAGACCAGCAGGGGGTCGCACACACCCTCATAGGTCTGGCGGGATTTGCCGCACAACAAGGCAACTATGCGCGGGCCCGTTCTCTGGCTGAGGAGTCCCTGGCCATTTGCAGAGTGAATGGAGACACCTGGAGGGCCGCGGCTAACCTCTTGCTTCTGGGGCGGATGGCTTCTGCTCGATGCGAGCACGCCAGAGCACAGCAACTGCTGGAAGAGAGTCTGGTTCTTTACAGATCGCTTGGCTATGCGGGAGATATCGCCTGGCCACTCATCTATCTGGCACGCAACGCCATCTTCCAGGGAGAGCATGAGCAAGCGCGCTCCTGGCTTGAAGAAGCTCAGGCGCTTTGCCGGGAGGCAGCAGGCAACAAGCTGGGGCTTGCCCACGCCCTCAGCCTGCTGGGACAGGGGGCTCTTGAACTGGGTGACGTGGTCAGAGCCTACGACTTGCTCACCGAATGCCACCTGCTCAATCAGGAGGCAGGCAATCGACGTAACATTGCCCACTCGCTTTTTCTGCTAGCGAGTGTGATCACACAGCAGGGTGACTCTTCAAGAGCATATGCTCTCTATGAGCAGAGCTTGGCCCTCGCCAGAACACTAGAGCACAGAGGGTTGATCGCCTCTTGCCTGGAAGGGTTGGCCGTCGTGGTTACTGCACAAGGACGGCCTGCCTGGGCGGCACGGTTCTGGGGGGCAGCGGAAACGGTACGCCAGGGCTATACCATATCCCTCCCCCCGATGATGCGCACTGCAGTCGAGCGCGCACGGGCTACTGCCCGTACCCAACTGGGTGAAGAAACCTTTGCCGCAGCCCTGGCCGAGGGACAAGCAATGACGCCAGAACAGGCTCTCTCTTCGAAAGCACATCTCGAGACTGGCAAACTCGCGGACCAGGGGGGAGGAGCAAGCCAGATGGAGTAGGCTTTGAAGAGAAACTCGTCACGTATTGAGGTGACAGGTATTGGTTCAGTGAGCCATTGGCTCTTCCCACCATGCAACGAGTATACTCAGGTCGAATGGTTCTCTACACCCGCCCTAACAAAGATTACGGGAAAGTCATATGGTGTTACGGATTATTCATATACCCTGTGCGATGAGGATCTTCGATCATTCTTCTGGTGAAGCAGGATCACGGGCGGGCTTTGTATCGTTTATAACATTTATATCACTTATAACGCTTGTTTCACTTCTTTCATTAATCACATTTGGACTAATTTCGGTAACGGTGACGTGATCGAGGCTGGCATATCTTCCTCGATACGGGCGAGCAATTTCTCCCCTCTCATACATACGACTGAGAATTACTCGCACCGATTCGATCCTTTGTCCCGTGCGCTCAGCAATATCTTTTGGTTCGAGAGAGCCATTTGCCTGTCTCAATGCCCTATGAATTTCCTGGTGCTCAAATGATGTGTTTGTGGGAGGACGAAGAAGGTTTGAAACATTGTCAAAGGTTTCCCCAAGCCATTCAACATAAGGTATGCCGTTTTCGTTTTCTTCAATCTGATATATTAGATGGTTGGCGTGTTTGCTAAGGTTGTTTTTGGTAGTAGCGAGAATACACTGGTGCTCGTTGTTGGGGTCGCGAACTACGATCAAGCCCATACGAGCTGCACCGATGATTCCAATCGAGCCAGTACCGCGATAGAGTGGGTTCGAGGAAGCACCTTTGTTGAGATGACGTATAATCAAGATGGCACACTGTGTACACTCGGCTAACTCAGCAAGAGGAGTGAGAACCTCTCTGATGTCCTGGTCGCTAGATGCACTGACATCACGCCCTAAAACGGCCATAAGCGGGTCTAGAACAACCAGTTTCGCCTTTCTGCGCTTGATAGTCATTTCCAAATCTTGCATATCTCGTGAGAGTGAGAAAGGGTAATCGAACATACCCATTCTTTTTAGATCCAAGGTTTCATTGGTATTTAACATAAGCACTTGCGACGGATCGCCTCCTGCTGCTTCCATGCGAGGTTTGATGGTATCTGCAACGCTATCTTCAGGGGCAATCAAAATGACCCCACCCTGAATACCAGGTGTACCGTCAGGCATTGGGTGCCCTGCTGAGACACGGGCTGCAATGCTAATAGCGATTAATGATTTGCCCATTCCTGGATCGCCGTCCAGGATGGTTATTTTACCCAGGGGTATACGCCCGTGCCATAGCCATTCAATTTGACGAGTTTCAACCTCCGAGAGTATGGTACCAAAATGCTCATCTTCTGATTTGTGCATTTCTTGCTTCAAAGTCTCGAAGAGTTGCTTAACATTTGCCTCTATTTCGTACTTCTTTTTTTTGCCAAGACGTCGCGCCGTTTCTGCATAATTGGTAATCTTTTGGTTCATTTGCTGGCGGCCCTTTTCACGGCTTTCTTTGAGGGAAAGCTTGTTGTTTTTGATGGGCCTGGTGACTTCCGTGTTAGATTTTTGTAGTGCGGATTCTTTGGATGTCTGAGGAGGGATATCAGTGTCAGTTTGTTGTAGGTCCTGGGTGTCTTCATCAGAAGAATTGGAAGATGACTTATTTTCCATTAAAAATCTCCTGTCATTAATAAATGACATAATCACGATAAAAAAGTAACCTTAGAAAATTGCTGCCATCTCCTAGAAACAGTATAGCGCGCGATTCCAAATAAAAGAAGGTTTAGCAGGTGGAATTATCTAATTGCAGCGATTATTTGAAGTATTGAGGCCATCCCTTAGTTATGTGCTACTGCTGGGTGGTCGTGTTTCACTTGGTGGTAATGTGGCCAGGAAGTCGTTTGCGAAGCGCCGGGTATATTCGTCGAGTAGGAAGTTGACGCGGTTGGGGTCTTTGGCCGTGATGACGAAGCCTGCATGATGGCGCTTGTCCAGGCGCATGACAATTTCGGGGTCCTGGTAGGCAGAGGTATCGGGGTGCTCCTGGCGAGCCAGGGAGACGATGACGCCTGCATAGTTTTGCTGTGGTGCCGGTAGCTGCCTCAACCAGTTCCACGATATTAGCGCCACCAACACGAGCAGCGGTTTCGAGGAAGTAGAAGCGGTTGTCGTCGTGGCCTTTGATGAATTCGGTGTGGGTTACGCCGCGCACCAGGCCTAACACGCTTA
>WNGD01011023.1_pt1 | contig 15214 bp, 9 predicted proteins | sample 5400671 | NCBI WGS metagenome assembly WNGD01 (sample SAMN13153369, study PRJNA577476) | soil metagenome | isolation source: 40 cm soil or saprolite under grassland replicate 2 | place: USA:California | collected 2016-06-15 | reverse complement strand
GGCGACGGGAATCCGTCGCTGAGCTTCCAGGTCGCGGGCTTCAAGAACGGCGAGACCGCTTCCGTTCTCACCACGCAGCCGGGCTGCTCGACGGTGGCGACGGCGGCGAGTTCGGTCGCCGGTAGCCCGTACGCGATCAGCTGCTCGGGTGGGGCGGCCGCCAACTACAGCTTCACGTACGTGAACGGCCACCTCACCGTGACGCCGGCGCTGCTGACGGTGACGGCGGACAATCAGTCGCGCGGCTACGGGGACGCGAATCCGAGCCTGAGCTTCCAGGTCGCGGGCTTCAAGAACGGCGAGTCCGCTTCCGCTCTCACGACGCAGCCGGGCTGCTCGACGGTGGCGACGGCGGCGAGCTCGGTTGCCGGTAGCCCGTACGCGATCAGCTGCTCGGGTGGGGCGGCGGCCAATTACAGCTTCAGCTATGTGGACGGGCAGCTGACGGTGACCAGGGCGCCGCTGACGGTGACCGCGGATAACAAATCACGGACCTATGGCTACGCGAACCCGAGCCTCACGTTCCGGATCACGGGCTTCAAGAACGGCGAGACGGCGAGCGTGTTGTCGGCGCAGCCGAGCTGCTCGACGGCGGCGACGGCGGCGAGTTCGGTCGGCGGCAGCCCCTACGCGATCAGCTGCTCGGGTGCTGCGGCCGCCAACTACAGCTTCAGCTATGGCAACGGCCAGCTGACGGTGACGCCCGCCTTGCTGACGGTGACCGGCGACAACCAGTCGCGCGGCTACGGGGACGCGAACCCGACGCTGACGTACCAGATCAGCGGCTTCAAGAACAGCGAGACGTCGAGCGTACTGACGACGCAGCAGACCTGCAGCACGGCGGCAACGCCGACGAGCCCCGCGGCGACCAGCCCGTACACGATCAGCTGTTCCGGCGCGGCGGCCGCCAACTACAGCTTTAGCTACGTCAACGGCAACCTGACCGTGACCAAGGCGCCGCTGACCGTCACCGCCGACAACAAGTCACGTACCTACGGTTACGCGAACCCGGCCCTGACGTTCCAGATCACGGGCTTCAAGAACGGCGAAAGCTCCTCCGTACTGACGACGCAGCCCACCTGCACCACCACGGCAGTGGCGACGAGCCCGGTTTCGGGGAGCCCCTACGCAATCACGTGCTCCGGCGCAGCGGCGGCCAACTACACCTTCGGCTACGTCAACGGCCAGCTGACGGTGACGCCGGCACTGCTCACCGTGACCGCCGACAACCAGTCGCGCGGCTACGGCGACGCCAACCCTGCGCTCACCTTCCAGATCACGGGCTTCAAGAACGGCGAGACGAGCTCCGTGCTGACGACGCAGCCGACCTGCTCCACGGCGGGGACGGCCACAAGCGCGGTCGCCGGCGGTCCGTATGCGATCACGTGTTCAGGTGGGGCGGCGGCGAACTACAGCTTCAGCTACGTCAACGGCAACCTGACGGTGACGAAGGCGCCGCTGACGGTGACGGCCGACAACAAGTCGCGCGCCTACGGCGACGCGAACCCGAGCCTGACCTTCCAGATCACGGGCTTCAAGAACGGCGAAAGCTCCTCCGTACTGACGACGCAGCCTACCTGCACCACCACGGCGGTGGCGACGAGCGCGGTCCCGGGGAGCCCCTACGCAATCACGTGCTCCGGTGCAGCGGCGGCCAACTACAGCTTCGGCTATGTGAACGGCAACCTGACGGTGACGCCGGCGCTGCTGACAGTGATGGCGAACAATCAGTCGCGGGCGTACGGCGACCCGAACCCGAGCCTTACGTTCCAGATCACGGGCTTCAAGAACGGCGAGACGTCCACGGTGCTGACGACCCAGCCGACTTGTTCGACGACGGCGCTCGCGACGAGTCTGGTCGCCGGCAGTCCGTATCCGATCAGCTGTTCGGGCGCGGCGGCGGGCAACTACAGCTTCAGCTACGTCAACGGCAACCTGACGGTGACGAAGGCGCCGTTGACTGTGAGTGCCGACAATAAGTCCGCGCAATACAGCGATGCGAGTCCGACGTTGAGCTTCCGCGTCACCGGCTTCAAGAACGGTGAGGACGCTACCGCGCTGACGACGCAGCCGACCTGCACCACAACGCGCACATCGACGTCGCCAGCCGGCACGTACCCGATCACGTGCTTGGGCGGTGCGGCGGCGAACTACAGCTTCAGCTACTCGAACGGGATCTTCACGGTCACTCAGGAAGACGCGGCACTCCAGTACTCGGGTGACACGATCGGCCAGACGGGCGCGAATCTGACCCTGCAAGCAAGCGTCTGGGACAGCGCAGCGAGCGGCTTCCCGGGCACGAGCAGCAGCGGCCCGGACGGCACCATCGGCGACATCAGCAAGATCTTCGTCGAGTTCGACATCTACAACGGCGGAAGCTGCGGAAGCGGCACACCGCTGGCGACGCCGCGGGCACAGGTCGTAGACACCGGCAGCGTCGGCGACGGAATCGGTACCGCGACCAGCATCTACACCTCCTCGAGCGAGAACACGTACTGCGTCCTCCCGAGGGTCGTCGCGGGCAGCGCAGGCGGAACGAACCAGTACTATGCGGCGCCGAATGCGGAGAACGCGGTGATCAACTTCTACAACAACACCGGCCAGTTCGTGACCGGCGGCGGTTGGATCAGCGATCCGGACGTCGGCGGGCACGGCAACTTCGGGTTCAACGCCCGCTACAACAAGAACAACCAGCCCCAGGGACAGTTCGTCTACGTCTGGCGAGGCACATACCAGGGCGCGGCCGCCGATTACATCATCAAGAGCAACTCGCTAACCGCGCTCGGCTTCACCCAGACGACGACCAGCAGCAACGGCTACCCGATGACGTCGACGCTGCAAGGGAAGTGCAACCTGCAGATCAACCGGGCCAGCGATGGCCTGCAACTCGCGAGCGAGGGCAACGACACGTTCATCGCCACCGCCACCGACAGCGGCCTCCCCTCCAGCAACACGGGCGACGCCTTGACGCTGACGCTCAGCGGCAGCAGCCTGGCGACCAAGAGCTTCAGCAACAAGCCGCTGAACGGCGGCAACGTCGTTATGCATATCAAGTAAGGAACGGAGGTCTTCTCTTGTCCAAGGTCCACGTCGCAGCCGTAGCCGTCGCGCTCGGAGCATTCGGCGTCGCGGCTAATGCGCTAGCGGGAAACGAAAGCGCACAAAAGACATATCTGTTGAAGGCGAACCTGACTGTTCATCAAGAGAGGCAGGCAAACGACGCAACCCGAGCGTCCGGGGTGTTCACCGCCACGCTCAGCCTCTCGGGCAAGAAGGGCACGTTCCTCTGGAAGCTCACCTTCAAGCATCTCAGCGGGCGCGCGACCGCCGCCCACGTCCGCCTCGGTGCGCCCGGCAAGGCCGGCCCGATCGCGATCCCGCTCTGCGCTCCCTGCACCGCAGATGCGCACGGCTCCTATACCGGTCCGCTCGGCGCCAACCGCGCCCTGCTCACCGCGCTCCTGCACGGCGGCTCCTATGCCAGCGTGCAGACGAAGAAGAACCCGCACGGGGAGATCCGCGGCCAGATCAAGGTCGCCGGCACCAAATGAAAGTTCGCCGGGCGCCGATCCGGGCGGCCGCCAACGACCGGCCTGGTTCAGGCTGAAGAAGACGAGAGGCGCCTCCGGGGCGTAGCTTTCGCGGCCCGGCTTCAGCCACCGGACCGCTCCTGACGATCTCGAGCGCGACGGACCGAGAAGCCGTTTCCCTGTGCCGGCGACCGCACCGGGGACGAGCGCAAGATCAAGCTCGTCTTGACGATGCTGCTGACCCTGCTCGGCACCCGCTTATCTACTACGGCGACGAGATTGGGATGCCCTCCGGGATCGTTCCACCCGAGCGCGAGCTCGACCTGGTCGCCCGCCTCGGCCTCGACGGCAAGGGCGGCCGCGACCCGGCGTGCACGCCGATGCGGTGGAATCCTGGAGCAAGGAGCCGGTCGAGCGCTGGCGGCGTATCCACCCAGACGCTCGGATCGACTACGCTGAGTAGGCAAGACAAGCGGCTGCGAGGGGCCAGAGAAGCCGCCTGTCTCGACCCCCAAGCGGCCGACCCTGGTGGAGGACGGACTCCGACTGCCTCTGCGCCGAGAAGCGGAAGCGCACAATATGGCTCACGCCGGCGGGCCTAGGCGGCGCGAGCTTCGCGCGCGTCGGCGCATGGCTCGCGGTGGCGTTGCCGTGGTGGCGGCGTGAGTGCGTGCCAGCGTGCGCGTAGTTCGTCGGCGAAGCGGCGGAGCTTCTCGCTGAAGAGGCGTTGCGACTGGCGTCTGGTTGGTTCGTCCTCTGCGCCCAGTTCGAGCTGGCCGTGCAGCAACTGCGCTTTCAAGGAGTTCTTGCTGCGGGGGAAGCTTGTCGAGATGCCGGTCGGTATCGTGATCTGTGTCGCCTTCGCCGCGGTTGTCACCGCATTGGTGGCGGAGCCCTGATCGCGGCGATCGGCGGCGAAACCGACGTTCAACAACCTCAGCTTCACCGTCAGCGGTCGACGCGACGACGCAGACATGTTCGCACTGCCTGAACGAAATCCCGCTCGAGGCGCGCGTCTGCGGTTTCTGCACACGCGATGTGGGCGCCGCGTCCTTCGGAGGAGCAGCCCTTACGTCCTAGCTGGAATGGCCGACATTGCAGCGCCTGTCGGCCGCGATCTGCGCAGTGCGTTAGGCGAGCGATCCGCGCTCACGCGCGCCTACGGATTCCAAAAATGCCTGTACGCGGACCGCCAGCGCGCTCCAGAGGAACCGTGCGGTCTCGGCTAGAAGGACGCGTTCTCGCCTCTCGAGAGTCTCGGCCCTCGGAAGCGTTGGATGATGCGGATCGACGCAGTGAACCGGCGCGAAGATGACCGTCCGGAAGCGCCGAACTGTCGACTCTGGCAGCAGCCGCTTACCCTCACGGCCGCCCGCATCACCGCCGGTTCGCTGAACGACAACGGCATGGCGATGAAGACGGAGATCGTCGCCTTCTAGAAACGGGACGCGCTGAAGGTGCAGGCGTGGGTCGACGACCATCGCGCGTTTCAGGCAGGGGATCGCACAGGGCTACTGGCCTGACTTCGTCAACGGCCTGCTTAGCCCGTGAGCGTCGAGGAGCTGCATGCCTGCCTTGGCCTGCTCGAGTGTGTCGCATGGCGGCGGCCGTGGACGAGAGCGGGCTGACCGCTGGCCCGCATACAGGGGTTCACGTTGGACCACTCTAAGCGCAACCTCGAGACGATCCTCGGGGGATCTTCGTCTACGGCCCTGATTGGGCCGAGCACGCGTTCGGCGACTGGGCCCTTTGGCGGGAACCGATACGAAAGACGGGCAGGGTGCGAAAAGTCCCCTCTTTCGGGTCGAGCGTTTGCCGCCCGCAGATGCTTAGGTCGGATGAGAATCCGATGATCGCGATACGCATCATCCTCTTTGGGCCGGGAGTTATCGGCCTCGTCGTTGCGGCGTTGCTCGGCGTCCGCGACGGAGATGACGCCGACTTTCTGACGCACGATCGGCTCTCGACGAGCGACCTCCTAATCGGCGCCGTCCTCTTCCTCGCCTGGCCGCTTGTGCTCCTGCTCCAAGCAGCGAAGGGCAATCTTCGACGATCTTCTGTTCCTGACGCTCGTTTGGGATAGGCCTCCCCTGCCCCCGGTTCGGCACGCGGGGGCCCGGGTGACGCGCCGCGACAGGAACGATCCCGCGCGACGCCGGCAGCGGCTCGAACGAGCAGCGAAACGCCTCAACCTCGCCGCCTGAGCCATGACCGAGTTTCAGGTGCAACGTAACGAGAGGCCGCACTAGTCCTCGGTTCGCCTTAGGGACCCGTTGATGCAGAGCCAGGCCGCGGCTCGCACTGCGGCCAGGCGAGCGCGGGACGAGACCCGCGGCTAGGTCCCTACCTGGCGGGGAGCAGGGTCCGGCCACGTCTGACGCCCACGAAGAAGGCATGCCCGGAGCCTGACGCGACTTATTGTCTAGTGCACCGTCTCGAGAACGGCTTTACAGCGTCCGACCTTGGCGAGGATGGAGTCGATTGAGGCGGTCCAGAAGAACGGTTTGGGTCGTGGTTGTGGGCTTCGAGGAACGCTCGATCGCGTTGATGACGTCGGGGACGCTGTGGAAGACGCCGCGGCGGAGTGCTTACTGGGTCAGCTCGCGGAACCAGCGCTCGACGACGTTCAGCCACGAGCTCGAGGTCGGGGTGAAGTGCAGGTGGGAGCGCGGGTGCTTGGCGAGCCAGGCGCTGACGTTGTCGGGTTTGTGGGTGCGGTAGTTGTCGACGATCAGGTGCAGTTCGCGCTCGCCGTCGTGCAGGGGCGGAACACTTCGTGATTCGGCTGGCCGCCGCCGCGTCGCCGAAGGCGGCGGCCCGGCTTCGGCGAGACGGCGGCCAGCCCCTGCTCAGCAATCACCGTAACTCGATTCTTCTCCTGCGCGCAACTCCCCGTTCGGTGAGGCTGGGCAAGTTCTCCGCCGCGCCGTGTCTCGGCGCGACTGCCCCGCCGCGCTCTACGAGCTCGTAGGCGTTGCGGGCCCATCAGCAGTTTTTGACGCGGGCGCGCAGCACGTCAAGAACGCCGCCTCGGCCAGCGTCGGTGCGACCTTTGCTGACCGCTTGCGGAAGGGCCGCTGAAGATCAGATCTTCGTGTTCTTCGACAAGTTCCAACCGGCTCCGATCACACCAGCCAGCGCCCCGCGCGCCTGCTGCCGGCGTATACGCGATCGCGATCGTGCCGGAATTGGACGCCACCGTCTCCTCGGGACCGTCCACAGCCCCCACCTCGTTGAACGAGCTGGTCAAGACATCGGTGAACTTGATCTTCAGGTACTCCAGGATCCGGAGCGCGGCCCTAGCACAAGCAACTCCATCAGCCGCCACAGCATCCAGTACGGAAGCGACAACACCACGCCTGAGAACGGACCCACTTTGACCGTCGACCCTACAGACGCAGCGGCAAGCCAGGGCTGGGAGCAGCGCGCCGCGTCAGCCCCGGGCGAGCGATCTCAGTTTCGGCACCCGAAGGCGCGCGAACTACGCGCGTTTTCGCGTCCGCGCCGCTGACCGTTGCTTCGACCGCGGTATCAATGTGCCCAGGGCGTTGTGTATACGGTGATTCGTGCCGAGCCTTTTGATCCAACTCTCGGTACTCGGGGCGGATGCGGGGCGACCCGGTTTCGACGCGACGGCGCGTCTCATGCGCCACGGAATGTGCTCGCGCTTTAACATGCTGCAGCGGGTTATTCGGGAGACTGTCAGCACGGAAGCATCTGCAGTCTGTGTTTACGGCCTCCTGCGTCGCTGTCGTCGGGAGGTTTGCAATGCATGTTTCGCTGCTTCACGCGGTCCGGCGTCGAAGATCTGCAGGCGGGGCCTCGGGATCTGCACGTAGCGTTGCGATTGTCTTTTGGCTCGCCGTCGTCGGCCTCGGCGGCGGCCTTGCTGGCGCTACATACCCGTCGTCGTCGACGGCGACCGTGATGACGACGACGTTGTTTGCGCCCTCTGCGGATGCCCGCGTCGAGCAGGCGCACCCGACAAGAAACTACGGACGCTCGAGGCGGCTCGGAACCGACGGCGACCCCGGTACGCGACTCCTGACGATCATCCGGTTCAACCTGAAGCGAATCTCGGGCCGCGTCCGGCACGCGACGTTGCGGCTGTACGTCTTCCGGGATCCAACCCGCGACGGCCCGGCCGTCTATCGAACCAGCAACGGCTGGACAGAGTCTGGCGTCAGCTGGAAGACGAGGCCCAAGCCGAGAGGCGCGGCGGTAGCTCACATGGGCTCAGCGACGGTCAGAAGATGGGTGAGACTGGACGTTACGCCCCTTGTGCGTGGCGATGGCGTGCTCAACCTGGTGCTTGCGCAATCCGGGTCCGACGGCGTCGTCTTTGCTTCTCGTGAGTACGCCACGTACCGGCCGACGTTGAGCGTCACGACGACGGAGGCGACGGCGTCAGGTTCGCCTCCGCCACCATTGCGGTTCGCGTACTCGAACCGGGACGACCAGGCGCTGATGCCGACCTACGGTTATAACCTGATCGACGTCTCCACCGTTAGCGAGGCCCATGCGGTACCGGCAGGCACAACGGCGCAAGTGTGGCTGTATGACTACGACAACACGACCTGCACATGGGAGAAGAGCGATACGTACGTCAGGAACATCGTCTCGCAGTTGGCGCACGATTCGAAGGTGGCAGGGTTCTATTTCTCGAACGAGCCTGACCCGTTCGCATGTCCAAACGCGCCCCGGCAGCACAGGGAGCGAAATGCACTGATCAAGTCGCTCGCCTCGGACAAGTACACGTTGATCGGGATCGACGCGAACTGGCGGCAACACTTCGAGCGCTACGGCTCGATGTGGGTCGGGGCAGCCGACTACATCAACTACAACCCGTATATCTGTTACGTCCGGGACAGGTCGACGTGTGACTTCGCGTGGCTCGATCACGTGCTCGCGATGGCGCAGTCGCTCCCACAGCCATACTTCATCACCCTGCAGGCGTTCCGCGAGCAAGGCGAGTGGCGCTGGCCGACCGCATTCGAGGAGGCGCGGATGCTTAATCGGCTCAGGAATCCGTCGTTGAGCGGCCTTCGCGGGTACATGACGTTCTCGTGGAACTGGCAAAGCGACCCTCTGCGCGATCACCCGGACGTCCTCGCCGAAATACAGGCGTACAACCTCGGCAAACCGTCGCCCTGTTGCAGCAGCGGCACCCGGACCACCACGACCCGGGCAACGACGACAACGACGCGCGGCACGACGACGAGCAGTACGATGCCGAGGCCATTAGACCCGACGGTGGTGGCCGCTGGCGATCTGTGCGGCTCGGCGACGAGTTGCGCGCCGACTGCGAATGTTGTCCAGGCAGTCCACCCAGCAGCCGTTCTAACGCTCGGCGACAACGCCTACGAAGATGGCACGCGCGCCCAGTACAACGCCTACTACGATCCGAACTGGGGGCGATTCAAGGCAATCACGCACCCAACAACCGGCAACCACGACTACCACACCTCCGAGGCGGCCGGGTACTTTAGCTACTTCGGCAGACAGGCGCCGGCCGCCTACTACTCCTACGACGTGGGTACGTGGCATCTGATCGCGATCGGCGCGATGGCCGGCGTTCCCGCCGGCGCGGGATCCGCGGAGGAAAAGTGGCTCAGGGCCGAGCTCGCGGCGCACCGGAACCAGTGCGTGCTCGCGTACTGGCATGAGCCGCGCTGGTCATCCGGCTCCGTCCACGGTAACGACTCGTCTTCGGCAGCACTCTGGCGCGACCTCTACGCCGCCCACGCCGACATCGTTATCAACGGCCACGATCACAACTACCAGCGCTACGCGCCGCTCAACCCCTCCGGTACGTTCGACCCGAACGGCATCCGCGAATTCGTCGTCGGCACCGGCGGTTGGGGCCACTACGGCTTCACGACGACCACGCCAATGCCGGAGGTCCGCAACAACACCGACTACGGCATCCTGAAACTGACACTGCACCGTGGCTCATATGACTGGCAGTTCGTACCTGTCGGCGGTGGAAGCTTCAGAGATGCCGGATCGGGTTCATGCAAATGACGCCAACGGTGGCCGCGATTCCGAGCGACGGCGAAGGAAATGACACTGTCGACGAAGGCGGTGGGTTCGATCGATGCTCGGGCGAGATCGTTCGGAACTGCGAATCCGGCAAAGGCATCCGGCGGGCCGAGCGTCACGAGCAGGAGCAGAACGATCCCCTTACGGGCGCCGGCATAAGAGCTCGTTTCAAGTGCTGCTCTGGGTGAGTCGTCGCCAGCCGCTTCGGCACGATCTGCGGCTCGAAGCTGCCTCGCCGGTCGCTGGGCGTCTCGATCCGCACCGACCCGTGATCGCTGCGCAGCGTCGTCGGCCGTCGTCCGGTTCCGGCTGTCCCCCGCTACCGCCAGGCGGCGCCTGGCCGCGCTCAGAGCCCAGCTGCTCGCTCAGCCCGGCGTCGATCGCCCGCTCGACCAGCCGCCCGCTGAGCTGCGCTAACAGGCCACCCGGCCCGACGATCTCCTCCTCGCTCCTGGCGCCCGCGAGCAGCTCGTCGATCAACTCCTCACCGAGACGCTCACGCACCGCGCCCGGCAGCTGCCCCACGCCCAGCTGGCAGCCGCCACCCCGCTCCGCTCGCCCCACGGGCTCGCCCCGCAGAACGACGGCGCGAGCCACCGATGCTTCAACCCCGTGCTGCGAACTCGTCGACATGAGATCCCCTTTCGCTCACGCCGACACAAAGAATCGGACAGACCCCCGGGGTCGCGAACCTCGCGGTTCGTAAGTCTTAGACGATTATTCTTAGTGGTCGTAGGCGGGCAGGCTGCGGCCAAAGCGTGGCGTCTCGTCGCGTCGGCGGAGGATGGTGCCGCCGTGCATGCGACGAGCTGTTCGAACTCGGCGCCGGCGAAGCCTTTGTCGCAGATCAGGGTCTGGCCTGGCTGGAGGACACGCTCGAGTAACTCGGCTGCCACGATGCGCTCGGCTGCGTTGGCTGCTGCGAACTCGAAGCCGATCGGCAGCCGTCGGCCGCGGTAGCCGCCATGGTGGCCAGGGCGGAGCGGCGGACGGTCTCGCGCGAGACCGCGCACGGCACCGGTGTTGAGTCGTGCAACCTCGGCGGGTCACAGAACGACGACGACAGCCGCGCCAGCAAAGTGATCGCCTCGAGCAGCTGCGGCCACAGCGCCCGCAGCCGCGTGTTGAAGCTCGATTGGTCGGGATTGTAAGGGGAACGGTGACTTGAGCACCGCCGACTTCGGCGCTTCCTGCCGGTTCCTACGACTGAGGAATCAATCGTCTTGCGGGCGCCACGTCCTACGGCATCAAGCGCCCCTTCCGAACGTCCGCGGTGCCCCCATTGGCTGCTGCCGACCGGTTTCAGCTGCGCGCGCTGTGCGGTATGGTCCGGCGCGCTAGCAGGGTGACAATCGACTGAGGCTAATACGGCCTCCGGAGGAGGGATTCCAGATGCGAATCCGGCCGACTCGTGCGGACCTGCGTGGGGCACGGCGGGTGTGGCTGGTACGCCACGTCCGGACGCCGGTTGCTCTCGTCGTCGCCGGCGTCCTGGGTCTCGCCGGCGGGCTGCAGGCGGCCGCCCCATCGAGCAGCAAGTGTCCGCCGAGGAACCCGCACTGCCGGACGACGACATCCACGACCGCGACGACCACGACGACTCCGACGACAACGACCGCTCCGAAAACAAGCTCGTGGCCGGCGCCGTGGCGGTTCGCGTATTCGAACCGGACCGACGAGGCCCTGATGCGGACGTACGGCTACGACCTGATCGACGTCACCTCGAAGGATGAGGCCGACGCTGTGCCGTCGGGGACGCAGGCGCAGGTGTGGCTGTTCGACTACGACAACACGACCTGTACCTGGGAGAAGAACGACACCTACATCAGGGACGTCGTCTCCTCGATGGCGAATGACCCGCACGTGGCGGGCTTCTACTTCTCGAACGAGCCCGATCCCTTCGCTTGTCCGACCGCGCCGCGGCAGCACAAGGATCGCAACGCCCTGATCCACTCGCTGGCGCCGACCAAGTACACGCTGATCGGGGTCGACGCCAACTGGCGCGACCACTTCGACAGGTACGGGTCGATGTGGGTCGGCACCGCCGACTACGTCAACTACAACCCCTACATCTGTTATGAGTGGGATACGTCGACCTGCGACTTCGCCTGGCTCGATCACGTGCTTCAGACCGCCCAGTCGCTGCCCCAGCCGTACTTCATCGCCCTGCAGGCGTTCCGGGAGAAGGGCGAGTGGCGCTGGCCAACCGCGGCCGAGGAAGCGCAAATGTTGAACCGGCTCAAAGACCCGACCCTGACCGGCCTGCGGGGCTACCTCACGTTCTCGTGGGACTGGCAGAACGACCCCCTGCTCAACCACCCGGCCGTCCTCGCCGAGATCCAGGCGTACAACCTCGGGCTACCGTCACCGTGTTGCGGTGCCGGCCCTTGACCCGACGCGACAGCTAGTGGCCCTTGAGGAATTGTTGGGCCTGAAACGGGCAGGGTCCGGTTGGTCTGGCGTCGAATTGGGTCGCATCTCGACCGTGGAGGTGGTGATGCGTCCCCCGTCGGTGTTCGTGCGGCCGTTGCTGGATGAGGAAGCGGTGCGGCTGAAGCGGCTGTCGCGGCGTGCCAAGCACGAGAGCACGCGCCAGCGGGCGCGGTGCTTTTGGCCTCGAACGTGAGGATGGCGGTGCCGCAGATCGCGGAGATGTGGCACACGGATCCGTCCTGGGTGCGGAAGGTGATTCACGACTTCAACGAGCGTGGGATGGACAGCCTGCGCCCTCGTTATCGGGCGGGTGTCCCCGCCGGATCACGACTGAGCAGCGTCAGCGGATCGTCAGCGTGGCCGGTGCCCGTCCCGACGCAGGGGGTGCCGCTGACGCGTTGGTCGCTGCCGCGGCTGTCTGCGCATCTCGCCGGCGAGGGAATCGTGGTCTCGCCGCGTCATCTCGGCACGCTGCTCGAGCAGGCCGGCTTGTCGTTCCAGCGCACCCGTACCTGGAAGGCCAGCCCCGATCCCGCCTACGCCGAGGAGGCGGCAGCGATCCTTGCCCTCTGTGAGCAGCCGCCGCCGGACGGGCCGGTCGTCAGCTTCGACCAGATGGGGCCGGTCAGCCTGCGCCCGACCGCCGGCGCCGGCTGGGCGCCGAAAGGACGACCGGAGCGGCAGCGGGCCGACTACAACCGCCGCGCCGGCACCCGCTACGTCTTCGGCGCCTACGACGTCTACGCCGACCGGCTCCCGGTCAGGCTGCGCCCGAGACGCGCCGGCAGCGACGTCCTCACCTTCATCCGCCAGATCCGGCTCGCCTACCCCAGCCGCCAGCGCATCTCCTGGATCCAGGACAACCTCTCGGCCAACTGGACACCTGCGATCCGCGCTTTCGCCGCCGACAACCGGATCGAGCTCGTCCCCACCCCAACCTACGCCAGCTACCTCAACCCGGTCGAGTGTCACTTCTCCGCCCTGACCGCGTTCGTCGTCGCCAACGCCGACTACCTCGACTGGGACGCATTCGCATACGCACCCGCCCACCACATCCGCTACCGAAACAGCGACCACCGCGACCTCCGCATCGCCGCCGCCGAGACCAAACACCGGATCGCCGCCTGATGACATTACGGGTCCAACCAAACGTCAAGGGCCACTAGGAGCCGGAGCGTTCCCTTTACGCGCACGACCGGATAGAGCAGAATTCGTGCCGGGGGCGCGAACCTCCGCGGTTCGTCAGCCTGCTAGCGCGGCACGTCCTGCGGCGCCCGCGCCCCCAACCCAACGTGCCACCGCCTCTCGCTGCTGCCGCAGCGCTCGCGAGTCGGGCGCTGTCGAGTATGGTCCGGACCGCTAGACAGAATCGAGCCCGTGGCCCGGAGGCGGCAGCGCGACTTCCCATTGACCTGCCCGTCCGAGCCTTTGTCGCGCGGCGTAGGGTTGGACCGGCCACGCGACGCGCGCGCCGCGTCGTGGGCGCGCGCGACGAACAGTCGGTCTCGGAGGCGACCGAGGTTCGCCAGAATCCGGATCAGGATCCCGCTTCACGGCTCTGGCAGACGCCACGATTCCGGCCTCGGTGGAGGCTGATTCAGAGGTGGAAGGCGGAGAGCATACTGGCGGCTGCCGAGGCGTTACCGAGCACTGCGCGCGCCGGCAGGCGTATAGGCGCTGAGTACGAGCGTCGCGACGTGGTTTGCCGACGAGCCGTTGTCCTCGTCCCAGGTGATGAAGACGACCGTGCGGCCGGCCTGGTAATCGCTGGTCGAGGTCAGCTTCGGGATGAAGTTCTGGAGCCAGCTGTCACCGCTCGCGACCGAGCAGTCGTGCATGTCGTTGCAGAGGTTCGGTGTGACGAAGCTGAATGCCGGCAGGTTGGTCGCGCTCAGCGAGCTCAGCGGGACGTTGTTCGTCTGGCAGGCGGTGCGCACCGGCGTGTAGTACGCCTCCGGGTTGTGCTTGACCGCGTAGGGATCGGCGTCTGTCAGGTCGCAGTTCGACGGCATCGACTCCTCGTACGACGCAGACGCGACTTGCCCGAAGATGCTAGCGACCGAAAGCGGGTGGCTCGACGGCGGGTTGTCGTCGCTGATCCCCTGGCTCGAGCCTGACGTCGCCGCGATGTAGTTCGGCAGTGATGGATGCGTGATCGCGCTGTAGTTGGTAGCCAGCCCGCACTGCCCCGCAAGCGTGTTGATGTAGGGGGCCGAGGTCGAGCCGATGATCTGCGAGTAGGAGTGGTTCTCCATCCACACCCAGACCACATGCGCCACGCTCGACGGCGCCGTCTGGGTCGCGAGACTGCCACACAGCCCCGGAGACGTGGTCGTCGTAGTTCCGGTCGTTCCCGTAGTTGCCGTCGTGCCCGTCGTGCTCGTGGTCTGGCATTGCGGCGAATGGGAGTGCTTGCAGTTCGGGTTGGCTCCCGCGGGTGGGATCGTGCTCGCGGCGAGGAAACCGAGGGCTGCGAGGACCGAAGCGGCCACGATCATCTTCATCGGGACAACCTCCCTTGCATCGGTGGAACGCCGTTCGTCCGGCTGCGCCCGCTGGCGCCCGGCGACAGCCCGAACCGGAGGCGACGACGTCCACAACGGATACCGGGTCACGCGGATGTGCCCCACGTCACCCACATCAAAACGCGTACGGTTCGCAAACTCAGGCGGCGTGGTATTCGTGGATGAGTCCGCCGAGGAGATCGCGACGGCGTAGGTGAGCTGGCGCCGGTCAGGCGTTTGACCCGGACCCCCGGCGGAGCGTAGACACTCGTCTGGTTGAGGTTTGTTCGGACGTGGTCGGCGTGGAGCCGAGGCCCGTAGGGCCGAGGCGGAGCGGCGATCGCGTCCGGCGTGTCTTCCAGGATGGGCCGCTCAACCAAGAAGGAGACGGGGTTGAGCGAGCAGCGCAAGTATCGGGGTTGGACCGCGAAGCAGAAGTTGGGGATCGTGCTCGCCGGCTTGAAGGGCGACCGCAGCGGGCGCGATGTGCGTCGTGAGCAGGGGATCTCGGAGACGCTCTACCAGGTCAATCGCAAACGCGCGACGAGCGTCTGGGTCGCCGAGCGCGGCTGGTGCTACGTGAACGCCGCGATCGACTGCTGCACAGGTGAGATCGTTGGCTGGTCGCTCGAGCTGCGCTGCCGCAGCGAGGCAGCGCCGGCACTCGTCGACACCGCCGTCGCCGCAGGTGGAATCGAGCCGGCA
>WNGD01011518.1_pt1 | contig 15220 bp, 13 predicted proteins | sample 5400671 | NCBI WGS metagenome assembly WNGD01 (sample SAMN13153369, study PRJNA577476) | soil metagenome | isolation source: 40 cm soil or saprolite under grassland replicate 2 | place: USA:California | collected 2016-06-15 | reverse complement strand
AGCCGCGTGCCCTCGGGGAGCGCCAGGATGCGGTCGACCATCTGCGACACGGTCTGGCTCTCGATCGGCAGGCCGGTTGCCGGCGAATACGGCACGCCGATGCGCGCCCACAAGAGCCGCATGTAATCGTAGATCTCGGTCACCGTGCCGACGGTCGAGCGCGGGTTTTTCGAGGTGGTCTTCTGCTCGATTGAAATGGCCGGCGAGAGCCCGTCGATCTGGTCGACGTCCGGCTTCTGCATCATTTCCAGGAATTGGCGGGCATAGGCCGAGAGGCTCTCGACGTAGCGCCGCTGACCCTCGGCATAGATGGTGTCGAAGGCGAGGGAGGATTTGCCGGAGCCGGACAGCCCGGTGAACACCACCAGCCGGTCGCGCGGGATCTCGAGATCGATATTCTTGAGGTTGTGCTCGCGCGCGCCGCGGATGGCGAGGACCCGCCCCTCGGGACGGCGGCCGTGCTTGTCGAATAGATCGTTCATGCGTGCTGGTCCGCCGCTTTCGAGCCGGTCCATACGCGGGGCCCGGCGCGCAGGACGCCTGGAACGTAGTAAGAACGGCCCGACTGCGCCAGCCCGCGCGAAGCCCGGCCATAGCTGCATTCTGTGGATAGCAAGCCCGGCCCTTTTGTGGCCCGAAGAATTGCCGTGCTTGCCTCGCGGCCGGCGAAATGATAAGAACGAAACGGGAACATCCACCGAGATCGTTCCCGAAAGCCTTGCCGCCGCGGGGCTTCGGACTAGCTTGGCATTTCACGAGCGGCGGATTGGAGAGCTCTCATGGCGGGTAGCGTGAACAAGGTGATCCTGGTCGGCAATCTCGGAGCGGATCCTGAAATCCGCCGCACCCAGGACGGCAGGCCGGTGGCGAACCTGCGCGTGGCGACTTCCGACAGCTGGCGCGACAAGACGAGCGGTGAACGCCGGGAGCGGACCGAATGGCATCGGGTCGTGATCTTCAACGAGGGGCTTTGCCGGATCGCCGAGCAATATCTGAAGAAGGGCGCCAAGGTTTATCTCGAAGGCCAGCTGCAGACCCGCAAATGGCAGGATCAGCAGGGCCAGGACCGCTATTCGACCGAGGTGGTGCTGCAGGGCTTCAACTCGCAGCTCACCATGCTCGATCGCGTTGGCGGCGGGACCGCGGGCGACGCCGGCGAGCCGGGCGATTTCGGCTCGGCGGGACCGAGCGGTCCGCGCGAGCGCAAGCCGGCTCTTGCCGGCGCCAAGCGCGACGATCTCGACGACGAAATCCCGTTCTGAGCCGCTGACTCTCAGCTTACGCGCTTTCCTTCTCCCCTCGCGGGAGAGGGTGCCGGGCGGACGAAGTCCGCGCGGCCGCGATCAATTCACCAGCGCCGCATAGACCATGTCGCGGATCACCGGGCGATAATGGATCCGCTGCTTGGGCGACTGCATCATGAAGACCACGTACATGTCTTCCTTCGGGTCTACCCAGAAATAGGTCCCGCCGGCGCCGCCCCAATAATACTCTCCCGGGCTGCCCATCGCCGGCGCTACGCCCTGCTCCTTGCGCACCGCGAAGCCCAATCCGAAGCCGTAGCCCGGCCCGGGCAAATAATACGGACCGGGTACGATGACATTCCCCATGTGATCCGCCGTCATATAGGCGACCGTCTTCGGGCCGAGATAGCGTTTGCCGTCGAGCGTGCCGCCGTTGAGCAGCATCTGCAGGAAGCGCGCGTAATCGGTCGTGGTGCCGGTCATGCCGCCCCCGCCGCTCTCCCATTTCCTGGCGACCCGCGGATCGTTCACTTCGGCATCCACGCCGATGGTGCGGTCCGCCTTGAAGGGCTCGGCAATGCGGCTGTGCTTCGCCGCATCGGTCACGAAGAAGCTCGTGTCCTTCATGCCGAGCGGATCGAGCAGCAGCTCCTTCTCGGCCTGATAAAGCGACTTGCCGGATACGACTTCGATCAGCCGGCCGAGAACGTCGGTCGAATGACTGTAATCCCACGTGGTCCCCGGCTGGAACGCCAGCGGCAGCTTGGCGATGCGGTTGGCGAACTCCGCATTGTCGAAATCGCCCTTGGCGAGTTGGGCCTCCACGTAGGCCTTTTTCACCAACAGATTTCCGAAGAAGCCGTAGGTCAGGCCGGAGGTGTGCCGCATCAGATCCTGGATCAGCATGGGCCGCTGCGCCGCCACCAGGTCGAGCGTCGGCTGGCCTCCGGCCGGATCGGCCTTCTCGATGCCGACCTTCATGTCCTTGAACTGGGGCAGGTACTTTGCGACCGGCTCATCGAGCGTGATGCGGCCCTGCTCGTAGAGCATCATGGCCGTGACCTGCGTGATCGGCTTGCTCATCGAATAGATGCGGAAGATCGCATCCTGGGTCATCGGCGTCTTGGTATCGGGATCGAGCACGCCGGCGGCTTCGAAATAGGCGATCTTGCCGTGCCGTGCGATCAGCAAGACGAAACCCGGCACCGTGCCTTCCGCGGCATCGTCCCGAAACATCTGGGTGATGCGGTCGAGCCGCTCCGAGGAAAACCCGACTTCTTCCGGCTTCGCACGCGGAACATCCTGGGCGGCCGCCGCATGCATCCCGAGGAGGGCGGCGAGCGCGGTAAGCCATGCAAACAGCGTTCTCAAGGCATCCTCCCGCAATAAAGGCCGAGGCTTTGGTTGTTGCCGCCGATTATGCGACCGCGCGATCGACTCTCAAAGCAGCAATCTTGCAGACCGGAGCTGCCGCCGGAGCAATACCGCGGCCACAGCAGCGCACGGGTGGCCGCGACAAGCCGATCGGCGGCAATGCGAAATCTCGGCTTGTGTGATTGCCGGCGCGCTGTTGAGCGCGGCCGTGATGATGGCGGGCGAGGCGAGCGCCCAGGATCTCAAGTTCGCGCTCATTTACAGCAAGACCGGTCCGCTCGAGGCCTATGCCAAGCAGACCGAAAACGGACTGACGCTCGGCCTGGAGTTTCTGACCCAAGGCAGTTTGTCGCTCAACGGCCGCAAGATCATCGTGATGCCCAAGGACGACCAGGGCAAGCCGGATATCGCCAAGTCGCTGCTGGAACAGGCCTATGCGGACGACAAGGTGGATCTGGCGATCGGCGCCACCTCCTCGGGCGCGACGCTTGCGATGCTTCCGATCGCCGAAGACGCCAAGAAGATCTTGATCGTGGAGCCTGCGGTCGCGGACTCGATCACCGGCGAAAAATGGAACCGGTATATTTTCCGCACTTCGCGCAACTCGACGCAGGACGCGCTGGCGACCGCGGTCGCGTTCGGGAGCGGCGAGGTTTCGGTCGCGACCCTGGCGCAGGACTACGCGTTCGGCCGCGACGGGGTCGCCGCGCTCAAGGAGGCGCTGGCTGCCACCCACAGCAAGGCGAAGATCGTCTTCGAGGAATACGCTCCGCAGAATGCCACGGATTTCACCGCGTCGGCGCAGCGGCTGTTCGATGCGCTCAAAGACAAGCCCGGCCGTAAGATCATCACGTTCATCTGGGCCGGTCCGCATCCACTGGCCAAGATCGCGGATCTCAAGCCGGAGCGCTACGGCATCGAGTTGGCGCCGGGCGGCAACATCCTGCCGGTGATGAAGCAGTTCCGGCAGCATCCGGGAATCGAGGGAGCGATCTATTACTACTACGGCTTTCCCAAGAACCCGATGAACGACTGGCTGGTCGCCGAGCATCAGAAGCGCTTCAACATGCCGCCGGATTTCTTCACCGCAGGCGGCATGGCGGCCGCGAGCGCCGCGCTTACTGCGATCAAGAAGGCCGGCGGCGCCGAAAGCGAGAAGCTGATCGTCGCGATGGAGGGCATGGAGTTCGATACGCCCAAGGGCAAGATGACGCTCCGCAAGGAGGATCACCAGGCCATGCAGGTCATGTACGACTTCAAGATCAAGGCCGAGGGCAAGAACGAGTACGATCTGCTGGATCTGGTGCGTGAAATTCCCATCTCGGAGCTTCCGGTTCCGATCCGCAACAAGCGGTGAGTGGTTGCGCACATGAGACCGTCATCCCGGCCACGCGAGTGCTGCGAGCGTGACCCGGGATCCATCCATCCCAACATGAACACGGCGTTGAAGATTGCAGAAGACGTCGTGTTCGTGGATTCCGGCTCGTGCGCTTCGCGCTCGGCCGGAACGGCCAGGCTGGAAACATGAGCGCGCCGGCCGTGACGGATCGTGGCTGCATGCTTGAGACGCGCGATCTCACCATCCGCTTCGGCGGCCACGTTGCCGTCGATGCGGTGAGCTGCGCCTTCTCGCCGGGCACCCTGACCGCCATCGTCGGACCGAACGGCGCCGGCAAGACCACGTATTTCAATCTGATCTCCGGACAGCTGCGGCCCACCGCCGGGCAGGTGATCTTCGCCGGCGCGGAGATCACCCGCATGGCGGCTTCCGGGCGGGCGCGGCTGGGCCTGGGCCGTGCGTTCCAGCTCACCAACCTGTTTCCCCATCTTTCCGTGCGCGAGAACGTACGGCTTGCGGTGCAGAGCCGCCGGCGGGTCGGGCTCGACCTGTTCCGCACCTGGACCTCGCACGTCGAGCTGATCGAGGAGGCGGAGGACGTGCTCGGCCAGGTGGCGCTCACGGAGCGCCGCCACGTCGCGGCCGGGCTATTGCCGCATGGCGATCAGCGCAAGCTCGAGGTCGCGATTCTCCTGGCGCTGCGCCCGACCATCTTCATGTTCGACGAGCCCACTGCCGGCATGAGCGTCGACGAGGTGCCGGTCATCCTCGATCTCATTCACGAGATCAAGGCGCGCGGCGACAGGACCATTCTGCTGGTCGAGCACAAGATGGACGTGGTGCGCTCGCTCGCCGACCGCATCATCGTGCTGCACAACGGCAAGCTGGTGGCCGACGGCGAGCCCGCAGCCGTAATCGCCTCGCCGGTGGTTCAGGAAGCCTACCTCGGTGCCGCCAATGTCTGAGACCGCGCCGCTGCTGCAGCTCGAGAGCGTCAACACCCATATCGGCCCATATCACATCCTGCAGGGCGTCGAGCTCGCGGTCCCGCGCGGCGGGCTGACGATGCTGCTCGGCCGCAACGGCGCCGGCAAGACCACGACCTTGCGGACCATCATGGGGCTTTGGCACGCCTCCGCCGGCCGCGTGCGGTTCGACGGCGCCGAAATCACCGATTGGGCGACCCCGGACATCGCCCGCGCGGGCATTGCCTACGTGCCGGAGAACATGGGGATCTTCGCGGATCTCACCGTGCGCGAGAACCTGCTGCTCGCCGCGCGCTCCGGCGACATCGATGATGCGCGCCTGCGCTGGGTGTTCGGGCTGTTCCCGGCGCTGAAAAAATTCTGGTCGCTGCCGGCCGGCTTTCTGTCCGGAGGACAGAAGCAGATGCTCTCGATCGCGCGCGCCGTGATCGAACCGCGCAAGCTGTTCCTGATCGACGAGCCGACCAAGGGGCTGGCGCCCGCCATCATCGTCAACATGGTCGCGGCCTTTCGCGAGCTCAAAGAGACCGCGGCAACGATCCTGCTGGTCGAGCAGAATTTCATGTTCGCCAAATCGCTGGGCGACAGCGTCGCGGTGATGGATAACGGCCGCGTCATCCACTCCGGATCCATGGCGGAGCTTGCCGAGGATCGCGATCTCCAGCATCGGCTGCTGGGGCTGAGCCTGGATTCGCATCAATGACCGACATCGACGCGGGCGAGCTGGCGAAACGCCGGCACTACGATTGGGCGCCGCTGCTGCTCCTGCCCCTGCTGGCGCTCGCCGCCTTGCCGCTGATCGGCTCGCCGTCGACCTGGGCGACACTGACCGCGGCGGGCCTCGCGATGGGCATGATCATCTTCATCATCGCGTCGGGTCTCACCTTGGTGTTCGGCCTGATGGACGTGCTCAATTTCGGCCACGGCGCCTTCATCTCGGTCGGGGCCTATGTCGCTGCGATCCTGCTGGTGCCGCTTTCGGGACTGCTGCAGGCGGATTCGCTCGCGCTCAACACCGTCGCGCTGCTGGCACTGATCGCACTGGCGATGATCGCCACCGGCCTGCTCGGCTGGGCGTTCGAACGAATCATCATCATGCCGGTCTACGGCCAGCACCTCAAACAGATCCTGGTCACGGTCGGCGGCATGATCGTCGCCCAGCAGCTCATCATCGTGCTGTGGGGACCGGTCCAGCTGGCGTTTCCGCTGCCGACCGCGTTCCGCGGCGCCATCGTGCTCGGCGACGTCGCCATCGAGCGCTACCGCGTCATCGCCGTGGTCGTCGGTCTCGTGGTGTTCGCCGGCATGCTGCTGGTGCTCAACCGCACGAAAATCGGCCTGTTGATCCGCGCCGGCGTCGAGAACCGGGAGATGGTCGAGGCGCTCGGCTATCACATCCGCCGGCTGTTCGTCGGCGTGTTCGCGGCCGGCTCGGCGCTCGCCGGGCTCGGCGGCGTGATGTGGGCGTTCTACCGCGAGGAGCTCACCCCGGGCATGGGCATGGAAGTGCTGGTCCTGGTATTCATCGTGGTGATCATCGGCGGGCTGGGATCGATCGGCGGCTGTTTTCTCGGGTCGCTATTGGTGGCGGTCACCGCCAATTACGCCGGCTTTCTCGCGCCGAAGGTGGCGCTCGGATCCAACATCATCCTGATGGTGCTGATCCTGCTGTGGCGGTCCCGCGGCCTCTATCCGGTGGCGAACCGATGACGATGTTCCGCGCCATCCTGTCGGGCGACCCGCCGCAGAGCCGGATGCTTTCCGCCGCACTGCTCGTCATCTTCGTCGCGCTGGCGGCCGCGCCCTTCCTGTTCCCGGGGACGCAGTCGCTCAATGTGGCGGCGAAGATCTGCTATTTCGTCGTGCTCGCCGCGAGCTATGATTTGTTGCTCGGCTACACCGGCATCGTCTCCTTCGCCCACACGATGTTCTTCGGCATCGGCGGCTATGGCGCCGGACTTGCGCTCTATACCTGGGGACCGACGTGGTCCTCGGTGTTGATCGGCACGGTGCTCGGGCTCGTGCTCGCGGTTCTGCTGGCGCTTCTCATCGGGCTGTTCTCGCTGCGGGTGCGGGCGATCTTCTTCGCCATGATCACGCTTGCGGTCGCCAGCGCCTTCGCGATCCTGGCATCGCAGCTCAGCTGGCTGACCGGCGGCGAGGACGGCCGCACCTTTCGGGTTCCAAGCATCCTGCGCCCCGGCTACAGCCTGCTCGAGGTCGGCGCGTTCTCGATCAACGGTCGCGTCATCACCTACTATCTGGTGTTCTCGAGCGCGCTCGTGCTGTTCCTGAGCATGCTGCGCGTTGTGAACTCTCCGTTCGGTCGGGTGCTGCAGGGCATTCGCGAGAACGAGTTCCGGGCCGAGGCGCTGGGCTATCGCACCATCGTGTATCGGTCGATCGTCAATTGTCTCTCCGCCGCGATGGCGACCTTGGCGGGCGTGCTGGCCGCGCTGTGGCTGCGCTACACCGGGCCGGCGGTGACGCTGAGCTTCGACATCATGCTCGACATCCTGCTGATGGTGGTGATCGGCGGCATGGGCACGCTGTACGGCTCGGTGATCGGCGCTACCATCTTCATTCTTGCGGAGAACTACCTTCAGGCGCTGATGGGCGCCGTGAGCAAATCCGCGGCGGGGCTGCCGGTGCTGCCGCAGTTGCTCGATCCGGATCGCTGGCTGCTGTGGCTCGGCGTCCTGTTCGTGCTCAGCGTCTATTTCTTTCCCGCCGGCATCGTCGGCAAGTTCGCGGCGCGCAAATGACCGGCATGACCTCGCAATACGTCACGGTGCTCGACCGCGAGCTGCACTATGTCGAATGGGGAGAGCGCGGGCACGACGTCGTTGTGATGTGGCACGGGCTCGCCCGCAGCTGCCGCGATTTCGACGATCTTGCCGGACATCTCGCCGACCGCTATCGCGTCGTCTGTCCCGACACCATCGGCCGGGGCTTGAGCCAATGGAGCCCCGCGCCGGAAAAGGAATATTCGCTCGGATTTTACGCCGCGCTGGCGGCCGGACTGGTCGACCAGCTTGGAATCGGCCGGCTGCGCTGGATCGGGACCTCCATGGGCGGCGCGATCGGCATGAAGGTTGCGGCCGGAGCGCTCCGGGACCGCATCTCGCACCTCGTGCTCAACGATATCGGGCCGAAGATCGCTGACGCCGCGGTCGAGCGAATCCGCTCCTACGCCGGCGATCCGCCGCGCTTCGCGACGGTGAGTGAGCTCGAGGCCTATTTCCGCACGATCTACAAGCCGTTCGGGTACATGAGCGACGCGCAGTGGCGGCGGCTCGCCGAAACTTCGACGCGCCGCACCGAGGACGGACAAGTCACGCCGCATTACGATCCCAACATGGTGATGCAGTTCCGGCTGCATCCCGAGGATTACGACCAATGGGGCGACTACGACCAGATCGCCGCCAAGACCCTGTGCCTGCGCGGCGAGAGCAGCGATTTGCTGCTGCCCGAGGTGGCCGCCGAGATGACCCGGCGCGGCCCGCGCTGCCGGCTCGAAGTGATCGCAGGCTGCGGCCACGCCCCGGCGCTCAACGTGCCGGCGCAATACCAGCTGATCGCGGATTTCCTGGCGGAGTAAGCACCGGCGTTCACCGGACCGCGCGGTCGCGCGACTCCCTCCCTCGCTTGCGGGGGAGGGATGGGGAGGGGGCCCCCTCCCGACGCGCTTCGCGGTGTCGACTTCCCCGCAAGCGGGAGAGGTGGCCGGAGCAAGGCTCACAGCCCGCGCAGGCGATTGATCAGCTCCGCCGTCGGGTAGGAATCCGCCGGCATGCCGAGCTTCAACTGCGCCTGCCGGACCGCGGCGCGGGTAATCAGCCCGAGCTTGCCGTCGAGCTGGCCCGACAGATAGCCCCGCCGTGCCAGCAATTGCTGCAGCTCGAGCATCTGCGGGGAGCTCAGCGGCACCACGGTGCCGCTGCCGCGGTGGATCGGCGGCGCGCCGGCAAGTCGCGTGGCCAGATATGCGGCGGTCGTCGAATAGACGAATGCCTGGTTCCAGCCCAGGAACGCCTGGAAATTCGGGTAAGCGAGGAACGCCGGACCGAACCGGCCCATCGGCAGCAGCAGCGAGGCCGGCAGATTGTCCGCGGACAAGGGCCTGCCGTCGGCAAGGGTGACGCCCCAGCGCGCCCATTGCGAGCGCGGATGCTTGACTGACAGATCCGCCTCCTCCCACGGCAGTTCGGCGGGGACCCGCACTTCCTGCAGCCACGGCTCGCCGCGGCGCCAGCCGAGCCCGACGAGGAAATTGGCGGCGGACGCCAGCGTGTCCGGCACGCTGTGGACGAGGTCGCGCCGGCCGTCGCCGTCGAAATCGACGGCGTATTTGTAGTAATCGGACGGCGTGAATTGCATCGCTCCGAGCTCGCCGGCCCAGTCGCCGATCATCTCGCCCGGCGTGAGGTCGCCGCGATCGATGATGCGCAGGGCATCGAGCAGCTGGGTGCGGAAGAACTCCGGCCGGCGGCAGTCGTAGGCAAGCGTGGCGACGGCGCGCAGGATCGGATACCTGCCGTTGTTGCTGCCGAAATCGCTCTCGAGGCCCCAGAACGCCACCAGCACCGGCGCGGGCACCCCGTATTGCTGCTCGACGCGGGCGAACAGCGCGGCGTGCCGCTGCATCAGCCGCGGACCCTGCGCCAGGCGGTCCCGCGATACCATGCGGTCGGAGAACTGGAGGAAACTCTGCTGGAACACGCCCTGGCCGTGATCGCGGTTGATGATGGCCTGGTCGAAGCTCATGCCGTCGAGCGCGGCCGAGATGGTCGCCCGCGAGATGCCTTGGGCCGTGGCCTCCTGCTTGAACCCATCGAGCCAGTGCTCGAAACTTCCGGTATTGTTGCGGCAGGGCGCGGCCGCGGCCGGCACGGCCATTGCCGCCATGGCGAGTAGCGCCAGCGCAAAAGAACGGATTTTCTTCCGCAGCATCCTCATCCCTCTGTCCCCATCGAGCGCCAATGTGCCCGCGGCAGCCCGGCGGTCAAGGCGCAGTCGAGCCTCGACCCAGCTTTTGCCCAAGGATATGGCAGAGCTGTGGCCGGGCCGAGGTAGCGGTCGATGTAGCCCGGATGGCGCACTGCGAAGCGGTCCATAATCCGGGACCGCGGACCCGGATTGCGCTTCGCTCCATCCGGGCTACGAGGTTACGGAAAGCACCGCGCGGATGCCGTCGATCACGAACTGCACCGCAAGCGCGGCGAGCAGCACGCCGAGCAGCCGCGAGAGCACCACATTCGCGGTGGTGCCGAGCAGCGGCCCGATCCGGCTGGCCATGAGAAACACGGCCAAGCACAGCCCGATTACCACCAGGATCATTCCGATGAGCACCAGCAGGGAGAGGGGCCGTGCATTCGCCTGATCGGCGAGCAGCACCGTGGCGGTGATCGCGCCGGGACCCGCCATCAGCGGAATGGCGAGCGGGAAAGCGGCGGTATGGCGTACGTCCTCCACGGCCTGCTCGGCGGTGCGGGATTGCCGTTCGATCCGCACCCCGAAGACCATTTCCGAAGCGATCGAGAACAGCAGCAGGCCGCCGGCGATGCGGAACGCTGGCAGCGAGATGCCGAGCCGCGTGAGCAGCCAATCGCCGATGTACTCCCTGGGTAATGGCGACGAACGTCGGGGCGAGCCCGACCGGGTCGACCACGACGAACAACGTCACGAACGTCGAGATCAGATAATCGATCGGCAGCGCGGGCATCGCGTATCGCGTCTCCGAAGCTGCCCGGCGCTCCATGCCGAGCCGCACCTCGCGGGACTAGCCCACAGGGGCGCCGCAGCCGCAAGCCTCGGCGCGCGGATGACTCCGCGGGACACGGAATGTTAAACGTTCCGCCCAGAGACTCCCGGCAGTTCCAAAGCTGGGCCTCGCATTGTACCCGGCCGGGTCGGCCGAATGCATCTGGTGGGCTGCGCCCATGACCCTTGCGCCGCTGCTCGAAGCTTCGCCCGCGATCGTGCTCCACGCCATGGCGGCGATGGGGGCCTTCGCGCTCGGCATCGCGCAGTTCGCCGCGCCGAAAGGCACCATTCCCCATCGCACCGTCGGCTGGATTTGGGTCGGCCTGATGCTGGCGGTGGCACTGAGCTCGTTCCTGATCCACCAGATCCGGCTTTGGGGCCCGTGGAGCCCCATTCACCTGCTGTCGATCTTCACCCTGATCACCCTGCCGCTGGCGGTCTGGGCGGCGCATCGCCATCGGGTGGCGTCGCACCGCCTCGCCATGACGTCGATTTTCCTCGGCGCCCTCGTCATCGCGGGCGCGTTCACGCTCCTGCCGGGGCGCATCATGCACGAGGTCGTGTTCGGTCCGGCGCCTGCTGTAGCCGTGGGCCATAGCGCATCGCCGCAATAGCTTCCAAGTCGCTGAATTTCCTTGCAAAAAAACATGCGTGGCGCGCCGCTTTCGGGTGGCCGGCGCGGTCTGAATCGCCTATATCTGTCGAGTAGAAACCAGCATTCCGGAATTCATCCTTGTCCGACAGTGATACTCCCAGGCCGGGGGACCAAGGCCCCTCGGATATCCGCCCCGTGTCGATCACGGAGGAGGTGAAGCGCTCCTATCTCGATTACGCGATGAGCGTGATCGTGGCTCGGGCGCTGCCCGATGCGCGCGACGGGCTCAAGCCGGTGCATCGGCGCATCCTCTACGCGATGCACGAGAACAATTACACGCCGGACCGGCCGTACAACAAATCGGCCCGCGTGACCGGCGACACCATGGGTAAATACCACCCGCACGGAAGCCAGGCCATTTACGACGCGCTGGTGCGGCTGGCCCAGGACTTTTCCATGCGCCTGCCGCTGATCGACGGCCAGGGCAATTTCGGCTCCGTCGACGGCGATCCGCCCGCGGCCGAGCGCTATACCGAGGTCCGGCTCGCCAGGCCGACCATGGCGCTGCTCGACGACCTCGACAAAAGCACCGTCGACTTCCAGCCCAACTACGACGGCCGCGAGCGCGAGCCGGCGGTGCTGCCGGCGAAATTCCCCAACCTGCTCGTCAACGGCGCCGGCGGCATCGCGGTCGGCATGGCGACCAACATCCCGCCGCACAACCTCGGCGAGGTGATCGATGCCTGCACCGCGCTCATCGACGATCCGGGGCTCGGCATCGACGACCTGATGGCCATCGTTCCCGGACCGGATTTTCCGACCGGCGGCATCATCCTCGGCAGGGCCGGCATCCGCGGCGCCTATCACCTCGGGCGCGGCTCGATCATCATGCGGGGGAAGTTCACGATCGAGAGCATCCGCAAGGAGCGGGAGGCGATCGTCATCACCGAGATCCCCTATCAGGTGAACAAAGCCGCCATGGTGGAGCGCATCGCCGAGCTGGTGCGCGAGAAGAAGATCGAGGGTATCGCCGATCTGCGCGACGAGTCCGACCGCGACGGCTATCGCGTCGTCATCGAGCTCCGCCGCGACGCCGTGCCGGACGTTGTCCTCAACCAGCTCTATCGATTCACGCCGCTGCAGTCGACCTTCGGCGCCAACATGGTGGCGCTCGACGGCGGCCGCCCGCAGGTGATGAACCTCAAGGACCTGCTGAGCGCCTTCGTGGCGTTCCGTGAGGAGGTCATCTCCCGGCGCACCAAGCATCTGCTCGGCAAGGCCCGCGACCGCGCTCACATCCTGGTCGGCCTCGCTATCGCGGTCGCCAACATCGAGGAAGTGATCCGGCTGATCCGCGCTGCGCCCGATCCGAACTCCGCCCGCGAGGCGCTGATGAGCCGCAATTGGCCGGCCACGACCTCGGCGTCGCTGATCGCGCTGATCGACGATCCGCGCCATCGACTTACCGAAGCCGGCACCGCCCGGCTCTCGGCGGAGCAGGCCAAGGCGATTCTCGATCTGCGGCTGCAGCGGCTCACCGCGCTCGGTCGCGACGAGATCGCGGCCGAGCTCGACAAGCTCGCCGCCGAGATCGCCGACTATCTCGATATTCTGCGCTCGCGCGCCCGCATCCTCACCATCGTCAAGGACGAGCTCAACGCCGTCAAAGCCGAGTTCGCGACCCCGCGGCGCACGACCATCCTCGAGCAGGAGGGCGAGCTCGAGGACGAAGACCTGATCCAGCGCGAGGATATGGTCGTCACCGTCTCGCACCTGGGCTACGTCAAGCGCGTCCCGCTCTCGACCTACCGCGCCCAGAGGCGGGGCGGCCGCGGCCGCGCCGGCATGCAGACGCGGGACGAGGATTTCGTCAGCCGGTTGTTCGTCGCCTCGACCCACGCCCCGGTGCTGTTCTTCTCCTCGCGCGGCCTCGCCTACAAGGAGAAGGTCTGGCGGCTGCCGCTCGCGGCGCCGCAAGCCCGCGGCAAGGCGCTGATCAACATCCTGCCGCTGGCGCAGGGCGAGCGCATCACCACGATCATGCCGCTGCCGGAGGACGAAAGCTCCTGGGCTGCGCTCGACGTGATGTTCGCCACGACGCGCGGCACGGTGCGGCGGAACAAATTGTCGGATTTTCTCCTGGTCAATCGCACCGGAAAGATCGCCATGAAGCTCGACGATGGCGAAGCGATCGTCGACGTTCAGATCTGCACCGAGCGCGACGACGTGCTGCTGACCAGCGCCCAGGGACAATGCATCCGCTTTCCGGTCGGCGACGTGCGGGTCTTCAAGGGCAGGGATTCGATGGGCGTGCGCGGCATCGCGCTCGCCGAAAGGGACGCGGTGATCTCGCTGTCGATCCTGCGCCACCTCGACGCCGGCGCCGAGGAGCGCGCCGCCTATCTCAAGCGCGCGGGCGCGGTGCGGCGCGGCCAGGGCGAAACGCCGGAGGAAGCCGCCGAGGCGGCCTCCGAGGTCGAAGCGGAGGAGGGGGCCACCGGCTCGATCGAGCTCGGCGAGCAGCGCTACGTGGAAATGTCGGCGGCGGAGCAGTTCGTGCTGACGATCTCCGAGCGCGGCTTCGGCAAGCGGACCTCGTCCTACGAGTATCGCACCACCGGCCGCGGCGGAAAGGGCATCGTCGCGATGGACAACCGCGAGAAGAGCGGCGCCATTCGCCCGCGCATCGGCAGGCTGGTCGCCTCGTTCCCGGTCGAGGAATCCGATCAGCTCATGCTGGTGACGGACGGCGGCCAGCTGATCCGCTGCGGCGTCGCGGAGATCAGCATCAAGGGCCGCAAGACCCGCGGGGTGATCGTGTTCGACACCGCGCAGGACGAGCGCGTGGTCTCGGTCGAGCGCCTGTCCGAGGAGAACGGCGACGTCGAGGCGTGAGCGCGGGATGCTTGCGCGCTCGGCGAGCTGACGCCGGCCTTCGTTGCGTGCGGCCCGGCGTTGGTTTAACCTACGGATCCAAACAAGAACATTGCCGCTCTGCATCGCTGCGGCCGGACGTCTGCTGCGCGGCAGCACGTGCCGGCAGGCGCAGCGAGCGAACCGCAACTTCGGCGAACATTCGGGAGGTGCGTCATGCCGAAATATATGATCGCAGCATCCTATACTGCGGAAGGCCTCAAGGGCTTGCAGAAAGACAAGGCATCGGGCCGCAAGGCCGCGGTTCACAAGGTCGTGGAAGGTGTCGGCGGCAAGGTCGAGGCGATGTATTTCGCGCTCGGCGATCACGATGTGATCGTGATCGCCGACTTGCCGAATACGGTCGCAGCCACGGCGATTGCGCTCGGCGTCTCGGCGTCGGGGCTCGTTCGCACGAAGACGACGGCACTACTCACGGTCGAGGAGACGGATCAGGCGCTTGGCAAGAAACTCGACTACAGTGCGCCGGGGCGGTGACCACGACAAACGCTCACTGGTCGTCCCCGCGAAAAGCGGGGACCCATAGCCGCGGATCTCACTGATCGACGCCGTGGTCATGGGTCCCGGCGGGCGGCCGCGGAGCCTGCCCCGGACCTGATGATCCGGGGCGTCCTTGGCCGCGACGACGAGTATTCAGATTCTGGCGCGAAATATGCGATCTCAGCGCGGCATTTCGCTGATCGTGCGTATGACGCTCTCGGTCGGGCGCGAACTCACGGTCGGCAGCTTGTTTTCCTTCATCACCATCTCGTCATATTGAGCGATGGTCTGCATCGGCGCCCGCGGCACCATGTGCACGATCTTATAGCCGTTTGCCTTGAGCTGGTTGAGCAGCTCGGGGACTGCTTCGGAAGTCGCGCGCTGGAAATCGTGCATCAGGACGATGCCCTTGCCGTGTTTTTCCAGCTTGCCCATCACCGATTTGATGACCTGCTCGGGCTTGCGCATGGTGAAATCGAACGAATCCATGTCGGTGGAGAAG
>WNGD01012639.1_pt1 | contig 15226 bp, 26 predicted proteins | sample 5400671 | NCBI WGS metagenome assembly WNGD01 (sample SAMN13153369, study PRJNA577476) | soil metagenome | isolation source: 40 cm soil or saprolite under grassland replicate 2 | place: USA:California | collected 2016-06-15 | reverse complement strand
CACGGGACACAAACCTCTCCCCTATACTGGAGAGACCCAGCCAGCGTAGCGAGGTTCAGTTGACCGTGGGTGTGGAGGACGCCTGTCGCTCCGTCATACGCACCCGTTCCGCCGATCACATCCAGGCGCGAATTGGGCCGGCCCACGGCTGGATCCTGATCTGGGAGAAGCAAGATCTCATCGGACGTCCTGATCGTCCCGGTGCTCCTCGTAATGGTGTGATGGGCCAGCATGTGGAGTACACCGCTGCCCCGCTGCTGGATATCGAAGTACTCGGCGCTAAATCCCCCGGAGAGGTCCCCCTGCAGTGTGCCGGCGCCGACGGCAGTCGTCTGGCTTGTGAACTGAAAGGTCGTAAAAACAAACGCCCCACTCACGTGCTCGCAGGCCGGTGGTGCCGCGAGCTGCTGAGCCGAGGCAGCCAGGTTAGCGACATTCGCAGGTGCCGTCGTCTGAGGCTCGGCGCATGCGACGAGGAACGAAGCGACCGGCACGAGTCCGACTGAAAAAGTCCTTTGGCGCATACGACCTCCCGCGTTGGTAGAAATACGTGTCGCACGAATGTACCGGGATATCGGTATCCCACTAGGGACATGAACAGGATGCAGAAGCACGGGATCCGTGGGTGGGGCTGCTTCGGGGACGCTGCTGACGGGACTCTACGATTTGGTGTGGGCAACCGGGGACGTAAACCACCGGCCATCGGGGATCGACGTACGAAATCCGCGCTGCCTAACGGATCGCGCTTAAGCTGCGGCGCCGAACAGGAATGTTCACAAACCGAATTCTATCACACCGCAGTCCAGGACACGATCCGGAATCATCGGGGGCGGGCGCCGGCAGCTTCAAGCGCGTGTTAGGCAGCAGGGCGACAGCGTCCGTCAGTATCCGTGTTCCACACATAGCGGATCGATACCTGCTCTCCGCCGCTCTTTGAGCTGAAGTAAAGGGTTACCTGACTCGTGTCGTGCAGCACGTGAAAGGCGGGTTGGTCCCGGCCGAATTCCCACCACACCTGAAAGGCGCCGCCTCCTGAGGGTATCGGCTGTGGTCGGAAGGTCTCGTCGGGACGAAATGGCCCGACCGACGTTGTCAACGCGGCACTATCAAGGCGAAATGCTCTGCGATTTCTAATCATTTGATACTTGAGATGCAGCCAGCTCTCACCTATCAGACCGCCCGCCTCGACGTAGTCAAGATGAAAGTTGGGGAAGTCAGAGCTCCAAAGGCCGGAAGCGGAGCAGGTCCAACCAACTGGAGGCAGTCGATAGCCGGGGTCACACGACAGAAGGGTCGGCAGCAGCACACACAGAAGCACCGTGGTCGATTGATGCATGAGCGCCCTGCTGCCTAACGAATCGCGCTTAAGCTGCGGCGCGCTGAAGAAGAATTCATTCCTTAATCTACGCGCGCCGCCAGCTTCAAGCGGTTGTTAGGCCGCGCTAGCCTACACGTCAGGGCGCCGTTAGCCTGAAAGAGTTGGAGATTCGCTGCTCCAAAGGTAGCGACTCGCCGAATGGATGCGCGTCAGCGTCATAGGAGCTGAGGAGCCCGGACCACAGGAGTCGGTACTGGCCGGAGATCTGCGGCGTGTCGAACTTCGGATAGACGTTATTGGTGGGAAGCCCGGCAAATAGCTGGAGCGTACCTTGATACGCTTGACCTGCCGCGATAATGATCGGTGGACTCAAGCAAAGCGGCACAATTGGTGACCAAGCCTTCCTCCACGCGCCATCGACAAACGTCTCTAGTCCGGGCGGTGCATTACCACTGCAGTTGACGACGTACACAGGTGTTGGGCGCGGGTTCGTAAACACAAAATGAATCGTTGCAGCGTAGCCGGCGGAGCCAGCCTCAAGCCTGTAGGCTGCAGCATCTGTCTGAATGGGTGCAGAGCCGTCCCATGGGGTCGACGCGTCCCGACATCCGGGCGATGCCGCTATGAGTAAGCAGAGCCAGGTGGGTTTCATCTTTCGATCCGTCCGGCGATTTTGGCGGAGGCAACTACCACTTGCCAGTGAGCAGCCCTGATCGGGGCATCATGCCCCAAAATGTATACCTCATCTAAGCATGCGGCGTCACCTTGGCGGCGCCTAACGGATCGCGCTTAAGCTGCGGCGCTAGGCAGCTTCCGACACCCAGGGCGCGAACGTGCGGGTAGATAGTCGCGCCCACTGCTTAAGCCACCTGGGCATTGGCGGCGACCCATCGCTACCGTGCTGCCCGTTGGGCCCCAGCGAACAGCGCCGTTCAATCACGATCGGCCCCAGCGTCCACGTTTTCTCGACCACATCGCCACCTTTGATAGCCTCGCACACCTCAAGCACTTCTCGCTCCGTCGCCATCCAGCCTTCCCTGCGGTAGCCGTCGCCCCAGAAGAAGTCCACGTCGTCGGAACTACCTAGGCCTACTGTGAGCGGCATCCTACCCGGTTGCGCAGGCTGAACCTTGAAGAGGAGGCCCCCATATGCAGCACTTTGATCCTCCTGCACCGCTACCGAGGTCTGGTCAAGATCGGCCGTCCAGGTCCGGAGTGCGGCCAGGAGATCCAACGCCTTAGGCGAGAGTGATGACGACGCTGGACTAGACATTTAGTTGGTCACGAGGAAGCTGCCTAACGGATCGCGCTCAAGCTGCGGCGCGCTGAAGAGCGATTCATTCCTTAATCTACGCGCGCCGCCAGCTTCAAGCGCTTGTTGGGCCGCGCGCCGACACAGAGAACACCCAGTGCGCACCGACTGGACGGGACCAATGCAGCGGTGCATGATGGGCCGAGTGGCTACCAAAGAATCTGACCGCTCCCTCCCAGACCTCCTGACGGTCACGGCGATTGGGCTCGTCGCGTACGCCGCTTCGAATGTCGCGCACGAGGCTGTTGGGCATGGCGCAGCATGCGTGGCCCTCGGCGGGAAACCCAACGTGCTCTCGTCAGTGCACTTCGATTGTAGTGAGGAAGCGATCAGTGCGCTCGCCCGTCGTGGCGTCGCGGCAGCGGGCACGATCGTAAATTTCATCGCAGGTGCAATTGGGCTCGTCGCCTTTAAAGCGACCAATCCGGTGCGCAAGCCGCATATTTCCTACTTTCTGTGGTTTTTCACTACCCTGAACCTTTTGATGGGAGCCGGCTACTTCCTCTTCTCAGGTGTCGGGAACATTGGCGACTGGGTCGATGTCGCAAGGGGCACAGTGTCGCCCTTCATCTGGCGTCCGGCAATGGCGGTGTTGGGGGGAGCGGTCTATTTTCTGCTCGCTCGCCAATCTGGGCAATGGTTGGGTGCGCTTGTCGGCAGCGACGATCTTTCCATGAGGAGAAGCAGGCTGCTCAGCGTCCCTGGATATGTCGCCGGCGGTCTTCTTTTCTGCCTCTCGGGATTGTTCAATCCTGTGGGTCCCGTCCTCATCGCGATCTCTGCTGCTGCGGCGTCTTTTGGCGGCGCCTCGGGGCTGCTCTGGCTCATCCAGTTCACGCGCGGCAACAAGCGATCAGCAGAACCAGCCGAGCTGGGACGTAGCTATGCCTGGATCGTCGCCGGATGCATCGCCTCGGTAATCTTCGTCGGAATTCTCGGGCCGGGCATTCATTTTTAGCCTGCCTGGAGCGTAATCCTTCGAGCAACCTGAGACAAGGATTCTCCTTCGGTTTGGTCGGCCTAACGGATCGCGCTTGAGCTGCGGCGCGCTGGAGAAGGATTCATTCCACAATCTACGCGCGCCGTCAGCTTCAAGCGCTTGGTAGGCGGCTCAGCTCCGAACTCTCTTAGTCCAATATCGCGCCGCGAGGTGATCGAGAAGCAGTAAGACTCCCGTGTTTGCAACGAATCCCGTGAACAGTGGCACTACCGGCGTCACGCCCGCGGCGCTGCCGAACGCTTGGCTAAGTGGCATCGTGAGAATGCCGAGCACCAAGAACACTGTCGTCATTGGGCTCCCATCAGAGACATCACCAACCAGCAGCCACAGACTACCGACCACAGCTAGCAGCGCGGCGACGGTAATGTATGCGCGGGTGATCGGATAGTTGCGTAGCATGAGCCTATTAAGCCGCCTAACGGATCGCGCTTAAGCTGCGGCGCGCTGAAGAACGATTCATTCCTTAATCTACGCGCGCCGACAGCTTCAAGCGCTTGTTAGGCGGCGCGTTTTCCGACGCCCCTCCAAACTGCGGCCCCGACGCCTGCCCCTCACTCGGCGCCCGTTACCGCACCACGCGCACGGGGGTCAACTGATCGATGGTGGTTCCGTCGCCGAGCTGCCCATCGCGGTTGTCGCCCCAGCAATAGGCCTCGCCCGCGTGCGTGACCCCGCAGGTGTGGTTGGTGCCGGCGCTCACCGCAGCGAAGCGCACGCCACCCGCTACGAGAACCGGGCTCCACCGACTAGTCTTGGTCCCATCGCCGAGTTGGCCCTCGCGGTTATCTCCCCAGCAATAGGCGGTTCCCACCTCAGTGACACCACAAGCGTAGCCAGTGCCCGCGCTCACCGCGGCGAAGCTCACGCCGCCCGCCACGAGCCCGGGCGTCAACCGACGAATCGTAGTCCCGTCTCCAAGCGCGCCGGATTCGTGTTGGCCCCAGCAATACACGGAGCCTTTGGGCGTGACCCCGCAGGGGAGGCTGGCACTCACCGCGGCGAAGCGCACGCCGCCCGCCACGAGCACCGGGGTCGAACGATGGGTCGTGGTTCCGTCGCCCAGCTGGCCGGAGCCGTTGTTGCCCCAGCAATAAGCGGTGCCCGCGGCCGTCACGCCGCAGGTGTGGTCGAAGGCGGCGCTCACTGCGGCGAAGCTCACGCCGCCGGCCACAAGCCGTGGCGTAGACTGAGTCGCGTCCTCGTCACTGGGCTGGCCGTCGCCGAGTTGGCCGTAGAGGTCTTCGCCCCAGCAATAGGCTGCTCCGGCCGGCGTGACTCCACAGGTGTAGCTGTTGCCGCCGCTCACAGCGGCTAAGTGCACGCCACCCGCCACGAGCACGGGGCTCGACTGGCTAGTCGTGGTCCCGTCGCCGAGCTCGCCCGAACTGTTGGCACCCCAGCAATAGGCGGCGCCCGCGGCCGTGACCCCGCAGGTATGGAAAGCGCCTGCGTCCACGATGGTGAATTGCACACCCCCCGCGACGAGGCCCGGCCTCGACCGCCCAGTCCGTGTCTGGTCGCCAAGCTGGCCGAAGCCGTTAGAGCCCCAGCAGTAGGCGGCGCCCGCGGTCGTGACGGCGCATGTATGAGCGTAGCCGACGCTCACCGCGACGAACCGCGTGGGCGGGTTGGGCTTAGTTTTCTCGCCCGCGCAGCCCCATCCGATGAAGATGTAGGCAAGAATCAGAGCTGCAGAAGGGATGCCTCGCACAGATTCGGATCGGCCGCCTAACGGGATGCGCCTAAGCTGCGGCGCGAGCTCGAGGTGTTCACAAATAGAAGACTACCACAGCAGGACGGCGCCGCCAGCTTCAGGCGCTTGTTAGGCGGCGCCGGATGGGCCCGAAAGTACTGAGCGAATCCAGTCAAGGTCTGCCTCTAACCTCTGTCTTCGCGTCGAAAAGACCAAGGATCCCGCTGAGTTGCTTGAGGACTGGTCGCCGACTCTTCGTGCGAGGAACGCCGCGCCCCGGGCCGAGGCCTTTAGCTCAGCTTTGGTGCGACGCTGGAACTCGAGGGCCGCATGCCTGTCATGCGGCGCAGCAGCTCTCAGTTCTGACCGTTCTGCATCGTCTTGCTTGTGCGCCGCGGTCATGAGTTTTTCTGCAGCGTCCTGATCATCCGACGCCAAGTGTGTTTCGATCTGCCTCCACGTCGCTTCCCAGCGTCGGAGGTACGGTGACCGGTGGTAGCGGACCCAGCCCCACACGACGGCGATCAGCGAGAGAGCGACGGCGACGGGGAGAGTCGTGTCCAGAGGGACCAAGTCAGCCGCAGCGAGCCCAAAGGCGATGATGATTGTGGCTATAATGGCGATCTGCATCCCGACTGGCGCTCGCTTCTCATTGCGCCTGTACCAGGCCTTGATGCGCAACATCGCGATCGAGCCTGCAACCAGGGCGAGTACAACTACGATGGTTTTGAATGACATCGTCTCTTGGCGCCGCCTAACGGATGGCGCTTAAGCTGCGGCGCGCTGAAGAAAGATTCATTCCTTAATATCCGCGCGCCGTCAGCTTCAAGCGCTTGTTAGACGGCCGCTGAAAGTTGGCGCTCGCGCTTCCACCGGATCCCCCCGAACACCATAGCGAGACCGCAGACTAGCATCATGCTGAAGGAGACATACGGCATTTTCGCCAACCCAAACGCCTCGGCCACGAAGTATGCGCTCATGTAAAGAGCGGTCACAGCCATGAGCGCAGGTAGAGGGGATCTCCTCAGACTGACAAGCGCCGCAACGCTAGCCACGAGAAGCACGGCAGGGCCAATGTAACTCCCCACCCAGAACAGCTGATGGGGATAGCTCGTCGGAAATAGGATGCGGATGAAACCCAGGATGGCAGAGTAGAGGGCAATCACTCCAGTGACGATGAACCCCAACCCTGCAATGAAGGAAGCGGGCGGCGAAACTCGGGGAGTCAAGGCTACCTCCAAGGAATAGGCACCTTGGTTGTACACCGGAGGAATTCTGACGGGCCGTCTAACGGATTGCGCCTAAGCTGCGGCGCCACACTGTCATTTTCACAAACGCAATTCTACCCTTGAGGACGGGCGCCGTCAGCTTCAGGCGCATGTTAGGCAGCACGCTCACCTACTTCTCCTGCAGCGGTCGGCCTGTGCGCGGATTCACCAGCACTTCGTCGCCCCGTCCCGCTTTGATTAGCTCAAGCAGATGCGTCAACAGCCGCCGAGCGCTCTCGAGGTCCCCTCCTTTTGACCACTCGACCTCCCGAGGTGAGAAGGGCCAGTTTTCGCCCAGTGGCCACCGACCTAGTTTTCTCCCCACCGCGTCGATCTGCAACAAGAGGTTCTCGATATCCGCCGGAAAGGTATGCTCACCGTGGATTGTGAGATCGCTGAGCGGATTATCCCCGATCTTCCCGTTCGGCATCGAATAGATCCGTGGATGAGTCCTTAGCGATCCGTGTTGCCTAACGAATGGCGGTTAAGCTGCGGCGCGCTGAAGAAAGATTCATTCCACAATTTACGCGCGCCGCCAGCTTCAAGCGCTTGTTAGGCCGCGCCACGCTACGCATCCTCATTCTTGGTCCGTCTCAGCACTACCGTGCCGTCTGGTTGCTCGATGGCAGTCCAGCCGCTCTTCGTTTTGAGCTTCGTTTTGAGCCACTCGATGTGCTGCTCCGCATTCATCGGTGGATTAGGGTCAAGCGCCCCGTCGGCTCCTTCAAAGGGCGTTTCTAGATACAGACGCTCGGCGGCGTGAAGTTCACGCACCGAGCCATCGTCCTCCACAAAGACGAACGGATACGGTTCCAGCTTTGATTGTTCCTCTGGCACGATGGAGAATTTTCTGGAGTCACGCATTGCGGTGCTCGCTAGAGAATCATAAACCACGTCGACGAAACACTGTTTATCTCGACGCTCGGGGCGCGGCCTAACGGATCGCGCTTAAGCTGCGGGCGACCCGCCCGCCGGCGCAAGAGCAGTGAACGAACGCTCCGTGCCCGTCAGGGCACGACACAACGGCTTCCCTTAAAACGATCACCGCCCGCCAGCTTCAAGCGCTTGTTAGGCAGCATGGAGAATCCCAAGAGACGGGAGGAACCATGGGGCGAACGAGGGGATGTACGCAGCTAGCGCGATGCCCGCCACGCCGATGGCGAGGCCGGTTGCGATCTGCGTCCGTGCGATGAACTGATACTGCGCTGGTCCCATCATGCCGCCTAACGGATCGCGCTTAAGCTGCGGGCGCCATGCCCGCGGGCGCAAGGCGGTGGAGCGGCAGACAAAAAGGCTGGCCGGCGAGGCAACGCAATTCCTCCCTACTTGCGAGCGCCCGGCAGCTTCAAGCGCTTGTTAGGCGCCATCACTTACCAGTACGAGTGGTCTGTTGACGCCGCCTTAGCAATCGAAACGCGCCGATCGCCCCGCCGACACCAAGTGTTATCGCTATCTCCAGGGAGCCAAAGGAGTGGAGCAAAAAGAAGAGGGCGGCCTGTGCCATTGCGCCGAGGATTAGTAGAACCACGCCGAGGCGCAGCACGATCGGAGGGAGTGTTAGCTCAGGCTCATCCGAACGGATCAACCGGAGGCCGACAATGAAGGCGAGCAGCCCAGTGCCACCAAAGAAGACGTAAAGAAAGAGTCGACCCGCCAGTCGAACATCTGGTCCCGGCGCGTAGGTGACTACGGCGTAACCGGCCGCCACGGCAGCGATGACGAGGCCCGCGCCAGCAATGCGCGCAGCGGCGTTTGAGACAGGGGCATCGTGATCTATCATATCGTAGATAGCCGTGATGGCGCCTAACGGATCGCGCTTAAGCTGCGGGCGCAGCGCCCGCGGGCGCAAGGAGTTGGAGCCGCCGACAAAGAGGCTGGCCAGCCAGGCAACGCAATTCTTCCCACAAGAGCGCCCGCCAGCTTCAAGCGCATGTTAGGCGGGCCGCCCATATCGAGCGACGATCGCGCGGGCGCTCGCTAATGCGCCGTCTCGAAAGAAGCGTTCGGCCTCAGCGTACTCGGCCTCCTTCCGTTCCTTGATGCCTGGGGCCCACCCACGCAGCGAGTCCGCCACGAGGAGTTCGTCGACTTGGGACTCAATCCCTGCAAACGCTAGCAGGTCGGGATCCGTCTGATCGGGATCGAGGTCCAAGCGCCACCGAACGATCTCGAGTGATGCTTTGAGTGCGTCGAGCTCCCCGTCAAGCAAAGCTCGCGCAGCCTTGAGGATTCGGTTCTGGGCTTCGGCACGCTTCGATAAGCTAGGCATGGAGTGTGTGGGCGGGCGGCTCCGCCTAACGGATCGCGCTTAAGCTGCGGGCGCAATACCAGCTGGCGCAAGGCGGTGGTGTGGCAGACAAAAAGGCTGGCCGGCGAGGCAACGCAATTCCTCCCTACTTGTGAGCGCCCGTCAGCTTCAAGCGCTTGTTAGGCAGCGGCCTCTCACGAACCGAGCTTGCGACTTCGCATGTAGGCGCCAACGGGAGCTCCGATGAATCCGCCAAGACCAGCGAGCATTACAGCGCCCCAAGCCATATTCTTGAAGTACTCCAGAGTGACGGTCTCAGGAGGCACGCTGGCTCCAGTAATCCAGGAAACCGCCGTGCCTACCGACATATCAACGGCGGCCATCGCCGCTGCGGTGAATACGCCCACGTGCCATGTCGAATGCCACGCGACCACCCCTGCAAACGCGGCGTAAAGCGTCACGGTAGCCGGGATCAAGTAGATCAACGACAGCTCGAACTGTCTGGCAATCACTAGACCGATACTATTCCAAGCCACCGCGGCGACCATGCCGCCGATGACAAAAGGTGTCACGCGTCGATCGTTACTCATCGCTGCTCCGATCGCCAGCTTTTCTCTGGGGATGGCGCCGCTGCCTAACGGATCGCGCTTAAGCTGCGGGGCGAGCGCCGGTGGGCGCAAGCGCCCCAGGCTGAGGTACGAGTAAGCTGGGGCACAAACCTACGCTTCCGTTGAAAGCCGGCCCCGACAGCTTCAAGCGCTTCTTAGGCGGCTCCAATTATACCGCACGTTTCGCTACGAGGGTGCCACGTGCAGCGCACCCCGCGAAGCAACTTTGAACCCACTTACCAGTGATCGAGTCTCCAGCAAACCGCAGATGCTCGGCGATGAGGTTGCCGCCATCGAATGCCAGCACCACGCCACATTCGATCCCGATCATCATTGTCATCGAACTATCTCGGCCGACGAGGAGGGATCCACAGCGGGGCGATGGCGCTCTTGACTCACCGACTACGGGTGCAAGATCAAGCTCGAAGGACAGGGGATAGTAACTCCGGTAATTGAAGGCCGTCGCTGCGGCGCGGCCAACCTCCATTCGACCACAGTGAGATTCAGACTGAGTGCTGGACAGGCACAGCGACCAGGCTCCGGACAGCCCATCGCGACTCGGCCCTCGGCAGGAGAGAGTGAGAACAACTAGCCCAACGAAGTATCGTGACACGTTCGGAGCCGCCTAACGGATCGCGCTTAAGCTGCGGGCGCAGCGCCTGCTGGCGCAAGGACGCGGAGCCGCAGAGAAAAAGGCTAGCCAGCGAGGCAACGCAATTCTTCCCACCCGAGCGCCCGCCAGCTTCAAGCGCTTGTTAGGCGGCTCGGCCAGGCTCAGTTCCACACCGCGAAGGTTCGCCAGCCCCGATGCTGCCATCAGTTGTCCCATTCTAAGGGGAGGATGAGCACTACGCCTCGGCCGGATCTCGTCACACCCGCCACGCGAACCGTCAGCTGTTCGAGGGCTGGATTGCGCCGCGAAAGCGCGATCGTCGGCCTGACTGAGAGGTCGGCTTCAGGACTACAACTCGAAAGGCGTGACCTGGCATATCCGATTGCACACCCGCTCACGCGGCTGGGCGTAAGGATATTGCCAGACCGATCGAAGATCTGTAGTGACGCAGAGTCCAGCGGGGTGACATGGCCCAACCCGTTCACAACCGTGGTGCGAACGTGAAGTCCGCCTGAGAAGAGGCGCGCCTCGAGGAGGTTCAGCGAAAGGCTGTCAGGACTGGCAATGGCACTAGAGAGGCCGCCTGTTGGCGTGCTGCGACTCTGAACGTGGTAGGTCCAGCCGGGATCGCAACCTGCAGCGAGGATGGGTAACGCCATCGCGATGAGTACGCGCATTCGCGCCGAGCCGCCTAACGGATCGCGCTTAAGCTGCGGGCGACTCGCCCGCCGGCGCAAGGGTGTTGGACGACGGTCCGTGCCCGCCAGGGCACAAACACCCTGCTTCCTTTAAGGCGATCACCGCCCGCCAGCTTCAAGCGCTTGTTAGGCGGCCAGGACACAACTCTCAAAGAGCAACATCCTGTTGAAAGATCGAGAGCTCTACGTCGACAGACTCCTTGAGCGCGAGAACTCGAAAGCGGCGAAGGAACTCAAGGGCGAGAGCATCGGGCTGAGCATACAGATCCACTCGAATCCGAACAGGAGCACCCTTCGCGTTCGGATATTGTGCAGCTGAGATAGTTCTTGAGCTTCTTCTGAAGAGCGAGAATGCGATCGCCATTGATAGGCTCGGTCTCGGCGAGGATGAGGCGAACTGTCCCATCCTTCGCCTGCGTTACAAGGTCAACGATCTCAGGATACTGAATCCCCCTCCGGCTCATAATGGCCGCCTAACGGATCGCGCTTAAGCTGCGGGCGCAATGGCCGCTGGCGCAAAGCGGTGCAGCGGCAGATGAAAAGGCTGGCTGGCGAGGCAACGCAATTCTTCCCTACTTAGGAGCGCCCGCCAGCTTCAAGCGCTTGTTAGGCGGCAGCCTCACCTTAGAGATCCTTTCGAAAGCACCGAATGAGCCCGACTTCGGCGAAACCGAGCGCGCGGTGAACGGCTGCACTGACCTCGTTGTCTGGCTGCGCGTCCGAAGCGAACTCGCGGCAGCTTTGCGATCGTCCCCACTCCTCGGCCGCCGTGATCAAGGCCCGACCGATACCGCGGCCACGGGCATTCGGGACAACGAACCATCCCTCAAGGTACGCCACACGGTCGCTGCGGCAGCCCTCGGCGTATGCTCGAATCGACAACTCGGCCAGGCCGACCGCACGTCCCGCCCCGTTCTCGGCGAGCAGCACGGCGAGCGGTTCCCGCAGGTCGCCAGCAAAGAACCGCTTGATCTCCTTACGGTGCTCGGCTTCAGGGTGTTTGGGCCAGAGGGCGTGGCGCAGTTGAAGCCACGCGGCGGCATCGCTCGGCTTCGCGGGTCGAACGGTGATCATTCAAGTGCTGCCGCCTAACGGATCGCGCTTAAGCTGCGGGCGCAATGCCCGGGGGCGCAAGGAGGTGGAGCGGCAGAAAAAAAGGCTGCCCAGCGAGGGAACGCAATTCTTCCCACAAGAGCGCCCGCCAGCTTCAAGCGCTTGTTAGGCAGCACAACCGGACGCTGCGCCACTTCTCGCTGTACCATGCTAGCAGCGCGGCGACCGCCCTGGACGCGGGATCTGACCCTGCCGCACTACCACAAGCTGCACAGCCATCGCCTGCTTCTCACGAACGATCTGGCGAACGGGGAGGCCATTGTTGCGCGCAGACTGGTAACGCCACCTGCGCAAGGTGACGAGGACCGCTTCGGCAAAGTTGGGGTTGTTCGTCCGCACCACACGAGCCGTTTGGAACTCAGGGGTTCCCGTTGTGTCGACGACGAATTCAATCTCGGCGCTATAGCAAGCTGCGCCCCCGAATGGGGGGTCCGTGGGCCGAAACTCGGGCCGCTCACCCTGGCTCAAGCGCCGGGCCCGCTGCCCCACAGCGCACTCGCGATAGACGGGACCGCCAGCGAGGTACGTGCTGTCCGCAGGCGCGAGAGCGCAGGAATCGTGACCTGCTTGTCTCGTGGCGCCGGCGCAGGCGCTGACGGCAGTAATCGTCAGCAAGAGGACGGTACGATCCCAGGACACGGAGCCTCCCCAAAGGTGCGTTGTACTGCCTAACGGATCGCGCTTAAGCTGCGGCCTGCTGCGGCAGCCATCAAGATAGACCCATTCCCTCTCAAGCGGCCGCCGCGGGCCGACAGCTTCAAGCGCATGTTAGGCGGCAACCCGAGACCGCGCTGGTCTATTTGGCCACGCCGCGAATGATGTCGAGCCGGTTAGGCGGCGCCAAGGGTGACAAGAAATCCGGAATGGTGCGTTCCGTCCGCCGGGGACGGGTCAGGAACTCTGGAGGCCACTCTGTCAGGCGCTCCTGGGTGATGTGCTCGTAAACCCCGGGCTCCTTCTCGTCGATATGCTCGCGTTGCAGGATCAGAGCAACTGGTTCCTCGGCGCCTGCCGTCTCTCGGGAAAACGCGAGAGCGTCGGCGTACCTGGCGAAGGCCTCGAAGTAGTCACTTCCCTTTTCTTCGTCGGGGGCTCCGCGTTCCGGATGGCACCAGACTCGGTACTCAAGAACCTCATCCCACACATAGCCACCGCCAGCTTTGACCAAGGCGGGATAGGTGCCGACGGCGCTGGGGTCGATGGCATCAGGGTAGGTGTTGTCTGGCACGGTTGCTGCCTAACGGATCGCGCTTAAGCTGCGGGCGCCAAGCCTGCCGGCGCGCCACCACCTTGTCCAGTCACCGAGCTTCTTCAGGCTCACAAATGCAATTGTACCCTACTTGCAGGCGCCCGCCAGCTTCAAGCGCTTGTTAGGTGGCATCTGCATCAGGGGCCGCCCTGCTAGGTACTGAACGTGCGCAGTGCCTGATCAAGGATGTCATCGGGGTTGTTGGTTGCCCAGGCGCGATTTAATCCGGCAGTGATGTCCTCAGCAGACACCAAAATGATTCGCAGGGCCTTTAGGTTGTCGGTCTGAGCCGCAATCTGGTCGCGTGAAACACGACAGACGAGGGCAGCTGAGACTTCAGCTCCGGCGTTGTCGGCGCGGAGCTTGCGTTGTAGTGCTTCGCGGTCAACGAGCTTCCCAATCTTGGAAGCGACGTCAGCGACGCGTGTGGTGCATTCGACAACGACTAGTCTACCAAGCGGCGTCGCGACAATTAGGTCGGGGGAGTCAGTCTCAAGTTGGACTGATGGCGAGAACCCGAGGAGAAAGAGTAGCGCACTAATGGCGATCTCGAACCGCTTGGGATCTGGATCGTCGAGCAAACCGCGCCGTATCATGCGAAGATCCGCGTCGAACTGCTGCACGGCGGCATACCGGAGATTCGGAGCCTTGGACGGATCTAGGAACCAGTGACGACGAACGGTCTCCGCGCCGATGAGGAGCATTACTAGCGCACCAGTCACGTTAGTGAGAGCAACATCTGCCGTTCCTTCAACTCGACCCTCGCTGACTCCGCCCCACACGATCGTTTCCGTCACGTGCCTACGGGCCGAAAGTCCCTGGCCCGGAACCTCGCGAACGGCAACGCGCACTTGAGAGCGGTTGGCCTTGGGGTGCGCGTGAAGAATCAAGTGAAGGTTGCCGTCTGAAAGTCTTGAGCGATCGAGAATTATGTCGACCGGCGGGTTGATCAACAATGTTATGGTGCTCAGCGAACTGCTATCTGGTAGACGTAGTCCTAGCCAAGCGCGGAGATCTTCCGCGCCGTCAAACGGGGGTGTCGCAGCCCGCAGCGCGCTGTCAAGGGCGTTGCGTTCCAGTAGGGTGTCACCTGCCGAGCCATAAACTTGGAGCGTCAGGGGCATGAACCATGTATTCTGGTCGACCACAGCCGGCTGCAGTCGATATGCGCTTTCCTTCGGTAGCAGGAGTTCTTGCCCGTTTACCGTGATAGCGCCAGCAACGGCCCTTCTGATGACCGTCAGCAACTGATCCTTGGTTACTGAGGCTACCTGTTCCTGACCAGCCGAAAGCGGTGGAACCGAGATGGTCAGACGATTGTCAGCCGTGGGCGGCAGTGGGTTCAGTAGAATCACCGCATCGAAGAGTCTTGGTTCATCTGCGGACTCGGTTGCGATGTAGCGAATGTCGAGTGAATAGTCGTCGCACAGCCAGTGCTCGCAACGGCTGATGAAAGATATTGCCTCGGAGTTCCCGGACGAGTCGGGCGCCATCGCGAGATCTGGACTAGATGTGGACAATGCAGATGCCACCTAACGGATCGCGCTTAAGCTGCGGGCGACTGGGCCACCAGCGCAACGGGTGATGGACGAAGTTCGTGCCCCGCCAGGGGCACAATACTCTGCTTCCTTTAGAACGATAAGCGCCCGCCAGCTTCAAGCGCTTGTTAGGTGGCAACGGACCTACGGGCTTCACGCGCCAAGGCCTCGAACGTTGTGATCGGCGCGCCCCTCGAGGGATCGCCGGGGAGTCCAGGTACGGTCCAATTCGCCCCCTCACTGTTGATGAGGGCAACTAGAGCCCTATGATCACCCCGATGAAGAGCTGCGAACATCTGAGCCGCAGCCGCCAGACGCTTTTGAAGGACGGGCCTCTCCTCAGCTCGATGGGTTGTCGCATCGGCCGCCGAAAGGGCGTCGACGTAGGCAACTAGCAGGACCGAGAGTTCAGACAAGTGGTGGTTGCCACCTAACACATGTTGAGAGCACGCCCCTTGTTGCTACCATGGAGTCATCCCGGACCCATGGACCACAACAAGGAGCGGCCCTCATGAAACGGACCACCAAGTATGTCGCCCTGGACGTGCATCAAGCAACGACCCTGGCC
>WNGD01004184.1_pt1 | contig 15231 bp, 14 predicted proteins | sample 5400671 | NCBI WGS metagenome assembly WNGD01 (sample SAMN13153369, study PRJNA577476) | soil metagenome | isolation source: 40 cm soil or saprolite under grassland replicate 2 | place: USA:California | collected 2016-06-15 | reverse complement strand
GGCGGGAAGGGTCTCAGCTGCGCACCCTGGGAGACCAGGCGCTTCAACGCCTCCGGATTGCCGGCATCGTATTTGGCGAGCTCCCATTCGTGCTGCAGAGCCGAGGCGGTGCGGATGATCGATCTGTACGCCGGGGGCAGCTCGTTCCATTTGTCCAGATTGATCATGTTGGCGTTTTGGGCGCCGCCCTCCCACCAGCCGGGGTAATAGTAATATTTGGCGATCTTGACGAACCCGAGCTTCTCGTCGTCGTAGGGACCGACCCATTCGGCGGCGTCGACCGTGCCCTTCTCCAGTGCCGGATAGATGTCGCCGCCGGCGATCTGCTGCGGCACCACGCCGAGCTTGGAGATGACGTGCCCGGCAAATCCCCCGATCCGCATTTTCAGCCCGTTGAGATCGGAGACCTCCTTGATCTCCTTGCGGAACCAGCCCCCCATCTGGGCGCCGGTGTTGCCGGCTGGTATCCCGTAGATATTGAACTTCTTATAGAGGTCGTTCATCAGCTCCATGCCGCCGCCGAAATACATCCAGGCGGTTTGCATGCGGCTGTTGAGTCCGAACGGCACCGCGGTGCCGAAGGCGAAGGTGGGGTCCTTGCCAAAATAATAGTAGGACGCGGTGTGGCACATCTCGACGGTGCCGTTCTGCACGGCATCGGCCGCCTGCAGGCCCGGCACGATCTCGCCCGCGGCAAAGACTTGAATCTGGAACCTGTTGTCGCTCGCCTCGGCGACGGCCTTGGCGAAAGCTTCCGCCGCGCCGTAGAGCGTATCGAGCGATTTCGGATAGCTCGAGGTGAGCCGCCACTTGAGCTCCGGCATGGACTGCGCGATGGCGGGCTTGGCGACCGCGGTCGCCGCGGCGGCCAAGCCGGCTGCCCGCAGGAATTGCCGACGTTTCATCGCTGGTTCCTTCCTGAACTTGTCAGCCGCCGACGCAGCCCGCGCGCAGCATGTTAGATCATCTTCGCCCAAGCTGAAAACGTCGGCATTGGTCGCCGACCGTGAAGCCACTCGGCCGCTCCCTTTGGCAAAAGGCGGCGCTCACGAGGCGAGCCGCCGCCGCTCGCGGGGCCGCCTCGCTTTACGTCCGTGTTCGGGTGCGGATCATGAAGCTGTCGTAGGTATATTCCGCCACTTGCCACCACAGAACCTCGTCGTTGCGGAATGCCTGCATCGAATCCAGCACCTTTTTGTAGTCGGCATTCGCCGCCGCAGTCTCGGCGTTGACCTCGTTCGACGCTTTCAGGCACGCCTCCATGACCGGCTGCGGGAACGCGCGCAACTGCGTGCCGGCCGCAATGAGGCGCTTCAAGGCGGCTGGGTTTCGCGCGTCGTACCTGGCCGTCACTTCAACGTTGGCGAAACCCGCAGCTGCGATGACGATCGCCTGATAATTCTTCGGCAATTCGTTCCATTTTGCCTGATTGATCAGGAAGTGCAGCGCGGTGCCGCCCTCCCACCAACCCGGGTAATAATAATATGGCGCGACCTTATAGAAGCCGAGCTTCTCATCATCGTAAGGACCGACCCACTCGGCCGCATCGATTGTGCCTTTCTCCAATGCCGGATAGATATCGCCGCCGGCGATCTGCTGCGGCACGACGCCGAGCTTCTGCAACGTTTTGCCGGCCCATCCGCCGATGCGGAACTTGAGGCCCTTGAGATCGTCGACGGTCTTGATCTCTTTGCGAAACCAGCCGCCCATCTGCGCGCCGGTATTGCCGCCGACCAGAGGGTAGACATTGTATTTCTTGCCGAAGTCGTCCATCAGCTTCGTGCCGTCGCCGTCGTAGAACCAGGCATTCTGTTGGCGGCCGTTGAGGCCAAACGGGACGGCGCAGAACAGCGCCCAGGTCGGGTCCTTGCCGATGTAGTAATACATGGCCGAATGGCCGATCTCGACCGTGCCGTTTTGAACGGCGTCGAGAACCTGCAAAGCAGGCACGATCTCGCCCGCGGCGAAGGGCTGAACCTGAAACCTGTTGTCGGTGGCCTCGGCCACGTGCTTGGCGAAGGTCTCGCAAGCGCCGTAGAGGGTATCGAGCGACTTCGGCCAGCTTGCCGTCAGCCGCCATTTGACCTCCGGCATGGATTGCGCAACGGCAGGCGCAGCCAGCGCCGATGCGGCCATTCCGGCGGCCCCAACCTTGAGAAATTCGCGGCGTTTCATGGACATGTTCCTCCTGATTCACGGGCCCCTGGTGCCGAAACGCATTTCGGCACCGGCATTGATACTCGGATTTGCAGCCCCGGCGGTCCGCAAGTTCGCGGCTAGATAGTCCCCTCGCCGCGACCAACGCAAGGGGGAAGGCCCGCGACACACTGGTCACCTAGCGTGCGACATCGACGTAAAGCTCCATCTTCGGATGGATGCCGCAGAACACGAGAAACGAACCTGCGGCGGGGAAGCCGATCTCGACCGTCTCGCCCGGCTCCTGCGCGCCGGAATCGAAGTCGAGCGCAGGGTCGAATATGCGGACGTTGTGGGTACGGCTGTCGTTGTTGACAATCCACAATCGCCCGCCGCGCGGAAGCGCAACATGCGTGGGGTAGAAAGCCTTGTCGTCCTGGGACACCGTGCTGACCTGTTCCGCCGGCCCCGACGGGCCAATTTTCACCGCCACGATCTTGTCCGGCAGCACGGGCTCTCCTTCGCTCGTGAGCGTGCCGAGAAATGCGATGAGGTCTGCGCGCTCCGCATCCGACAGCTTGAGCCCGCGCGTGAGATCCTTGGAAAGGGTTGGTCGATCGACCACGCCGCTCACATAGTGACGGAGCACGTCTTCAAGCGTGGCGAGCGAGCCATCATGCATGTAGGGAGCGGAACGGGCGATCTCGCGCAGCCCGGGCGTCTTGAACGCGTGCTCCGCCGCTGCAAGCCGCAGCACCGCTCCACGGCCGCGGTCCTCGCCCGGCAGACCGACGTCGTGGAATGCATAATCGGTAAAGGCAAAGCCGCTGTGGCATTTCACGCATCCCGCCTTGCCGGTAAAGAGCCTGAATCCGGCGACCTCATTTTGGGTCAACGCGTGCTCGTCGCCCGCGATCCAGCGGTCGAAACGCGTATCAGGCGACACGAAGGTCCGCTCATAGGTCGCGATCGCCTTGGCGAGATTTGAACCGTCGACCCGCGGCACCTCGGGAAATGCTTGCGTGAAGGCGCGCACGATGGCGGGATCGGCGGCAAGACGCGCGACAACCGCGGCGATCGGCTGCGCCATTTCGTCGGGCGACTCGATCGGCCCCGCGACCTGCTCTTCGAGGCTGCGCGCGCGCCCGTCCCAAAACACCGGGGAGGACCAGGCGAGATTCCACAAGGTCGGGGTATGGCGTTTGAGCGGACGACCGGGCACGCCGCGTCCCTGCACTTTGCCGTCGGCGAAGCCTTTGCCGCGCTCGTGGCAACTTGCGCACGCCAGGCTGCCGTCGATCGACAGGCGCTTGTCGTGGAAGAGCGCTTCGCCGAGTGCGCGCTTTTGCTCCGAGAATGGGTTGTCGGCCGGAAACGGCACGGTTGGCGGTCGGTGGAACGATGCCTTGAGCGCGGCAAGCTCATCCGTCGAGCGCGCCGCCGGCGCCGCTTGCAGGATCGAGGAATGAACCAGCGCCGCCATTGCCGCACCGATCACCCCGCCCGCCAGAAACGCCGCGGTGGCAAGGCGCATCCTGACCGGCGCGCCCATCGCCGTCACATCAGCTTGCCGGCGGCAAGCTCGATGCGCGAGACGTCGCCGAGGACGGCGGCGTGGTCCTTGACCGGCGTTCGCGGCGGCATGGGCGCGGGAAACGCTTTCTTCAGCTCGGCCACTCCCGCGCGCATGTCGCTCAGCGCTGGAGCGTTTTTCTTTTGCAGATCTGCGGCGACGCTTTCGATCATGCGCTCTGCCTGCCAGACGAAGCCGCGCGCGTCCTGATATTCGACCGGCTTGGCGATCCTGCCGCCGATGATGGCCTGTTGGTATTCACCGGTCGCGGCCTTGAGCGCCTCGACTGCCGCCTCCACGACGAAGCCCGGCCAGTCGGCTTGCTTTGCTTTCATGCCGGCATCGGCAGCGGCAAGCGCATCGTTCACGGGTTTGAGCGCCTTGGCGTAGTCGTTGCCGCCCTTCTTGGCCTTGACCACATCGGACAGCGCTTTGAGCGCCGCGTCGAACGGTGGCACCTTGTACTCGGCAAGCTCGCCCTTGATGTCGCCGTAAACTTCCTCGGTCGGGTGAAGGAAATGCGGCAGTGCCGCGTTCCATTGCTGCTGCTTGACCAGTTCATCGCCCACCAGGAGATGGCCGCGTAGCAATGCGATCCTCGCCGCAAAGGCGAGCCCGGGCGGCAGACCGGCAAAGTCCTTGGTTTCGCCGCCCTCGCCCGCGTCCGGACCGTGACCGGCGTGTTGAGCGACGACGGTACGGACCGCGGATGCGATCGCGGCGTCGGTCGGCAGATCAGGCCGTGCGCTAAGGCCAAAAGCGGTTTCAGCAGCACGCAGCCCCGTGGCGCTTGTTGCCCCAGTCCCGACGACCACGAAGGCGCCGACACCGAGCCAGATCTTGCTTCTGGTTTTCATCTCGAATCCCGACGACGATTTCCATGATTTTGCCGTCCCGTACGCCAAACGTGCCCGCGCCTCCGCGCGAGACAAGGCGGGCGATGCTTATAATCGTGACCGGCATCCGTCCAGTAACGTCCTTGTTTTTAATTATTCTAACGACAAAAACTAGGCGGGCGCCGGAGCGCGGTTGCCAGGTGACCGCAACCGCGTGTTCGATCGTTGGCAGACCGCCGAGGAACCCTGATGCAAATCGTGATCGGCAACGTGCTCTCGGCCGAGGAGATCAAGCTCGTGCGCGCCGCGCTCAAGCGCGCGCGCTTCATCGACGGCCGGGCAACCGCGGGCTTTGCGGCGCGCATGGTCAAGAACAACCGGCAAGCGGAGGCCTCCCGTTCGCTCGACACGATCCGCAAGCTTGTGGCCGAACGCGTTCTCGGCAACGAGGTCTTTCGCCTCGCGGTGCGGCCGAAGGCGCTCTCGCCACTCCTTTTCTCGCGCTACGAGAAAAACATGCACTATGGCAGCCATGTCGACGACGCGTTGATGGAGGGCATGCGCACCGACGTCTCGTTCACGCTCTTTCTGTCCGAACCGACGAGCTACGACGGCGGCGAGCTCACGATCGAAAGCGCGGGGGGCGAGGAAACGTTCAAGCTCGCTGCCGGCACGCTGGTCGCCTATTCCGCCACCTCGCTCCACCGCGTCGCCGCCGTGACGCGCGGAGCGCGCCTCGCCGCGGTCGGCTGGGCGAGGAGTTTCATTCGCGACTCGGCGCAGCGGGAGCTCCTCTTCGATTTGGACACCGCGCGGCGGCAGATATTTGCGCGCGAAGGCAAATCGACGGAGTTCGACCTCGTCTCGAAGTCATTCGCCAATCTGCTGCGCATGTGGGTGGAGGATTGACGAGCAGCGCTCGCGATCCCTAAGCCTCGATCACAATCTTCGGCGCCGCACGGCCGACGCTTACGCCCTTGAGTTGCTCGCGCACCTTCACGGCGATGTCGCGATAGATTTGCGCGTGGGGGCCGTCGGGTTCGGTTGCGACCACCGGAAGGCCGGCGTCGGATTTTTCGCGGATCGCCATATGCAGCGGTACTTCCCCGAGGAACGGGACGCCGAGACGTTCCGCCTCGCGCCGCGCGCCGCCATGGCCGAAGATATCGGATCGCGTGCCGCAGCTCGGGCAGAGAAAATAGCTCATGTTCTCGACCACACCGAGCACCGGCACGTTCACCCGCTTGAACATCGACACGCCGCGCCGGGCATCGATCAGCGCGAGGTCCTGCGGCGTGGAGACGATAACCGCGCCCTTGAGCGGGACCTGCTGCGCCATGGTGAGCTGGGCGTCGCCGGTGCCGGGCGGCATATCGACCACCATTACATCAAGCGTGCCCCACTCGACCTCGCGCAGCATCTGGGTGAGCGCCGAGATCACCATCGGCCCGCGCCAGATCATCGGCGTCTCCTCGTCGATGAGGAAACCGATCGACATGACTGTGAGCCCGTAGCGCATGATCGGCTTGAGCCGCGTGCCGCCGATGGTCTGCGGCCGCTCCTTGATGGCGAGGAGCTTGGGCAGGGATGGACCGTAGATATCGGCGTCGAGGATCCCGACCTTGAGGCCGAGCGCGCCCAAGCCGAGCGCGAGATTGACCGCCGTGGTCGATTTGCCGACCCCGCCCTTGCCCGAAGCAACCGCGATGATCGCCTCGACCCCCGGCACGCCCTGTATGGACTCGCCGCGCGGCGCGCCACGCGCGGGGCCGGGTCTTGCGCCCTGCGGCGGTGGACGAGCCGAAGGCGCGCCCGCTTTGCGCTCTGCCGTCAACGCGACGAGAGCCGATCGCACGCCCGGCAACGCGCGCACGACCTCTTCCGCGCGCTTGCGCACAGGCTCCCAAGCTTTGACATCGGCAGCATCGACGGTGATGGAAAAAAACACCTTGCCGTCACCAGCGACCACCTCCGAAAGCGCGCCGGTTCTAGCCAGCGGCATCCCCTGGGGGCTCTCTACGCCTTCGAGGGCTGCGAGCACGTGTTCCTTGGTCACCGCCATCGCACGATTCTCCGCCGGATCATTGCGAGCCGACACCATAAGGGGGGCGCGGGTCCGGTCAACGTAATGATGGTTGACGTCGGGGCCGCGCCGTCGCAATCACTCCCGCATATAGGTATCCGCGCGCTCACATGGCAGTGCTCGAGGGAGGACAGTATGGCGAAGGTGGCTTTTCTCGGTCTCGGCGTCATGGGGTACCCTATGGCAGGGCACCTCAAGAACAAGGGCGGCCACGACGTCACCGTGTATAACCGCACCGCGGCCAAGGCGGAGAAGTGGGTGGCGCAACACGGCGGCCGTAGCGCAGCGACGCCCAAAGCGGCGGCCGAGGGCCAGGACTTCGTCATGTGCTGCGTCGGCAACGACAACGACCTGCGCGAGGTAACGCTCGGGCCGAACGGCGCCTTCGACGGCGTGAAGAAAGGCGCCGTGTTCGTCGACCACACCACCGCCTCAGCCGAGATCGCGCGCGAGCTCTACGCGCAGGCGAAGCAGCGCGGCTTCGGCTGCATCGACGCGCCCGTCTCCGGCGGCCAGGCGGGGGCCGAGAACGGCGTGCTCACGGTCATGTGCGGCGGCGATGCCGAGCCCTATGCCCGCGCGGAGAAGGTGATCGGATCTTACGCCCGGATGTGCAAGCTGCTCGGCCCCGCCGGGGCCGGGCAACTCACCAAGATGGTCAACCAGATCTGCATCGCCGGATTGGTGCAGGGGCTGGCCGAAGGCATTCATTTCGCCAAAAAGGCGGGGCTTGACGTTGAGGCGGTGATCGAAACCATTTCCAAGGGCGCGGCGCAGTCCTGGCAGATGGAGAACCGCTACAAGACCATGGCGGCGGGCAAATTCGATTTCGGCTTCGCAGTCGACTGGATGCGCAAGGATCTCGCCATTTGCCTGGGCGAAGCGCGCAAGAACGGCGCCACTTTGCCGGTCAGCGCGCTGGTCGACCAGTTCTACGCGGAAGTGCAGAAGATGGGCGGCCGGCGCTGGGATACGTCGAGCCTCATCGCAAGGTTGGAGCGGTGAACGCACGGCTCGACCTGCGCCCCCGCCGTGACCGCACGCGCCACGGAGTTCAAAGCTCGATGACCGCGCCGTCCTCGGCAACGAGAGCACCGGCGGCTCTGACCTCGTCAAGATGGGCGAGCATGATCGGGTTCATGTGGGTGAGCATGATCCGTCGCGCGCGCAGGTCAGGCAGCCGCGGCTTGAGTACGTCCCAGGTGATGTGGCCGGGCAATTTGCCGGAATAGGCGAAGCATTCGATCACGAAGAGATCGGCGCCGGCGGCGACGGAGACGAGCGCGTCCACCCACTCGGTGTCGCCGGAATAGGCGAAGCGCTTGTCGCCGTCGGAGAGCACAATCGCCGTCGAGGGCGCGCCGGAGTAGTGCACCACCTCGGTAGTGGTGACACAATGCCCCAGCACCTCGGTCGGGCGAGCGACCTCGATCTCCATCACGTTCCAGGGAAATCGCCACTTGTTCGTGCTGGATCTCGGAAAGAACACTTCGAGCGACTGATCGAGCCGGGCGCGCGTGCCAGGCGGTCCTGCGATCAACAGCGGTCGCTCGCGCTGCGCAAGGAACTGGGCGTCCAGCAGGAGGAAGGGGAGCGCGCCGAAATGGTCGCCGTGCAGATGCGATAGCACGATGCCGTCGATCCCGTTCGGATCGAGACCACGCGCCTTGAGCGCGACGAGCGATGACGCCCCGCAGTCGACGAGCAGTTTGCCTTTCGCCGTTTCGAGATAGAAGCAGGTGTTGAACCGGCCGCCGGAGCCGAAGGCATCACCCGATCCGACGATCGTCAGGCGCATGGTCAAGCCGATGCACTGGGCCGGACAGCGATGTCGGCGTGCCAGCGCTTGAGATTCTTGAATTCGTCCGGGACCGCGAGCTTTGCCGGCTTCATGAAATCGACGGCGACGAGACCGGTGATGTCGGCCACCGTGAATGCGTCGCCAGCAAGGAACGGGCGATCCCGTAGCTCGCTGTCGAGCAAGGCGATGAACTCCAGAATGCGCGGCTTGTTGGCCTCGGCCCACGCGGGCACCTGCGGCACTTCCATCTCCTTCATTGCCGGGTGCGAGTTGCGAAAGACATGAGAGACCGGAAACAGCAAATGCAGTTCGACGCGCCGATTCCACATCTCGATGCGCGCGACCTCCAAGGCACCACGCCCGAACAGCGGCGGATCGGGCTTAAGCGCCTCAAAATAACGGCAAATTGCGATCGATTCCGTGATCACCGTGCCGTCGTCCAGCACCAGCGCCGGGACCCGCTTGAGTGGATTGATCGCGGCGTAGGTCGGGGACTTCTGTGCCATGGCGCCGATATCGACTTGCTCCATGGGCAACGTAATCCCCTTCTCGGCCAAAAAAATCCGCGTGCGCCGGGGATTGGGCGCGCGACCTCCGTCGTAAAGCTTCATGTCGGCTCCCGTGCTCGGCGCCGGCTACATGTGATAATGCCGCAATCAGTTGTATATTCCATCGCGTACACCCCATCACGCCCATTGGGCCCCGGTCAAGCGCTCGCCGATCGGCGGCCGCCGTTGCGGCCCCCATCGGCGGCGACGCGGACGTCCGGTTGGCGACGGAGTTTGCCTTCCGCGCGGCGACCTTTATCTTGCCCACAACATCTGCGCGACGACCCCATGAGCGACATCGAAAGCCCCTGCAACAAAGTGTGCGCAGTCGATCCGATCTCGGCGCTTTGCATCGGTTGCGGGCGCAGCCTTGCGGAAATCGAGGGCTGGATTTGAATGGGCGCCGATGAGCGCGTGCGCATCATGGCGCAGCTGCCGCGACGTCTCGCGGCGCTGGGCCGGCGTCATACCGCGCGCGCCGGGGTGGGCTGAAGGACACCATCGTGCGCCGCCTGTTCTGGATCCTGCTTGCCATTCTGACCATCGCGCTGCTCGTGCTCGTGTTGCAGCAGAATGAAGCGGCGCTGGCGGAACTCTCCCGGTTCGACAGCTCTTCGCTCGAAACGAAGATCATGGCTCTCGCGCTGGTCGGCCTGATCGCGCTGACGCTGTTTCGGCAGCGGTTTTCCCACGCGCTCGAATCCGCCCTCATCTGGGTGATGGTCGCGGCGCTCTTGGCGCTCGGATACACCTATCGTTTCGAGCTGCGCGAGGTCGGCGAGCGGGTGCTCGCCGAGCTCATCCCGGGTCGTGCCGCAACGAGGGGACGGACGGTCGAAATCGCGCGCGCGAGCGGCGGAGGATTCTCGGTGGCGGCGCAAGTCAACGGCGCGCACATTCCCATGGTGCTCGACACCGGCGCGAGCGCCGTCGTCCTCACTCACGAGGCCGCCAAGGCCGCGGGCCTGCCGCTCGAAGTCCTCACCTATTCCGTCAATGTCGAGACCGCGAACGGCCGCGCGCGCGCCGCGCCGGTCACGCTCGACCGATTGTCGATCGGCGGCATCACCGAGCGCTCGGTCCCGGCGCTCATCGCGCAACCCGGGCAACTGCGCACGAGCCTGCTCGGCATGACCTTCCTCAACCGGCTGGAGAGCTGGGAGGTGCGCGGAGACAAGCTCCTGATGCGCGGCTATCCGTAACCGATCAGGCTCGCCGCAAAACGAATGCAGACAGCCAGCAAGAAGCACCCGAAGGCAACCTCCAACCGACGCTTCGACAGGGCGTGGGCCAAGCGTGCGCCATATGGAGCGGTGAAACTCGAGACGGGCGCCATCAGCGCAAAACCGATCAGCGATACGAAGCCTAGCGAGAGTGGCGGCATCAGCGACTGCTGTGGCAAGCCCGCGAGGACGTAACCGATCGTGCCAACGATCGTGATCGGCACACCGAGGCCGGCCGAGGTCGCGACCGCCTGGTGGATCGGTTTGCCGTAGAGTGTCAGAATCATGTTGGACACCGAGCCGCCGCTGATGCCCATAAGCGAGGCGGCAAGCCCGACGCAGACGCCATAGGCCGTCATGCCGGCCGGACCCGGCAGATCGTCCGCCAGCCGCCAAGTATCGCGGCCGATCAACAGCTTGAAAGCGATCACGCTTGCGATCAGCACGAAGGCGAGCTTGAGCGCTGCGGCGGGTGCGAAGGCCGCAATGGCTGAGCCGGTAGCAACGCCAACTACCGCAGGCACCGCCCATGCCCGCACCACATCCATCATCACCGCGCCCTTGCCGCGATGGGTGAGGTAGGAAAGCACATTGGTCGGAACGATGATTGCAATCGAGGTGCCGACGCATAGCTGAAAGCGAACCTCGTTCGGCACGTCGAGCGCGCGAAAGACTTCATATAGAACCGGAACGATGAGCGCGCCGCCGCCGATTCCGAAAAGCCCCGCGAGAATGCCTGTGATGAATCCGGCGACAATGATCAAAGTCGCGAGCAGTACGAGCTCGCTCACCGGCACACCCAAGACCATGTCATGCTCCGAAGGCAACGAAGGATGGATCAAGCCGCGGCGCCGTGCACCATTCGCGCGTTCATATCCACGACGAGAGCGAGCGCTTCGCGGAACGCGGCAGCGCCCGCGGCCGGTTTTGATGCCTCGGTTGCCAGATGGCGACGAAAGGCGCGCGCCCCGGGGACGGCACGGAACAGGCCGAGGACGTGCCGCACCACGGCGTTGAGCCGCGTGCCGCGCGCAAGCTCGCGCTCGATATAGGAGATAAAAGCCTCGGCCGCCGCCTTCGGCGATGCAAAGGGCGCAGGCTCGCCGAACAGCACCGGGTCGACGTCGAGCAGACGCCACGGATCTTGGTAGGCGGCACGTCCCATCATCACGCCATCGACCGGCCCCAGATGCTTCAGCGCTTGATCGATGTCCGCGATGCCACCATTGAGCACGATGTAAAGACCAGGATGCGCGGCTTTGAGCCGGTAGACGCGAGCATAATCGAGCGGCGGGATGTCCCGATTCTCGCGCGGCGAGAGACCGTCGAGCCAAGCCTTGCGCGCGTGCACGATCAGCGCGGCGACGCCGGCCTGCTCGACCGCGTAGGCGAGCGCTTCAAGCGCCTCCTCCGGATCCTGATCGTCGATGCCGATACGGCATTTGACCGTGACGGGCAGTTTGACCGTGCCTGTCATGGCGGCGACGCAGTCGCCGACGAGCGCAGGCTCGGCCATCAGACAGGCGCCGAAGCGGCCCACCTGCACGCGATCCGAGGGACAACCGACATTGAGGTTGACCTCGTCATAGCCGAACTCTTCGGCGATGCGCGCGCACTCGGCGAGCTGCCGCGGATCGCAGCCGCCGAGCTGGAGCGCAACCGGATGCTCGGCTGAATCGTGCGCCAGGAGCCGCGCGCGCTCGCCGTGAAGCACCGCGCCGGTGGTGATCATCTCGGTGTAGATCAGGGCGCGGCGCGTGAGCAGGCGATGGAAGAACCGGCAGTGCCGGTCGGTCCACTCCATCATCGGGGCGATGCAGAATTTGTGATCTAAGCCATTCATTTTATTCGCATTTTCGCCCTGACCCGAGATTGGAACGGCGGCGCAACTCGGTTTTAGGCGCTTCCTCCATGCGCTTGTTCTTCTACGATCATCCTGGCGCAAATGGAAAGGCGTTCGCTGGCGTTGACGTCCTGCGCGCGCACGGCGCGCACATGACGGGCGGGAGCGCCGAAGCAACCTTCACGCTGTTCGGTCGTGGAAGGTCCGGCCTCGAGCGAGAGGAATTGGAATCCAAGCGTTCTTGCGCCTGGTGGCGGTCACGCCCTCACATGCAAATCGTTTGCATTCCCACGAGGCACAAGACCACAAGGGACAAAGCAGCGGACGTGGTTCCGCTGCATTGACGTCCACAGCCCTGATCGCTACCGGTCGCGGCGCGGAGGCGCGTGATGGCGGACATCAAGCAGAAGGTCGCACTGTCTTCGATCGCCGCGTCGGCGGGTTTGACGACGGCCAAGGCCGTCGTCGGGGTCATGAGCGGCTCACTCGGGCTCCTCTCGGAGGCAGCCCATTCTCTGATCGACCTCGGCGCCACCGTGATGACCTATTTCGCGGTGCGGACTTCGGGCAAACCTGCCGACGCCGAGCATCATTACGGCCATGGCAAAGTCGAGAGCGTTACCGCGCTTATCGAGACGGCGCTGCTGTTCGTTCTCGCCGGCGTGGTGATTTGGGAGGCGATTAAACGGCTCATGAGCGCCCAGCCGCCGGAGGTGGAGGCAACGCTATGGGCCTTTGCCGTGATCGCGCTCTCCATCGTCGTCGATTTTTTCCGCGCACGCGTGCTCTATCGAACGGCGGAAAGGACGTCGAGCCATGCGCTCGCAGCAGACGCGCTGCACTTCGATTCTGACATGTGGTCGTCGCTGGCAGTGCTGGTCGGCCTGTTGGGCATTGCGCTCGGCTATGCCTGGGCCGACTCGGTGGCGGCGATGGCCGTGTCGGTGATGATTTGCATCGCCGGCTGGCGGCTCGGCCGGCGCACCATTGACACGCTGACCGACACCGCCCCGGCCGGAGCCGCCGACAAAATCAGCACCGCCATCATGCGCATTCCCGGCGTCGTCGGGGTCGAAGGGCTGCGCGCGCGGCAGGTGGGCGAGGTGCTGTTCGTCGACCTTGTCGTCGCAGCCAGCCGCACGCTGCCGCTCGACCGCGTGGCGGCGCTCAAGGATCGCATCGTCGAGACGGTGCGCGCCGATAGTCCCGCCGCCGAGGTGACGGTGACCACCCAGCCGCGCGCGCTCGACGACGAGACCATACTCGAGCGGGTCATGGTGATCGCACGCAACCGCGCGCTCGCGGTTCACCATGTCACCGTGCACGCGCTCGAGGGACGACTTGCGGTCTCGCTCGATCTCGAAGTCGACGGTACCCTTTCGCTCGCCGCGGCGCACGATATCGCGACCGGGCTCGAAGACGCCATCCGCGACGAGCTGGGGCCGGGGGTGGAGGTCGAGACCCATATCGAGCCCCTGCAATCGGTCGATGAGCCCGGCCACGACGCCTCGGCCAAGCGCATCGCGGCGGTGCGCGACGCATTGACCGAGATCGCGACCAAGGTCGATTTGGTCGGCGCGATCCACGACGTGCGCGTGCGCGCAGCCGATGACGGCGAGATCGTCAATTTCCATTGCCTCGTCGATCCCGCGCTGAAAGTGGCGGACGTGCACGACAAGGTCGACGAGGTGGAGCGCGCGCTGCGCCTGCGCTTTCCCTCGATCAAGCGCGCGATCGGTCATGCCGAGCCGGCGCTGCCGTCGCCGTAGTCAGCGCCGGCGAAAACGGCATGACGACCATCCGCGCTGGCGGGCGCCCACACGGCTGCCCGCCGCTATCGCGACGTTTCGCACATCCGCAATTACGGTATCAGCACGGCCGCGCCTTGCAGGCGGCCTTCGCGCAGATCGGCAAGCGCCTCGTTGGCTGCCTCGAGCGGATAACGCGTCACCTCGCTCTTCACGCCCGACTGCGGCGCCAGCGTCAAGAATTCGCGCGCGTCCGCCCGTGTGAGGTTGGCGACCGAAACGACCTGCCGCTCCTCCCAGAGCAGCCGATAGGGAAAGCTCGGAATATCCGTCATGTGGATGCCGCCACAGACGACCCGGCCGCCCTTCTTCACCGCCTTGAGCGCCATTGGAACAAGCGCGCCGACCGGCGCAAAAATGATCGCGGCATCGAGTGGTTCAGGCGGCATCTCGTCTGAGCCGCCGGCCCAGACGCTGCGCCAACCGATCATGCCGGCGCATAGCAACGGCGCGACCTCGGCGTCATCCCGCCGCTCCGGAAGGGGGAAGCAGTAGCGCGCATCGGCGAGCGCATGCGTGGCATAGCCGCCGTCGCGCGTGTAGCCGGTAAATATCGGCCGATCGCACAGGTTCTCTCGGCCGCTGCGGCAATAAGGGCAAGCGCCGCAGGTCGAGCCGAGCCAAGGGACCCCGACGCGCTCGCTTATGGCCAGTCCTGCGACTTTCGCCCCCATGGCGGCGACGCGCCCGACGATCTCATGGCCGGGCACGATCGGAAGCTTAGGGTTTGGCAACTCGCCGTCGACCACGTGCAGATCGGTCCGGCAGACACCGCAGGCCGCGATCTCGATGAGAATTTCGCCGGATGCAGGTTCGGGCGCTGGCCGCTCGCGCAAGACGAGCGGCGTGCGCGGTCTCTCCAGCACCATGGCGCGCATGCGTTATCTCCACTCACGCGAGAGGAACCGATCGCACGAGTATGATGGATTTGAAGTCCGCAACGAGCGTGCAGGGGAACGCACATGGGAACTTCAAATCCAAGAACACACTAGCGGACAAGCTCGTTGGCGACGACGTCCGCGACAGCGGTCGTATTCAGAGCCGCACGTTCTTCACGTCGGCATTGGAATAGAGGCGGTCGCGGGCCTCGTCGCCGAGCCGGACCAAGCGGCCGAAATCGACGCCGACCAGCTGGCCGTTACGCTTCATCACCTTGCCCGCGATCAGCACGGTATCCACATTCTGCGGGCCCATGCTGGTGACCACCGCGCCAACCGCATTGTTCATCGGCATCACGTTGAGCCGGTCGGTCCGCAAAAGGATAATGTCTGCATCCTTGCCCGGCGTAAGGGTGCCGATCTTGCGGTCGAGACCATTTGCCCGCGCGCCCTCGATCGTGGCGAATTCGAGCACCTCGCGCACCGTGAGGAACTTCGGCGG
>WNGD01007319.1_pt1 | contig 15240 bp, 19 predicted proteins | sample 5400671 | NCBI WGS metagenome assembly WNGD01 (sample SAMN13153369, study PRJNA577476) | soil metagenome | isolation source: 40 cm soil or saprolite under grassland replicate 2 | place: USA:California | collected 2016-06-15 | reverse complement strand
GAGCCGCTGCGCGGCCAACTGCGGCCGCTCACCCGTGCGCGGCTGCTGCAACACCTCGCAGCAACACGACCCGGTGGCGGACGAGACCCCGAGCTCCGCGGCAGCATGCTCGCGCTCCGCTCGATCGCTCGACGCGTGCTGCAACTGACCGCGGAGGAACGCGAACTCGCACGCGAGATCGAGGCAATCACGCGCAGACTCGCCCCGCAGCTACTCGACCAGCCCGGTGTTGGACCGCACGCCGCCGCCCAGCTCGTCCTCTCCTGGTCACACCGCGGCCGCATCCAATCGGAAGCCGCCTTCGCACGCCTCGCCGGTGCAGCCCCGATCCCCGCCTCCTCCGGCCAAACGATCCGCTACCGCCTCGACCGAAGCGGCGACCGCAAACTCAACCGCGCACTGCACATGATCCTCGTCACCCGCAAACGCTCACACCCCGCCACGATCGCCTACATCGAACGACGCCTACAAGAAGGCAAGACCCGACGCGAAGCAAACCGCTGCCTCAAGCGCTACCTCGCCCGCAGCCTCTACCGGCTACTCGAACACGGACCGCCAATCGCGACTTGACAAACATAGAAGCATCGCTGGCACAAGCCTTTAGTGCCTATGCCGCGGCGGCGGCGAAGAAGTCGATAAGCAGTTGGTTGACGCGTTCAGCCTCGTCGTGATGCACCCAGTGCGACGCGTCAGGCAGGCGCTCCACGCGGTCGAGGTTGGGTACGTCGTCGCGGTCGGGCTCGGCCAGTTCGGGGCCGAGGTAGGAATCGCGCTCGCCCCAGATGACCAGCGTCGGCGCCGAGATCGGGCGAAGCTTTGCTGCGGCTTCCTTCTGGGACTGTCTTACCGAGGCGCGGTAGTAGTTGATCATCCCAGCCGCTGCCCCCGGCTGCGACCACGCCTCGACGTAGCGTTCGATTTCCTGCGGCGTATAAGGCGGGTTCGCGTCATGCAGGAAGTGTCGGAAGAAGTGCCAGTCTCTGGCGTGCACGATCTCCTCGGGCAATCCCGGTACTGCAAAGAAGAAGAAGTACCAGGACTTCCGCAGCTGGTTCGGGTCGTGCAGTCCCTCCTGGAGCCGCCGCGGATGGGCCGCGTTGAGGATGGCGAGTCGGTCGACCACCTCGGGGTGGTTCATCGCGGTGGTCCAGGCGATGGATCCGCCCCAGTCGTGACCGACCAACAGCGCAGACTCAGCACCGAGTTCTCCGATGAGGCCCCGGATGTCGGCGGCGAGCAGGTCGACGGCGTAGGACTCGAAGCCCTCTGGCTTCGACGACAGGTTGTAGCCACGCGTGTCGGGGACGACTACCCGAAAACCCGCTGCCGCGAGCGGCTCGATCTGTAGCCGCCATCCGAACCAGAACTCCGGGAAGCCGTGCAGCAGAACAATCAGCGGCCCGTCACCGGCCTCGACGTAATGCAAGCTCTGATCGCCGACCTCGGCATAACCCTCCCGAAGCTCGGTCCCGACGTCAGGGAGCAGGCTGGTGGTGGTCATGAGGACCTCCCCGGGTAGAAAACTTGGGCGCAAGACTACGCCTGCCGGTCTGGATAAGCAACAACTGCCACCACGCCGCGACACAATCGCCCACGGCGGTCGGCTGACGTTCCCGCACACTGGCCCATGCGAGGGCAGCCAGACGCCGAGAGCCTAACCCGCTGCGCCGTTCGCTCCGCCAGCCGTATCTCGTTCCGAGAGCTTGGCGAAATGGTCAGCGAGCCGCCCCGCAAAGGACCTCGCCTCTGTGCTCAGTGTCAACACCAACACGGTCCTGCGCGCACTGCGGCAGCTCCGCGACGAAGGCCTGCTCGAGTTCCGCCGCGGCCGCGGCATCACCGTCACCGGCACCCCACAACACGGCGCCGTCCTCGAACGAACCAGACACCTCCTGCGCTTCGCCCGCAGCCAGGGCTACCGGCCGGACGACGTGATCCAGCTCATCGAGCAACTGGGATAACGAAGCACCATCTACACCACCCGCAAGAGCTGACACAAGGTTTACGCTCGCATGCCTTCTGGCTGGAAGATTCGGGCGGCACCGTTCGTCTTAAGGGTGCAATCGATCCGGTGTCTGCGGCTCGCCGGCAGGGAGGAGGACTCATGAGCGAGTCGCTTGCAGCAGTCGACGCCGGGGTCGCCCGCGGGCGCTCTGGAAGCGTCATTTCAAGGAATCCGAACGCGTCGGTCGCGCTCGGCTCGGGCGCAGGCGTCGGGCCACTGATCGTTTGGTCAGTTGGTCTTACCGGAACACAGATGCCGCCGGAAGTTGGCGCCGCCTTCGGAGGGGTGTTTGCCGCAGCAGTTCTGTTCATCGGACGTTGCGGGATCCGGGGCACGCTCTCTCGGATTTGGCGAGGTGGGCAGGGCTAAATCGTTCCCGCGTTCCGCAGAGGTGGCTGAGGCGGTTACGAATGCGGCGACTCGTGGGATCGAGGTGCCCGCACGTACCCGAATCGGGGTGACATTCCGCGGACTGGCCCAGGCGAATGCTGTGCGGCGACCCGGGCTCGGCAGGTCCGAGGCGCGTAAGCCGGGCGTACAGTTCCCCTAATGCCAGAGGTCTCTCTCGCCTCGGGGCTGACGCTCGCGTATGCGGACCAGGGCGACCCATCCGGTCCGGCCGTGCTCATGCTCCCCGGACCGACCGACTCGTGGCGCTCCTACCAGCCAGTGCTCGATCGCCTGCCGCACAGCGTCCGCGCCATCGCCGTGTCCCAGCGCGGGCACGGCGAGTCCGGCAAGCCGGAGGCGGGATACCGCGTCGAGGACTTCGCCGCCGATGTGGTCCCGCTGCTCGACGCCCTCAGCATCGAGCGGGCTGTCCTGGCGGGCCACTCGGACTCATGCCTCGTCGCCCGGAGAGTCGCCCTCGATCATCCAGATCGAGTCGCAGGGCTGCTCCTCGAGGCGTCTCCGACGACGCTCCGAGGCGACGCGCAGTTGCTCCGCTTCATCGAGTCTGTCGTCTCCGAGTTGGATGATCCCATCAGTCCGGACTTCGCACGGTCGTTCGTCGTCAGCACGTCGTCAGCGAACGTGGCGCCCGACCTGGTCGACCTGCTCGTGGAGGAGATCCTCGCGGTTCCGGCACGCGTATGGAAGCAGACGTTCGCATGCCTGCTTGCATACGACGACCAGACCGAGCTCCCGCTCATCGAGACGCGGACGCTCTTGATCTGGGGCGACGCCGACGCCACAGTCTCCCGAGCGATGCAGGATCACCTCGCAGGCGCGATCCCCGATGCCGCCGTCCTGGTCTACGCCGACGTCGGGCACACTCCCCGCTGGGACGACCCGGTGCGCTTCAGCAACGACCTCGTGACGTTCGCCGGCGGCGTCGGGCCGTGGGAATGATCGACCGCCACTACGGTCATCTCGCACGCGACGGACGCGAACACGCGATCCAGCTCCTTGACGCACTCAACGCACCGGAATTCGAGCCGTGGACGCTGGCCGACGCCGCGTGACGTCGAAGCCGCGAACCGCCGTCAGTACCGGCAACAGAAACGGGCGGCTAAGCAGCGCTGAGGGACTCCCAAAAGCGTCCGGGAAGTCGACTCTCTCCTCGCAGACTGGGGCTATCGCAAACGGTGGTGTGTGCCTCTTACCACCCGCGAATTGACCAAATCAGCACGAGCGGCGTACATTCTCTCTGCGGCAAATGCCTCGAAAGGGGAGGGAGAGAATGAGACGACTAATGCTGCTCGTGCTCGGCCTGGCGGCCGCGCTCGTGCTCGTGCCGAGCGCCGCCCTCGCCGATAGCGCGACGCACACGTACATGCTCGAGATGGAGGGGCCGAACTTCGGCACTGCCACCAGCGGCGACATGGTGACGATCACCGGCCACGCCGACTTCTCGGTCAACCCAAAATCGGCCGACGGATCGGGAAGGTTCACGCATACCGCAAGCGACGGCACCGTCCGGGGCGCAGGTACATGGACCGCGACCGGTCTGATCGACTACCAGTCGTATGGCTGCGGCGTCGTTGCCGGCACGCCGCTTCCGCCCAATTTCTGCGGCGGCAAAGTGCGGCTGCGAGTCACGCTGTCGACGCCCCTCGGGCAGCTTCCGGCAACCATGACCGTGATCTGCATCATCGGTCCGAACCCGCCCGACAGTGCCTTCGGCGACAAGCGGAGCGAGGGCGCGATGCTCGATGTTCCGAGCGTGATCAACTTCAACCACACCGCTGGCGGCGACAATGTGATCATCCAGACGGGCTAGCGGGCAACGCGCGCGGCCCTCTAGGGCGTCGGCTCCGGCCTGTTGCTGCGTAACACGTCGAGGGCCCTGCGGCCACGCGGGCCCCTCGTGTGTCGACGCTCCTGGTGGCCCGGAAACGGGCTGCAATTCGGAAACTCCGCTTGCCTGAGGGGGAGGACGATCAGCGCCGCGTGCTCGCGGCGGTCACGTACCTCAACGCGCGCTAGCGTCCTCAATCGGTGGGGCCGCCGGCAAGGCGCAGGACCGCGGACGCCGACAGCTGAGCCTTGGGAACAAATCCCGCCGCCGGCCTCGCCGCGATCTCCTCGGCGTACTCGCTCTGCGCGTGGGTGGAGATCAGGATCACCGTGCCGCTCAGCCGCCGTGCGAGTTCTCCCAAGGCTAACCAAGGAGCTCCCGGAAACCGGAGTTCCCATGATTCTCGTAGTGCCTAGGTACCCGATCACGGAGGTGACCCGATGCTGCGTAAGACCTTCCTAGGCTGCACGCTCACGTTTGCCACCCTGGCTGTCGCTGCCGGCGCGTACGCCTCGCTGACGAGTAGCGGCCCGAGGATGGGCCCACAGACCAAGATCACACGGCCCGACTTCCACGGCTTGATGCACATCAACTATGCGCCCGGGCTCAAGGCTGTGCCGTTGAGCTCAGCGCCCGAGATCTACCTCGTCGAAGGCAAGGCAACCGCTGGACAGCTTGCCGTCTTCGGCTCGGAGCCGGGCGAGAAGGACTACTCGCCCGTCTGGAAGGAGACGATCCTGACCTGGAAGGCGAGCGCGAAGCCGGTCTTGATCAAGAGCGACACCCAGATCAACCAGCTCGAAAAGAAGGGCGGGCTGAGCGAGCGCTCGACCTCGGTCAGGTTGAACTGCCCGATCATCAAGGTCGGCACCTAAGCGCGGTAGCGCGGGAGACCGTCGACGCGCTAAGTGCCCGAGGGGCCACGAGGATTGCCGGAGGCCGGGCAAGTGCCCGGCCCCCGGCCTCGCGGGCGGCCGGCTCGCAGCGCCCGGATTTCTCGCGGAGCTATTCGCTAGTGGGCGGCGTGGGTGCGGCTGCGCGCTCGAAGCGCTCGCTGACGAGGTTGAGTACGCGCATCCCGTGCACGAAGACGACGGCGCCGCCGAGCCAGCCGCCGGTAGTGAGCAGCGCGAAGCCGATCAAGGTCAGTGCCAGGCCGCTGCTGCTTACGTTCCCGTGCGTGTAGCCGTTGTGGCCGACGAGCGCGGCGGCGAGAAAGGCGCCGGTTGCGGCGAACATCGCTGTGAGGTGTGCGGTGGCGGTCTTCCAGAGATCGCTGCCCCATTCGATCTCGATCCAGTCGATGAAGCCGGTCGTCGCGGTCAGTGCGGTCGAGCAGAGCCCGACGACGAGCGCGAGCCACCACGCGTACGCAGCGTTGCGTTCGACGATGCCGGTTGCGTCGAGGATCGCCGCGATCGTCGCGAAGCTCACGACGCGAGAGCCCTCGAGAAAACCGACGGCGCGGTTTCGCTGGTTTTCTCGGCTTCCGCGCCCCTCTCACTTGCCACTGATTGCCACCGGTTGCAACCACGGCTCCATAAGGGCTTCATCCTCTGTTGCCAGTTTTGGCTACGGAGCCTCGACACGCGGCAAATGTCTTCGGCTACACGACCGTGACGCGCCTACCTCGGCCGCGCGACGGCGATGCTCTGGATCTCGAAGAACTGCGGCTCCGAGCCGGGAGGAGGCGGCTGGTCGCCGAAGACCTCGCGGACCGCGGCCCCGAGCGGGCCATCCATGAAGCGCTGGAAGTCCTCGCGCGACTCCCAGACGTCGTAGATGTACCAGCCGTTCTCTACGGGGCCGGCACTGTGCATGATCAGCCCTTCGGGCAACTGGTCGGTCGGCGGCGTCGACTGGCCGAACAGCTTGTGGTTCACCTGCTCGTACTGCTCCTTCGTTGTGCCCTGCAGCGTCTGCAGCATCCCAACAGCCATCGTGCCTCCTTTGATTCTCGGATCGCGGGATACTACGCAGGCCCTCCGCCGCGAGGCGTTTCCTACCGTGCCTGCACCGCTGGTCGCCGGCGCCTCTCCGGACCGCCTGGTTCGACGACTTGCTTTTCGCTCGTGGGGCGCCGCCCGCTCGGCAGTTGCCGTGGCGGGCGGCGCCGTGCTGCAGCGCTAGTCGACGAAGCAGTAGGAGTCGCTCGAGGCGTCGCCGCCTTGGAGGCGGGTCTGGTGCACGCGCAGGCCGCGGAAGTCGTCGCCGTGCGGGAAGAAGCGCGCGTCAGTGGTCATGCCGCCGGTGTCGATGTTCGCATCGATTCGAGTCATCCAGGCACCCACCCCCTCGGGGTAGAAGATCTCGTCCCAGCTCGCGTAGAGCGAGTTCGTCGCGTAGACGCGCCGGCCGTCCCGGCTCACCTCGACCATCTGCGGTCCGCCGCGAAGCCGTAGTTCGGGTGAGGCCGAGTGCGGCGCGCGGCGAACGATGCCGCCCAGGTGCACCGAACCGGTCTCCTTCGGGTTGTGTGGGTCGCTGACGTCGTACTGCTTGAGCTCGCCGGTGCCCCAGCACGACACGTACAGCCAGCGATCGTCCACCGACAGGTCGATATCCGACACGAGCGGCGGGACCGCACCGAACGGTTGCAGGGCGGGCGGGAGCGCCGAGGTCTCGGCTGGCTCTGCGGGGATGGTGATTACCTTCTTCACCTGCCAGCGGTCATCGTCGCGATACCAAAGCCACACCGATGCGGAGAGATCGGCCACGCTGATGACGACACCGACGAACCCCCAGGTCTTGCGTGGGTCGTGCGCCGGGCGCAGCTCGAGCACCATCTGATGTTCGTCGCCCAGGTCGACCCGGTCGATCAGCTTGCCTTCGGAGAGCCTCCAGAAGTTCACGTGGTGGCCAAACCGCTTGCCGAGCAGGTCTTCGGGGTTGAGCCCGTCCTCGATCATCGACGGCGTTGCCCACTCGGAGGTGATCGCGACGTCGTCGTTCAGGTGCCACCAAACGTCGTAGCCGAAGTATTGGTCGCCGGCCCCTGGTGGCAGAGCGCACTCGAGCAGGCGTTCCAGCCGAAGTGATGCAGCTCGTTACCTGCCGGTCGGAAGCTCCGTCCAGCCGACCACCTGCCCGTAGCTGGGCGACCGAGCGTCGCAGTCGACCACGGTCATGGCGTCGCGCCGCCTGCCGTCCGGGTCGAAGGCGGCCACATAGGCGAGCTGCTCGGGTGCAGCAGCGATCGCCGCGGCGGGCGAGCGGTAGAAGGTCGGATCCGTCGTCTCCGGCATCGCAATCCTCCTCTGATGATTTCGAGAGGCGATTCTAAGCCCAGCGCTCGTTTTTCGTCGGGACCCGCTCAAGCGGAGTTGCCATCGGTCAGATAGAGGGGTCGAAGTGAGTCCGACGCCGAAGTGAGTCCGACGCACCCTATGCCGCAGGCTGATCACCGCGCTGAACCTCTGCCTGCGCGCTGCGTGGGTAGCACGCGCAAGAAGAGATCCGCATTCAAAAGGCGACGAGATGCGTGACTTCGCCCGGCGCTGTCGCTACGGCTCGCGCTATTCCGAGACTAGAGTGCAACCCGGGAGCGCGGCGCAAAGCTCGTTTCGCGAGTCCAGCTGGAGCTTGCGGAAGATGCTCGTGAGGTGACCCTCAACTGTGCGTGCGGTGACGAAGAGGGTCTGCGCGATCTCGCGGTTGGTGAGGCCCTGGCTGGCGTGCTCGGCGATCCTGCGCTCGCTGGCCGTCAGTGAGTCGAGCCCTGTCAGAACGACCCGGCGTGGACGCGCGCCGGTGGCGCGGAGCTCGGTCTCGGCGTAGTCGGCGAGCGATCTGGCGCCGGCGCGATGGGCGGCGTCGAGTGCCTCACGGAGTAGCTCTCGAGCTTCGGTGCGTCGATTCCGCCGACGAAGCATTGCGCCGAGGTCGGCAAGAGCTCGCGCTCTTTCTAACCAGGCGTCGCCATGCTCGAACGCGTCGATCGCCTCACGGAGCAAGAGCTCTCCTCGCTCACCACCGGCCACGACGCCGGCTGCACGGCTCGCAACGCCGAGCGCGCGCGGGGCGCCGAAAGTGCGTGCAAGCTCGAGCTCCTCTTGTGCGAGGCGTTCTGCCGATTCGTGATCGCCGAGCGCGAGATGGGCCAGCGCAGCCTCCGACCGCCAAGGGAGGTAACTCGGGGAGGTGACCATCGCTCGCGTCAGGCTTACGCCGGCGCTCAGGAAGTCCTCGAGCCCTTCGGCGACTCGCCCCTGTTCGACCCGCAGCCTTCCGCGGGCAAGGCGCAGAACTGCGGTCGTGACGAATCCGCCCTCTGCTTCAGACTCGAGCGGCGCGAGCTCCCGCTCTGCCGCCTCGAGATCGCCCTGATCGACGAGCGCCTTGACCAGCAGTCCGCCGTTCAAAACGCGGTACGTGGGTGGTGCAGGAAGCTCGGTCGCTGCAAGCGCTGTCCGCGTGTCCACCTCGGCGGCGCACAGATCGCCGCGTCGCAGCGCGAGCCAGCCGCGGCTCGCCAGGCCCACGGAAAGCCGGCCGCTGTCGCCGGTCACGCGCGCCCGCGCGATCGAGGCATCGAGCAGCGGCCGTACCTCGGCATACCGCTCGGCCCAAAGCAGAGAGAGCGTCGCCCGCGCAAAGGTTGCGGAAGAGAACCACGGCCGGTCGTTCAAGTCTCGGGGTGTGCTATCTCCAGCCAGAAGTGCCCGGGTCGCAAGCTCGGCGCCGATCTCCGCGGGTTCGTTGGTCAGCACGGAGATGAACGAGCCGACGGCCACCAGCTCAGGTGGAGCTGCGTCATCGCCCGCGAGCCGCTTCCGCAACGCGCCACGGCGCGCAGCCACTGAAGGTGCGGTGGCGGGATCGCTCATCCCGGCGACTACAGCCGCAGCCTCGAGCTGGAGGGCGAGCTCGGCATGGCCGGAATCGAGCGCGGACGAAGCACGATCGAGAACGTCGATCGCCTCCGCGTAGCGCTGGGCCTGGCTGAGCGCGCGAGCCAGCACCCTGGCTGCGTCCGCAGCTGCCGCGGGGTTGGGCGCGGCGTCCACGGCCAGCTGCAAGTGCTCGGGCCAGGTGGCGAGGCCAGCGCTGGCCTCGGCCATCCCGAGCTCCAGCAGTAATCCCGACTGGTCGCTCGGCGGCGGGGGCTCATCGATCGCTCGGCGCAGAAAGACGGCTGCGGACTCGGGAGCGCCGTTCCGGGTGGCAGCTCGCGCGGCCTCGACCAGCCGCTCGACGACCCAGCCGTCAGCGCCGGGCTCGCTGATCAGCAGGTGGTTGGCGACGCGCTCGTTCGCGCCCGGTTGCTCGGCGAGGAGTCGGGCGGCGCGGCGATGGCCCTGTCCGCGTTCGGCGCCGGTGAGGTCTGAGTAGAGGCCGCTGCGGACGATCGGGTGGATGAATGTCAGCGGCCGGCCAGACTTGAGGATCCCCGCGGCCGCCAGCAGTTCTGCGGCGTCGGCAGCCTCAGGGTCGTCGAGGCCCGCGAGTCGCGACGCCTGATGAAGGTCGCTTTGCTCGAGAATCGCGATCGCCCTCGCGAGCAGCCCGGCGTTCTTCGGCAGCTGGCGGAGCCGAAGGCGAATCGAGCGGCCGACCGTTTGTGCACCGATTCCCTCGACGTGGCGCGCGGCCTCTGCAGTCGGAGCTACCCCTCCTTCGCTCAATGCCTCCACGAGCTCGCACATCAGGAACGGCATTCCGCGTGTTACAGCCATGCAGGCTTCGACGAAGACGGGATCCGGAACCAGAGCGAGCCTCGACTCAACGAGTTGGGCGACGGCTGCGCTGGTCAGCGGAGGAAGACGGATCACATCCGCGGAGGGATCGGTCGCCACGGTCGCAAGTAGCTCGGCGTCGGTGCCTGCCTCTCGTGGCCGGGTCGCCAGGACGAGCGCGATCGGCAGCTCTTCGAGACGGGTGAGCAGAAAGGCCAGGTAGCGCAGAGAGGGGGCGTCCGCCCAGTGCGCGTCGTCGACGACCATGCAGAGCGGGCCCGTGGTCGCCAGATTCGCGCTCAACCAGTAGAGGCCGTGCAGGATCGCGAACGAGGGATCGACACCCGACGTCGACGGCGCCTGCGAAGCCAGCGCGCCCGGAAATGCGAGCAGGCCCGCTGCCACGCCGGCACCTGCTTGCAACAGATCGACGCGTTCCACTTCCGATGCCTCCGCCAGCGGCGGCTCGAAGAGCTGACGGACCACTCCGAAGGCGAAGTCGCGCTCCAACTCGGTCCCCCGCGACCTCAGCACGCGCATCCCGCTGTCTGCCGCGGTCGCCCGCGCCGCTGCGAGCAGCGCCGTCTTCCCGATTCCGGCCGGCCCTTCGATCACGACGGACGTGCCGCGCCCCGTGCGAGCTTCGGTCAACGCCGCTTCGATCCGCTCCAGTTCCTCACTGCGCTCGAGGAGCGGTCCGGTGGTCGCGACTCCTTCAGCTGCCCTGAGGGCACCGCCGATGCGCGGAAACTCAGTGCCCTCACCAGGAGGCGATCGCCAGCTCGTGACCGCCGCGAGTGGCGTCGATGAGCCCGCGCGACGACGAGGACGCGTCAGCGCGTCCTGCGCAACTGGAGTCAAGGTGGTTCGCCCAATCTGCGTGGCTACAACGAGGCGGCGGCCTCTGGCAGTCCCCAAGCTCGGATATCCGATCGCTCACTAGTTGTGGTTTGCGGCGGTCGGATCGGAAAGTCCGGGGGGTCTCCACGGTGCGAATCGGCGTCCCGGCCTTCGAGGATCGCTGTTCGATCCCGGGCTCGATCACGAGCTGATTACCCAAGGAGGACTCATGAGCATGAGGAGAACTCGCACGCGGCCTCTGCTGGTCGCCGCAGTCGCTGTCGCCGCGCTCGCCGTGACGGGCAGTGGCTCGGCCGCTACGCCGAAGACCGTCAACGGCTCGGTTGGACCCGGTTTCACGATCGGGCTGACCATGCACGGCAAGAGAGTCACGAAACTGAAGGCCGGAACGGCCTTCCGCTTTGTCATCAGCGACAGCGCCGACATTCACGACTTCCACCTGAGCGGACCCGGTGTCAATCGCGTTCTCACGAGCGTGGAATTCACAGGCACGAAGAGCTTCGTGCTGAAGCTGAAGAAGGGGAGCTACCGCTTCGTCTGCGACCCGCACTCCAGCATCATGCACGGCAGCTTCCGGGTTTCCTGAGCCGCGACCATCGAGGGGCGGGACATCGGTCTCGCCCTTCCGATCATTCTTGCGCGAGCTCGCCGTTCGGAGTCAATTGCAAAAGACAGGGGGGTCGCCACGGTGCGAACCCTCGTCCGCCGTCTCCAGCATCGCAGGACAACCTAAATCCCCGAGTCGCACGCGGCTCACTCGAAAGGAGACGTACACAGATGAGGAACCTCAGTCGATTCAAGGACTGGCGCGCCGTTTGGCCGGCGCTGCTGGCGGCTTTGATCGTAGCCGTGACCGCCGCGGCGGCCGGGATCGTGGCCGAACGGGGGAATGCCGCGCCTGCCGCCAAGGCGGGCAAGACCTCGTATCCGCCCAAGCAGGCCAAGTTCAAGCGTCCGAAGCTCAAGCAGGGTGTGCTGACCATCAAGGGCACCAAGGCGAGCGACAAGATCACGCTTCGTCTGCAGGCCGGCCAGCCCGACATTCTCCAGGTCGACGTCGGCGACGACGGCTCGGCCGACTTCAGCTTCGCACGCGGGAACGTTGCGAAGATCGTCGTCAGTGCCGGGTCCGGCAACGACCTCGTGCGCATCGACGAGAGTAACGGCGCCTTCACCGACGCAATCCCGACGACGATCGGCGGTGGAGACGGAAACGACACGATCGCCGGCGGCAAGGGCGTCGAGACGCTGCTCGGTGGCAACGGGAACGACTCGATCGACGGCAACGGGGGCAACGACCTGGCCTTGCTGGGTGCCGGCGACGACACCTTCGTCTGGGATCCGGGCGACGGCAGCGACACCGTCGAAGGCCAGGGCGGCACGGACACCATGCTCTTCAACGGCGCCGCCGTGGCCGAGCAGGTCGAGCTGTCGGCGAACGGAAACCGGCTCAAGTTCTTCCGTACGCAGGGCAACATCACGATGGACACCGCCGGAATCGAGCGGGTCGACTTCAACGCCCTCGGCGGCGCGGACGTCGTCACCGTCAACGACCTGAGCGGAACCGACGTCAGCAATCTGAACGTCGACCTCGCAGGCACCCTCGGCGGAGCCACGGGCGACGGCCAGGCCGACCGCGTCGTCGTCAACGCCACCAACGGCAACGACACGATCGACGTCAGCGGAGACGCAAACGTCGTGAAGGTCAGCGGTCTTGCCCCGACGATCAAGATCCTCCATCCGGAAGTCGCGAACGACCGGCTCGACGTCAACACCCTCGCCGGCAGAGACACCGTCGGCTTCGTGGGCTTGGTGGCCGGTGCGATCCGGCACTTCGTGGACGGCGTGCTCATCCCGTAGAGAAATCTCATCCGCAACGACGCGGGGCCTCCGACCTGGGGGCCCCGCTCGAAACACTGAAAGGATTCTCATGAAGCGTGAACTCATACGGCAGAACCCACCAAGTCGAGAGCTGGCCCAGCGGTTGAGCGGGGCGGACGAAGTTCTCCTTCTCTGGCATCCCGAGATCGACCGCGTGGAGCTTTCTGTCCGCGACCTGGTAAGCGGCGCGGGCTTTCGCGTCGAGGTCGCACCAGCCCATGCGATCGACGCCTTCTATCACCCGTACGCCTACACGGCCGGACGCAAGACGACGATCGTCGATGGCTGACGTCGAACGCCTGCAGGAAGCGGTCCGCACGCTCGTCGAAGAGCGGCAAGCGTTGCACGAGCGCGATGCCGGCCGCGACGAGCTCGAATCGAACCGGCTCGAGCTTGCGGGCCGGCAACGGGAGCTCTCCCGCGCGCTGATCGACCGTTACCTCCGCGACACCGAACGCAACGCCGCCTAAGTCACGTCCTGGTCCGATAGTGGAGGTAAACCATGCCGTTTCCGAAGCGACGTTCGTCGAGCAATTCGAGGTTCACCCGGACATTGTCGGGAAGGGATTGTTTGCCGCCTCCCACCACATTGGGCGTAAGGAACAGCGCGATCGTCGAGTAGATCAGCTTGGCCATGGCAATGGTTTACCGCGTAGCGGTTGACTTGTGCACGACCCACCCGAGGCCTGCGTTGGGTTGACTCGCGAGGTTGCGTAGGTCCCCCAATCCGGCTCGCAACTCTTCCTGGTCGGCGCCAGACAGTTGTGCGAGCGCGGGGAGCGCACTTTCCATTACGTCCGCGGCATAGCGTGCCTGACCCGACAGGTCCTCATCCTGCCACCAGAACGTCCGCTCGCCCTCGTCGACCGCACGAAACCTGGCCTCTTGTAGCCAGCCGGGAAGCCGCGTGCCGGCGTCGCTCCAACCCGAGGCCGCCATGCCCTGCACCATCGTGCGAATGAGCGCCTCGAGGGCGGGCGTGGACGGCTCTGCACGGCACGTCGAATAGTCGACCTCGACCGCAGTAATCCGACCTCCGCGTACGAGCACACGCCTGGCCTCGCGCAGCGCTGCAGGCGGGTCGGCGAGATGCTCGAGGAACCACATCATCCAAACGTGGTCGAACGAGCCATCGGTGAACGGGAGCGCGAGCGCATCGGCTTGACGCAGGGTTGCCTCGACGCCGGCTCGCTCGAGGTGTCCCCGAGCGAAGTCGAGTTGCTTCTGCTCGATGTCGACGCCGAACAACTCGACGCCTGGGTACTCCTGTCCCAATACCGCCAGAACTGCGCCGACGCCACAGCCGACCTCGAGCAAACGTGTTCCCGGCTCGAGCTCGGTGCCGTCGCGAATCAGCCGGTGCCGCCAGTGCTCAGCCTGCTCCACAAGCCGGTCCTGCTCCGGCGTCCCGTAACCGTGGACGTAATCAGTCATGGCCCACAGCGTAGGCTGCCAGCCAGGTGAGTTCCTTCGACGACGGCAGCACGATCGTCACGCGACGATCCTGCGTTGTCGGGCTTGACTACGTCCCCGTCGGCTGCAGAAGGACCGCCGCGAATGGCCGGACGGTTCGTGCGCCGATGGGCCGCGTGGTCAGTCACGGCGCTCAACGGCGGAGGGGGCCGACCCGGACGGCAGAGGGATCGAGCATCGCAGAAACGCTCCTGGTCATAGACGCCTCAGCGGATCTCGCTTGGCTTGAGGCGGGCGTGCGTGGTAAGCAGTGCGCGTGCAGGACCTGCTTCGATGCCAAGTACCACTACGCGTTCTGGCGACCGATCACCGCGATCCGCGCCGGTGACACGGACGGCAACGACGCGACCGTCGGTGATCCCGCCTGGTCGACGCTGCTGGCGGCAACGCCGAACCACCCGGAGTACCCGAGCGCGCATTCGTGCGTCACCCCGGCCGGAGGAGGCGTGATCGCTCGATTCCTCGGAACGGAGCAGATCGACTTCACCGTCCCGAGCGTGACCGGCCTGGGGGACCGTATATTCGCGCGAGCAAAGGATCTGCAGGACGAGGTTGGCAACGCCCGCATCTGGGGTGGCATTCATTTCCGCTCGGCCGTCGAAGACGGGATCGAGATCGGCAAGAAGACGGCGAACCAGGTGCTCGCTCACCACTTCAAGAGGTCAGAGCCCTAGGTCAATCACCCCACGCAGGCGGGTCACCTGACCCGCCTGCGGGCCTTCCCGCGATGCGCCGACTCTCAGGCTCCTGCAGAGCCCTCGTCCGGACTCGAACCGCGTCCGACCTGGGTCGTGTAGTGATTGCGCGTGACGCCAAGTTGGTTTGAGCTCCTCGCCTGGATTGCGCTCGGACTCGGGTTCGCTTCCGCGCTAGTCATCGTCGCCGACATCGGCGTGCTGGGCAACTGGCAGCACATGGCGATCATGGACCTCGCCTTTCCGCTTACCGCGCTCTACCTGGGACCGATCGCTCTCTGGGCGTATTTCGCGCGCGGGCGGCGGATGTCCCGCAAGCGGATGCACATGCACATGGCCGGGATCGAGGAGGGCCCCCGCGACTCGTTGTGGCAGGTGTCGCTCTCGGACAGCCACTGCGGCGCCGGC
>WNGD01003754.1_pt1 | contig 15243 bp, 11 predicted proteins | sample 5400671 | NCBI WGS metagenome assembly WNGD01 (sample SAMN13153369, study PRJNA577476) | soil metagenome | isolation source: 40 cm soil or saprolite under grassland replicate 2 | place: USA:California | collected 2016-06-15 | reverse complement strand
CCCGGGGCGCCCCAAGCGCCCCAACGCGAATTGCTTACGAAACCAATCGTGATGCGTCTGAGCTGGGGAGGTCCTTGCCATGCAAGCAGCGACCGCGCCAGCTCAACCGCCGACGGCCAGACAGCCGATGCATGTCATCTAATACGGCAGCAGCCATTCGGGCTTTGACCTGGTGCTGAGCATGTTGGAGATGCTGGTGGCGCAGTGCGCAGCCGCCTCGCGATCATGCGTTTGTGAGGACAACAAGAACCGAGGCGGCTGCTGCCGCCAGGATAGGTGCCGGCCTGGGCCGGCGGAAGCGTGCTGAGCTGCTGGGACTTTTGCGGCCGTGCTTTGTGCGGGTGGAGCCGTGGCTGCAGGCGGGCAAATACGCTTCCGGGCTGATGAGCCAGCTCCCCAGGAGCAACGGGTGGACGATCGCCGAGCATGCCGGGGACCGGACGCCGGGTAAGACCCAGCGGCTGCTGAACCGGGCGGTTTGGGACACCTGTGCGGCGATGGGGGTGGTGCGGGCGTTCGTTGTGGCGGGGCTGGATCAGGCCGCCCGCAGCCAACGGCTGGTGGTCGGGGCGGTGGATGAGACGGGGCAGGTCAAGCAGGGCGAGCGCACGGCTGGCGTCAAGCGGCACTACCTGGGCTGTGCGGGCAAGGTGGCCAACGGGATCACCACGGTCCACCTGGCGTATGTGCGGGAGGGCGCCGGGCACGCGCTGATCGGAGCCCGGCAGGGGATTCCCGCCGGGCACGTCAGCGATCCGGTGAGGTCACAGGACATGGGGCTGCCGGGCGATCTGGCGTTCCGCACCAAGGGGCAGCTGGCCATCGACCTGCTCACCGAGGCGTTTGCTGACGGGATCTGGCTGGACTTCGTGTGCGGCGACGAGGTGTACGGCAGCTGCACCCAGCTGCGCGAGTACCTGGAAGGCCGTGGCCAGGGCTATGTGCTGCGGGTCCCGTCGAACTTCCATCTCACCCTGGCCCGCGGGGTGAGGCTGGCCTGCAAGGAAGCAGCTGCCCGGCTGCTGGCCGGCGGCCGCCGCTGGGAGGTTCGCTCCGCCGGGCAGGGTTCCAAGGGCGCCCGCTGGTATGCGTGGGCGTGGATCGCTACGATCTCGCCCCGGCACTGCCTGCTGATCCGCCGCCACCTGGCCACCGGCGAGCTGGCTTTCCATTACTGCTATGTGCCCGAAGGCCAGGTCATGTCGGTGTTCCGGCTGGCCCGCGCCGCAGGGCTGCGCTGGCCAGCAGAAGAAAGCTTTGAATTCAGCAAGAGCTGCTTCGGCCTGGACCAGTCCCAGGTCCGCCTCTATACCGCGATCGCCGGCACACCGTGCTGGTCATGGCCGCCCTGGCGATCTGCGCCGTCACCGCCGCGCTGCTGCGCCGCCACACCGGCACCCAATCCCCAGCGCCGACCCGGCCGGACCAGCCGCCGCCCGCCGACCCCGGCATGATCCCGCTCACCATCCCAGAAACCGGGCGGTTACTCGCCCATCCCCCTCCGCCCCTGGCCGCCGCGCACTGGCTGGATTGGCGGCGCCGCCACCAGGCCCGCTCAGCCTGGTACCACCAGCGAACCCGGATAGCCCGCGATGCCGAGATCACACTGGTCAGGTAGCGAATGGCTGCTGCCGTACTAATCGGCCAGACCAGTGCGCGGATCCTCTGCTAGTGCCCGCTCATGATCGCGCCACTGAGGCCCGATCTCATCCCAGAACTTCTAGATCTGGTGGTTATAGGTCAGAGGCTCACGCTGCCAGATTCGCGGCTTGCCCTCTGATTGTTAAATGTTTTCGCGTCGGCGGAGGCGATCGAAGAGCTCGGTCGTGGCCGGGGCCGGGTCCACCTCGAGTTCTGTGCGGAGAGCGGCGGCACAGGAGTGGTATTGCCGTAGGGCCAACTGAACTTGACTTTGTCGGCTGTAGCATCGCATCAACCGGCAATGGGCGTCCTCTCTACAAATATCATAATTCAGAAGCTTCAGGCATACCGCCACGCAGCTGGCGTAGTCGCCTGACGCCAAGCGCAAAGCGCCAAGCTGGTCGAGTGCGTCGAGATAGCAAAGACGCAGATGCTCCCGAGGGACCATCGCCCACTCCTCGTAGGGATCATCGGCTAGGAACTCGCCCTGATAAAGCCAGATCGCCGCCTCGAAAGCTGCCCCTGCCTTCACGAGTTCTGCACTGGCGAGGTGCTGATGGGCAGTCTTCAGCTGTTCCTCGAAAACCTCAACATCAACCCAGATGTCGAGCGTCGGCTCGATGAAGTAAGCCTGGTCTTGGTGGATCACCACCGCGGCGTCGCCCACCGCCGCGCTCAGAGATTGGCGAAGCCCATGGATCGCCACGTAGAGACTGTTGCGAGCCGCGTCGGGCGATGCTTCGGGCCAGAACATGCTCATTAGCCGATCCCGCCGCACCTTGGAATGACGGTTGACGAGAAGGTACTCAAACACTGCGCGGCCTCGCCCCGATGACCAGATCTCGACCGGGCGGTCTTGGAAGGCAACACGCAGTTCACCTAGCAGGTGGGCGGTCATGTCAGGCGTTACCTGATACGCGGTCGTGCGCGCCGCGGCGGGCCTGGGGGGAGGCTCCAACCAGCGGGGATCGTCTAGGTCCTGGGATGGTGTTGGGGCAGGTGGCGGCCGCGCATCACGAGCCTCAGCGGTCAGAACCGGCAGTCGCGCAGACGCACGCGCTGCCCATCCAGATGATTGGCGAGTGACCCTGACGAACCGGCGACGCCACCACGGGGTGGAGTGCTTAACTCTGTGGTGTGATTCGGGAGTGCGTCCGGCAGCCGGACTGTCGCGGGCTAGAGTCTGACCCAGCCTGGCCAGTGTCACCCATGAACCTGTACTCGCAAGGTCGTAGGCAACATTGACGGCTATGTCGGCGGCGCGGCTAATCTCCTGAGCTTCCATGTACAGCTCGAGCGCTTGATCCGCAGCACCCTGGCTGGAGACATAGTCGGCCAGGAGAGTGAGGGAGGTGGGATCGATGCCCTGAGTGCCTCCAGCCGATCGCAAGGGCGCACGCCACGCCGGGCTGAGTTGCTGCCATCCCTCGGCCAGGTCAAGCCACCAGGGCTCGTTTCGATGAAGCGTGGAGATCCCCAGGGCAGTTGCCATGGCGGGGTGCCAGACGCCAAGCCGACTGGCGCCCGCCAGAGAGATGAGACTGTGCCGATCGGCGCGCTCAAGTAGGTGGCGACCAAGTGCACTAAGCAGGTCCTGGGTGTTACGGGCCCCCGTCATCGTGGCGCAGAAGACCTCCGGCCCGAGGACAGCGCCAGCCGAGAAGGCGGCTTGCAACGCGGCGGCTGCGCCATGGGTTAGGGCGAAACTCCGGTCAAGGACGGCCGCCGAAAGGCCGGGTGCAAAGGCCTCAGCCAAGAGCGCCACGGCACGGCGATCCAGCTGGAGGCGAGACCACCCGAGCACCTCGCCGCGTTGATCCAGGCGCCGTGGGTCCCACTCCGTGAAGCCGATCAGCATGACGTCGAGGCTGCCCCGCAAGTGTGGCAGGAAAGCCGACACGAGTATGTCAAGACTGGCCGGGCTTCCGGCCTCAAGGTGTTCCGCACCCTCAAGCACTAGTACCGCTGGTGGGACTGTAGCCGCCACCAGCCAGTCGGCCAGCAGCTGACACCCAATCTGCCATTCGCCATAGCGGGCATGGCGGGCCACATCCTCGGCGATTGCTTGTGACGCTTCCGCGTCCAACCGGGTCGCTGCACCGAGCAACGTGACAAGCAGGGCCCCTGGGTCGGCGTCGGTGGCCTGAAGGCGGATCCACAGGACTTGGGCGTAACGCTCCTGCACGACCGTAGCCACCTTGTCGAGGGCCAGGAAGTCCGGGGGCGCTGCTAGCGCGGTCAACCCGCCTCTTGCCATTTGCTCGACCGCCGGCCAGCTAGGCATCGTCAGCCATGGGCGTGGGACGAGGTAGGTTCCCGCCAGCCGTTCAGAGCAGCTAGGTCGCATGGCCGCCACCCCCCGACGAGCCGAGCTAGTCGCCTTCCTCTGTGCACCCGTTCTTGACCCGCCACCACCGTCCTGGACGGGTTGTTGCACAAATTCGGTATAACTCAAGACGAGCACCCTGTCGAGATTGTCCGACACTGCGAACTCCATGTTGGCGGGTTCCAAGACGGACTCTGTGAGACGGCAGCCACGTGACGAGCCCGCGTGGGTGGTGTCGGCGTACCAGGTCAGCATGCATTTGGTAGAGATGCCCGTTGTGCTGCTCGGCAGCCGGAACGCTGGGATCGTCTTGTCACCGGCTTGGAGCACTTAATTTCAGCGTTGCTCAGATTAAGCGCTGAGCCCCACGTCGATTAAGCGCTGCTCCGCCGATCGGAGCACTTAATCTCGGCGATGCGCGGGTTAAGCGCTCAGCCCTACGTTGGTTAAGTGGCGCTTGCGACTATCGGAGTGCCGGGGCACCCCGGACGACCGGGAACCGAGAACAAACCAACTTCCGGTCGCTCGCTACCTCATCGAGGAGGAGAAGATGACAGCAGCGCCGAAATGCCCGCAAGATCAGAATTTCAGCATCGTGACCGGATTCCTCACTCCAGGATCTGATACCGGTCCAGGGGCGCTGGATGGCAGCATCTCAGTGGACGTCCTCGACCCGACCGAGGGCAACGAGAAGGTCCGGGCCGTGGAGGTGACCGACCCTTGGAGCCTCGAAGTCGACTGGTGCGTCTGCGGTCGCTTCGCCGACCTCATAGGCGGCTGCTGGTGCGTACAGGTCTACATCGACGACATCGATGGCGTCGGGCCTACTAGCGGGCTGCTCGACGTGGCGAGGGTAGACGCGGACGAAGGGACGTACGTCTCAGGAGAAGATACTACGACGAGATGTTTCAAGCATACGTTCGAATTCCGCGCCGGCTCGGTCCAGCCCGGGGTCTACGACCTCGTCGTCGTCATCACCCTGTCCAACGCTGACTGCGACGATCCGGGTCGTCTGGTCCAAGACATGGTGGGCTGGGCGCAGATCCCCGTCTTGGTTTTCTTCGACGAACGCAAGCCGTTCTGCCCGCCCAGGCCGCGCTGATCATTACCCACGACCGGGACCCGGATGTCAACCTGCAAGTGACCTGCTACCACCGGATGAGGCACTCCGGGTCCCGGGCAGCCGCTCCCTAGACTGTCCCCGGACAGGAGCCTCATAGACTAGCGCTCGCCGTGCCCGCGGTTTGGCGGGCGTACTGCCAGAGCAGGAGCACCAGATGACGCAACGTGGTGACCCCCAGTCCAGCAGCACAGGACGGTCCGGCGACAACTTCCGGAAGATCGACGGCATAGGCCCTGTACTTGAGCGGCGCCTCTGGGACGCCGGGATTCGCACGTACAGCGATCTGGCGCAGCGCACCCCGGAAGAAATCGCCGCGAGCCTGCCGCCTACGGCCGGGATATCCGTCGAACGCATCGCCAGCCAGAACTGGACCGGGCAGGCGCGCGAACTCGCCGAATCTCCACCCGGCGCATCCGGCCCGCGCCAGCACTACGCCGCCTTCCACGTCGAATTCCTTCTCGAGTCCGACAACAGCGTCCGCGGCACCAGAGTTCACCATCACCAAACGGACGCTCGCGAGGCCTGGGCGGGATGGGATGAGGAGAAACTGCTCACCTTCCTGCGCGACCGGATACCGCTACCTGCCGCGGCAACGCCTACCGATGCGCCCGATGTTGAACCGACCGAGACTCAGACAGACGAGCCGACTCAGACGCAGGCAAGAGATCAGGAACCGGCAAGCGTCGAGCCCGCACCTGCGGGCCAGCCATCAGCCCCCGTTCCCGACCGCTTGCCGCCTTTGTCCCTGAGCATCGAGGAGCTCACGCCCATCCGCGAGGGCCAGCGCAGCCACCACCTGAGCCCTAACGAGCCGAGCTCCGTGCGCCTCACCATGCGCATCAACCCAATCGGCGCACCCATCCACGACACTTTTGACTTCTCTGCCACAATCGTTGCCCGTAGGTTTGCAGGTCACGATCGCTCGCCCTTGGGGGCCACCCATGGGACCGTTCGCGTGCGCGACCCTGTCTCGGTCGAGATGACCGGACCAGCCCTGCCCGCTGACCTCTACCGGCTTGTGGCAACCGTGGAGATATACTCCGCTGATCACTCCCCAGAAGAGCCGCCCCTCTACCGGATGCGTGCCTCTGGGGATCTCATGCGGGTCGCCGATACTCCCCTGGAGTCCGCTCCGGCCGTGGCCTAAAGAGGGCGTTTATCCTGGTGCGGGATATCCACCTCGTAACCGCCAAGGAATTTCTTCACCCCTGTTGGATATTAGTGGTGCCATCACTCGCCACTGTTCAGTTGTCAAGTTTCGAGCAGACCAAGCTGGCATGGCATCTAACCAGGGCACCCTTAGACGTCTGGCGATCTTGCTAACGCTTTGCTAACAACGGCCACGGAAACCTGGGGTTGAGCTTGGAACCCCAGAGGGAGCCAATACGTCGTATGGCCAGGTCAGGCGGCCTATAGTGGACTGGCCCGGACCTGCAAATCCTGCTGAAAATCAGAAGGCGAGCGGCTCCGGTCAATCCGGCTCTGGTTAATGTTGGCGCCTGGCCAGCTTCTGGCCACAGCAATCGACCGGCTTCACCCGACTGCTTGGTGCGCTGCCCGGGTGCTGTGTTCCCGGAGCTGTTTCGGGGTGTCAGCCGATGTGGCGGTGCAGATCTTCTGCCTTGGCCGGCCCTGGCTCGGCGGCGGCGATCCACGGCCCGGGGATCGACGGGTCGATGATGCCGTCTTCCGGCCAGGTGTACCGGTTGGCGAGCACGCGCTGCGCCGGCGCCTGGTCGGCTGCGTCGGTGTTGGCCCGGAGCTGGCCGCCCGCCCGGGCGGCCGCGCGGGCGCGGCGCGCGGGTGTCAGCTGCGGATCGATGAGCTCACCGGCCGCGGACGGGTGCGCGTCCACCGCCTCGCGCGCGATGAACAGCCGCATGATCTCCGCCGATCCCTCGAAGATTCGGTTGATGCGCATGTCCCGCAGCATCTGCTCGGCCGGCACGCCCCGCTCGCCCCGCGCGTCGCCGGGCCAACCCGATTACACGCTGCCGGGCACCATCCCCATGACAGCTATGCAGGGACCAGCGACGGGACAGGAGCACCGGCCAACCCTTGACAACAAACGCCTTACGTTGATGACCGGATGTCCGCCGAGCGGTATGGTCCGATGTCTTTGAGCGGAGCAGCGCTCAGCTGCGTAGGTGCATCCGGCGTCGTCGTACACTTCGCAGGCATCGATAGATAGGCGGTCTCGCACCCCAGTCGGCACGCGGTATGCCGCGTGCAATGCGGCTGTGAGGAGCGTTCGATAATAATTTCAAGCCGCCGACTTTCGACGCAGGAGGAGGATATCTGCGACGTCGATCTCTCCTGCGGCACCCCATGTGCATATTTTTTGGTCGAGTTCGGCACTCAAAAGCGCTCCGAGTTGCAAACGATCGCCCACTATTTCCACGAGGGTACGATTATTAATCGCGCCCCGGACCACGACCTCCGCCTGGACCAGGCTCGCTCCTTGCCAATCTTCTATCTTGAGCACTTTGGCGGGGAGCGCAGCGTGAAGCATCAAGTGGTAACGCATTGTCACCAGTGCGCCGTCGCTAGTCCAGCAGCTCTCCGCCACCAGATCTGTGAACATGACGATCTTGGTTGGAACGCGAACCAGGCTCTCAGCACCTCGAAGGAGAAGGCAAGGCCCAGGCCTGACAGTGCGACGGTACTTTCCGAAACGCAGGACAAGGCCGCACTCGCCCTCATCTACCTGCTCCAGTCGCACCGCGCCGCACAGAGCCGCTGCCACTGCTCCGACAGCGATGAGCTCAAGCAACTGGACGCCTCCTGACGCTCGCAGCAAGGCTCACTCGCCACTGCGGCATTGCCTCGCATGTGAAGCGGCTGCGGTGTGGTCTTGTCCCGGCCGTGACCGATGTCTGCGGTGTCTCTGACCCGCTACCCACCTGATCGCTCACCGCCTCTGACAGGGCCAACGATTACAGGCAATACATGCGAAGCCAAGGAGCAGGTGTGCCGAACCGCTGGTAGAGCGGGCGAAAGTTAGGGAAAACGGGCGAACGCGCCGGAACTGGGCTAGCGCGCAAGAGCCAGGCTGCAGGATCAGGCTCCGGGCTTCGCAGCGATGAGCTTGAGGTGGCTGTGCCGGTGGGTGGGGAGGTCGGAATGTGAGGTTTCCAGCTTATTCCGGTCGAAATAGATGAATTCCTTGACCCAGCTCCGGTAGCTACCGGTCACCACTCCCTGCTCGTCGTCGCAGTAGACCGGCACGATGTTGTGGCAAGCCGGAACCGGTGTGTAGGTGGTCCACAGCGAGACGACGTTGAGCCCGCCCGCACATGTAGCCTGTTTCATCAGCGATATGACCCCAACCTTATCCTGAACGTAATGCAACACCCCGTTACAGATAATCACATTGTACAATCGGTCAAGAATGAGGTCCTGAATGTCCGCTGCGATAACGCGCACCTTTGCGCCAACTTCCGCCGCAAAGAACTGAATCTTTTCTGCAGCAATAGCGCTTATCTCAACGGCGTCCACATCATATCCTAGCAACGCCAGTCGGATCGCGTCACAGCCCTCGCCAGCTCCGAGGTCGAGTGCTCGGCCCGCCGGTTGGCGGCTGAGCAGCCGTAGGGTCTGCTGCGTGAGCAGGGAATCGGGATATGCGTCTGGGTCCAGTGCGTACCGGTTCGGTTCCCGCCACCAGTAGCGGTTATTCTGGGAATATACGCTGTCGAAGTAGTCCGAGACGTTCATGCCGTCATTCACTCCGTCACCTCGCAAACCTATCCATTGCGTCAAGGAGCGCAACCATGCTGGTTGGCGACAAATCTTACATTTCGAGCGGGATTGATTCCATGATGCCTTCGTCGTGGTATAGCTCCGAGAGGTGTGCGATGGCTCGCCGCTTCCTCTCGTCGCTGCTGACCACCCTAAGGTACTCGGCGGCACCCTGGGCGCCGATACTCGAATAAAAAGGAAGAAGGACAGTGAAGAACTCGCGGTACTGAAGCCCGGGCAGGCCTGTGACCACCGTTCCCCCCTGCAGCCCCAGCCACCTCTGCCGAGTCTGTTCCTCAATGGCGCGGACCTCCGACCCCACCCGGGCGATGGCTGCTGCGCTCTGGTCGGCGGCCTGCGCAAGCTTTTGGGCAAGTTCGGCGTGGTCGTGAAGCGCGAGATTCAATGCCGCGATCTCAAACGCATCGGTACGGACCTTGCTCCGAACCGGCGGCGATTCGCAAAGCAACAGTGCCATTCTCAGGGCCTGGTTCTCGCGAATGGATAGGACTTCACGCATAGAAACCGGGTATATTTCAAGCGAGCGGGGCGGCTGGAACTCCTCCGGGAATTCGAATCCGTAAACGAAGAAAAAAAGGTGCTCCTTGTCGGGGTGGATGTACCTGTGGGTGCCAAGAGGCCGCAATTCACCGCCGCCTTCGTCGCCCGTCTCCATCTGGATACGGCGCCACGCGGCCCTGACCGGACCTACATCAGCAAGCCCGAAGTCAGAAGCCAGAGGCGTCAGGTCGTCCTGAAGGATGTGCCCGGACAGGTGACCGATGCGGTCAAACTCGCGGGATGCGTTCAGTTGGGTTCGGAGTTGTAGCATCGGCTCCACGCGTCCGTTTCGCCTTCGCCAAGTGAGGATGAGCACAAGCGGCAGCCAGCCAGTTTCCCCTGAGCCGTCCTTGAGCACATTGTGGCGGTAGCGAGTACTGGAAGGCCGGAAGCGCTCCCCCGCTGGGGAACCGACAGGAACAATCTTTTCGACACTAGTGCTGCTGTGCACGATTTCCTCGAACGCAGCAGAGAAATAGTTGCCCTGCGTGTCATCCAGCTGCACATAAAGATGGTCGCTAGCAGCCCGCTGCGGTCGGCGGATGAGCAGCTGGACAACGCGCCGCCCGTCCGGGAGTTCGAACAGGGTGCCGAAAAGCGGCGGCAAGTAAGGGGACTCATGGATCGTCCACCGGGCAGGCGGGAGGTTCCGCAAGAAGGCATCCACTGTCCGGCGGCCATAAACTGCTGCCCGGCGGCGCTGCTTCCGCGCCTCCTCAGGGTCGGGATACTCTCTGCGGTCGTTGCGCTCATCGTTCACCAAATCCAGCAGCCTGTCGCTGAGAAAGACGATCCTGATCGAGTCCCAGCATGCGTCAGGCTTCTGCAACGCGGCCCGCTTACGGTCCAATGCCGCCCTGAGCATCAAAGCGAGCTTCTCGTTCGTGAACCCGACGATCGTCACATTTAAGGCCTCGGAAAGGAGCTGAATGAAATGATCGCCATTATCAACGTATCCCGTCGTTGCATTCTGCCGTCGCACCTCAGGATCGGGAACGCTGTCGTCTGAGTTCACGCTTAGCTGTGGCAGTACAGACACGTTGCCAGCCATTCCCGCGTTCGCGTTTTCCGTTTCCGAATCACCTCGCTTAACAGCTTCCGCAAAACTAAGTAGAAAGCTAGCAAAGTTAGCGAAAGCTCCTTGCCTTGCCTGCCTAAACAGCGCCTCGTTCGTGTATTCTGATGCCTTTCGTGCTATATCAAGCAATTCCCCGGCGCTCTTCGTCACTCTGTCTAGTGAGTCACCGAAGAATAGATCTCTCACGAGCAGCGCATCCGCTTCATCCTCCGCAGCGAATGATTTAATCGCATCGCGAAGTAGATATTTCAGCTGAGAGACCCTACCATGTGTATGGATCTGCCTGACCGAGAAGTACTCAGTCGCCAGGCGCTCCAGTACGGGAGCCTTCACAGGAACCTGGTTATGCGAGCTGACGTCCAATCGCTCTATACCACGCTGGCGGCACGCGGCAAGTTCTTCCCTTAGCGCTGCGGACAGGCCATCGTCGGACTCATCAGCCATCTCGACAAGTCTGCCATAGCAGACTGCCAGGTGATCTCGGCGACCCCTTGCAAGACATCGGGGCCGTGCAACTGCCACCCAGGCGCCAGGCCCATCCCTCTCGCTGGCTGACGCGGTCGCTTGGCGGGGCGGAGTGCTGCCTGGACATGTATCACGACGTCGTGCCGCCAATCTTCGCGGAGCTGCCTTCAGTCCTCAGGGCGCACGAGTGCACGCACGCCGATCGGCGCATGGGTACGGGGCTGCGACGTGCTCGCTGTTCGGCATAGCGGGTGTGGGCCTTTCCAATCGTGCATCGTTGGTCGGCTGTCGAGGCCAGCGGTCGCCAGGGGATTGGTTCGGGTCGGCGATATATCTGGTGGGCGTCACTGTCCTCCCGTGGCGGCTTGGTACTGCTGGAGGACGCTGGCCGGACGCGGCCGCGGTCGCTGAGCGCGATGCCCTGGTCTTTGGCCCAGGCCCGGATGTCGGTGCTGCATGCCCGGCTGGCGGCAGTCCGCCCCGGGCCGCTGCCGCTGGCCACTGCCTACCCTGCGAGCGTGTCCGATACAGGGGCGAGCTGCCGCCGGAATGCGGTGGCGTTCTTGGTGCTCAGTCGATCTTGAAGTCGGTACCGCCGATCCCAATCCGCACCGTTTCATCTGCCTGGCCGCCGTCGAGGTCGTCTTCCAGGATGACGGTTATCTTCGTTGCCATCGTGGCCTCCATGCCGGTGATGAGCTACCTGCACGGTACCGATCACCTGCCTTGCCCTGATCAACCGCAACCCGTCGGGCCGCCGCCCGGCACCGATTCCGGGGAGCCAAACAGGGAGCCAACGCCGGCAGACGCCACGCCCCGTCAGGCGACGACCAGCCATAGTTTCCGCAGCTAGATTGCCCGTCAGGCCTCGTCCAGCAACGTGCAGCCACGCAGCGGATGCGCCTGAAAAGCGGAAGGTCGGCGGTTCGATCGCGCCCCTCTCCACCAATTTTTGCAATGTAATCAGCTAATTCGGCCAGCTGTAGGAGTCAAGTGTCAGGCTCGCCTCGCGTGCAGCCCGGGCGCAGAGGCCGCCCAAGGACGCGATCACTTTGGCCGCGAAGGCTGCGGATGCTCGCTCACAGTTGTGAGACTGCCGGACGATTTTAGGCACCGATCTCGCGGGCAAACATGGCGGTGAATGCCATCGCGTCGGCGGCCCGCGGATTCGATGGGCTGCTGGTGTTCTGCTCCGCTTTCTGGCCGAGAAGCTCGAGGTCGTCGGCGCGGATGAGTTCCCGCATAGGCGGCACGTCCAGGTTGCGGTTGAGCTTGCGGATGTATTCGATGGCCCGCAGTGCAAGCTCGGTTTCGCTGGAGCCATCGGGTGCTATGCCGAAGGCGTGTGCCAGCCGGGCGTACTTGTCCGTGCTTACCGGCAGGTTGTATTCCATGATCGGTGGCATGCTGTTGGCGCAGCAATAGCCGTGCGGATGGCCGTACAGTCCGCCGATCGCCTCGGCCAGGCAGTGCGCGCCGGCGACGTCGGTGAGACCGACCGCGATCCCGGCGGTAAGGCTGCCCTGGGCCATGCCACACCTGGCTTCGATATCTCCTGGGGATGTGACCGCCTGCCGGATGTACTGCGCTACCAGGCGGGCGCCTTCCAGTGCCAGCGCATCCGATGCTGGAGTCGCCAGGCGGCAGTGCAGGGAATCGACAGCATGCGAGAGCGCGTCCATCCCGGCGGCCGCCGTCAGCGCCGGCGGGCAGGTCAGGGTGAGATCCGGGTCGACAAGCGCGACATCGGGGCAGTTGCGCATGTCGAAGAGGTTCATCTTCTTCTTGCGGGCGGTGTCGGTGATGACCGCTGACGGGCTGACCTCGCTGCCGGTGCCGGCCGTCGTCGGGAGGGCCAGCACCGGCAGTGGGTCATTGCGCAGGGCGCCGAAGTCTTCCCAGTCCCGCGGGTGCCCGCCGTTGGTCCGCAGCAGGGCGATGCACTTGGCTGTGTCGATCGCCGATCCGCCGCCCACGGCGGCAAACCCATCGGCCGCAAAGTCGGCGGCCAGGTCCGCCCCGGCCAGACAGTCGACGTCCCGCGGGTTCGGCTCTACCTGCTGGAAGACCAGCACCTCCAGCCCCGCGGCGATGAGGTGGTCGCGGGCGGGATCGGCGAGCCCGGCGGCCTGAACACCGGGGTCGGTAACCAGCATCACCCGGTGCATTCCGAGACCGGCCGCGCGTGCTCCGGCCTCGCCCGCGACGCCGTGGCCGAAGAACACGCGTGTGGGCATGTAGAACTCGCCGTCGGCGGTCACACCCTGGCCACGCCGGGTGGTCGCCGGGTGCGCTGGCGGCTGCGGCGATGTCATCGTCGTGCCGCCGTCAGACCGGTGAGCCTCTGGTCGGCTCTGACCGCCTGGGCTGCCAGCATGCCCGCACCGAGCAGGCCTGGGACGCCCGGGTGCACGCCACCGCCGCCGAGATAAAACCCGGCTACCGGCGTTCGTGTGTCCGCGCACAGTGGGTGCGGCCTGAGAGCCAGCGTCTGCGCCGGCCTCAGAGCACCTTGCCGCACGGTGCCAGCGCTGGTGGTGGCGAACCGCCGCCTGAGGTCGCCGGGCGCGTCGGCGAATTGGGCGATCAGCTTCGCCTCGTGCAGCGTCGGGAACTCGTCGCAGAGAAAGCGCCAGCACTCCACCCGGTATCCCCGCCGGTTCCTGTCCCATGAGCCACCTGGGTGGTTCAGCGGCGCGAAAGTGTCGAAACGCAAAGTGTGCAGCGGCCCGTAGGGGCCCGGCGATGCCTGAAGCGGGTCGTGAGCGGTGGTGACGCTGAGCACGCCGGCGGGTCGTTCCGGCAGCCGCCCGCCGCGCACCGCCGCCAGGTGATCGTCGAGATCCTGGACACCGTTGAAGCCCACCAGCCGCAGGTATGGCTCATCGCCGTGCCGGGAAACCGGGGGCATCCCGGCGATGCCGAAGTGCGCGGTGAAGCAGGCCAGGTCGTCGAAAGCCCAGCTGCGGCCTGCCGCGGCGAGCTCGGAGGGTACCAGGGCCGGATCGAGCAGCCCGGTGAACGTGGTGCGCGGGTCCAGCGTGCAGATCACGCTCCGTGCGCGGACCTGCCGCCCATCCGCGCAGGACAGCTGGAATCCCGCGTCGGCGCGCCGCACTTGCGCTACCCGGGCCGACACATGGCAGGTCGCCCCGGAGCTTGCTGCTGCACGGAACAAGGCGTTCGGCAGGTTCTTGGAGCCCCCGGCGACGAGCACCGGGCAGAACCATCGGGCGACCACGAAGCAGCCGACGGCGCCGAGGCGCTCACCGGGGCCGGCGAACCCGCTGGCGGCGCAGGCGTACCGCAGCGCGAGCCCGCCGGGCTCGCTGTCCGCGAGCGCGGCGAGCGTAGATGGCGCGAGGTCGGCCAGGTCGGCCGCGGCGCCCTCACCGCCCGACCGCCAGCCGCTTGTCAGCGAAACCTCCGGATCCGGCGGCCGGTACAGGGCCGGGACGCAGGCCCGGCTGATCGAGGCGAACATGTCCTGAACGCCGCCGCCGAGTCCGGCCCCGCCGCGGCCGATGACATACTCACCCCGCGAAGTGATCACTTCCACGGACACGTTCGGCTCGATGAAGGCCACCCCCCGGTCGGCCAGTCCCAGCCCGGCCACGACGGGATTGTCCGCGCCGAGCGGAAGGGCCGCCTGAGCCTGGTTGTAGGTGAACGGGGTCGAGTAGTCGTCCGACGCCATCGTCCCGCCGCGCTCGAACCGCTGCTCGAGCACGACCACGTCTACGCCCGACTGTGCGAGATAGGCGGCAGCGGTCAGGCCGTTTGGGCCGGCGCCGATGATGGCGACCTCGTAGTCCTTGGCCACGGCGTTCCTCACTCGGCGAAGCTCGCCGCGGTGTCGCGGGCGAGTAGGCGCGGAAGGTTGCGGGAGTACCATTCGCACGGCCGTGAGGTCCACCACGGCTGGTCACGGACACCGGCGTCGGCGGCGACGGCCTGGGCGGAGTTGTAGCCGGCGGCCATCCAGCTGAGGCCGACCGGCCAGACCCCGTTCGACATGTACAGGCCGCCTATGGGCATGCGGTACGGCATGCGGCCGAGGATCCACTGATCCTCTGTGAAGTCCCCGCCGACCACCTGGCCGAACTTTGCCGACCGGTTCAGCCGCCAGTTGTCAAGCGGTGTCCAGTCGTAGTAATCGAGGACGCTGCCGTCCCAGTCCCGTACGAGCTGGCTCATCACCGCGTTCCGGGCGGCCACGAGCTCGTGCCGCAGCGGCCCGTCCCACGCCTGCGGGCCGCCGAGGCCATGCAGCGCGTACGGGAAGCACTCCTCGGCGCGGAGCACCGT
>WNGD01007794.1_pt1 | contig 15244 bp, 12 predicted proteins | sample 5400671 | NCBI WGS metagenome assembly WNGD01 (sample SAMN13153369, study PRJNA577476) | soil metagenome | isolation source: 40 cm soil or saprolite under grassland replicate 2 | place: USA:California | collected 2016-06-15 | reverse complement strand
CCCGCCAGCTCGAGCGCGGGACGCGCGAGCGAGGAGACGTCGCCGTCGACTGCGAAGGCGCGGAGGAGGAGAGCGGCCTGCGCGGCGCACAACTCGGCGCCGAGCCGCTGCTCCGCGCCGAACGGCTCGCCGGAACGGAACAACTCGAGCGAGACGGCATACCCGTCCGCCCGGGCCGGCACGAGGAAGAGCCGCGTGGCGCCGATGTGCTCGCCGATGCGGCGCACCGCGGCGGGTGCGCGGGAAAGCTCGTCGAGGGCCGCTTCCGGGAGTTCCGCCGCCGGCAGCACGGTTCCGTAGAGCTCGGCCGCGAGCGCCCGCGGCGCGGCGACGGCAACCGCCTCGAGCCGTTCGCCGCCGTCGTCGAGCGCCCGGACGAGCGCGACCTCGGCCCCTGAGACCGCGTGCGCAGCCTCCGCCAGCGCCCGCAGCGCGTCGGACACGCTGGCCGACCCGGCCGCAGCCGTGACGGCCCGCACGAGCGCCGCGAGCGACGGGGCTCCGAGCCGGACGTCCCGAGAGTCCGCTTGCGAAGAATCCAAGTCGAGCAGACCGGTCACCACCCGGAAGTATTCCGGCCGGAGCGTGCCCCGCGCCCGACCGGCGTCAGTCCACGTCGCGTGGAGCCCGGCTCTCCCAGACGGTGCCACCGCACATCGGGCACGGCGGCAACCCCCGACGGACGACCACGCGTAGCCGCAGTCGCTGCTGCGGAACTCGCCGGAGACGCCCGTTCCCTCACCGAAGAGTCGGCGGACGCGAAGTCGTCGAGCGGCAGCGCGGCCGGCCGGCTCGGCGCCTTCGGGGGTGCGTCGACCTGGACGTCTACGTCCTGCACCCCGCTTCGTCCTCGGCGAAGGCGCGACCCCGCGCGCGCCGGTGCGCCTTTGTGCCCATACTGCGCCTGTGCAAACGCCGGAGCCAGCCCGTCCGGTGCGGACGCAGCCCGAGCGCAGGCCACGTCCCGAGCGGACAACGCCGGCCGCCGGAAGCTGGGGCGTGCGGCTTGCGTGGGTCTCCGGGCTCGTCCTCACGATCTCCGCGTTCACCGACTGGTACGCGGGGACGCTGCCGAACGGATTGACGTTCGCGGTCACCGGCTGGCACACCGGGACCCTCGGCAAGCTCGTCTTCTTCATCGGGCTCGCCACGCTGATCCTCGAGGCGTCGCGAGCGGCCGGGATCCTGCTCCCGGCAGCCGTCCCGGACCGGCTGCTCCTGATCGCCCTCGGATCCCTGGCCGTGATCTTCGTCCTGATCCGGCTGATCTCCGTCCCGGACACGTACTTCGTCTCGACCGCCCGCGGAATCGGGCTCTACATCGCTTTCCTCGGGGCGCTGGGCCTACTCGGAGCAGGGATGCTCCGGACCGCGGAAGACTTGCCCTAGCGGGCCCGGGCGAAGAGCTTTCCCGGACGAAGAGCTGCGCTCTTCGCCCGGGGGGGCTAAGGAACTGCGCCAACGGGAGAGCGCGGTCTCCCGTTGGCTCCGTGCAGAGGGCACATTGGGTTGGGGAGGGTTCCGGCGCCTGTTCCGTCTCGAACGCGCAAGCCAAAGAGGCGTGCGCGCTCGCTCGTCCGCGGCGTCGTAACGTGCCGTTACGCCGCCGCCTCGGCGCCAAGGGGGTTCGAAACGCTCAGATCAAGAGAGCGTCAAAGGCCGGAGGCTAAGACATCCGCAAAGCGGTGACTTAGCCGCAGGCCGGACCGCGCTCGCGCCGGCCTCCGCCGCGCGCGAGCGCACCACAGCGGCCTCCCGTCCACAGCATCCCCAAACCAAAACAGCACGGAGCGGGCCGGAAACCGCGCTTTCCGGCCCGCGCAGTTCCTTCTCCCAGCGAGCGAAGCGTCAGCTTCGCGAGCTAGACCGGAACTATGGCTTTCGCCTGGTCGACGAGCTCGTCGAGATCGAAACCCTTCCCGACGAAGCCGCTCGCCCCGCTGGAGGCGGCCTGGCGTCTTGCCGCCTCGTCCACCTGGCCGCTGAACATCAGCACGGGAATCGCGCCGGCGCCGTGCTGCTCCTGGATCCGGCGGAGCATCTCCCAGCCGTCGACGTGGGGCATCATCACGTCGAGGAGGACGAGCTCGGGCTTGCGATCCTCGATCGCGGCGAGTCCCTCGTCCGCGCTCGCGGCCTCGTGGACGTCGTAGCCCTCGCGCTCAAGCTCGAGCCGTACGAGCTCGCGCATCCGTTCGTCGTCGTCGACGAGCAGGACGCTCGGCCCTGCCTGCTGCCGGCCGGGGCCGGAGCGTGCGAGGAACGACTCGAGGTCGCCGCGCCGGAAACGCCGGTGGCCGCCGGGCGTGTAGAAGGCCGGAACACGCCCCTGATCCGACCACTTGCGGATCGTGCTCTGGGCGACGCCGAGGAAACGCGCGGCCTGGCCGAGGGTCAGCCACTCGGGCTCACGGCGTGCAGCGCTGTCCTCTCGATAGGCCATAGCGGGAATTTGACCAAAACTCACGCTTCTTACACCTGGATATGCGTCTAGGCGCACATTTTCATGGTTCGTAATCGATAGCGCCGCGCTGATACGCGTCGAATGCGGCGGCGAGGACGAGCGAGAGATCGCGCGGCCAGCCCGGCGCTGTTGCGCGCTCCTCGAGTACCTCGCGTGCCCAGCGCTCGGATTCGCCGTAGGCCGCCACGAGCTCCGCGAGCGTGTACGTCTGACCGAGCCGCCTGCGCAGCTCGTCGAGCACGAGCTCGAGGCACTCGAGCAGCTGCCGGTATCTGCGGCGGTCCTCGCGGGCTGCCTCGAGCCGCCGGCTCCCCTCCTTCCACTCCTGGCGCGCGACAGCGACCTGGCTCACAGGGTCCGTCTCACTGGGAGCAGCACCGTTCCGGCCAGCGCGGCTCGACCTCCGCGAGGATCCGCTCGCCGAGCTCGTAGCCGGGACGGGCGAGGGCGAAGGCGACGTGCGCATGCAGGCACTTGAGGCTGCCGCCCCGCCGCGAGCCGCCGATGCCGTATTCGAGCGAGGCGCCCCCGTCTCTTCCCGTGACATCGGCCGCGAGCTCCGTGCGCAGCCTCCGCTGCTCCTCGTCACCGGCCGCGAGGCTCGCGGCGAGGGCAGGCTCGGTGCGCGTCGCCTTGCTCCAGCGCTCGACGCCTCCGGCGGCTTCGAGCCGCGACACGGCCGCGACGAGATGCCGGCACGTGAGGTAGTACGTCGTCGGGAACGGCTCGCCGTCCGCCCCGTAGGGGCTCTGCTCGGTGACGGCCGGAGCGCCGAACGGGCACCGGACCGCGACACGGCGGAGCGTGCGCGGCTCGCGTCCCAGCTGACGCGCTACGACCGCTCGATCAGCGTCGGTGACCACGGCGGGGAGCATGACTCCCCCCATGCTGCCTGCGCCGCCACTGCGGGATGTCCTTGACGATGAAGAGGTGCTCGCCGGGGCGGATGTAGCCGAGCGTCCTCGCCTCGGCGGCGAGGGCGGCGTCCGACGACGCGTGCCGGAGCCGCTTCTCGAGCGCGACCTGCTCCCTCTGCAGCTTCCGCACGGCCGTGAGCTGGACCGCTCGTTGCGTGCGGGCGTCGAAGTAGTCGTGCAACGGCCGGTAGTAGAGGAGGCCGACGAGCACGAGCGCACCCATCGCGAACCAGCGGCGGGCGTGCTGGAAGCGTCGGCCGCCAAGCGACCGACGCCCGGCAGAAGATCGAGACACCGGAGGCGGTCCCTCCACCCGCATGCGGCGCTTCTTCCTCGCAGCCATGCAGCCCGAGTTCTGCGGCGGGCGGCGCGGTCCTGCGGCGGCCGGCTACTCGACTACGTCGACCTTGATGACGTTCGTCGTGCCCGGGATGTTGACGGCGGTTCCCGCGGTGATCACGACCCCGTCGCCGCTCTCGACGATGCCGGCGTCACGCGCCGCCTCGACCGCGAGGCGCCAGAGCTCCTCGACGTCCGAGGTCTCGGAGATCAGGAGCGGCGTCACGCCCCATTCGAGCGCGAGCTGGCGCATCGCCCAGTCGACGTGCGTGAGCGCGACGATCGGCCGCCGCGGCCGCAGCCGCGCGACCGCGTTCGCCGTCCGGCCGGTGAAGGTCGGGACGAGGATCGCCTTCGACTGCAGCGCCTCGGCGATGTCGCAGGCGGCGTTCGACATCGCCTGCCCGATCGTCGGCTTCTCGTGCGCCTCGGGCAGCTCGTGCCGGTAGTCGAGGCTCGGCTCGACCGCACAGGCGATCCGGTCCATGTATGCGACCGCCTCGACCGGGTACTCGCCGACCGCCGTTTCGCCCGAGAGCATGACGGCGGAGGTGCCGTCGAGGATCGCATTCGCGACGTCGCTCGCCTCGGCGCGTGTCGGCTCGGGCGAGTGCACCATCGTCTCGAGCATCTGCGTCGCCGTGATCACAGGCTTCCCGCGCTCGAGCGCCTTCTGGATGATCCGCTTCTGCACCAGCGGCACGAGCGCAGGCCCGATCTCCACGCCGAGGTCGCCGCGCGCGACCATCACCGCGTCGGTCTCGGCGAGCACGTCGTCGAGGACGTCGACGGCCTCCGACTTCTCGATCTTCGCGATCACGTGCGCGTGCGAGCCCGCCTGCTCGAGCAGCGCGCGCAGGTCGCGGACGTCCGCCGGCGAGCGGATGAAGGAGAGCGCGACGAAGTCCACGCCGGTCTCGACGGCCCAGTCCAGGTCAGCGACGTCCTTGCGCGTGAGCGAGGGAATCGGTACCGGCACGCCGGGGAGGTTCACGCCCTTGTGCGAGCTGACGAGCCCGCCGACGACCACCGCGCACGTCGCGCGACCCCCCTTGACGTCGTCGACACGCAGCCGCACGAGCCCGTCGTCGATCAGCACCTCGTGGCCGGGCTCGAGCACCTCCCCGATCACCGCCGGCGCGATCGGGAGCTCGCCGTCGGTTGCGGCCTCCTCGGCGCAGATCTTGATCTGGTCGCCCCTGTGGAGGACGACCGGCTCCTGCAGCTCGCCGATGCGAAGCTTCGGGCCCTGCAGGTCCGCGATGAGCGCGATCGGACGCCCGACCTCCGCGGCGATCTCGCGCACGAGCCAGGCGCGCTCGGAGTGCCCGTCGTGCGTGCCGTGAGAGAGGTTGAAGCGCACGGCGTCCACGCCGGCCTCGATCAGCGCGCGCAGACGCTCACGCGAGTCGGACGCCGGCCCGAGCGTCGCCACGATCTTGGTCCGGCGGTCGATCGCCATACGGCTCAGGGTACTCCTCGGTCTCGCCCGAGCGGTGCGACATGACGGCCGTGTAGCCGTTCTCGTGCGCGAGCCGCACGGCCTCGATCGTCTCCGTCAGCGTCCCGATCTGGTTGACCTTGACGAGGATCGAGTTGGCGACCCCGCGCTCGATGCCGAGCCGCAGCCGCTCCGGGCTCGTGACGAAGACGTCGTCGCCGACGAGCTGCAGGCGGTCGCCGAGCCGCTCGGTCGTGGCGCGCCAGCCGTCCCAGTCGTCCTCGGCGTTGCCGTCCTCGAGCGAGACGAGCGGGAAGCGCTCGGCGAGATCGCCGTAGAAGCCGGCCATCTCCCCCGGCGCGAGCTCGCGACCCTCGAAGCCGTAGCGGCCGTCGGAAAAGAACTCGCTCGACGCCGGGTCGAGGGCGATGGCCACTCGGTCGCGATGGCCGGCCCGCTCGGCAGCGTCGAGGATGGCCTCGATCGCGATCTCGCTCGACTCGAGGTCGGGCGCGAAGCCGCCCTCGTCGCCGACCGCGGTCGAGAGCCCGCGCTCGCCGAGCAGCTGCTTCAGCTCGTGGTAAGTCTCGGCTGCGATCCGCAGCGCGTCCGAGAAGCTGTCCGCTCCCGCGGGGACGACCATGAACTCCTGCAGGTCGATCGAGTTGTCGGCGTGGACGCCGCCGTTGATCACGTTCAGCATCGGCACCGGAAGCGTCGTCGCGTCCTCGCCGCCGAGGTGGCGGAAGAGCGAGAGCCCGGCAGTGGCAGCCGCGGCGTTCGCAGCCGCCAGGGAGACGCCGAGGATCGCGTTGGCGCCGAGTCGCCCCTTGTTGGGCGTCCCGTCGAGGTCGACCAGCACGCGATCGAGGTTGGCCTGGTCCATCACGTCGAGCCCCTGGACTGCGTCGGCGATCTCGCCGTTGACGTTGGCGACCGCCTCGGAGACGCCCTTACCGTTCCACGCTTCGCCGCCGTCGCGCAGCTCGACCGCTTCGTGCACGCCGGTCGACGCACCGGAAGGGACGATCGCCCGGCCGAGCCCACCCGCCAGCACCTCGACCTCGACGGTCGGATTCCCACGGGAGTCCAGAACCTGCCGGGCGTGAACCTTGGTGATCACTCCCGCTCTTTCGCCTGGTCGAAGTAGGCGTCCTGCCGCTCGAGCGACAGGTCGCTCCAATTCTCGCCCGTCTCCCGCGCCAGCTCCTCGGCGACCTCGACGCGGCGGCGGAAACGCTGCGCGGCCCGTCGCAGCTCGAGCTCGGGATCGACCTCGAGCCTGCGGGCGACGTTCACCGCCGCGAAGAGGACGTCGCCGAGCTCGTCACCGGACGGCTCCTCCTCGAGCTCGCGCAGCTCGTCGGTGAGGTCGGCCATCGCCCCAGCGAGATCCGGGTACTCGAAGCCGACTGCCCGCGCGCGCTGCTGGATCTTGCGAGCGTAAAGGAGCCCCGGCAGCGCCTCCGCGACGTCGTGGAAGATTCCCTCGCGTCCCTCCTGCTCACGCTTGATCCGCTCCCAGTTCGAGCGCACCCGGTCGGCGGTCTCCGCCTCGACGTCGCCGAACACGTGCGGATGGCGTCGCACGAGCTTCTCGTGCACGCCGCGGGCCACCTGTGCGAGGTCGCCCGCTCCTCGCTCCTCGAGCAGGAGCGCGAGGAAGTAGACCTGGAAGAGCAGGTCGCCGAGCTCGTCGAGGAGCTTCTCGTCGTCGCCGGCGAGCGCGGCGTCCGCGACCTCGTACGACTCTTCGACCGTGTGCGGGACGATGGTCGCCGCGGTCTGCTCGCGATCCCACGGGCAGTCACGGCGCAGGCGCGCCGTCAGCTCCTGTAGATCGAGGAGGGCCTCGGGAAGGCCCTCCATCTCAGCCAGTAGTCGTCGGCGCGGGCGTCGTCGGGGTCGTGGTCGTCACCGGGGCGTAGCCCGTCTGGTACGCGACCTCGCCCTTGAAGTCCTTCGCCATCTTCGCGAGCCATGCCGTCCAGGCCGTCTGCTTCTGCTGCGAGGCGAGGTTCGCCTCGATCTGCGCCTTGACCTCGGCGAAGGCCGAGGTGTGGGCGGGCTTGACCGCGCCGAGCGCCTGGATGATGTGGTAGCCGTAGACGCTCTTCACCGGCTGCGAGATCTCGTTCGTCTTAAGCGAGAACGCGGCCTTGTCGAACGGGGGCACCGTCTGCTGGCAGGTGCCGCTCGTGCCGCCGTGAGCGACGCAGAGCTTGCCGCCGTGGGCCGCTGAGCCCGTGTCCTTCGAGTACTGCTTGGCGAGAGCGGCAAAGCTGGCCCCGTTCTTCAGCCTGGTCTCGATCGTCGCGGCGAGGCTCTTGCTGTTGACGAGGATGTGCCGCACCTCGCGCGTCTTCGGCGTCGTGAACGACGTCTTGTTCGCGTTGTAGTACTTGAGCGCCGCGGCGTCGGAAACCTTCACGTCCGACGTCACCTTGTTCTGGAGCTTCTGGCCGAGCAGGTTCGGCCGGAGCTCGTACTGCTCGAGCTGGGGAAGCGTGATGTGGGCCTTCTTGAGCGCGTCCTCGAACTTCTTCTCGCTGCCCTGGTAGTGCGTCTTTTTGATCTGCTCGACCTGCTTGTCGAGGTCCTTCTGCGTCACCGGCACGCCGAGCTTGTCGGCCTCCTGCTGCAACTCCGCCTGCTGCACGAGGAACGTGACGGCCGAGTCGCGGAGGGACGCATAGGTGGGGGTGCCGACCTTCGGGCAAGGCTGGCCCTGGGCCTTGTAGCGCGAGCACGCGACACTCAGCAGCGAGGTGAAGCTCGCCTTCGTGATCGGCGTGCCGCCGACCGTGGCGATGTCGCTTGCGGGCACGTTGGTCGAGCTGCCGCCTCCGCCGCACGCAGCGAGCAAGGCGACGAGGGCTGTGGCCAGGAGCAGAAAGGGCAGGCGAGTCTTCATTTCCATCCAGTGAGGTCGATGTCGCGGGAAGCGCCACAAGCGGCGATAGGCGATCTCAGGCTGCTCGGCGCGCGTCCAAGATAGCATCGACAAGCCCGACCGCCTGCGCGATTTGCTCCTGTCCGCGCATGCTTACCTCCTGCTTAGCCGAGACGTAGACGGCCGTCTTCGCCCGGTCGCGGAGCTCGCGCAACTCGCCCGACCCCAGCACCAGCCTCCCGACCGTCGCCTTCCCGCTCTGGAACACGAGATAGTCCGCGCCAAGGAGCGCGATCTTGATCTTCGCCTCCTGGATCCGGAAGAGGTTCTCGACCGGCTCCGGCAGCGGCCCGTAGCGGTCCTCGAGCGCAGCCTGGAGCTCGCGCAGCTCGTCGTCCGTCTCCGCGAGCGCGAGCCGGCGGTGGACGTCGATGCGGAGCGCCTCGGAGTCGACGTAGGCGGCTGGTACGTAGGCGTCGACACGCGCGTCCACCCGCACCGGCCGGGCCGCGACGCGCTTCTGCCCCTGCAGCTCGGCGACCGCCTCGTTCAGGAGCTCGACGTAGAGCTCGAAGCCGACGGCGGCGACGTGGCCGGACTGCTCCGCGCCGAGCAGCTCCCCCGCGCCGCGGATCTCGAGGTCGCGCATGGCGATCGCAAATCCGGCGCCGAGCTCGGTGTGGTCCGCGAGCGTCGCGAGCCGCGCCCGCGCCTCGGGGGTCAGCTCGCGCGCGTCGGGGTAGAAGAGGTACGCGAACGAGGTGGCGTCGGAGCGGCCGACGCGGCCGCGGATCTGGTAGAGCTGGGCGAGCCCGAGCGTGTCGGAGCGCTCGACGATCAGCGTGTTCGCCTGCGGGATGTCGAGCCCCGACTCGATGATCGTCGTCGAGACGAGCACGTCGGCGTCTCCGCGCAGGAACGAGTGCATCCGTTCCTCGAGCTCCTTCTCGCGCATCTGGCCGTGCGCGACGAGGAAGCGGAGCCCCGGGCAAAGCTGCTGCAGCTGCGCCGCCCGCTCCTCGATCGTCTCGACCCGGTTGTGGAGGAAGAACGCCTGGCCCTCGCGCTCGGCCTCGCGCTCGAGCGCGAGCTTCACGATCTCCTCGTCGTACTCGCCCACCGTCGTCCGGATCGGCCGGCGGCCCTCCGGCGGAGTCTCGATGATCGAGATGTCGCGCATGCCGGCGAGCGAGAGGTGAAGGGTGCGCGGGATCGGCGTAGCGCTGAGCGTAAGCACGTCGACCTCGAGGCGCAGCGACTTGAGCAGCTCCTTCTGCGCGACCCCGAACCGCTGCTCCTCGTCGAGGATCACGAGCCCGAGATTTTTCGGGATGACGTCTCTCGAAAGGACACGATGGGTGCCAATCAGGACGTCGACTTTCCCGTCCGAAAAATCTGAAAGGATCTTCTTGACCGCGGCCGGCCTCACGAAGCGCGAGACCATCTCGACGCGCACGGGGAAGTCGCGGAAGCGCTCGCGGAACGTGTTGTAGTGCTGCTCGGCGAGGATCGTGGTCGGCGCGAGGAGCAGCGCCTGGCGGCCGTTGACGGCGACGGCGAACGCGGCGCGTACCGCGACCTCGGTCTTGCCGAAGCCGACGTCCCCGCAGACGAGCCGGTCCATCGGCCGCGGCGCCTCGAGGTCCTCCTTCACCGCCTCGATCGCTCCCTCCTGGTCAGGGGTCTCGCGGTAGGGGAAGCTCGACTCGAGCTGTGGCAGCCACTCGTTCGAGAGGTCGTAGGCGACGCCCTCGCGCGTCTGACGCTGCGCGTACAGCTGGATCAGATCGCCGGCGAGCTCGCGGACGGACTCCCGCGCGCGCGACTTGAGCGTCTGCCACGCCTTGCCGCCGAGCTTCGAGAGCGCGGGTGCCGACGCGTCGGCGCCGACGTAGCGCGAGACCTTGCCGAGCTGCTCGTGCGGGACGTAGAGGCGGTCCTCCCCGCGGAAGGCGAGCAGGAGGTAGTCGCGCGTGATGCCCGCGACGGTGTTCGTCTCGAACCCGAGCAGCCGGCCGACGCCGTGGTCCTCGTGCACGACGTAGTCGCCCGTGCGCAGGTCGGCGAAGGACTGCAACGCGCGGCCGCCGAGGCGGCGTTCGCGCGGCACGCGGCGGCGGAAGACCTGATGGTCGGGCAGGAGTACGAGGCCTAGGTCGCGCCAGACGAAGCCGCGCCGGGCCGGCGCGACGGCGAAGAGGAGCTCGGCCTCCTCCGGCAGGTCGTCGCCCGGCTCGAGCACGCGCGCCTCGACGCGGCGGAGGAGGTTCTGGGTGCGCAGCGCCTCGCCGCGATGCGGAAAGGCGACGACGACCCGCTGCCCCGAGCGCAGGAGCGCCGCGAGCTCGCTCTCGGCCTCGGCCAAGCCGCGCGCGGCGATCGCCGGCCGCTGCGCCTCGAACGCGAACGGCTGTGCCTGCGGGAACGGATCGAGCTCCGTCGTGCCGTCGAGCGCGGGCGGATCGTGGACTCCGTCCTCCTCCCACACCCGGCGCACGTCGTCCGGCTGGAACACGAGGTCCGGCGGCCGCTCCAGCGGCGGCACCAGATCGTCGGGAACGATGCGCGCGACCGGCTCCTCGCCCGCCTCGGCAAGTAACAGACTGTTACTAAGTTCGACAGTGTCCAGCCGGCGCTCGGCCGCCGGATAGAGCGTCGCCTCGGCGACCGGATGGAGCGCGCGCTGGGTGAAGGGCGAGAAGGCGCGGACCGACTCCACCTCGTCCCCGAAGAACTCGATCCGCAGCGGCTCGCGGCCGGTGGTCGGGAAGACGTCGACGATGCCGCCGCGCACGGCGAACTGGCCGCGGTCGTCGACACGCTCCACCCGCTCGTAGCCGGCGAGGGCGAGCGACTCCCCGAGCCCGTCGATGCCCGGCTCGAGACCGGCCCGCACCTCGATCGGCTCGGGTCGCGCGTCGGCCGGCGGCAGCCCTTCGGCGAGCGCTCTCGCGGAGGCGCAGACGAGCCCGCCCTGCGCGAGCAGGTGGAGCGCCCGCGCCCGCTCGCCGACGAGGTGCGGCGGCGGCGCGAGTCCCGATTCCCAGGTGACGCCGCGGCTCGGCAGCAACCCGACGGCGTCGTCGCCGAGGAACCAGGCGGCACCCTCGGCGGCGTCGCGGGCGTCCGTGTCCTCCGGCAGGAGGACGACGAGCCCACGGCCGCCAAGGGCGGCCGGGTCTTCCCGCCGGGCGTCGACGGCTTCGCCGTCGACGCTTCCAGCATCGCGCTCCAGCCGCGCGTGCAGGGAGGCCAGCAGCAGCGGCAGCGCCGGCTCCGACACGCGGGCGCGCGTCGGCAGCGCCTGCACAAACTCGGCGAGACGCTCGAGCTCGACGAGCTCCCGAACGAACGTGTGGAGTACCGGATGGTCCATGACGACGGGCGGAACCGGTGGGTTCCGCCGACTTTCGATGGTAACGAGCCGCCGCAAGGCGTACGCTCAAGGACGTGCGCGGGGTCGGTCGCTTCGGGCCGTTGAGAGAACGGCAGTTCAGACTGCTGTGGTTCGCGCGCACGGGCTCGGCGTTCGGCGACTCGCTCATCCCGGTCGCGCTCATCTGGGCTGTGAGCCACGACCTCGGCGCCGGCGCAACGGGCGTCGGCCTGGTCCTCGCCTGCTACTGGATCGGCGGGGCCGCGGTCACGCTCGCCGGCGGCGTCTGGGCGGATCGGCTGCCGCGGCGTGCGGTGATGATCGGCGCCGACCTCGTTCGGCTCGGCACGCAGTCCACCACTGCGGTGCTCCTCTTCGCCGGGACGGCGCACGTCTGGCAGCTCGCGGTGCTGCAGGGCATCGCCGGAGCGGCCGCGGGGTTCTTCAACCCGGCCTCCAAGGCGCTCATCCCGCAGACGGTCAGCGCCGGCCGGCTGCAGCAGGCGAACGCGCTGATCTCGCTCTCCCGCAGTACGACGAACGTATTCGGCCCGGCCCTCGCAGGAGCCATCGTCGCGGTCGCGGGCGCCGGTTGGGTGTTCGCGATCGACGCCGGAAGCTTCCTCTTCAGCGTGATCTTCGTCGCCGCGATGCACGTCACGCCGTACGCGAAGCCCGCGGCGCAGCGCTTCTGGCGCGATCTCGCGGAGGGGTGGCAGGAGGTGCGCCGCCACAACTGGCTCACCGCCGGCTTCCTCGGTTACGCGATCGGAAACTTCGGGGTCGGTATCTACATCGTGATCGGGTCACTCGTGGCCATCGACCACCTCGGCGGCGCTCCGGCTTGGGGCTTGATCGTGGGCTCTGCGGCGCTGGGCGGGGTGCTCGGCGGCTTCGTCGCGTACCGGATCCGGCCGAGTCATCCGGTGGCCATGGCCTTTGCGATCTGGACGCTCTGCGCGCTGCCGCCGTTCGCGTTGATCCGGCCGTTCCCGCTACCGGTGGTGATGGCCACCGCCCTGCTGTTCGGCGGCTCGATCCTCGTGGGCAACACGCTCTTCGACACAGCGATGCAGCAGGAGGTGGAGCCGGGCAGGCTCGCGCGGGTCGCATCGATCGATCTGCTGCTCTCGCTCTGCCTCATGCCGGCGGGCCAGGTGCTCGCCGGGGCGATCTCGGGCGCGATCGGGGTGGAGGCGACGCTCGTCCTCGCCGGGACGCTGATGTGCGTGCCGAACTTCCTCGTGCTCGTGTTCGTGCCGGAGGTACGCAGCGTGCGGCGCCGGGCCACGGAGCCGGAGCCAGAACCGGAACCGGCGCTGTCAGCCTTCTAGAGCCGGCTCCGGCACCTGCTCCTTCTCCCGGATGAACAGGGCGCGCCGCGTCCAGTCCGGCAGCCACCAGTTCCACTTCCCGAGCAGCGCCATCAGCGAGGGCACGAGCAGCGCTCGGATCACCGTCGCGTCGAAGAGGATCCCGGCGGCGAGACCGATTGCGAACTCCTTGATCTCGAAGCCGGGGCTCGAGGAGAGGACCAGGAACGCGAACGCGAGGATCAGCGCGGCGCTCGTGACGAGCTTCCCCGTCCGCGCAAGGCCGAGCTCGATCGCGCGCGGAGTCGAGCCGGTCTCGTCGTATGCCTCGCGCATCCGCGAGAGCATGAAGACCTCGTAGTCCATCGAGAGCCCGAACAGGAAGGCGAAGATCATCAACGGGATCCAGGCGGTGATCGCCTGCGTCGCGGTGATGTTCCAGAGCGACGACCCGTGGCCCATCTGGAAGATGAACACGACGATTCCGAAGGCCGCGCCGAGCGAGATGAGGTTGAGGATCGCGGCCTTGATCGGCAGCACGATCGAGCGGAAGGCACGCGTCAGCAGGACGAGCGTCAGGATGAGCACGAACGCGAGCACGTACGGGAAGTTGCCGTAGACGGCGTGCACGAAGTCGCGGTCGACGGCGGGCACGCCGCCGAGCGTCGCATCCGTGCCCTTGAGCACCCCGTTGACCCCGTCGATCACGCCCTGGATTCCGGGCGCCGCGCCGTCGATGGCCGGGAAGGCCTCGACGAGCGTGTCCTGTCCGCGATGCCAGCCGGGAGGCACCGCGGCGCCGACGATGCCGGGCGCGGTGCGCTCCTTGGCGGCGACCGCCTGCGCGTCGCCGCCGTGCTCGACCAGCGTCACGAAGGGCTTCATCACGCCGGGCGAGATGCCGGCGTCGGCCAGCATCTGGCGGCCCGCGATTGCGGTGCCGGTGCCGGGGAAGTTCTTCAACTGTGACTCGTTCGGGTTGAGCTGGAGGCCGAGCACGACGAGCACGGTCACGATCGTCATCCCGACGCCCGCTACCGCCCAGGGCCACCGCAGGACGAAGCGCGCCCAGCGCCCCCAGGCGCCGTCCTCGGGATGGCCTCGGTCGAGGAACCGCTTCGGCAATAGGCGCACGCTGTTGATCCGCTCGCCGAGCGTCGCGAGCAGCGCGGGCATCAGCGTGATCGCCGCGAGCACCGAGACGGCGGGAATCAGCATGCCGCCGATCCCGATCGAGCGGATGAACGGCAGCGGCAGGAGGATCATCGAGAGGAGGCCCACCGCGACGGTCGAGCCGGACACGATCACCGAGCGGCCGGCGTGAGTCATCGTCTCGACGAGCGCGGTCTCCACGTCCCTCCCGTCCCGCAGCTCGTCGCGGAAGCGGAAGATCATCAGCAGCGCGTAGTCGATCGCGACGCCGAGCCCGACGAGCGCGATCAGGAACTCGACGATGATCGACACGTTCGTGACGTAGGTGAGCGCCCAGATGAGCGTGAACGTGTTGAGGATCGCGGCCGCCGCGACGGCAATCGGCATCAGGACCGCAGGCAGCGTGCCGAAGACGAAGAGGAGAATCACCATCGCGCCGAGGCCGCCGATGATCGCCTCGACGAGGACATTCCCACTGCCCCCACCGTGCGTGCTCGCCTCTTCGAGCGGGTCGTGACCGGTGACCTCGACCTGGATCCCGGCCGGCAGCCCACGCGCTGCGGCGGCGCGAACCGCCGCGGCCCCGCTGGTGCTCGAGAACGTCGACGCACCTGGCGGATAGAGCTCCTCGAAGGTCGTGTGCCGGTCCTGCGAGACGTACATCAGGTCATGCGTCGAGAAGTACGAGCTCGTCCGGGAACCGGGCATCGCCCCGGCGGCGCGGGCCATCGCAGCCTCGATCGCCGCGCTCTTCGTCGCGTCGCCCGCCGTGTGGAAGACGACGACGTCCGGCGGCCGGACGCCGGTGCCGAACTGCTTCAGCGTCCGCTGGTTCGCCTCGTAGGCGGACTTGCCCGGGATCGAGAAGCTCTGGTACCAGCGCTTCGAGACCTGGCTCGCGGCGAAGGCGCCGAAGAGTGTCAGCACGATCCAGGCGACGATCACCTTCCGGCGATGTCGAGCCGTCAGGTGAGCGAGTTTTCCGAGCTTCGTCGTATCCGCCTGATTCATGCCGCTCCTTTTTTTCGTGTCGCGATCAATCGTTCAGTTGCTGAATCGTTCTGTAGCTGTAGCATATGCGTGTGGCGGCGCGCAACCCTCGAACCGATCCGACGGCACCGCCGTTCCAGAACGCCGCCTTCCTGCTCTCGACCCTCGGCTTCACCGTCTCGCGCCGCTTCCACGCGATGCTCGGGCCGTTGGAGCTCGAGCCCGGCGAGTTCGCCCTCCTCCGTGCGGTCGCGGCGAACGAGGGAGAGCCGCAGAACGCGCTGGCCGAGCGGCTGCACATCTCCCCGAGCTGGATGGTCGCGATCGTCGACCAACTCGAGCGGCGCGGGCTGCTCGAG
>WNGD01011678.1_pt1 | contig 15245 bp, 10 predicted proteins | sample 5400671 | NCBI WGS metagenome assembly WNGD01 (sample SAMN13153369, study PRJNA577476) | soil metagenome | isolation source: 40 cm soil or saprolite under grassland replicate 2 | place: USA:California | collected 2016-06-15 | reverse complement strand
TGACGGCCAACAGCTTCATGACCGTCGGTGAGCTCGGTCAGAGCGCCACGGAGACGGGCTTCTCGGCGGTGTTCCCGGTCGCCGCCACTATCGACCGCCTGTTCATCCATGCGGAAGGCGCCAACGGCGCGGGAAACACGTCGACCTACACGGTCTTCGTCAACGGGAGCGCGACCAGCGTGACGTGCAACTACACGAACGCCGCCGGGTGTTCGGACACGGCGCATAACGCGCCGATCGGCGCGAATCAGACGATCTCGGTCAAGGTGACCGGAGCCAACGCGGGCAAGCCCGTACACTTCAGTTTGCGCGTCGCCTCCTAGGGGAATCGTCACGACCGTCCAGCCAAGGGGGAGGTCCCGCAAGGGGCCTCCCCTTTGTCTTTCGGGCGGGACCGTTGGCGGCGAGCAAACTCGGATCGCCCGGTTAGCGCCGACGTTCCCCGGGGTGGAGCCCCGGAACGCCTCGCGCACGCTCCTCGGATCCCCGCCATCGAGCTCGCCTCCAGCCCGCCCGCGCCGCCGCCGCGTCGGTCGGCCTGCTCGCTCCTTTGGGGCCAGTGCGCGGTCTCGCCTCCTCGCCTTCGCGCACGGCCGTCCGGCCCTTCGCCTCGGCGATCTCCCGCACGCAGTCGCTAGAAGCGCCCGAGCACCGCGAGCCCGACGAGGCCGCCGAGGACCGACATGACGCCGAGCGCGGTCGCGACCCGGCTGCGGAAGCTCCCCGCGCCGTAGGCGATGGCGATCCCGAACTTGACCAGCGTGTTGGTGATCGCCACCACACCGATCGCCGCCGCGGGCGCGGACCAGCCGGTCGTCCCCCCACCGAGGTGCGCGAGCGCAACCGTGGGCGCGTCCACGCTCACGATCGCCGACAGGGCGGAGGCGAGATAGAGGCCGCCCGCGCCCAGGTGCTCCTGTGCCGCCCGCACGCCGAGCAGCACGAGCGTGTACACGGCCGCGAGGGTGAGCGCGGCCCGCAGGCTGAACGGGTTCGTGAGGGTGCCGTCTGCGGCCGCCGTCCGTCCCGCCGTGCCCCTGCTCATGAGCCACGCGGCGGCGCCCCCGGCGACCGCCATCACCGTCAGGATGGGAAGCAGCCGGGGCAGGATGCCGGGATCGACCGCGCCCGCCAGCACGGCCATGCGCACGCACATGATGGTCGAGGCGAGCACCGCGGCCGTCGCCGCCGCGGGCCGCGCCGCCCCGGTGTGCGAGCGCTCGGCCATCGAGATGGTGATCGCGGTGCTCGACACGAGCCCGCCCACCGCGCCGGTGATCGCCATGCCGCGTCCCGCGCCGAGCACGCGCATGGCCACGAAGCCGACGAAGGAGAGCGCCGAGACCAGCACGACGACGATCCAGATATCGCGCGGGTTGAGCGCCTGCCACGGCCCGTACCCGCGGTCGGGCAGGAGGGGCAGCACGATCACCGTGATCACCGCGAGCTCGAGCGCGCCCCTGATCTCCTCGGTGGTGAGCGCGTTCGAGAACGCCTCGAGGCGCGGCTTCCCGACCAGCAGCACGGCGAGTGCCACGCCCGCCGCGCCGGCGACCACCAGCTGGCCCGCGCCGGCGAGCGCGCCGAGGAGGAAGGTCGCGAGCGCGGCCACCTCGGTGGTGGCCCCGATCCGCCCGTGCGCCGAGGTGCGCACGTAGGACACGACCGCCACCGCCGCGATGGCGAGGAAGGTCGCCACCAGCAGCGCCGGGCCGACGCGGTCCTCGAGCAGCATCGGGATGGCGCCCGCCAGCGCGATGAGCGGAAAGGTGCGCACGCCGGCGAAGAGGGCGTGGTCCTTGCGCGCCTCGGCGCGCTCGCGGTCGAGGCCGACCAGGAAGCCGACCAGCATCGCGACCAGCAGGCGCTCGAGTGCGGGGATGGTCGTGTCGGTCACGAGCACGCCCCGTTGTCGGCGCCGCCCGGCTGGCGTAGGACGGCGAGCGCATGCGCGTCGTCTCGCTGCTCCCCGCCGCGACCGAGATCGTGGCCGCGCTCGGGATGCTCGACCAGCTGGTGGGCGTGAGCCACGAGTGCGACTACCCGCTCGAGGCCCAGGCCAAGCCGCGCGTCACGCGCTGTGCGATCCACGGAGGCGCGCTCGCGAGCGAGGAGGCCGACCGCTGGGTGAGCGACACGCTGGCCGGCAGCGGCACCCTCTACACGCTGGACGAGGCGCTCGTCCGGCGGCTCGAGCCGGACGTCCTCATCACACAGCGTCTGTGCGACGTCTGTGCCGTCGGCTACGGCACCGTCATCGCCTTCGCCGCCACCCTCCCCGGTCCACCGCATGTGATCAACCTCGACCCTTCCAGCGTGCCGGATGTGTTGCAAGACATCGAAACCGTGGGCGCGGCGCTCGCCGTGCCGGAGCGCGCAGCGGAGGTTGTCGCCGGGCTCGAGGCCCGCATCGCGGCGGTGCGCGCGCGCGCCGCCGGTGCGCCGCGCCGGCGCTGTGTCGTGCTCGAGTGGATCGCCCCGCCCTACCGGAGCGGCCACTGGACGCCCGAGCTGGTCGCGATCGCGGGCGGCACGGAGCCGCTCGGCCGCATGGGCGAGGACGCGGCGCGCGTCCCGTGGGAGGCGGTCGTCGCCGCTGCGCCCGAGGTGCTCGTGCTCGCCTGCTGCGGCTACGATCTGGCGCGCACCATGGCTGACGTGCCGCTCCTCGGCGCGCGGCCGGGCTGGGAGCAGCTCCCCGCCGTCCGCGCCGGCCAGGTCTATGCGGTCGACGGCTCCGCCTACTTCAGCCGTCCCGGCCCCCGCCTCGTCGACAGCCTCGAGATGCTCGCCGAGATCCTGCACCCCGAGCTGTTCGCGGGCCGCTTCCCCGCGCGCGCCGTCCGTCGCCTCGCGCCGCACGAGCTCGTCGGCGGCTGAGGCGCCGGCGTACGCTCAGAGTCTGTGAACGAATCCCCTCCCGTCGCCGGGCGGCCGATGCATCCCGCCGCGCGGCGTTGCTCCTCCTCGCCATAGCCTACGGCTATGACTCGTCGTCGCGCCTTGCGCGGCGGGCGCCTCGGCCACCCGGCTCGGTCCGGGGATTCATTCACAAACTCTCAGTGCACCGTATCCGGGCCGCGTACGGCCTTCGGCCGGTTCACCGCCGTGTGCGCGAGCGCCTCGTCGGTCGCGTAGAGGTGGAGGCCGCCGCGGAGCGCGAGCGCCACGCCCTCCTCGGCGGTGCAGCCGACCACGTCCGTCTCGCCGGTACGCACGAAGGAGAGGAGCGCGCACAGCCGGCCATCGGCCACGTCGAGCACGACCTCGCGCGCCGCGACGCCGGCGGCGGCGAGCTGCTCGAGTACGAGGTCGGTGAAGGAGCGCACGTCCTCCTCGCGTCCCGCGTTGGCGAGTTGCCGCGCACGCACCGCATCGAGGGGCACCACGAGCCGCTCGCCGTCCTCGCCCCTGAGCTCGGCGCCGCCTCTCCCGCAGCGGCTGCACACCCGGATGCGCACGAGCCCGAGACGCTTCACACGGCTCGCATAGCCCCCAGGCCCGCCGCGGTCAACCGAATCGGTCCCTGCCGCGGCCGTAGCGCCGTCGCCGAGGTTGTGGACGTAGGCGAGCAGGATCGCGGCATCACGCCAGATAGCCACTGATCGCGAGCAGCCCGACCGAGTTGAAGAAGAGCGCCGGCGTGCCGGAGAGCTACGATGCCGGCGGCCGCTCGGGTCCGAGCGGCGCGAGCAGCTCCTCCACGACCTTGCGGGCCGCGGTCACGTAGGCGGGTCCGAGGGCGACCTCGCCGGGGGTCGCAATCGGCGCGGTCGGCCGCTCCACGCTCCAGACGACGCGCCCGCTCGCCGGGTCGACGAGGGTCGCCGTGATGCCCACCAGGACGAAGGCCGGGTGGGTCGGCGCATCGGGTTCCCAGCGGCGGATGTCGAGGAAGAGGGCCAGCCCCGCGAGCTTCGCCCGCGACGCGATCTCGGCCGCGGCCTCGGGGCTGCCCGGGGCGCGGCCCTGGGTGGCGCTCTCCACCTCGGCGGCGGAGACGACCGTGAAGCCGCGGTGGGCGAGCTGGACCCGGGCCTCGGAGGCGAGCACGTCGGGCACCGTGACCCGGTCGCTCTTGAGCGCGTACTTCTCGAAGAAGGACGTGCCCGCGACGAGCAGCGGGTCACCCGTCCGGTTGGCGGGCGCGAGGACGGCCACCGTGCGAACCATGTCGGGCGGCGGTGGCGCCACCGGACGGCTGCATGCGCCCATCACGAGCAGCAGCGCGAGCCAGCCGGGGTGTCTCATGGGTCGTCTCCTCGGGGGCCGGCGAGCTCGCCCAGCCGCCGCTCCATGGCCTCGAGCTCGCGAGCCACCCGCTCCTGCTCCGTACGGAGGCCGCCGAGCGTGCGGCGGGCATCGGCAAGCGTCGCGACGGACGAGGCGCGCTCGCCGAGGGCGACCACCTCGGGCACGAGCTGGCGTACCTCGCCCTCGTAGCGGGCCGCGCTGCCCTCGTCGCCGCGGCGGGCCGCGAGCGCGTAGCGGTAGAGCGCCGCGCCCGCCCGGCGCGCGGACGCCACGGCGTCGGCGGCGGGCAGGAGTCCGTCGGGGCGCGCCGCCAGGGCGTCCGTGAACGCCGCCAGCGCCTCGCCCGCGAACCAATCCTTGTCCCCCGCGGCGCTCATGCGCGTGAGCCGGGGCGCGAGGAACTCGATGAGCGGGCGGTCGTCGGTGTTGAGGGGCCCATTCGCGATGAGCACGCGGGCGGCGGCGAGGTCGCCGAGGTATAGCATCGCGAGCCCCTGTGGGGTCGCGAGCAGCGGGTCGCGGCTCCACTCGGGGAGGGCTGCGAGGCGCTCGCCGACGCGGCCCAGGTCGAGCACGCCCGAGGCGAGTCGCCCGACCAGCCCGACCACCGGCCGGTCGGGGTAGAAGTCGTTCCGCCAGAGACTCACCTCGGGGAACACGGCGAGGAAGGTGCGCGCGATCGCATCGAACTCCTCGTGCGTCAGCTGGTAGAGCGGCAGCCACTGGCAGAAGACGCCGCCCGGCGAGAGCCGGCGCGCGACGGTCTCGAACATCTCGCGCGCGTAGAGGCTGCCCGCCCCCGCGTGCCAGGGGATGAAGAGGTCCGAGACGACGACGTCGTACCGGTCGGTGCTCGAGGCGAGCCAGCGGCGCCCGTCACCGACCACGAGCTGCACGTCGGGGCGCCGGAGGAGCGCCGCGTTCCAGGCGCCGAAGTGGGCGCCCGCCGCCGCTGCGACCTCGGGGACGATCTCGACCACCGTCGTCCGCTCCACGCCGAGCGCAGGGCCGGCGCTCGCGGTGATGCCGGTCGCCATGCCGACGAACGCGACTCGCTGCGGCGCCGGATGCAGGAGGAGCGGGAGGAGACCCTGCCGACGCTCGCCCGTCGCGGCGGCGCTGCCGCCGAGCACGTAGTAGTTGTCGAGGCGCAGCTGGAGGTCGTCGCCGGTGTCGACCACCGTCACGATGCCCGCCGGGCCCTCGGCGAGCGCGCGGAGCGTCTCGCCGGAGGCGAGGTGGGTGAGCGGGGTCCGCACCGGGTCGAGGGCCACCAGAGCCAGCAGCGCGGCGTAGCCGAGCGGGCGGAGCCGCGCGCCCGCCGGCGCGACCAGGTCGGCGAGGACGACGTACGCGACCGCGGCGACCAGGAACCCGGTCCGGAGGCCGATCGCCGGCAGCACGACGAAGCCCGCCGCGACCGCGCCGGCGACGGCACCGAGGGTGTTGGCGGCCGTGAGCTCGCCGAGCGGCCGGGCGGCCCCGTCGCGATCGCCGAACGCCGCCCACAGGGCCGGCAGCACGGCGCCGGAGGCGAGCGCACCCGGCCCCGCGGTCGCCGCCGCGAGCCCGACGATCCGGAGCACGTACTCGCCGAGCCCCGTCTGCATGCCGACGTAGGCGAGGCTGTCCGTCGCGCGCACGAAGAACCAGATGCCGCCGACCGTCGCTCCTGCCGCGCCGAGGAGTGCGCCGCCCGCGACCACGGCGGGCGCCGTGCGCCGGAGGAGCAGCGCCGACAGCGCGGCGCCGGCCGCGAGCGCGAGCAGGAAGACGAGACCCACGGCGGCGAAGGAATAGACCGAGTTGTGCAGCACCTGCGCGAACAGCCGGGTCCACAGCACCTCGAGGCCGAGGCCGAGCGCGCCGCTTCCGGCCGCCACCAGGCGGAGCCGTACCGGCGCGAGCGCCGGCAGCCCGGAGGCGACGTGCATCGGCGCCGCGACGCCGGCGTCACCCACCGCGAGCGCGACCAGGCCGGCGAGCGCGCTCGCGCCCGAGACCGCGAGGTAGCTCGCCGTGACCCCGATCCGGGCCGGCAGGCCGAATCCCATGGCCGCGATGCCGACGGCGCCGCCGAGCGTGTTGAGCGCATAGAGCAGCCCGCCCCGCTTGCCCACGCTGGACGACGCGAGCGCGTGGCCGAGGACGGGGAGCGTCGCGCCGAGGCAGAGCGTCGCCGGAAGGAGGGCGAGCGCCACGGCGGTGACCCGCCCCGCGAGCCCGCCCGAGGCCAGCGTCTGCTGCACGCGCTCGGTGGCCAGCACCCGGAAAACCGCGAGCGACCAGAGCGCGCCGGCGGCGGCGCCGAGCTCGAGGAGGGCGTAGCGCGCGATCGGTCGCCGCGGAGCGCCTCGCGCCAGGGCGGCGCCCACGCCGAGCCCGGCGAAGTAGCCCGCCAGCACCGTCGCGGCGGTCGGCGCGGTCGCGCCGAGGACAAGGCCGGCCGAGCGCATCCAGAGGAGCTCGAGCCCGAGCGCGGCAGCGCCCGAAACGGCGAAGCACGGCCAGAGGAGCCCGCTCACGGCGCGCGCAATCTGGCCGCTCCCTGGCGAATCATGCTCGCGGTTCCGGCCACGATGAGCACGAGGCTCGCGAGCGCCACTTCCGCCGGACCGAGCGGCAGGTCCATGCGGTAGGCACAGTAGAACCCCCCGAAGGCCGCAGCGCCACCGATCGCCGCCGCGACCAGCGAGAAGGAGAGCATCCGCCGGGTCAAGAGGCGGGCCGTCAGGGGCGGCACCACGAGGAAGCCGAAGGTGACGAGGGGGCCGGCCGTCATGACGCCGAGCGAGATCGTGACACCGATGATCAGGTAGAGGAGCCCATCCCAGAGCCCGACCCACTTGCCGAACACGACCGCCAGGTCGCGGTCGAACGAGACCAGCAGGAACTCCTTGCGGCAGGCGAAGAGCACGAGCACCACGGCGCCGAGCACGCTGGCGAGGAGCGTGAGGCTCGTGCGCGTGGTCGCGAGGATGTCGCCCTTCAGCAGGTTGACCATCTCGGCGTCGCCGTGCGGGTCGACCGCCAGGAAGAGGATGGTGAGCGCGGCCGCGATCGCGTAGGTGACGCCGATGCGGGCCTCCACGGTCTCGCGCCCGCGCCGCTCGAACGCCGTCAGCACGAGGAGGCCTCCCAGCGTGAAGGCGAAGGAGCCCAGCATCGCGAGCTCCCGCTCGCTCACGTTACCGTGCTCGTGCGGGCCGACGGCGAGCCGGTAGCCGACGAAGGAGAACGCGATGCCCGCGGCCGAGAGCTGCGGCAGCGCGACGCCCAGGAAGATCATCCGCCGGAGCACGAAGTAGGCGCCCACGAGCGGGCAGACGACGCCCACCAGTACGCTGCCGACGAGCGCGTCGCGCAGCAGGAAGTCGGGGCTCAGGATCTGGACGAGCGTGCTCATCCGCGGGCGGCGACGGCCCCGAACACGTCCGCGATGTGCTCCGGCGAGAGCTGCCGGACGATGCGGAGCTGGTGGCTCACCAGGACGACCGTGAGCCCGCGCTCGCGGTTGAGCCGGGTGATCACGTCCATGATCGCGACCGTCGCCCCGGGGTCGACGCCCGCCGTGGGCTCGTCGAGGAGGAGGAGCCGGGGCTCTGCGGCGAGGGCTCGTGCGATCAGGATGCGCTCCTTCTGGCCACCCGAGAGCGCCCAGAAGGGCTGCTTGGCGATGGCGTCCAGCCCGACCTGCGCCAGGCACTCGGCGGCGAGGCGGTGCTGGCGCCGGCCGGCAGGCTGGAGAGGCCGAAGGTGCGCGAACGTGCCCATGAGGACGACCTCGAGCACGGTGAGGGGAAAGATGGGATCGAGGGACTCCCGCTGCGGGACGTAGCCCGGGGGGCTCGCGCGCCGGTCGAAGCCGTACTCGATCCGCCCAGCGAGGACCGGAAGGAGACCGAGCATCCCGCGGAGAAGGGTGGTCTTGCCGGCGCCGTTCGGGCCGAGGAGGGCGCAGAACTCGCCCTGCTCGACCGCGAGGGTGACGCCCTTCAAGACCGCGCGACCGTCGTAGCCGAGGGTCACGTCGTCGAGGGCCAGCGCAGGGGTGCTCATCAGCTGCTCTGAACCGCCTTCAGCATGGTGTGCAGGTTGTAGTCCACGAAGCTGATGTAGTCCTTCGCCTCGGGCACGCCGCCCACGAAGGCCGGCAGCTCGACGAGCTTGGCGCCCGTGGCCTGCGCGACGGTCTCCGCCAGACCCGCCGGATAGTGCAGCTCCCGCACGACGATGTCCACCTTGTTCTTGCGCATGGACTCCTCGAGCTCCTCGATGTGGCTTGGCGTCGGGGGGATTCCCGCCCGGAGCTCGATCGTGCCGAACGCTTCCATGCCGAACCGCTCGGCGAAGTAGATCAGGTCGGGATGGTAGCTCACGAGCTTCTTTCCCTTGAGGGGTGCCGCCTCCTTCTCCCAGCGGGCGATGGCCGCGTCCAGCTGGGCCAGATAGGCGTCGAGGTTCTTCTTGAAGACCGCCGTGTGCTCCGGGTAGTTGCGCCGGAGCCCGTCCGCGATGGCGCGCGCCGCCTCCTTCATGCTCACCGGATCGAGGTTGTAGTGCGGGTTGCCCATCGGGTGCTGGTCGCCGAGGGCCCGGTCGATGCGCGTCGGCACCTCGAGGACCTCCACGTAGGTCGAGCAGTCGATGTAGCCGGGTGCGTCGCGAAGGATGCGCGGGTTCCGCGACGCCTCGAGCAGCGCGGGCAGGAACGCATGCTCCGCCTCGAGGCCGAGCAGCAGCAGCACGTCGGTCTGGTTGAGCAGGGTCGCGAAGCTCGGCTTCATCGGCACGGCGTGGATGTTCTCGACTCCCGTGGCGATGCTCGAGACCTCGACGAGATCCCCGCCGATGTGGCGAGCCATGTCGGCCAGATCGGGGATGGTCGCGACCACCTTGATCTTCGAGTCGGCGGGCGCCAGCGCGGCGGGGCCGAGCAGGGTGAGGATGACGAACGCAATCGTGAGACGCTTCATGTCGATTCTCCTTGGACTCAGCGATCCCTGAAGCTGTGGACGTGACTGCCGAGAATGACGGTCCACTGCAGGAAGAACTCGTTCTCGTGGAGGCCCGGCTGCTCGAGACGCGTGTACTGCAGACGCAGGCGATTGAACTCGGAGAGCCACACCGTCAAATACGGCGAGTAGGCCGTGGTGTACCCCGCCACGTGGTCCACGTCCTGCGCGTAGTCGAAGAGGAAGCCGGGATAGTAGCGCTGGGTGAGGCGCGCCTCGAGGTACGTGTAGAGGCCGGTCGTGTCGCGGCGCTTGAAGACGAGCGGCGTCGCTGCCGCGCTCGTTGGATCGGCGAGTGCGAAGGGTGAGCCCCGCGTCTGCGTTGCGAGCGTCGGCACGCCGAGCGCGCGTTCCAGGCTGGTGGCGACCGCCGCCGACGTCGTCGGGAACCCGCCGACCGGCCGGTCCTCCTGGTTGTAGAGCAGCTCCGTGCCCCAGACGAGCCCGCGGTAGCTCGCCTGGCTGAGGGGCGAGTACCGATAGGTCAGGTCGATGCCCGCGAGGGTCCGCGACGCGCCGTTGTCGATCTTGACCTCGGGCGTGTACGCCCAGCTCCCGCCGAGGTCGACGCTGTTCGCATCCGTCAGGCTGAAGAACGTGGCCGCGCGGCCGAGGTAGGTGAACTGCGAGAGGTCGCGCGGCACCGTGTTGTCCACCCGGTCGTTCTCGGCGCCCATCTTGTTGTACCAGCCGCCCGTCAGCGTCAGGTACTGCCTCATCGGCACCAGGTAGTTCAGCTCGACGCCGTCCGACTGCGACTCGCCGCCCACGTAGCGGTCGAGCACGATCGGCCGGTTCACGAACGGCAGGTCGTGATCGTGGAACTTGGAGAGCCGCCCGAAGTCCGCGAAGAACCGGCCCCCCTTCACGGTGAGGTTGTAGGGCAGCGAGGTGGTGACGATCGCCGCCTCCTCGACGTCGAAGCCGCCCTGGTTGCTGCCGGTGATGATCGCGTAGCCCCGGGCGAACGGATCGACCGACGCCGAGACCCCGAGCTCGGCGGCGCGCAACTCGAAGTCGCCACGGGTCTTGCTGCCGTACGACCCGACCGTGTCGATGATGAGGCCGATCGCCGGGTTGAACTGCGACGGGAAGGTCTTGTTGGCCGCTGCGAGCTGCGGCCGGAGGCGCTGCATGATGTGCTCGGTGACCTCGCGCTTGATCCGCTCCTCGTCGGCCGCGGCGGCCTCGGCGGTCTTGGCGGCCGGGGGGATGGCGGTCACGGCGGCTGGAGGCGCCGCCGGCGCCGGCTTCTCGGCGCTCAGCTTGTCGATGAGCTTCTGCTGCCTCTCGAGCTGCTCCTGCATCTGCTTGAGCTGCTTCCTCATCGCCTCGAGCTCACGCCGCAGCTCCTCGCTCTGCGCCCGCACGCCGCGCGGCAGCGCGGCGACGCCGAGCGCGAGCACCGCGATCGCCATCCCCACTCGTCTCGGTAGCCTTCCCATTTGGCTCCTCCTCCCGGACATCCCGGACGCCACGGCGCCAGGAACCGGACGAGGTGGAGCCCGTGCGGACCCTGGCGAATCAGTGGACTGAAACGGGAGCGGGAGACGGCGGGGCCCGACCGGCCCGCGGGGACCGGTACGGGTGCGCAGGCGCGACCCGCGACGGCAGCGGCGGCGCGACGGTGACGGCGAGCGACGCGGCCGCCGCGACCGCGGGCATCACGACCGCCGGCGAATGGTGCGCCGCGACACAGGTGGCGCAGGACCCCGTCGCCCGAAGGCCGCGATGCGTGTGCGCGCTCGCGGCGACGGGTACGATCAGCAGCGCTACCATGAGTAGCGCGCCCGTCAGGCGAACCACGCGTTGCCGCATGCTGCGCATGCTTCGACGGAGCAGCTAGCAAGGGGGCGGAGGCGAGTCAAATCGAGGCGTGTCGGGCGCTGGCCTAGATCCACCCGGACTGATATGCGCTCGCCACCATCCCGGTGATCCTGGACCCCGAAGCGGCCGACCGCGTCCCGGCGGACGACCCGATCGCGCTCAGCGTCGTCGTGCCCGCGCGCGACGAGGCACCGAACCTCGTCCGCCTGGTGGCCGAGGTGCGCGCCGCGCTCGACCCGCTCGAGATCGCCTGGGAGCTGATCGTCGTCGACGACGGCAGCGACGACGGCACGCCCGCGCTCCTCGCCCGGCTGGCCGAGGCCGAGCCGCGCCTGCGCCCGCTCCGGCTCACGCGGCAGAGCGGGCAGACCGCCGCGCTCATGGCCGGCTTCCGGGCCGCGCGCGGCCGCCTGATCGCCACCCTCGACGCCGACCTCCAGTGCGCGCCCGCCGAGCTACCGGCGCTCCTCGCCGCGCTCGAGCGGGCCGACCTCGCCTGCGGCGTCCGCGCGCACCGCAACGATCCGCCCTCGCGCCGCCTCGCCTCGGCGCTCGCGAACCTCGGGCGGCGGCTCCTCTTCGCCCCGCGCGTGCGCGACCTCGCCTGCCCGGCGCGCGTCTTCCGCGCCGAGGCGCTCGGGCGGGTCGAGGAGGAAACCCCGCTCTTCGACGGCGCGCACCGCTGGCTGCCGGCGCTCTTCACGCTCGCCGGTCAGCGCGTCGTGCAGCGGCCCGTGCGCCACCACCCGCGCACCGCGGGCGAGTCCAAGTACACCACGCGCGGGCGCATCGTGCCGATCGCGTGCGAGCTGGTCCGCCTGCTCGCGCTGGGGGCGCGGCGCTCGCCCGCCAGGCGCGCCGTCCTCGGCCTCGCCCTCCTCGCGCTCGCCGCATTCCCCTTCCTCTACGCGCTCGGACGCTGGCCGCTCATCGAGCCCGACGAGGGGCGGAACGCGGAGGTCGCGCGCGAGATGCTGGCGCTCGGGCAGTGGAGCGTGCCGCACTACAACGGGCTCCCGTACCTCGACAAGCCCGTGCTCCTCTTCTGGATGATCGCGGCCGCGTTCCGCGCCCTCGGCGTGAGCGAGCTGGCGGCGCGCCTCCCCTCGGTGGTGGGCGCGCTCGCGACCGTGCTGCTCACCTACGACCTGGTCCGCGTGCTCGCCGGCCGGCGGCGCGCGCTCCTCGCCGCCGCCGTCCTCGCCACCGCGCCGATCGTGCTCGCCTACGCCCGCCTCGTCATCTTCGACATGCCGCTCACCGCGCTGGTCACGGCCGCGCTCGCCTGCCTGGTGCGGGCGCGGACGGAGGGCAACGCCTGGCGCTGGCTCCCGCTCGCCGGACTCGCCATGGGGCTCGCCACGCTCACCAAGGGACCGGTCGGCATCGCGGTGCCTCTGCTTGCCTGGTTCGCGGGGCGCGGCGCGCTCGCCCGGCCGGCGCGGCGGAGCGGCGCCGGGCCGATCCTCGCCGGCGTGGCGGTGGCGGCGCTCGTGGTGGTGCCATGGCTCGCCGTCGTCGTGCGCCGCGAGCCCGACTTCCTCCGCTACGCGCTCCTCGACGAGACACTCCTCCGCCTCTTCTCGACCGCCCGCTTCCACCGGGGCGGCCACGTCTACTTCTACCTCGAGACGCTCGCCTGGGCCTTCGGCATGTGGGGAGTCCTCCTCGGGGCGCTCGCGCCGGCGCTCGTGCGGCGCTGGCGCGCGGGCGGCCCCGACGCCGCGCTCGTCGCCTTCGCGGTCCGCGCCGCGAGCGTGCTGGTCGTCTTCTTCACCTGCTCGGCGTCGAAGCGCCCGCATTACATCCTGCCCGCGCTCGTGCCGCTCGCCCTCCTAGCCGCGGTCGGCATCGCGGCCGAGCCGGAGCGGGCGTTGGTGATGGTGCGCGCCGTCGGGCGCTGGACGGCGCTCGCCGGGGCCGCCGCGCTGGTGGCCGCACTCGCCGGCTTCGAGGGACGCGGGGGCAACTTCGACGTGCTCGCGCCTCGGGTGCTCGCGCCGGTCGGCATCTTCCTCCTGGGTTGGGGCGCCGCGGCGGCCCTCGGGCGGCGGCCCGTCGGCGCGCTCGTCGCCTGCGCCCTCTTCGCGCCCGGCCTGGGCTTCGTCCTCTTCCGGCCGCTCGGCGCGTGGGCCGAGACGCGGTCATCTCGGGCGCTCGCCACATACATCGAGCCCGGCGCCCCGATCATCTGCTTCGAGACCTTCCGCGAGTCCCTGCCCTTCTACCTCGGCCGGCCGGTCGTGCTCCTGAGCGACGATGCCCGTGCGCTCGCCAGCAACTACGTGCTCGCGCAGCGGGGCCGTCTCGGCGCGAGCGACGACCTCCTACCGGAACGCTCCCTCGACCAGCTGCTCGACCATGGCTCCCGACCCTACGTCCTCGCCAGCCGGTGGAACGCCGGGCGGCTGACGCGCCTGAGCGCGCGCCCGCTCGTAGAGGTCCACAGCGACCGGCGGAGCATCCTCTTCCGCCCGCGAGGCTGAGCGCCGTGTTCCGTGCCTTGCGATAGCGGGTGAGGTCCCGCCGCTCGCGGAGCGCGCCCGGGGCATGCGTCGGCGCCGAGGGACTATGGTATACCCCCCTACTTTCGGCGCCGGCGAGCTGATCGACGTCGTGCGCGCCTACCTGAAGTGACGAGAAGGATTCCGTGGCGACCCACCCGAACGGCATGATCAGCGATGGCACCCTCGCCGACCAGGCCGCGGCGCGCACCACCGCTCCCGGCGCGCTCGACGAGGACCGACACCGGGTGCACGGCCGCGACGGCCAGGACTCCGATCATGAGCATGACCACCAGGACGCGCACGCCTTCGCGTGGCCGGAGGCGCTGCGCATGGGTCTCGTGTCCCTCGCCGCCGCGGCCCTCTGGTTCCGGGTCTGGGAGCCGTACCGCAGCGTCAGCGTGATCGGGGCCCTCGGCCTCGCGATCGGTGGCTGGCCCATCTTCAAGGAGGCCTTCGAGAACCTGCTCGGCCGGCGGATGACGATGGAGCTGTCGATGACGATCGCGATCGTCGCCGCGGCCGCCATCGGCGAGCTCTTCACCGCGCTCGTCATCACGCTGTTCGTGCTCGCGGCCGAGGTGCTGGAGGGCATGACGGTCCAGCGGGGCCGGCGCGCCATCCGCGACCTCCTCGAATTCCTGCCGCGGGAGGTCTCGGTGCGCCGCGCGGGGTCGGTGTGCGCCGTTTCGGCCGATGAGCTCGGCATCGGCGACGCGATCCTGGTCAACCCGGGCGGGCGGGTGCCGGTCGACGGCACCGTGCTCGCCGGCCACTCCTTCGTCGACGAGTCGCGCATCACGGGCGAGTCGATGCCGGTCGAGAAGACCAACGGAACGCCCGTCTATGCCGGCTCGATCAACCAGTCGGGCGCGCTCGAAGTCCGCACCGAGCGGATCGGCCGCGACACCAGCTACGGCAAGATCATCGAGGCGGTCGAGCGCGCCGAGCGCTCGCGCGCCCCGGTCCAGCGCCTCGCCGACCGGCTCGCCGGTCATCTCGTCTACTTCGCCCTCGCCGCTGCGGGCTTCACGTTCCTCGTCACGGGCAACGTGCGCTCGACGATCGCGGTCGTGATCGTCGCCGGCGCGTGCGGCATCGCCGCCGGAACGCCGCTCGCCATTCTCGGCGGCATCGGGCACGCGGCGCGCCTCGGCGCGATCGTCAAGGGCGGCGTGCACCTGGAGACCCTGGGCCGTGTGGACACGGTCGTGCTCGACAAGACCGGCACACTGACCTACGGCCGGCCCGCGGTGCAGCGCGTGCTCGCCGTCGATGGCGTGTCGCCAGACGCCGTGCTCGACGCGGCGGCGGCCGCCGAGCAGCGCTCCGAGCATCCGCTCGGGCAGACGATCGTCGCACACGCCCGCGCGCAGAAGCGCCCGGTCGTCGAACCCGACCGTTTTTCCTACACGCCGGGGCGCGGGATCGCGGCGGAGGTGGCCGCCGCCACGGTGCTGGTCGGCAACCGGGCCTGGATGCGGGAGCGCGGCGTGGTGATGCCGGACGCCGGCGTGGCCGGGATCGTGGGGGAGACCGCGGCTTCGGCCGCGTCGGAGGTGTTCGTCGCTCGCGATGGGCGCCTGCTCGGCGCCGTCGCCATCGCCGACACGGTGCGCCCGGAAGGGCAGCGCGCCGTGGCGGC
>WNGD01004278.1_pt1 | contig 15247 bp, 20 predicted proteins | sample 5400671 | NCBI WGS metagenome assembly WNGD01 (sample SAMN13153369, study PRJNA577476) | soil metagenome | isolation source: 40 cm soil or saprolite under grassland replicate 2 | place: USA:California | collected 2016-06-15 | reverse complement strand
CGGCCCTACCGTTTCTCGCTTTGCTCAGCTCTCTCGTTGGAGCGTGCACCTCCCCACTATCGCCCAGTGAAGTCCTCGAGCTCAATAGGGCCGAGGCGCGTTGGGCCGCTCGTCCGTTCAGCGCGTACAGCTACGAGATAGCCACTGCCTGCGGCGAGTGCCCGGCCTTGATGCAACAATTGGTGCGCGTCTCAGTCGAGGACGATCACGTCGTCGGTGGGGTTTTGGTGGCCAGTGACTCTGCGCTACCGCCGAGCGCGCTGACGTCGTTCACTACTGTAGACGGCCTCTTCGCACGCATCCGAGGCTACCAGCATCAGGATTGGGTGCGGGACGTGATCGTTACGTTTGACCCGCAGCTCGGCTATCCGAGATCCATAGACGTCTTTGCGCGCACGGGCATTATGGATGCGGATTACGGACAGTTCACCCAGAACCTCCGACCGACCCCGTAAATCCATTGTGCGCGCTGTTCAGACTCTCGCGTTGGCCGCGACACTCGCGATCATTTCGTGTGAAGAGCCGCTCACGGTGGAGTGCCTTACCGTGCCGGTTGCCGGTCTCCGTGTAGCGGTAGTGGATTCGATCACCTTGTCACCGCCCACAGAAGCGACGCTGGTCGCTCGCAGTTCGGCATTCATCGATTCCATCGGGCCGGTCGAGCCGTCACGCGTCACCACCACTCAACGGGACACCCTGATTCTCTACGCCGCAGTCGACCAGCCAGGAACCTACTCGGTTCTGGTTCGGTCCCCTGGCTACAGCGACTGGCTACGCACCACCGTCGAGGTCACTGCCGATGCCTGCCACGTGCGAACTGTCACCCTCACGGCCAGATTACAGCACTCCTAGCTTGCCGTGCACGTCGCGTCTCAGGGCGCGGAACGGCTCGCGGTAGGTCCGCGTAGAAATGGGTATGACGACCAAGACACTCCTCGTTGCCTGCCTCGTTTGTTACGGTGCGCCTGCCAAGGCTCAGCTCGCGTCGACTACGTTCGGGGGTATCCCCCTTTGGGCGGACAGCGCGCTTCGTGCGGCGGGTCTCAATCGGCGTTTTGCGCTCAGCTCCACGTTGAACCCCGCCTTCGCGTTCGGTGATTTTGATCATGACGGCCTCGTCGATATTGCGGTGGAGGTGCAGGGCGCGGGCGGTTGTGGGATTGCGATCGCGCACCGGATCGATCGCTCGGTGCACATCATCGGTGCCGGCACGCCGGTCGGGAACGGCCAGAGCCAGGTGGTGTGTCGCAGATGGGGTGTTGCATCAGCAGGGCACCGGGACCGACATGCTGCGTTCGGTCAGGAATTCGTTGTCGTTACTGACGCTGCAGGGCGCAGCGGGTGGCTCGCTTGGGACGGCCGCTCCTACGTGTGGATTCCGACGGACTAGGGCGGCGCCTAACAGCGCTTGACGCCTTTCTTCAGCGCGCCACAGCTTAAGCGCGATCCGTTAACTGGCGCTGGAACTCTTGCATCACCCCGTTCCCGATTACCAGGACGAGACCCATGCAGAATAGCGCGCATGCTCGGTTCGCCATCAAGTCTTGGGATGAGAAGCCGTACAGTGAGGGTCGGGACCTGCCAAGACTTACTCGGGCCAGCGTCATGAAAGCCTTCACCGGCGATATCGAGGGGGAAGGGCAGGTCGAATACCTAATGATGTATCTGAAGGATGGCTCGGCTACGTTCGTCGGCCTCGAGCGAGTCGTTGGACGAATCGGTGCCAAGACCGGAACCTTTGTGCTCCAACGCATCGGGGTATTCGAGAACGGCCAGGCGAAGGAGTCCTTTTCTGTGATCCCTGGTTCCGCAACTGGAGAGCTCCAGGGCCTCCGTGGACACGGCAGTTCTGCCGTGGGCCATGGTATGGAGCACCCTTTCTCGCTGAACTATGACCTGGCGTAGTAGGCTGCATATGACCTTCTGCGCTCGCTCTCTCACTGTCGCCGTGGCTATGACAGCAGCGTACGGCGCTGCGACCGTAGCCCAATCGCGGCCGCCGGTTCGAGCCGTGCGGCGAGTCGTTGACTCCTTGGCGCATGCGTACATCGATGCCCAACGCTCCCCGGCGGTATCAATCGAGATCCTCCGGGGCACGGACACTATCGTGCGCGCGGGTTATGGCCTTGCAGACCTCGAGCAACAGGTCGGAGCCTCGCCGTCGACGCTGTACCAAATCGGGTCAATCACAAAACAGTTCGCGGCGGCTGCCGTCATGCGTTTGGTGGAAGCCGGTCGTATCAATCTGGACGACTCGATCAGCGGCTACATCAGCGGACTGCCACCAGACTGGCGGCGAGTGAGCGTGCGTCAACTGCTCAATCACACCTCGGGCATCCCCAGCATGACGGACATTGGGCCGAGGTGGCTGAACCGTTGGCGCGAGGACATGTCCACGGACGCACTCGTCGCACTCACAGCGCGAGATTCGATGTGGTTTAAGCCGGGGACTGCGTGGCGCTACGACAATACCGGCTACATTCTCGTCGGCATGCTGCTCGACCGCGTGACGGGAGAGCCCTTTCCCAGCTACCTCGAAACGAAGCTCCTGCGTCCGCTCGGCTTGGCCCACAGTTACTACTGCGACCTCAGTCGTGTGCTTCCTGGTCGGGCGCCGGGTTACGACCACGATTCGACGGGCTGGCACCGCGCCGCGTACTTCAGCATGACGCAGCCATACTCGGCCGGGGCGATGTGTGCGACGGTCGATGATGTCGCGCGGTGGAATCTCCTCCTGTCCACAGGGAAGGTGGTGACGCCGGCATCGTATCGGACCATGACGACGCCGACGGGCGCCGCTCAGGCGCGACGTTACGGCTTTGGTCTCGTCGTCGACACGCTGGGCGGCCACCGCATGATCCAGCACGGCGGCGGGATCATCGGGTTCACGAGTGCAAACGGGTACTTTCCCGATGACTCGTTGTCCGTCACCGTGCTCACAAACTCCGGTTCGTTTGGGCCTGATTCTCTATTCAGAAACGTAGCGCGTGCAGCTTTGGGACTTCCTCGGGTTGGTATCTCGGAGCCTAGACCGTAGATCGTGAATCTTTGTTCCGGACCAGAGTCTCGACATGCAAAGCCCAAGCAAATCGTGGGCCTCGCTACTCGGACAGGCGCCAGGACGCACGGAGCGTTCACCGGGCGCGGACATGGAGGAGGGCACGGGATCGAACGTAATCGGTAGTTAAGTTGTCTCCACATGACGCAAATCGCGTTCGCCGGAGTCGGCGTCGATTTCGGCGACACCACTCTCTTCTCGAATGTCTCGTTCACCGTCGCCCCAGGCGAACGGTGGGGCATCGTCGGCCGTAACGGCTCGGGCAAGACCACGTTGTTCCGGCTGCTAACGGGCGAGCTCGAGCCCACGCGCGGCAGCATCGCCCGCGCGCCCGGCCTGCGCGTCTCGCTGCTGGAACAGCACCGCGACTACGGCGCCGCGACGACGGTGTGGGAGGCCGCTGCCGGGGAGCTGGCCGAGCTGCTGGCGTTGGAGCAGTCGCTCATGAAGCAGGCGGCCGACCTGGCGCACGACGCCTCGCCGCGCGCCCTCGCCCAATACGGCGAGGACCTGGAGCGCTTCGAGCGCGAAGGGGGCTACGCCGTCACGGCGCGCATCGATGCGGTGCTACACGGCCTCGAATTCGATCCCGCGCGGGCCCGCGTCACCCCGCTCTCCGCCTTGAGCGGCGGCGAGCTCGGCCGCCTCGGCCTCGCCCGCCAGCTGATGACGACTGCCGACGTGCTGCTGCTCGACGAGCCGACCAATCACCTCGATCTCGAAACCACACGCTGGCTCGAGGAATACCTCGCTGCGAGCGGGCGCACCGTGCTGCTGGTGAGCCACGACCGCGCATTTCTCTCCGCCACCGTGGATCACGTGCTGCACTTGGAGGGAAGGACCGCGACGCCGTATACCGGTGGCTACGCCGCCTTCGTGACGCAGCGCGCCGAGCGCCGACTCGCGCAGCAGCGGGCGTACGACCAGCAGCAGCGCACGATCGCGCACGAGAAGGACTACATCGCCCGCAACATCGCTGGACAGAACACCAAACAGGCCAAAGGCCGGCGCAAGCGACTCGAGCGGCTGCCGCGGCTCAGCCCGGTCATCGGCGCGGAAGGGACGATGGCGGTGCGCTTCGAAGTGCCGGAGCGCGGCGGTGATCAGGTCGTCAGCGCGAAGAACGTGAATGTGGGGATCGGCTCCCCTCCACGCGCGCTGGTCGAGCGGTTCAGCGGAACACTGGAGCGGACCGGCGTACTCGGCATCATCGGCCGCAACGGGGCGGGCAAGTCCACGCTGCTGCGGGCGCTCCTGGGCGAGCATCCGACGCAAGCGGGCGAGCTGCGGCTCGGCACGTCGATCACGGTCGGTTACTACCGTCAGGACCTCTCCCAGGTGCCGCTCGACCGCACGCTGTACGATGTGATCGCCGGGCTGCGGCCAAAATGGGAACGCGGTCGGATCCAGGGACACCTGGGACGATTCGGGTTTTCAGGGCAGGAAGTCCAGCGGCGCGCCGACTCGCTGTCGGGCGGCGAGCGGGCGCGCGTTGCACTCGCCATCCTGATGCTTTCGGGCGCGAACCTGTTGGTGCTCGACGAGCCGACCAATCACCTGGATGTGGAATCCATCGAGGCGCTCGAGGACGCGATCGAAGCGTACGACGGCACTGTCATTCTGGTGAGTCACGACCGGGCGCTGCTGCGCGCCCTGACGACGCGGATCTGGATTCTGCACGAGCGCCGCATGACCGAATTCGCGGGCAGCTTCGCCGAGTGGGAAGAAGTCAGCACGGAGCGCGCCCATGCCGCGGCGGTCAGCGCCGCCGAGGAACAGGCGTTGCGGCAGGTCCACGAGCATCAGCGCGTCGCGCCAAAGCCCAAGCAGGACCCGCGCAAAGAGCTGCGCCGCGCTCAGCAGGAGCTCGAGGAGGCGGAGGCTCGGGTCGCGGAGCTCGAGGCGCAGGTGGCGAAAGTGGTAGCGGCGCTGGAAGACCCGGCGCTCTACACTAGTCCCGACGGCACTCGGGCGGCTCACGAGCTCGGCACTCAGCTCGAGACTCTCAAGCGCGACCTCGAGGCAGGGCTCGACCGGTGGACGCAGGCAACCGAGCAAGTAGAGATGCGGGCGCCGCGATAAGTCAGGGTGATCGTCGGACCGACAACGCCGCGGCTCGTGCTGTACTTCGTCCCGAGGTTGGTCGTGTACTTCGTCGAGTCGGCGGACGATCGAAGGAATATGCAATTCCGCCGTCAGTCGGGGGAGCGTGTCGCGTTGGCGCGACACAGCGCTCCCGAGTTCCAGAGCAGACTTGACGGACTCGCGCGGCGCCGTTCTCGTTGGCTTACCACCTAGGGAGCAACAATGCAACTCGCGATGATCGGGTGGGGCCGTATGGGCGGCAACATGGTGCAGCGACTGGCTCGTTGTCCGTCACCGTGCTCACAAACTCCGGTTCGTTTGGGCCTGATTCTCTATTCCGAAACGTAGCGCGTGCAGCTTTGGGACTTCCTCTGGTTGGTATCTCGGAGCCTAGACCTTAGGTGTCAACACCAGAGTCTCGACATGCAAAGCCCAAGCAAATCGTGGGCCTCGCTACTCGGACAACCAACAACGCGGAATCAAGTCCTTCCGCAGCCAAGATCCCTCTATTGTGGGAGCGGTTCAGCAACGAGCGTTGGCCTGAGCGGCTGGAGAAAGTTGGTGCGTTCGGACCGACAATTGCAGTCTATTCAGCGTATGAAAGTGACGCCTCTGGTAGCTACCAGCTGTTGGTGGGGCGCCAAGTGCGCGATTCGCGACCGGTGTCGCCGCCGCTGCAAATCGTTTCCATTGCTCAAGGGTCGTATCTGGCGTTCCGGTGTTCCGGCCCACTCCCACAAGCCGTGATTGATGGCTGGCGCGACGTGTGGGCATATTTTGCGCGAGACAACGTGCCGGCGCGCGCCTATACCGCCGATTTTGAGATATATGGCGACGCGGGCCCTGTTGAGATCTGGGTGGCAGTTCAAGATCGCTGAGCGTGGTGCCTAACGTGCGCCTCAAGCTGGCGGCGCCCGGCGTCTAAGGTAGAATACCATTTGTGATCATTCTTATTGGGCGCCGCAGCTTAGGCGCGATCCATTAGGCCGAGCGTGAGCTATGGGTAAGGGCAGAGGTCCTCGCAAGCGAAGAGATGCGGTTAACGAACCCGCCGATAGCGAGAAGGAGATCGAGCGACAGACCCAAGAGAAAGCCGAGCTCGTCCCTCCAGCGCGCCGGCCGCCGACAGCCGTAGGTGCTGAGACTCCACCGCTCCCTCCCAAGGAGCCGCCCCGGTCCCCTCCGCCACCCAGTCCGAGTCCTCAGCGTCGCCCTGTGGTTTCTGAACGCCAGCCGCTGGCGCTCACCGACTTGGTGCAGGCCATTCGCATGGCTGTTGGGGTCCTACTCGATGTTGCGGATGCTGCAGCGGACGTGATTGTCAGAGGACTGGAAGGTCGAGCTTAGGCGTGGGAGCGCGGATCCTTGATCTGGATCTTGGCTGGGTGCTCCTCATTGCACTCGGCGGAGTGCCACTCGCTGCCTGTGCCACTGGATCCGGCGGTGCTGCGAAGGCGCCGCGACGTTCAGAGATACATACGGTATGGTTTCGGGAGGACGTGACCCCAGTCAGGCGTGTCCTGACCGCGCCAGTGGAGACGGTATGGGCCGCACTGCCGCAAGGTTTCGCGGACCTCGGGTTCCCCAGCGGCGCCTCGGCCCGAGAAGCAGAGCGGGTCTATCTGACGCCGTCGCTGAGAATCCACGGGCGGCTCTACCGGGGCGAGCTCAACTCCGTCTACATCGATTGCGGTCACGCTGTCGGAGGTGGGCATGCGGCCGACTCGTATGAAGTTACGTTTGCAATGCTGGTCCGTTTAACGCCGCAGGACGGGGGCCGCAGTTTGGTAGAAGTGGTCATTGACGGGACTGCTCGTGACCGAACCCTGAATTTGTCCAACCCTGTCTTCTGTTCGGGCACGGGACGACTGGAGACGGAATTCCTGCAGCGACTCGAGGCACGCACCAGGTCCCAGTCGCCCTGACTTCTCCTTGTCGCCCAAGGTACTCACGCTCCGCTCGGTAGTCAGTGTTCTACGGCGTCATTACGGTAAGCCGTCGGCTCCTATCAGTAGGAACCCCTTTCATCTGATCATTTGGGAGCAGGTAGGATATCTCGTGCCGGACGTCCAACGCCGCCGAGCCTTCGCTGCGCTTCGACGCGAGGTGGGCCTCGACCCCGGGGCCATTCTCGCGGCCCCTATGGCAAAGTTGGAGGCCATCACGCGGCTGGGTGGGCCCATCGCGGTCCGGGTCCGCGCGTCCCGGCTCCGCGACTCTGCTGAGCTCGTGTTCGGTCGCTGGGATGGGGATCTGCGAACAGCGGTACGACTCCCTTTGCTCCAGGCGCGGCGTGCCTTGGCCCAATTCCCGATGATCGGCGAGCCCGGGGCAGACAAGATCCTGGTGTTCACCAAAAGGGCCCGGCTCCTCCCCCTCGACTCCAACGCGCTACGCGTGTTGGTTCGCCTTCGCCTCACGACGGAAGCAAAGGACTATCGTGGCACCTATCGTCGAGCCCAGGAGACGCTCGCTGCGGCGCTCCCAAACAACCACAACTGGCTCATCGCGGCGTACGGCTTGCTGCGGCAACATGGTCAGGAGCTTTGTCGGCGTACCGCTCCTGAGTGCCACCAGTGCCCATTTCGGGAGTCATGCCCTTCGTCGAACTTCGCGGGACGTGGCGCCTAACACGCGCCCTCCCGAACCTCGCAACAGAGGAACCGTTACCATGTCTACTTACGCGTCACCCACCACTGCCGCATCACCCGCTTCGGCACGCTTCGGCACCAATCTCGTGATACTCGCTGGCATCGGGCTCGTGGGCTATGGAGTCATGTTCCTCATCCGGGATTTCACAGGCTTCATCGAACTCGGGCTCACGCCAGAACATGTCGGTGGGACGCCCGAGCAGATTCGCGCCTTCAGCCCGCACCTCTACAATTACATCAGTCACCTTCAAGTCGCCGTAGCAGCACTGATGATTGCCCTCGGCGTAGCGGTGATCGCGCTGGCCTGGCGCGGGATTCGCACGAGGCAGCGATGGGCTTTGTGGACGGCTTTTCTCGCACCGGTGATTGGAGTGGCGTTGGCCTTGCCCCTGCACTATGTGTACGGCATCGCGACGATTGGCCATCTGGGGCCCATTTATCTTGATGTGGCGATCTTGGTCGTTGGTACTGTGCTCGCGCGGCGGGCGTTCGCGAGCTGAACGCGGGGTTGGCTGCCGCCTAGCATTCCCTGACGGGCGCTCGGTTCGTGCGCCTCCTCCGGGAACAAGAGCGGCGCCTTTGTCCGAGACCCCACCGCCGTAGTGGGCACGCCGTAGTCGCACGTGAAAGGCGGAAAGGAGGCGTCGGTGCACGTGGTGTCGTGCATGCCGGTCATCCCAAGCGCGGATCTCGAGAAGAGTCTGCGCTTCTGGGTGGAGGGTCTCGGTCTTACCATGGACCGAGCGATGCGGCAGGACGGTCGCCTCATCGGCTGCATGGTTCACAATGAGCACTTGTACTTTTGGCTCAATCGACGAGCGGGCACACCGATCAAGCCAGAGGACTACGAGGGCGTTCGGCTCTACTGGGCGCCCCGTGATATCCACGGACTGAGAGCTCGACTGGAACGGCTAGGCTACGCCGTCTCGGAGATCACTGACCGCGACTATGGTCAGACTGAGTTCTTTGTGACGGACGATGACGGATTCTCGCACTGCTTTGGAGTAGCAACCAGCAAGGGTGGCTAGCCATGACAAAGCGCCGCAACGTCGTCGTCCACATCGCAACCAGCGCGGACGGCTACATCGCGCGTGCTGACGGGGACCTCGAGTGGCTGACGTCCCGCCCGGCTCCCAAAGGTTTCTATGGCATCAACACCTTCATGAAGTCGATCGACACGATGGTGCTTGGCCGGAAGACCTACGAGGCGAGCGTGCGCATGGGGGCGAAGTTCGACTCCAAGAGTCGGCACATCGTCTTCTCCCGTCACGCACCACCAGCCGATGCCCCGTCAGGCGTGGAGTTTGTGAACGGTGCCATCGGCCCATACGTAAGCCGACTTCGGGAGCAACCTGGCAAGGATATCTGGTTGATGGGCGGCGGCGGGCTCATCGCCTCCTTTCTTGACGAACACGCGATCGACGAGTTCGTCATCAGTGTGGTGCCGGTGTTGATTGGGGACGGCATTCCACTGATCGCGCGGCGTCAGCGCCACGTGCTCTTGGATTTGCACTCCGTCGAACGCTTTGAGGATGGTCTGGTTCAACTGCATTATCGCGTCCAGAACCATTCTCCTTGACGTTGCCACTCCGATGCCGGCTCGTCTCGACAGCCCTGTGAGGAAGAGTATTTTGAGGCACGTATGACCACCATCAAGACGAAGCCGCGGGTGACGTCCCTCGCTCCGCAGTTCCTGGTTGACGACCTTGACCGCTCGATCAGCTACTACCAGAAGCTCGGTTTTACATTCGGCGAGCCGTGGGACGGGTTTTACGCGATCGGTCAGCTGGACGGGCTGGAGCTTCACCTGAAGGAAGCGCCCAAGAACGCCGAAGACCGCCGACACCGGCGTGTGAACGAGCATCTCGACGCGGCGGCGGGTGTTGACGGCATCGAGGCGTTCTATGAGCAATGCACAGCGAACGGTGCAACGATCATCAAGTCGCTTACCGCGACCCCGTGGGGCACGAAGGACTTCTACGTCGAGGACCCCGACGGCTACATCATCTGCTTCGGGGGCCGCCCGATGACTGTAGTGAAACCATGATGTACACCTCGAAAATGGAACTCCTGCCTCTCGACGCTTCTCACGACGCTTTGCTTCAGTCCCTCCAAGTTCAGGAGGACGTCTGGGAGTTCCTCGGCCCGCTGCCCGAGCCAGGTGCAGGCGGCACCGACCGGCTCTTCGTCGTCGTGGAAGGTCGTGTGCCGCTGGGAATTGGCGGGTTGGTCCGATCTCAGGCGTTCGATGGGAAGGACTTCGAGGTCCTGTGCGCGATGCGGTCGGAAGCTCAACGCCGCGGGCTCGCCAAACGCGCGTGCGAATTGATCCTCACGTGGGCATTCGAGACGGCCAAAGTCGAGCGCGTCATTGCGTGCATCGATGACCATAACGACGGGGCGCGATCCATCGCCACGAAGATCGGCATGAAGGAACTCTGCGCGCTGCCGCCGCGGAGAACCGTCTATGTGAAGTATCGGGACGAGCGCACCTCAACACGCGCTTAGGTCGCCTTTACTTCATCCCACAGTTTGTCCAGCTCCTCCAAACTCGCGCGTCCCATCTCGAGACCTCGCTGCTCCGCCAGCTTTTCCATCCTCTCAAACCGGTCGGTGAATTTCGCGTTCGCGCGCTCGAGCGCCTGCCCGGCCTCGATGCCGTGCTTGCGCGCGAGATTCACGGCTGCGAAGAGCAGGTCGCCAATCTCTTCTTCGATCGTTTCCCGCCTCCCGTTTCCCGTTTCCCGTTCTAACTCGGCGGTCTCCTCCTTCACCTTTTCCAACGGTCCGTTCGCATCCGGCCAGTCGAATCCGATACCCGCCGCGCGCTCCTGCAGTCGATACGCCATGAGGAGCGGCGGCAATGTCGCCGGAAGGCCGGCGAGCGTGCTACGTTTCCCGCCGGCACGAGGCTCGCGACGTTTCACGAGTTCCCATCCCGCATGATCGTCACGGCCTGCGCGAACGTCGCCGAAGAGGTTCGGATGCCGCCGCCACATCTTTTCTTCGAGTGTGTGCGTGACGACCTCGGCATTGAATTGCGACCGCTCCTCACCGATCACGATCTGAAACGCGAGATGCAGGAGCAGATCACCCAGCTCATCCCGCATGGCCTCCGGATCGTCGGTCTGGATGGCGTGATCGAGCTCGAGAGCTTCTTCGACGAGGTAGGGACGCAGAGTTTGCGGGGTCTGCGCGCGGTCCCACGGACAGCGCTGCCGCAGTTCCCGCACGAGTCCCAGAGCGCGTCCAAGCGCTGAATCGCCTTGCATTTAGCCTCCGGGCCGGGTATCATACCCGCGCCAGTGAGCGTGTCAACGAGAGGCGAGGCCTGGGTGGAAGTGGACGTGGAAGCCCTCGTCGACAACGCCCGAACGGTAGCAAAGATAGCAGACACTCGGCTCCTCCCTGTCATCAAGGCGAATGCGTACGGGGTCGGAGCCGTCCTAGTCTCTAAGGCCCTCGAGCAGCTCGATCCCTGGGGCTACGGCGTCGCCACGATCGAAGAAGGTGCGGAGCTGCGCGCGGCCGGCATCACGCGGCCCATCCTCGTGTTCATGCCGGCGCGCGCGCGACTGTTCGATGCGTACGACCGCCATCAGCTGACCCCGGCGCTCGGCGACGCCGGCAGCATTCTCGAATGGACGACGCGTGGCGACCGTCCTTTTCATATCGAGATCGACACGGGCATGGGGCGCGCCGGCGTGCGCTGGGACGAGGTCGACGAGCTGGGCGAGGCGCTCGACACGGCGTCGTTCGAAGGATGCTACACGCACTTCCAGTCGGCCGATAGGCAAGACGGGTCCGCGGAGCGGCAGCTCGAGCGGTTCTTGAAGGCGGTGGAGCGCTTGCCGCGCCGGCCCGCGCTGCTGCACGTCGCCAATAGCGCCGCCGCGCTGCGTGGCAAGCAGTTCGCGTTCGACCTGGTGCGTCCGGGCATCTTCCTGTATGGCGGCGTGCCCGCCCAGGGACTGCCCGCGCCGAAACCGGTCGTGACCGTCCGAGCCCGAGTGATCAGTGTGCGGCGGGTGCGCAAAGGCGAGAGCGTGAGCTACCTCGAGAGGTGGGCTGCGCCACGAGATACCGTGATCGCGACACTCAGAATCGGGTACGCCGATGCGATCCGGCGTGGTGCCGGTTCGAGTGGTAACGCGCAGGTCCTGTTGCGAGGCAAGCGCTGTCCCATTGTAGGGCTCGTGCAGATGGACATGACCCTGGTGGAGACGGGCACGCTCGAGGTACAGGTGGGAGACGTCGCGACGATCGTGGGTGCGGAAGCCAAGGAGCGGATTACGCTGGAGGAATTCGCGGCTTGGAGCGGTGAGGTGCCGCATGAGTTTCTGACCGGACTCGGCGCCCGATTGCCGCGCGTTGTCGTGTGAACTATGGCATGGGCCGGGCAGCGATCATCGTGCTTGATGGACTCGGCGCCGGGCCCGCGCCCGACACCTCTGCCTACGGTGACGCGGGATCGGATACGCTGGGTAATGTTGCGCGCGCGGTCGGCGGACTGCAGCTGCCCAACCTGGAACGGCTGGGATTAGGCAAGTGTCACGACGGTCTCGGCATCGCCGGGATGGCGCGGGACGCGAGTCCCACGGCCGCGCATGGAATCGCACAGCCGGCCTCGGCGGGGAAGGACAGCACGACAGGCCATTGGGAGATTTGCGGCGTGCTGTTGGAGCAGGCGTTTCGGACGTATCCGCGCGGCTTCCCGGTTTCGCTGTTGGAGGAGTTCGCGCGCCGCACTGGGCGGGGGTGGTTGGGTAACAAGACGGCGTCCGGGACCGCGATCATCGCGGAGCTCGGCGCCGAGCACCAGCGCACGGGCAAGTGGATCGTCTATACGTCCGCGGACTCGGTTTTTCAGATTGCGGCGCACGAGGGCACCGTGCCGCTGGCGGAGCTATACGACGCCTGCGCCGTCGCGCGCGAGCTGCTTGCCGGCGAGCACGCCGTCAGTCGCGTCATCGCACGTCCGTTCGAGGGCAGTCCGGCGGACTACCGCCGCACGGCGCATCGCAAGGATTTTTCGATTGCGCCGACCGGAACGACGCTGCTGGATCTGATGGCCGACGCGGGCGTCGCGCGCATTGGCATCGGCAAGGTGGACGACCTGTTCGCCGGGCGGAACATCAGCAGCGAGCACACGCCGACGAATGCCGATGCCTACCGGCTCATCGAGCGCGCACTCGATACGCTCAAAACCGGGTTTGTGTTCGTGAACGTGATCGAATTCGATCAATCGTGGGGGCACCGCAACGACGTGCCGGGGTTCCATGAGGGTCTCAAGGAACTGGATGCGTGGATCCCGCGCCTGCTCGCGCGCCTGCGCCCGGACGACGTGGTGATGCTCACGGCGGATCACGGCAACGATCCGACGACGCCGTCGACCGATCATTCGCGCGAGGTCGTCCCGGTACTCGTCCTCGGTCCCGGCGTGCGTCCCGTTGCGCTGGGCACGCGTCGCACGTTCGCCGACTTGGGGCAGACCGTGGCGGAGTACTTCGGCTTGCCCGCGCTCGCCGCGGGCGTGTCGTTTCTCAAGGACGTTGCGGCATGAACGACCTGGTGCAACGGGCGCGGGAAGCGATGCGCCACGCCTGGGCGCCGTACAGCAATTTTCACGTGGGTGCCGCCATCGAGTCGGCTGACGGCGCGGTGTACGTCGGCTGTAACGTGGAAAGCGCGTCGTACGGGCTGACCATCTGCGCGGAGCGCATGGCGCTTGGCGCCGCGGTGGTGGGTGGCGCGCGGCAGCTCAAGCGCATCGTCGTCACGACGGACGTCGATCCGCCGGCGGCGCCGTGTGGTGCGTGTCGCCAGCTGCTGGCGGAATTCGGGCTGGGGTTGGAAGTGACCGCGGTGGGGCCGTCCACGCAGAAACGCTGGACGCTGGCCGCGCTGCTACCGGATGCTTTCACAAAGGAGACGTTGGATCGGTGATGCGGCGACTCGGGTGGCTCCCATTCCTGCTTGTCGTAGCGGCGTGTTCCGAGAATTCGACGTCGCCGGGCGTCTGCCCAAACTTCTGCCCCGGCGGATCGATCGATGATTACGCGGATTGCGCCGAAGGCGGGCGATACGACGACTGTGCCGATCATTGTGGACTCTGTGCGACTGCGGCTCACGATCCCACATCGCGACAAAGAGGCGACCAACCTGCGCCTCAAACTGTTCCAGCTTCCCGTCGCGGTGGACTCGACGTCCGATTTTGCGTCGCTCGATCCGTATTTCACAGCGTCGCCCGTCGACAGCGTCAACATCTCGAATCTCCTGGCGCTGCCGAAGACGACGGATTCGGCCATCATCAGCTTCTGGAAGGACTCGATCCGGGTGGACACCGCCGGCAACGTGCTGCAGATCCAAGCCGACTCGTCACTGCTCCTGTCCCTGAAACTCGATACGCTGCAGGCGCCGCTCAGCGACACCGACTCGGGTCGCGTGGCCTATGGCCTCCGTGTCGCGGCGGACTCGTTCGCCAGTCTCGGGGTGAGCACATCGGAGATCGGAAGCGGCCCGCAACTCCATTGGTACTACCACTACACCATTCCCGATACCGTCTCGACGAAGCCGGACAGCGTCGTGGATAGCAGCAGGGTGGTTTCGACGCGGTTCGATAACTTCGTGTTCGATCCGCCGTCGGCGGCGCTCGACTCCAATCTGACGGTCGGCGGCGTGCCGTCGGCCCGCACGTTCCTCCGCGTCGCGATGCCGGCGTTTCTCCATGACAGCCTCGACATCGTCCGGGCGACGCTGGTTCTCGTCCCGGTGAACGCAGTGCGGGGTGTGCCGAGCGACTCGTTCGCGCTCGAAGGCCGCAACGTGACCACCGACATCGGCGCCAAATCGCCGCCCGGCAACACGGCGTCATTGATCGCGACCACTTTCATCCATATCGGCTCTGCGGACACTGTGCGGCTCGAGGTCACGAACCTCGTGCGCGCCTGGTCGCTCGATACGACGCTGGTCACCACCATCCTGCTCCGGCAGCTGATTCCCATTCCAGGACTTCCAGCAGCGAACTGGCCGGAGGCGGCGTCGTACACCCAGGCGCGGTTCTATTCGTCGCGCGCGCCGGCATTCCGGCCGTCGCTCCACGTGACGTACGTCCACCGCTTCCAGTTCGGGAAACCATGAAGACCGCGGCGCTGGTATGCCTGGCGCTCCTGGCGGCCGGCCACCTGGCTGCGCAGGACTCGCAATTCGGTATCAAGGGTCTGGGTACGCCCGGCAAGTGGGAGAGCGTCCGGGCGCGCACCACGGGCGGCGCGTTCGCACCATTCGATCCGTTCTCGCCCCTCACCGATGCGTCGCTCGCGGATGCGCGGCGCATGAGCGCGAGTATCGCCGGCGGGACCTCGTGGCGGACGCTCGAGCCCACGGGCGGCGCGCAGGCCTCCCTCCGGGGGACACGGTTTCCCGCGCTCGTCATCGCCGGGCCGGTGACGCG
>WNGD01003751.1_pt1 | contig 15247 bp, 14 predicted proteins | sample 5400671 | NCBI WGS metagenome assembly WNGD01 (sample SAMN13153369, study PRJNA577476) | soil metagenome | isolation source: 40 cm soil or saprolite under grassland replicate 2 | place: USA:California | collected 2016-06-15 | reverse complement strand
TACAGCGATAAGATCCTCGGGAGAGGCGGTAGGCCTGCCGGAAGGACAGATGGGTAACTCTGAGGTGGGGCACCAGAACATCGGGGCGGGCAAACGAGTGCTGCAAGATTACACACGTGTAAATGAGTCCATTAAAGATGGCTCTTTTTTCCAAAACCCGGCACTACTGAAGGCGATTGAACACGTAAAGAAGAACGGGTCACAACTGCATATGTGTGGGCTGCTTGGCGATGGCGGAGTACATGCGCATGAGACCCACCTGGATGCGCTGCTGCAACTGGCGCATATGCATGATATTGAGCACGTTTACATTCACAGCTTTACTGATGGGCGCGATACTTCGCCTACGGGTGGTCTTGAGTTTATGCGCCGGCTCCAGGCGCGCGCACATGAAATTGGTGGAGAACACGCGGCAAAGGTGGCGACAGTTAGTGGCCGCTATTATGCCATGGATCGGGATAATCGCTGGAATCGCACAGCGATGACATATTTCGCGATGACACGCGCCGAAGGTGAGCGTGCAGCTTCTGCAGCCAATGCAATTGAGCAGTCTTACGAACAGGGCGTCACGGATGAATTTATTGTGCCGGCAGTGGTAATGGACGATCAGCGGCCAATCGCAGTGGTGAAGGCAGGCGACGCACTGATTCACTATAATTTCCGTCCCGACCGCGCCCGCCAACTGACAAAAGCTTTCGTGCTAAAAGAGCTTCCTCCACAGGCGGAGGGAAAATTTGACAGAGGACCCCGACTGGAGAACTTGCAGTACGTGATGATGACGGAATATGAGGTGGGACTGGAAGCAGCCGTAGCGTTTCGCGCCGACGAAGTGGATATACCGCTAGCGCGGGTGATCTCTGAGCAGGGCTTGCGGCAATTCCATACAGCAGAGACAGAGAAGTACGCACATGTAACATATTTTATTAATGGCCGGCGCGAACCTCCTTTTCCAGAGGAGGATCGGCTACTGGTGCCATCACCGAAGGTGCCGACGTATGATCTACAACCAGAGATGAGCGCACCAGAAGTAACGGATACAGCGGTGGAACATATCCGCGGTGGGGAATATGACGTGGTGATCATGAATTATGCAAATGCGGATATGGTTGGGCATACAGGGGTCTTGGAGGCTGCGATTAAGGCTGTGGAGACAGTCGATACAGGTGTGGGACGTGTAGTGGAGGCTACGCTTGCAATGGGCGGAGGTTTGCTGATAACTGCTGATCACGGGAACGCAGAGCAGATGATAGATTATGAGACAGGGAAGCCGTTTACGGCGCATACGACGTATCCTGTGCCACTATACCTAGTTGTACCAGAACTGGCACAGGTACAATTGCGCAGCGATGGCATTTTAGCTGATGTGGCACCTACAATCCTGGATATCTTGCATATTCCTCAACCAAAGGATATGACAGGACGAACACTGATTCTGCATAACTAAAAAGGATGGAGTTATCCACATATACCCCTAGAGTTTGTGGATAACTTTCGATATGTGTGGATAAGGAGCGGAAAAGGCAGAGCGACCGCGAGGGTCTTCCCGCTATATTACGAGCAAGAGCAGCTTTTCGAGATAGGCAGGTTGATCATAAAGGTTACCCCCAATCTTTCAGGCTCCAATCACTTGCATCCATTGCGCTAGACGGGCGTAACGCTCGTTTTCATTAGTAGGGAAAACGAGAGGTCTGCCACGCGCGTCGATCACGAGGCCAACAAATCCACCATCAATTTCCTCAGCAGCACGTGCGCGCTCACCCGGGCCGAGGCCGACATCAACAGTGGGTGCTGGATAGAGTGTGAGCAAGGCTTGCTCATTGATGCGCAGCGGGATGGTTTCGATAGATCCAGTCATAACCTCGGCGGTCACCTGCCTCCCATTACTGTACTCGACGCCAACACGGATGGCTACCTGGCCTTCAGGTAAATCGCCATAAGGTATGACACAGGTACCGAGACGATGCATAACTGCGTCATTCTCGTTGACCTGTACGGCAGCGATGGGAGCGACAGTGGCAACTGCGCCGAGTTGCGAGATAAGCATTGTCCGATCTAATACAATAGAGGTAACGCCGCGTGGTTGAAGCGCATCAAGCAACATGAGCGCCACCTGTCCAAACTTGGGTGCATGAGCCAGGACACCCCCTGTGGCCAGGATCAAATCAGCATCAAACTGGCCAAAGTGATGATACTTAGTTGCTTCGACGGTAAGAATAATGGCTTCTCGCGCAAATGCCTGCCCTATCTGGAGGTCGCGCAAACTGGTTGGTATAAGCTGTGGATGCAACATACGGTTGAGGACATATTCCCGCAATTCATCTTCTCTAATACTAAACGGTAGCCAGCGGGCGACACGCCATGGCCCAGCTTTTTCCAGGACAGCACTGAGGCCGGGACCTACCCCTGTGCCAGTGTTTACAAGCGGTATAAACTCACCGTGTTCGCCTGCCATCATGATAGTAGTAGTAGTTCCCCCAACATCTACTGCGGTTACATTCATGGCATAATGCTGGGCGAGAAAACGTACCAGGCTGCTTAACGAACTGGCACTGGCAATTGGCGTGGAATTTGACCATGCACGCATGTGCTCGTAGCCAGGGATGCGCTGTATGATTTCACGCTCATAAAGGGCTGTGGCGGCCATACTGGTTGGACCAAGCTGTTCCCGGGTAAGAGGTTCAACTCGAGTAACTTCAGCATAGCCATTTAGTAAACGTTGCACGGCCTCAACAAACTGGGGGGCACCAGCATAAACGACAGGGAGTTGTCGCATACTGGCATTATGCTGAGTAGCTTTGACAGAGGCGCCACTATGCGCAGCGTTATTAAGTTCCTGTACAGCGTCTATAACTAACTGGCATGCTTCTTGTAACGGCTTAGAACCAGCAGCACCTTCCGGCAGGCCTACGATCAATGCAGCATGAGGCTGTAGTTCCCGAATTCGTTCAAGCTGCCGCTCCCATTCTAAATCAATACGCTCCTGGGTCCATCTTCCCTGGCTGCTCGTAGATGTAGCACCAGGACCCCCTAACAGAGGGGCTGGAGTAGTAGTCGCCAGGTAAGAAGTGGCAGGTAAAGCATAGGTTTCTGCATACAAACCAGAAAGTGCCTGGCCCGTAAGCTCTTCGAGCGCTGAACTTACAGCGCCCAGGATCATAAAGCGGATTGGTCCCCCTGCGCTAATAGCGGCGACAAACAGATCGACTCCATCACCTGTTGATTGTTCCGGTGAGATAATGCGTCCATTGGAAACGAAGTGGCGACCCGCTATAAACTCGATCTCATTAATTGCCTGGATAACGCCTTTAGTGATATCCTGGTACGGTGCGGCAGCTGTTGTGCGCGCTTCACCCCGTGCCATGAGACGGTATTGCCCTTCTACAAGGCCTAATAGCGAAACTTTCGTGAAAACGGTGCCGCAATCAGCAACCAATATTGAACTGGCGGATGCGGGGAATTGCCTGCTTGCTGGACTTTGTCCTTCCCCCACGTTGGTTTCTGTATACATCTCCTCCATCCTTTATCTCACTCTGCCGCTGGCATGAAAGATCTATAGGTTAGAAATCCAGAGAAGTTCTAAAATCAAGAGAACCAGCTGCGGATGGTTTCAATAATTCCACGTTTAGCAGGTTTTGAACCAGGTGCGTTGGTCTTCGATCTCTGGCCGGCCGTAGAAGTCTCTGGTGGCATGCTCGGCCCATAAGCCTGCGGGGGCTGTGCCATTGGTGGTTGACCGCCCGGAGGAAAACCTCCAGGACCTGGATATTCTCCGGCAGGATTATATCCTTGTGCCGGTGGTACGCCGGCAAATCCTGATGGCTGAGAAGGCGCATTCGATTGCATGCCTGCAGAGGGGAAATAGGGAGCCGATGATGCTACACCAAGCATCGATGAAAAAACGTTTGCAGCTACTTCACTCTGCTGGTGAGCAATCATCTCACCTCGAGGACGACTCGGAACACGCATATCAGCACGAGGACTCATACCATTCGGAACAGGACGGGTTTCTCCCATAGCAGGCATTCCTGTTTGCTGCTGGGCTTCAGGGGAACGCATCCAGGCGGGTACACTCGCCATATCTATTAAAGATGCGGCTGTGAGACCACCAGGCACATCGGGTGTTAATCCAGACTGTCCAGGAGAATTCGCTTGCACCAATTCTGAGTAGATCTGCGAACTCTGCGCATGCTCATTTTCATGGAGCCAGGCTGGTAATGAATTCACATCAAGCAATGAGGACGCGGGCAAACCCGATTGTCCGCCTTGGGAAGCAGAATCAGGAGGAAATCCAGCTTGTTGCCCATGTTGTCCTGCCATCCACTGAGGGATGGCTTGCTGGTCTATCAGGTCATGTGCCGAAAATCTTTGTGGAGGATTTGAGTCAATACCAGTTGAATTTGATGCGAAAGAGTTGATACCGACCTGGCTATTATCAAGAGGTTGTTCGTCTCCCCATACACTGTTGTAAGGTCCTGCGGGTTGGGATGACGGGGACAACGACTTCATCCAATCTGGCAAGGCATCGGGCTGGATTAAGCTTTCAGCAGAAAAGTCCCTCTGGGTACCAGGAGCACTGAATGTAGGTGCCTGTGAGCTTTGCTGATTACCGTGGACCCATGTTGGCAGAGATTGTTCATCAAGCAGTGAACTGGCGGGAAGTCCCTTTGGGGATACAATTTCATCGTCTGTGTTGGGTGCAGGCATCCGGGCTGGACGCAATGCAGCGTACTTGGCCGAATCACTTTCCATCAATTCGGCATTCTCAGGACGAATCCAACTCGGCACCCCCTCCTCATCAATCAGGTCGGCTGTAGAGAAAAAGGGTTGCTCATTGGCAGGTGAGCTTAGCCGCTCATTCACTCGCAGGGACTCAAGCCATGCAGGCAAATCTGAATGTTCGTATGTACTCTTTTGTGAGTCTCTCCCTGCTTGATCAGCGCTGGACAAGGGCATGCCACAGCGCTGGCAATTCGCCAGACCAGGCTGAACCAGTTCCCCACAGCTATTACATGTGATCACTTTTGCTCCTCACTTTCGCCAGGCGGCGACATGCTTGTTCGTTCATAACGATGAACGCAGTGTAGCATTCTTTTTGTTACTTGACAACAACTACAAAGGCACCTTGAGACATATTGGTATAATACAACGCACGCATACATGACTTTCCAAAAGTACTATGTACAAGAGATCCACATTACTGGAGGGTTTCTTGTTCGCAACCCCTGGCCCTCTACTTGTCTCCCTGAGCAGCTTTTATTACAATAGAACTGGTAATAAGAGCACTCTGTAACACATTACACCATTTTTCTTAGAGGTGCCTGTAGATGTTGGGAATAACACGCGTGGGTAAGTTTGTTGAGGGGAGCAGTTTTCTGAACTGTAGGGACAGGGGGTGGAAGGGAAGGGTGGTGGGGGCCTGGTGCCTGTCCTGCTGGCAGACACGACGAGGCGGCCAGGACAAGCACAAGGCCCCCACGCAACCACTCTCCCACCCCTTGTCCCTACGGAAGCGAGGCCCCTTTCCTACAAAACCTACCTGTGTCGGGACCACGGGGAAGAGTAAACGATTCCTGGCAGGTCTTCTTTTCAGTAGTGGCATAGCTTTGCTGGCATATCGCAGTCATTCCCTCAACAAGAGCGGAGCTGTTGGGGCTATCGCCAGTGGCACAACGATTTTAGGGATGGGGGGCTGGCCGTGGGGACTTTCACTGGTTTATTTTTTCGTTTCATCCAGTCTGCTCTCACATTTTCGAAAGCGGGATAAATTACGTACCGCTGCTGACAAGTTCAGTAAGGGCTCCCAGCGTGACCTTGCGCAGGTTGTTGCTAATGGCGGGGGTGCTACACTGATGGCGCTCACCTATGGATTAACGCACCATCACCTGTTGCAGGCAGGTTTTGCGGGCACGCTAGCTACTGCGACCGCCGATACCTGGGCCACCGAATTAGGGGTGCTGAGTCCTTATCAGCCGCGCCTGATTACAACTGGTGAGCGTGTGCCAACTGGTACATCCGGTGGTATTACGCTGCCTGGCACAACTTCAGCGGCTCTGGGTGGACTGTCGCTTGGTTTGATCTTCTGGGCAGTGGGAGGTTTCCGCAAATCGCTCGCATCATTACCCTTGATCGCGCTGGTAAGCGGGCTGGCAGGGAGTTTCTTTGATAGTTTACTGGGAGCAACGGTGCAAGCTATGTACTATTGCCCCAGCTGTGACAAGGAGACCGAGCGTCGCATACATAGCTGCGGAACGAAGACACAGCCTTTACGCGGTATATCATGGATAAATAATGATATGGTAAATTTCCTTGCAACACTCTTTGGTGGGTTCATGGCGATGGGGTTACAAAGAAATACGAATAGGGCGCGATGAATCGCGCCGCTACAATCCGAGAATGGCGGTGAGTGTCAGACCCACCTCGCTATTAAATCGCCAACGAACGGCAGGCGATAAGTTGGCCTGAACCAGGCCATAATTGTCAGGTAGACGGCCAGGATGATCATCACCCACAAGATTACAAGGGCAAGAAGACCCAGGCCGAAAGTGGTCAAAAAACCAAGTAGGGGGATCACCCCAAGTAAACTTTTTACCAGGTTCACCAGAACTATCAGGATTGATAGTGGCCCCAGGGTCCAGATTGCCTGCAATGCATGCCATCGCACATTGCGATTCTTCTCAACGAAGAAAACTAGCAGACCTAAAGCTAAAGCTATTAGCCAGCCCCAGCCAAAAGGAAGGAGGACTAAAACCAGGAATAGCGGGTAGATCAGGGCGCGTTCCACACGCTCAGGCAGTCCAATTGTTGTGGCCCCGCTGGTCATCATTCTGCTTCTTGTCATCCTATCTCTATTCATCATGTACCGCCTCATTCTTTGTGCAACGTCCAGGCCCCGGTGTACACTGCGTTCTACCTATGTCGCATTTTTCTTGATTCCACAGAAGCCTTAGGCTTAATTTTCCACTTCTGAAATGTATACGTATATCCCTGCCGTGTGTTGCATTTTATCGCAAAAATTCCGGAGTGCAGAAGATGCAGCCTTTGCAGGGTTCAAGGAGTGTCTCCTTGCTTCTTTTCTTAAGGGCGGGTGGAGCTGGCATACCCTCAAAAAGCGGGAGTGCAGAGGGTGCAACCCTTTGCCGGGGTTCAAGGGGTGTCCTCTTGCTCCTTTTCTTAAGGGCGGGTGGAGCTGGCATATCCTCAAAAAGCGGGAGTGCAGAGGGCGCAGCCCTTTGCCGGGGTTCAAGGGGTGTCCCCTTGCCCCTTGCTCCTATCTTGCCCTCTGCCGTATAATAAGGGAGAGTTCAATAGACAACGTAACTCAGGAGGCATCAGTATATGGGCGGTCCGGCGCTACAAATTATAGACGGACAGGGCATTTTTATTGCAGACCTGTTCGGCCTCATTCTCTCGATCCCGATTACACTTTTCCTGGCATTCTGGATGAGCGCGGTGAAAAGGCCCATGGTGGTTGTCACCGGCGCGTTTATCGGCAACTTTCTCGGCTTCCTTATTATTCTTGGCTGGGTCGGCACACTGATCTTCGATACGGTGTTGCCAGGTGCCAACGCAGGGTCGACTTTCTTTGGCTCTGTACTCTTCTGCTCTGCAATGGGCTTAGCCTTTGGAATTTTATCAGATGTGATCGTTGCGCGTCAAACAGCTCGCGATTATCGAAGACGGGCTGTTGTTCACGAGTGAATAACGAAGAGGAATGTTCTATCTCCTGCATGGCAATGACGAATTCACCTGTCGAGAGCACTTAAATAAGCTGCGGCAACAGGGGAATTTTGAATATAACCAGGATAGCTTTAGCGGCGGTGAGGTCGATCTCATGACCCTCACCGCTACTTGTAGTACCTTTCCCTTTCTCTCAGATCGTCGTCTCGTGGTTCTTGAAGGGCTACCCAAACGACGGCGAGGTGAAGAAGCCTCCTCGTCTAACCTGGGCGAAACAAAGGAAACGCCCGAGAAAAGCAAATCCAAAAAAAGCAAGAAGGGAAGTAAAAGCAGCTCCGAGTCGCGGACAGGCTTTGAAAAGAGCCTTGCCAGCTACATTCCTCACCTGCCAGAAACCACGGTACTGATCGTACTGGTCGACGAAGAACTTACTTCCAGCAGCCCTCTACTCAAAGCGGCAGAAGAATATGGCAAGGTCATCCAGTGCACACTTCCCAAAGGAGCTGCCCTGGAAAGCTGGATCAGCAAAAGGGCAGTGAGCCTCGGCGTGAAAATTACCTCGCAAGCTGTGACAATGCTGGCAAACTACATTGGCAATCAGTTGCGCTTGCTGGCAACTGAACTCGATAAGCTGGCAACCTATGTTGGTCCTGGGGCAACCATCACTCCTGAAGACGTACGCCAGCTCTCAGCACAGGTGCAGGAGGCACGTATATTTGACCTCACCGATGCTCTTGCGCAGCGTAATCGCAAACAGGCCCTTGATCTGCTGCATGACCTGCTTGCCGGTGGAGAGCCGCCACTCAAACTGATTAGCACAATCACCTCGCAGGTACGTTCATTGTTACTTGTCAAAGAACTTGCCGGTAATGGGCTACGCATTCCACAAATTGTTTCAGCCACGGGAATGGCGCCTTTCGTGGCTGAGAAAGCACTGCGCCAGATAGGAAAATTCAACCGGTCGCAGCTTGAGGGGGCTTATCGCCAATTGCTGGCAACTGATGCTGCACTCAAGCGCAGCCGTATGACTCCCGATATGGCATTAGATCTGCTGGTTGTCAATTTTGGCAATGGTTAAGTTGACACGCTGAAACGCATTTTTATTCCGTGGCAGAGCCTGGTTGAAATTCAACGGTGCCGCTTTTCCCTCCACTTTTTAGCGCAACATAGGCTTGTTCGATCGTGATGGTGTTATCCACTCCTTTACACATGTCGTAGATCGTCAGTGCTGCAACCGTCGCCGCTGTGAGTGCCTCTACGTCCACACCAGTTTTATAGGTAGTGCGCGTACGCGCCTCGATATGAATGAGACCCTGAGCGCTGTCAACTGTAAATTGCAGATCAACATGCGTCATGGGTAGTGGATGGCACAAGGGGATAAGCTGTGGCGCCTGCTTTGCCGCCATAATTCCAGCGATTTTTGCTACTTCCAGGACGCTTCCCTTTGAAATCTGGTTCGTCTCGATCAGTTGAACAGTCTGCGGCGCTATGCGTACACGTGCCTTTGCTATAGCTTCGCGCGTTGTTTCAGGTCGATCCGTTACATCTACCATGTGGATGTTACCGCTCTCATCGAGGTGTGTTAATCGAGTAGATGGGTTGGCGTGTTCAGTCATGAGAAGTCACACAATCTCCTATGGCTCGTAAGTAAGACTTGTTCCTTCATAAGCGTCTTCGATAGGGAACCGGATGCCAAGACTTTCTATTGTGATGGTGTCTCCTGGTTCAAAGGTATTGATTGTCCATCTCTCCTCTTCGCGGCGGTGAACTTCTATGAAGACTTCTTCGGAGTCAACCATCACGTATTCTTGTATTGTCGGGCATGATCGATAGTATGCTGCTTTTTTACCCCTGTCGGTAGCTTCTGTGGTTGGAGATAGCACCTCGACGACGACGCGGGGGTAGCGTATCATTTCTTTCTGGTTCCTGTCCCGTTCATCGCAGCTAATCGTGATATCGGGGAAGACGTAGCGCTTTTCGGAAAGCTTTAGTTGAACGTCAGAATTGTAGACACGGCATTGGCTGCCCTTTAGGGTTCCCTTGATCGCGGCTGTCAGATTGGCGATGAGGATGGAGTGATCGGGACTTCCCCCGGCTAGCATTCGTATTTCACCATCGAGATATTCGTAGCGTGTGTCCTTGCTGTTCCTGTTAAGTACCAGGTAGTCCTCGACACTCATGAATGGGTATTTGCTTTGCGCCATTGCTCTCTCCCTGATGGTGTTGTCTGCTTGAGCGTGACCTATGGTAAATGATACCATATTCTGTGAGCATGTCTACAACATTTCCGAAAACTTGAAATACATATGCCTTATTCAACATTGCATCAACTGATCAGCGAACGCATTCAACGCGAGGGACCGATCACTTTCGCTGAATACATGCGTATGGCACTCTACGAACCCGGTTATGGTTACTACACGACCGGGGGTGCAAAGATGGGTTGGGAGGGCGATTATTTTACCAGCACCGATGTCTCTAGTTTATTTGCTAACTGCATGGGACGACAACTCTTTGCGATGTGGGAGAAATTGAAACGCCCTGCGCCTTTCTTTGTTCTGGAGCAGGGAGCTGGACGCGGACACCTGGCTGAGGGTGTACGAACATGGGCGCAAAAAGAGGTCCCGGCGTTCCATGCTGCTCTTGATTACGGGACTGAGGATATACGCATGGGACAGGACGTCCTTGCAGGGCAACCAGCAGGCGGAGCAGAGCGATCAGCAGCAACAGGGCAATCAGCAGCAACAGGGCGACCGCGAGGGTCGCCCCTACAATATACGGATGAAACGACAACAGAAGTTACGAACGTTCATGGTAGGGGCGACCCTCGCGGTCGCCCTGGCATGAGTCGCCTTTCCGGTGGTCGCGGTCGCCCTGGCATGAGTCGCCTTTCCGGTGGTCACGGTCGCCCTGATATGGGTCGCCTTTCCGGTGGTCGCCTTACACCCTCGGTCATTATATCCAATGAATTGATTGATGCCTTTCCTGTCCATATCGTTGAGAAACGGGGCGAACGACTTTACGAAGTTTTTGTAGATGTGCGGCAGGATGGTCGTTTTTGCGAAGTGTTAGACGAGCCGGGTACAGCAGAAGTAGCCAGCTACCTGGATAGTTACAAAATTCCCTGGCGCACCTTTGATGAGGGGTGGCGAGCGGAGATCAACCTGGATGCGCTGCGCTGGATGCAGCGAGCAGCGGAGCGTGTACGGCGTGGCTATATCCTGACCATCGATTACGGCGATAAAGCTAAAGGGCTTTATACGGCGTGGCGCAGGCGCGGTACGCTACTTTGTTATTTCCAGCACCAGGCGAACGAGCTCCCACTGGTACGCCCTGGCGAACAAGATATCACTGCGCATGTCAATTTTAGCGCATTAATCAATGAAGGAAGACGCCTTGGCATGCACCTGCACACATTCACCACGCAACGCCTCTGGTTACAAAGCCTGGGCATTGAGGAAGAATTGGAGCAACGACGTGTCAACGAGTTTGCCGAGGCGGAAACAGCACGAGCCACCGACCGGGGCCAGGTAGCACTTTTGAAATGGCGAGATTTGCGCCTGCGCGTGGATCTGCTGACTGATACGCAGGGTATGGGAGATTTTAAAGTGCTGATCCTACGTCGGTGACACTCCCGTCGCCTAAAGGCGGACGGGCTTCTAAACATCATCGACGGGATAGCCTGTCTCCACAGAGACCTGCTCCACGAGCAGTGGTTGAGCCGCCAACTTATTCAGCCAACTTCGGGGCGTGTCTGCCCTGCTACTACTCCTGGAGCTGCCAGGGCGTAGATACATGATGGAACGAGGGAACCTCACTTGAGTACCGAATGCAAGCATATGCATATTGACCGAGCCAACGAGGTCACGATGGCCTTGAAATCCGCAGACCCGGCATGCCCAATTTCTGCCTTTGGGCTTCTGTTTATGCCCACAGCAAGGACACTGACTCGAAGTTCCTCGTTCAGAGCCAGTGAAGCACGAGATGTGAGCAGCTTTCGCTTTATGGGTGAGATAGTCGATATCCTTGCCATATTCCCACAAGGCCATACGCTGATTGTGGTGTCTGCCAGTATCGCGATTGCGCACCCCATGAGGATTGCCGATGAACAGCGTTCCGACCTCATGCTCAACGCAAAAGTCGATGACCTGCCTGCTCGCCTTATGACGCAGATCACGGATACGTCGCTCAGCCCGATGACATTGTTTGTTCTTGGCTCGTTGCAGTTTCTTCCACCGGCGGGAATATTTCTTGCAGCGGGATTGCTTCCTGGCAAGCTGTCCCAACTGCTTAGCCCGTTGCCGTTTGAGCGAACGGATACCACGGCCTGTGACGATCAAGGCCTGCTCTGTATTCGTCGTGATAGCCGCAAGGTGGATCTCCCCCAGGTCAACCGTCGCATGGTTCTCTCCGGGAGCCGTTTCAGCTTGTGGAACTTCGACACACACATGCAACTCAAAGCCGTTGTTCCAGACCAGTGTACAAGCTCCACTGTCGTCTTCCAGCTCAAGCGGCAACACAAGAGATTTGCGACCCTTGCCCATTGGCAAGATCACCCGTCCTTTTTCCTTGCTCACCGCCTGAGCAGGCCAGGACACAGGGTAGAAACGTTTCTCGCGCCAAGGATACTTCATCTTCATCTGAGGATGCGTTTTGCGAAGCTCGCGGGTCGTTGCGATGGTGGTGACAAACATCCGCACGATGCCTTGAAGAGACTGGCTATGCAGCGCAAAGCGACGCTTCACGAGGTCTCGGAGGTCTTGCTCACCAAGCCATTTGGTATGGGCAAGACGCGCCTGTTTATGCGTCTCCATGCAGCAATTCCAGACGTGCGCCGCTTCCATTTGAGCGGCTTTCAGTCTAGTAAATTGGCTTCTAGACAGGTTGCCAAGCCTATATACGTATGGATTTCATGGGACAATTGTAGTATGGATGAGCCAATGGTGCAAGTGGGGAAAACCAGGTAGACCCACGAGACGATGGCGTAACACCTGATATGGATACCAAAGTATCGCAGAAAGATACTGACGGGTAAGGTGCAAGCGGAAACCAAGCGGCTGATTGCTGAATGCTGTGAGCAGCATGTGCTGACGTTATTGGCTATGGAAACGGACATAGATCATATCCATGTCTTTGTGAGTGCGCCGCCACGGTTTAGCCCTGCGATGATTGCCAATCTTTTGAAAGGGCATTCCTCGCGGTACTTGCGAGAAAAGTTCCCACGTCTCAAAAAGATCTGCAGGAAGGACCATTTGTGGACACAATCCTATTACGTGGGCACGGCTGGCACGGTGTCAGCCGAAACGATCAAGTGGTACATTCTGGAGTGTAAAGGGAAATAGAGCGGGGTCACTTTCATCCCGCCCCCTGAACAGGGCGGGGCTTCCCGCTCCTTTCCGCTAATATCCTCACCAATAATGCATATTAACAAAATACCCCGCCCAACCGTAGGGGCCGATTTATCGCGCCCACCGCCGATTTATCGGCCTTCGATGGATGTTCCGCTATCGCGCATAATTTGTTCATGTGCATTATCGCCCCTCGGTGGATGTTATAATGTCCCCATTAAAAAGTTAATCTGCATAATTGTGACGTTTTCGTGAACATTTGACCCCATTCTGTGAGTGCTTAGAGATGCTCATGTTCTATGATACTGGTATCGAAGAGTAAATATACTCATATGTGTTCGAGTGAAACGAATAGGAGGAACAATTATGTTACCACAACAGACACCCTACACGACACCGCCTAATGAGGTCACGCCTGAAGTGCAGCCACCTGTTGCGCAGCGGCAGGTAGGCCCTGAATATAATGACCAGTTCATTGAGTCTCTGGCGCAGAGGTTGATGCCCCGGCTCATGCCAGAAATCATGTACAACTTGCGCTCAGTAGAGCCTGAGAAAGCCCACACCAGGGCTATTGGTATGAGCCTGGCACTCGCCATCGTCTCGGTAGTGCTTATGATCCCGTTGACTGCCATTATCGTCGGGACCTTAGCCACTGAAGTTACGGGAGGGACTGTGCCGGCGTTGATTGGATTAGGCATAGTTGGCCTGGTCATTCTGTTAATCAACGTCGGGTACAACTACGTGTTGTTTTTTGCCCAAAAATAAGCGTATCTAAGCCAGGTACGACTTATTAAACCAGGCGGGATGTCGTAAGGACACCCCGCCTGGTTTTTCGTATCCTTCACAGTTGAGGTAATACACTGGTGGCGAATGCACGCAGCCCATCAAGGTCGTCCAGGTCAAACCACTGCAATACGAGTTCATCGACACCGACATTGCTATAGGCATTGATCTGCTCGATAATCATGTCGGGGGTACCAACGATCGTACCACCGTCCGTCCTCAAATCTTCAATAACCTTATCAAGGGATTTGCCAGCATATTGCGGGTTATTTCGACGCCAGCTTAAGCGACGATCAAGTTCGGTCATATCGCGTCCAAAGGATAGGCTCAGCATCAAAGTGCGCCTGACATCAGTGGGATTTCGCCCGGCTGCAACCAGCAATTGATCAAGGATAGCCGAGCGTTCGCGGAAAGCGCCGGGTGAGAGAAAGTTCGCGTTCCAGATGTTAGCGTACCGTACTACAAGAGGCAACGTGCGTTTAGGGCCGTTGCCTCCAATTAAGATGGGCGGACCTCCAGGACGTTGAGGTCGTGGTAATAGTGTAGCGCCCCGCAACTGGAAGAATCTCCCTTCGAAATTAACTGGCTCATCACTCTTCAATAGTCGCGTGATGACCTCGAGTCCTTCCCCCAATCGTGCCAGCCGGGTTGGCACATCACCGAGATCATGACCAAATAAGCGATGTTCTCGATCCTGCCAGCCTGCCCCAACACCCAGGATCATGCGCCCGCCGCTCAGGTCATCCAGCGCCGCAGCCTGGCGAGCCAGCAGCGTTGGGTCACGAAACGAGAGAGGCGCAACCAGCGGCCCAAAGTGGATGCACTGTGTATGGTCAGCCAGATAGGTGAGCGAAACGACCATTTCCAGCGAATCTTTATCCGGCGGGCGTGCATTCGTGAAGTGATCGGACCGGAAAAGTCCTGCAAAGCCCAGATCTTCTACTTTCTTGACGAGTTGTTTCCAATGCGGCCAGGTGAGGCCGTTCTGTCCCTCAATCTGTATAGATATATCGATCATGCGCGCGCTTGAACTCCTCATTGTTCTTTTCTTTTTAATAGTTTTGACAAAGCAGGCAACTGCAAAGGTATAATACCCTTAACCGCTTCATGGAGCAAGACCGCCGACGAGGCTCTTCACCCTTGTGGGTGGGAACCCCTTCCTGTAGGGGCGAGGGTGGTGTGGAGTGGCCGGGTGGGCCTTTATGGTCGCCCGACGTCCCCCTTAAGGATGTAGAACCGACAAGGAGCACTCTCGATGAACGAGGACATTGCCAGGACTCCCCACTTTCAGGAAGTCAACGGCATTAACCTATACTATATGACCTGGGGCAACTTCACCAGCCCAGCGCGCACTGTGCTGCTCGTGCATGGCCTCACTGCCAGCCACCTGGAATGGTCCCAGCTTGGGCCAGCCCTTGCCGAACATGGCTGGTATGCCA
>WNGD01004011.1_pt1 | contig 15249 bp, 9 predicted proteins | sample 5400671 | NCBI WGS metagenome assembly WNGD01 (sample SAMN13153369, study PRJNA577476) | soil metagenome | isolation source: 40 cm soil or saprolite under grassland replicate 2 | place: USA:California | collected 2016-06-15 | reverse complement strand
CGACCTGATAGCCCTGGCCAGGCCTCTTCCGGTTTTGCGCTTTCATGAGCAGCAGTTTCAGGTCGTCAGGATATCCCAGGTACTGTGGCACCCCGCTTTGCGCTGCTGCCTGTTCCCAGAGCACAGCGCGTCGTTGTCGTCGTAGTTCGTCCCAGGCTTGCTGGTAGTCGTCTACCACCGCCTGAATGAAACAGCGCTCCAGCTCTTCCAGGGTCATGTCACCCGTCTCTGCCGATACCTTCGCGTCATGGATGCCATAGCTGGTGTTGGGCAGGCGACGCTCAAAACGCTGCGTCATCCAACGGAAAAGATTTTCTACGGTTCCTTTTGCGGATGGAGCGTAAGGCGGGGCCTGCTCGGTAATGATACCGAGTCGATCCACCAGGACCTGCCGTGCGCGCTCAGAGGTGAAGATCTTGCCTCGGTCATGAAAGATGATGGCTGGCTTCCCATAACAGGGCCAGGAGTGCTGACAGCCCGCGCGTCCCACCTGTTCATCTTTGGGCAAGAGCGCCATCCTGACCAGGCGCATGTAGTCCTCCTCTTTGAGCGGTCCCAGAGCCAGCACCGCCCCAAGGATCGCCGCCGTTTTGACGCAGACAAGCACAGCAGCATGAACTCGTTTCGTGACTGCGATCCCATCAGCAGGGAGTCAGGTTATTCTAGCTCCATTTTGCGCAGGTAGAATGCAACGAGTGGAATGAATAGTAAAAGAGAGCAGGCGTCCGTCAGGAAGATGAGGAGCAGCCTGGTTGACCCGTTCACAGAGGTGTGCCAAATCACGATTGAGTGCGCGATCGTTGAACGGTGTTAATTCCACCTGGATGGTCGTCGCATCGCGGATGATCGTGCCAGGGAGTTGGAAGAACGGGAGTAAACGATGCCAGGTGGCATGAGCATACGAAGCGGGAAAATACTGGTCACGAGTCCACATCGCCAGATTCGCGAGAGCCACCCTACAGATAGTCATCACCTGGTCCTTGCGGTGATCCAGTTCGTACATCCTTCGCTCCCTCACATCCAGCTCTTCCAAAGCCCGGAGTACCTCGCGTTGTTCTTGACAGTAACGCTCCTGTTTGCGGAACTCCTGGTTGCACTGCTCATAGGCCCGCCACTCTTTCGCACCGATTTGCTCCAGTTCTGCATCAATGACAGTTTTGCGCTCCTTGATTTGCCGTCGCAGCACGTAATCAGCCACTCCTTGTTCTTCCAGTGTGCTCTGGTACAAACCCAGTTCCCGGTAGAGTTCATTGCTCCGACTCTTGTACTCTTTGCGCAAGCGCTCATGTCGTTTACTGGCTTGCTTTTCTCGTGTGCCAGCACTCTGCGCCCATTGCCTCAAGCGGCTCTGGCGTTGCTGCAAGTGGGTTCGTCGCTTCGCTACCTCCGAGTTTTCCACCACCACCTTGGCGAAACCGTGATTCGTGTCTAATCCCAGAGGCAATAAGTAATCTTTGATCACATTTTCTTGTGCTGGCCAACGATGGATATAGGTTTGAGCGAGTTCGACCGCGTCACAGGTCGGTGCCGTCGTCACAATCGGGATCAGCTTTGCGGTCATCTCTTTGGCTGGGGCAGCAGTGGCTTGCCAGCCCTCTTCCCACCAGCGCGGATCGTTTCGTTTTCGGTCTGCGTCCCAACGCTGTGGCAAGTCTGCGTCCTCTGGATCAGGCTGAACGGGAACGGACCGACGGAGGTCGCGGATCAGTGCGACCTGCAAGCAAAGCTGCTCGCCTGGATGGTCAGGGCGAGGCAAAGTGATACGGGCAGGGGCGACTTCTCGAAGCATCTTGCCTTGAGCATTAGTACTCAGAGGAACAAAGGTTCCCATGTCACAGAACGAGGTGAGATCCCGATATTGATTGGTCTGTAAGATCGTGACCACTGCTCGTCCCTCGGCGTGCAAACGGGCCAGAAACTCCGTGGCCATGCCTTCTCGATCCACAATGATTCGCTTGACCTGGGCATGTGTCTCCTGCTGTTCATAGCGTGCAATGATGGCGGGTAATCCCGCCGTCAAATGCTGATCCCCCCGATGCGTCGTTGCCAGGAGTGGATGCCCCTGGCCGTCGTGAAGTAACACCAGCGCCCGGCATCCCAGGACTGCTCCCAGGCGTCCAATCAGTCCTCGCGGAATGAGCACTTCGCTGTAGACGGGCTTGCGATGTCCATCCACATAGCAGGTGAGAGAACGCCGTTCATCGTCGCCTTCGCCTTCTGGATGCCAAAGATCCGTTGTCCACCGCGCCAGGGCATCGGTCAAGCTTTCTGCCCCACCCGCGTGAGCCACTTGCGACAAAAAGGCTTCGGTGTAATGATAGCCATAGGCTCGCTTGCGCCCCGAAAGCCTTGCCAGACCCTCTCCGGTGTAGCTGCGCAGATCCCAGGTGCGATGCAGCCCGACCGCTCCCAGAAACAGCAAGGTCAGCAGGAGTCTCTGGTGAACCACCGTTGAACTGCCTGCCAATGGGGGACGAGCAGAAATGTTTTTTTTTGGCAGAGCATTCTCCAATTGCATGAGCAATCCGGTTTCGGTAGCGGCAGCCAAGAGCAGTAAGCCACCTGCGCCTTCGCTGTATCCTGGCTCAACTGAAACGATTTTGGGCTTTTTTTTCTCGCAGTACTGGCTTACGGGTGAGTCCCAAGCTCGTGCGGACCCGGTTGAGTTGACTGACACTTACCGCCAGAGCAAAACGCTCCTGGAGAGCGCGTTGCACCGCTGGGCTAGAGATACCAGGGTTGGTCTGGCAGCACTCAACCACAAAGGCGAGCACTTCTCCACGCAGTTTGACCGGATGCCCATGCCGTCTATCGGTCAAAGCTCGTTCTCCTTCGCTCTGCACACGCTTGAGCAGGCGATAGACCGTTGTGCGATGCATTGAGACCGCGCTGTGAACCCTTGCGACCTTTGCCGATACTCCTTGTTGTTCAACCTGATTGACGATCTCGCGCCTGGCAGCCTGGCGCTGCGAAGGCGTTACCAGAGTTTGCATGGCAGACCCCCTTCTTCATCGCATTTGCGGGCTTTCCTCAGTCTACCATGGGAGCTCATCGGAGGGAAAATCTTGCGCCATGATGCAAAGACATCGTTTGAGATGAGATGACTGAAACCGTCTAAATAAGTGAAAAGAGAAAGAGTGAGAGCAGATCTCTCGTTTGAGCGAGGTTATCTCTCTTTAGAGGAGGTCACACGATGCCTTTCATCAAGAAAAACAAGACACCAAGTTCTCTTGCCTGCGCATCGTCGCGTGCTCTTTTTATTGGTCGTGCTAACGAACTCCTGTTCTTTACCCAACAGATCCTCAAACCAGAAGAGCCCACCTACAATCTCCTCTCGATTTGGGGCCAGGGAGGAGTGGGAAAAACCACCCTGCTTCAGCAATTCAACAATCAGGCAACAACAGCAGAGTTCAAAGCCTTCTGCTTGACGGCGATGGTGGATGAGCGACAGGAAACTCCTGCTCGTCTAATGGAACGATTTGCCCAGCAATTGCATCTGGGAAGCACCTTTGAGAAAGCACTCAACCGTTACAAGGAAGCTCTCCAATTCCTGCCTTCCTCCGGGTCATCGCAGCCGCTGCACGAGCGACTGGTCACCAGGGTTCCTGACCTGGCTGGTGCTCTTGTGGAAGGAATGATCCCAGGAGCAGGGCCAGTCTTAGGCCAGGGAGTGAAAGCAACCACCGAGCATCTCTTAGATCTCCATCGACCACCGAACGAACACACGAGAAGAGTTCCGTTTCATGACCCTTTAGACTCCTTGACGCAGGTCTTCATCAGCGAACTCAACCATCTCGCTGCAACCAAAGTGACGCTTCCTTCTACTAACCACGCCAAGCGTGAACGCAGAATTCTCCTCTTCTTTGATACCTTGGAACAGGTGGCTGAGGAAGTCGTTCCCTGGCTTCTTGCTGTGGTTTTGAGAATGGAGATCAACGCGAATATCGTCTTCATTCTCGCCGGGCGCGATTCTCTTGAGCGCTCCACTGCCGCTGGTCCCAAACTGTGGCTTCCGTACTATGAGAATCAGACCCTACACGCTCTACTGGTGCAGCCATTTACCCAGGAAGAGACCTTCGCCTATCTTGCCGAGCGCGGAATCACGGCACAGGAGCAGATGGAGATCATCTGGCGTCTCTCCCATGGCCTTCCGTTGTATCTCGGTCTCTTAACATCCAATGGGCAAGAAGGCTTTGACCCAACCAAGGATGTAGTCGATAACTTTTTGCAGCGCATCTCTGCCTCTGAGCCGACGAAGCGACAACTCGCACTTGATGCAGCCCTCTTCTCCAGGCCGTTCAACCTGGATGATCTGGAAGCTTTTCCCTATCTCTCTGATCAGGAGCGACCCGCTCTGTATGCATGGCTTCTTCGTCAGCCATTTGTGCGAGCCTCTTCTCTGAGCGGACGCTCTGTTTACCATAATCTCGTGCAAGAACTGTTTCAACAGTATATCCTTCAGCATTCGCCAAAAACGTATTACGCGACCAGGAGATTCCTCGCTACCTACTATCAACACGTGTTTGAACACTTGCAAACCGTCCAGGAGAAGAACCAGTATGGCCCTTCTGAAGAGCGATTGGAAGTGATGCTGGCTCTTGCTTCGCAACGCTTCGCGCTTCCAGACGAAGAAAGTCACCTCCAGGCGCTTTTCCCTCTGCTCGATATTCGGGAATATGAAGATATCGAGCAAATGCAAACGATGCTGCGCATGCTGCAAAAGACGGTCCAGGTTCTTTCACATACACAAGCAGGCGCTCACGCTCATCAGGTTGCCCAGGCAAGCTTGCGCTTTTTTGAAACCTTGCCCACACTGTGGGATCAAACCCACCACCGGGAGTGGCTTGAAGCTCGTGATCACCTGCTAGGTCTCCTTGAGCACACCTGCTCACCAGAGCTGATCGCACATCTCTATGATATGTGCGGGTGGGGATATTTGCGTCTCAAAGAGTTTCAGCAAGCGTTCACATGGTTTGAACGTGCTCTTGCATTACATCCCCACTCCGCTCGAATACACAACGGGTTGGGCAATGCATACTATTATCTCAAAGCCTATGAGCAAGCGCTTGAGCATTTCAACCACGCCCTCCAACTTGCTCCTCACCATCCTCATGTCTATGCTGGCAGAGGCCGGACGTACGGCAGGCTCAAAGCCTATCACCAAGCCTTGAGTGATTTCGACCATGTATTTCAGCTTCAACTCGGTGAGAAGAATGTTAACGCTTATCACCAGCGAGGACGGATTTATCTGGTATTGAAAGACTACCGGAATGCACTTGCCAACTGGGATCGTCTGTTGGAAGTAGCCCCGGAAGATCCACGAGTCGCAAGTGTCCAGTTTCAACGAGGATGTGCTTACCTCTGGCTCAAAGATCTGCTCCAAGCCTCCACCTGCTTTACGCGCAGTTATGAACTTGCCTGCACACACGTCTTCTTTTCCTGGGCGCAAGACTTTGTCTTGTGGGTAAGAGAATGGTCTCTCATGTGTCAAACGCCCCCTCGTTCATACACGCTCCATCGTCTAGAAGCCATTGCAGGAGGAGATCATTATACGGCATGTGTCTCTCAAGGAGTGATCTTCTTTCATCAGAGGAAGCTTCAGCAAGCACTGACCACGCTCCACCATGCGACCGCTTTGCACTATGATCAATATTGGTATCAGGATTTTTGGGCTGATTATTGGCGAGAATGGGACGCGCCTTTCTGGCTTGCAATGACGTACCTTGCGCTTGATCAGGAGGAAGAAGCTCGCTTGGCAATAGAACAAGCCCTGGCATTCGAGATGCCTCCGATCTTGTTGAAACCGCTCACTTGGTTTGAGCAAGAAAAGCCAAAACTCTATGAGCAGTTGGTCAAGCCGCTGTTCGCTACCTACGAAGTCTAATTCCGATTGGATAGCTGCTTGCTTTCACTATCCATTCCGCCCGTTGCATTCTTCCTGCGCAGACGGTGGCCAGAATAACGTGACTCCCTGATCAGGCGTCACGACATACAGTTCCAGTGAATGCTCATCAACCTGAGTGAGCAGTGCTGGTGAGGGAATGGAAAGCGCAAACGATTGGGAGGATTCGCGGGCGCGAGGAACCGATTTCATCCCTTCGCGCGCTGCCACGAGCGCATCATCGTTTTTGAGGCGATGAATCTCCCTGCGCACTTGATCGTAGGAGGGAAGCTTGACCGTCTGGCCCGTCTCCGCCGTGAGGCGCGCAGCGAGCTGGCGCATCTCAGTATGCTCATGAATGGCCGCCATTGACAGGCGTGTTGGCAGGATATACAACCGACGAATGCATTCCAGAAAAGCAGGATGCATGGTGGTTTTTCGCGCGTAGGAGCCAAGTGGAACACAGGCAATCTGCCCCAGTTGCTTTGTTCGCCGAACCAATCGCGAAAGCGTTGTGCGTGCAATCCCTGACTCCGCTGCCACGCTGGTTTGAGTGGCACCAGCCAGCACCTGCGACACGGCGGCCAAGTTGCGGTGAAACTGGTCACGCCGCTTCTCATCAAGGGTAGACGCATCAAACGTTGGGGCAGGACTCGATATGCTCGCAGACGAATGGGTGGCCGTGGGTATGGCCTCTGGTTCAGGCAAGAGCGTGTCGGGAAGTGGATGAGGAACCAGAGGGGGAGCCTCTGGCGGGAGCAGGGCAAGGGGGAGCTTCCGGTCTAAGGTGTGCTGCTCCAGATCGACTAACAGGTGTCCCGCCGCCGCACTGTCTCCTACCATTTTCCAGATCGCCGCCTCGACAAGGTTCGAAGGCCATTTTCCGGCGAGACGGCTCTCGATCTCTTCGACGCTGGCAACGTCTCCAATGGGCCAGATCTCCTGCAAAGGGATGGCAATGTCGTCAAAGGCAGGAAAGTGCTTGCGCCTGGCATGCAAGTAGACGAGGTTGTAGTGACGGTGTTTGGAAAGGCGACGCTCCGTTCCAATCCAGAAGGTGCCTCGTTGAATGCGTGACAAACGGCGAGCAGCCTCGGCTTTGGCAAGGTTGCGATCACTGCGTTTGTCGTCTTCCATGCCCGCCTCGGCAATGAATGGCGTTCCGTCCGAAAGACGGCCTACCACATCGGGCAGATACTCGTGTGGTTTCCCCTCGAACGCGTAGCCAATGGCGAACGGCGCGTGCTTGGGGATCGGCAGTCGATAGGCTGCGGCAAACTGCGGGCCAATATCGCCACGTGCATAGCTGACCACTAGAGGATGATACTCAAGCCACAAAAGTAATCGTTCTTCGAGCTGGCTACAGAATGGGAGCTTGACCGGTGCCGCCGCGCTGCTCAGCTTGAAGCTGGGAACCCACCCCGAAATGGAGCGGTTCGCGATTTTGAAGAGATCAATGCCTTCTGTAGCTGGCGAGCCCAATGGCGTCCCTCCTGTACGAGCAGAACCATCACCATCAGCTTGATGATACACAGACACAATTTACAGTGCATGGAGGAAGTATACCAGATGGAGAGCGCTTTTCCCAGGGACAAATGTACAGGTGATCACTCTTCGCGCTGATTGATCACCCGTGACCTCAAAACTTGACCACTCTTGGCCTTATTTACCATCAAGGCTGAATCTCCCGCGACACTGACCTCAGACTTCGTCACGGTTGCATCTCTTTTGAAACTCGCAACGAATGACTGGCCGTGTCACCGTAACGTTGTTAACATGGTGATGGATTGGTTGAAGAAGAATTCGCGGTGGCTTCTCATCTTTGACAATGCTGATGACCTTGCCATTGTTAGCGACTATCTCCCAAAGGCAGGAATGGGTCATATCCTGGTAACAACGCGCGCAGCCGCGCTGGGCGGTCTCGCAAAGCCTATTCTCCTCGAAAAACTCTCGGCTGAAGCTGGAGCCTTGTTCCTCTTACGGCGTGCGACCGTCATCGGGAGCACCGATTCCCATGAAGCAACAACAGCAGAGAGATACAGAGTTGCACAAACCATCTCCGAACGTCTCGCCGGTCTCCCCCTTGCGCTTGATCAAGCTGGAGCCTATATCGAGGATACTGCATGTGGTCTCCCTCGCTATCTCAAGCTATATCAAACAAGAAGCGATGAGATTCAACGGATGCGCTTTGGCCCTATACCGGATTACCCGGAGTCAGTTGCGACGGCCTGGACGCTTTCGCGTACACTCATAGAAGCGAGTGATCCGGCAGCAGCCGATCTGCTACGTTTCTGTGCCTTCCTCTATCCAGAAGCTATTCCTGAGGTTCTTTTCACAGCAGCAGCATCAGAACTCGGTCCTCTGCTTACTCCGATCGCCGTTGATCCAATAAAGCTCGATCTGGCAATCAGGGGACTGCGGAAGTACTCGCTCATCGCACGCGACCCAGATACAGAGACGCTTTCCATGCACCGCCTCTTGCAGGATGTCCAGAGAGCGGACCTGAGTGAAGAGGAGCAACATCTCTGGGCGGAACGAGCCGTGAGAGCTGTTCACAAAGTGCTCCAGCACTCCAGTACGTTTCCTCTCCATCATGTTGAGAATCTAGGGGTACAAGCTCAAGCGTGTGTGACACTGGTGAAGCAGTGGGAAATGCGCTTCTCCGAAGCGACACAATTATTACAATGGACAAATAACAGTTACTCTAATCAATACGTGTAGTAAATAGGATATGGTAGCAGGGCGTTTTGCCCTCGAAGTGAGGTTGAATATGCAAGCTTCTTCTCTTCCATCGCCAGTCTGGAAGGTCCCCTATCGACGGAATCCCTTCTTTACAGGAGGGGAAGAAATTCTCCATCTGCTGCGTAGGGAACTCCAGAAGCAACAGGCAGCAGCCCTCAGTCAGCCTCAGGGAATTAGCGGTCTGGGAGGCATTGGCAAAACGCAGATCGCCATCGAATATGCCTACCGTTATGCGACCGACTACCAGACGGTATTGTGGGCACAAGCTGAATCAGCGTTGACGCTTACATCAGAGTTTGTCGCTATCGCCCATCGACTGGGTTTACCCGAACGCAACGAGCAGGATCAACGCGTGATTGTCGAGGCGGTGTTACGCTGGTTCCGTCGCTTTGCCAACTGGTTGCTCATTCTCGACAACGTGGATAACCTAGCCGCTATAGAGCCATTGGTACCTAAAGCAGCACGAGGACACATTCTCTTCACCACACGTGCTCACTCCCTGGGCAATATCGCACATCGCATAGAAGTACGGAAGATGGAACAGGACGTTGGAGCATTGCTGCTCTTGCGTCGCTCTGCTCTTCTCGCCTTGCAAACACCGTTGACTATTGCCAGACGCGAAGACCAAATCCTCGCTCGCGAGATATCACAGCTTCTGGGTGGATTGCCATTAGCACTGAATCAGGCAGGAGCCTACATCAAAGAAACTCCCTGCGCGTTGGAGCAATACCTGGAGTTCTACCAGACCCGCTATCAGGATCTGCTGCACGTGCGTCCTCACTCCGAGGAGGAGTATCCAGCCTCAGTTGCTACCACCTGGTCGCTGTCTTTTGAGAAAGTGACACGAGCCAATCCTGCGGCGGCTGAGCTGCTAGACCTCTGTGCCTTTCTTGCTCCTGACGCGATTCCAGAAGACATGATTACTGGGGGTGCATCCCATGTAGGTCCGCAGTTGCAGCATGTTGTCACTAACCCTGTATTGTTTGATCAATCAATAGCTGCGCTACTTGCCTACTCCCTGATTGCACGCAATGCCGATGACGGGACGTTAAGCATCCATCGACTGGTACAAGCCGTGCTCCAGGATACATTAGAGGAGACAGAAAGGCGTACCCGGGCAGAGCGAGCGGTGCTCGCAGTCAACGCGACGTTTCCAGAGAGCAAGCATGAGACGTGGCCGCGATGTGAGCAGTTGCTGCCGCATGCCTTGCGGGCTGCTCAGTTAAGCAAAACGTATCAGATCAGCCAAGCCAGAGTGGGGCGCCTACTTCATGAAACCGCATCCTACCTCTACGATCGTGCTCGCTATCAGGAGGCCGGGCCGCTGTACCAGCGGGCGTTGATGATCAGGGAGCAGCAAGTGGGACCACAACATCTCGATACGGCTCACACCCTCAACGATCTAGCACGTCTTTATGCCGAGCAGGGGGAATACAAGCAGGCAGAGCCGTTGTATCAGCGGGCGCTGGCTATCTGGGAGCAACAAGAGGGACCACAACATCCTGACGTAGCAATAGGACTCAACAATCTGGCAGAGCTCTATAAAAAGCAAGGAAAGTACAAACTGGCAGAGTCATTCTATCAGCGGGCACTGGCGATCCTTGAGCAGAGCAAGCACCCTAACGCAGCGATGGTCCTGAACAATTTGGGGGAATTCTACAAAAAGCAAGGAAAGTACAAACTGGCAGAGTCATTCTATCAGCAGGCGCTGACCATCTGGGAGCAACAAGCGGGACCACAACATCCTGACGTAGCAATAGGACTCAACAATCTGGCAGAAGTCTACCGCTTGCAAAAGAAATACGAGCAGGCAGAGCCGGTGTATCGGCGCGCACTGGCGATCCTTGAGCCGCATTTGGGAGACGAGCACCTCTACACAGCAGCCGTCTGGACGAACTTGGCGCTCCTTCACGCTGAGCGGGAGGAATACGAACAGGCGGAGCCGTTATTGGTACGAGCACTCAAGATCTTTGAGCAGCATTTAGGAACCGAGCACCCTAACACGGGAGCGATGCTGAACGATCTGGCGGAACTTTACTGTCTCTGGGGGAAATACGAACAGGCGGAGCCGCTATTGGTACGAGCACTCAAGATCTTTGAGCAGCATTTAGGAGCCGAGCACCCTCATACGGCGAGCAGCCTCAACAATCTGGCAAGTCTCTACAAAGAGCAGGGGAAGTATAGAGATGCAGAGTCGTTGTACCAGCGGACCCTTGCCATTCGGGAACAACAGTTGGGAACAGATCACCCTGAGACGAAGGATACTCGAAAGAAGTATGCTCTCCTCTTGTGTGCGATGGGACGCGATACCGAGGCGGCAGCACTCGACCCAGATGGTGAGTTCTCACCATGATGTGGGCAGTGTCACTGTGGATTGGGTTGATGCAACGAAATGAGTGTCTATTCAGCTGAAGCGAACGTTTCGTCCAAAGCAGAAGGGAGAATACCTTGAAATACAGCATGAGCATACTGTTGGTAGGACTATTCCTCATAGCTTCTCTTATGATAAGCAGTTGCGGATCTACAGATCAGCCGATGAAACCAACGACAGAATCAGCCGTTGCACCAGACCAACCAACGATGGTGCCGACGATTGAGCCAACGACTCCACCAGGCCAACCTTCTCCAACAGATCGGTCACAGTCACCTGCCGTCCCTCAGAAACTTGTAGGAAGATGGAATGGCGGGTCGAATGCTGCACCAGAGGGCCACTGGTATTACACCTTTTACTCTAATGGTCAGTATCAGATGTATAATGCTCAAAAGGGGACGTATTCTGGGACTTTTATCGTGAATGGAAGTCAGATCACCTTCTCCAATGGAGGTTCCCCTTTGACGGTCACCTGGAGTATCACTTACGACGAACTGCTCGGAGATGTACTTTTTCTGGATGGCTATAGCTGGGGTTTGCCCACAGTTGGAACAGAAAGTTGGAATAGGAATCTAGCCCAAGAGACCTATGCTTCTCTCAGAAAAAATTAGAAAAGCTCTTCAGATGAAGAAGTCAGGGGGCGAAGAGGGCGATGGCGGCCTTGAGCCACACTCTCTGGGAGCACGAAATGATAGGTGCCGTGAACATTGATATGCTGAAAGCGAAGCGGAGCAAGCCGTTCCACATCCTCTGGTCGAACCTCTTGCCCACTATTGCGCAGCTCGTCCAACGCATCCTGGATATACCAGGTGTTCCAGAGGACGATCATGTTGACAACCAGACCGAGCGCTCCTAGCTGATCCTCCTGACCTTGGCGATAGCGCTGTCGAAGCTCCCCTCGCTGTCCATGAAACACATGACGAGCGACACTGTGTCGTCCCTCTCCGCGATTCAACTGCGTTTGAATGCGTCGGCGATAATAATCATCGTCAATATAGTTGAGTATTATGTGGAATACAAATCACCTTTTCACCCATTCTACCGTTTTCGACGGACTCGTTCAAGAGGGATGATCGTTTTCAATCCTTGAGCACTTACCCCTGGCTCCTGGAGGGTGAACTCCACCGCATGTTCGTCAGCAGTGAGCTGCCTCGGCGTTGGCCCAGCTGGGGTCGGGACATCAACAAGCTGTTCTAACAAGTGATCGAGTGCCACCTCGCCATCTTCTACCGCAGCACGCTCTTCTTCCGTGAGAGGAATGGTGGCCAGCATGTGCTGGAGGTTCTCCTTCGCCTCCAGGAGCTGCCCCCTGGTCGAGCCTTTCGGCAGGTAGAAGTCACAGCGAGCACAGGCCATGCGGTGCGGGCACTGTTCGAAAAAACTGTACGTACAGTAGCCATGTCCCAAATCGAAGTATTGCCAGGGAATCCCAGAAGCTACCGCACCGCTCTCAATGGCCTCACGATCAATCAGCACTTCGATGGTACGTACGTTGCGCGAGAAGTAACCCGCATCAGTGTACGCCTTGGCCAGAGTTGTTGGGGTAAGACGCGCGTAATACTGGGTCGTTTCCGCTGACTGGTGGCCAAGCCAGGCTTGCAACTCAAACAAGGTCATCGGCTCTTTGGCATTGTAGAGTTGACTGGCGATGGTCGCCCGCGCGCGATGGCTGGTGATCCGCCCACGCACATCCTCCAGGGGCACGCCGGCCTTGCGACCCAAAGCTGGAATTAGCCCAACGTTGAGATACTCCTTGGCGACACGTGTGGCACGATAACAGAAGAGAAACTGAACAGCCTCTCCTGTCCGGCGATCCAGCATAGGTGGCTGCCCAGGCCGAACTGCTTCCCAGGCAGCAATGGCTCGGCCAACCAGGGGATCAACCGGTTTGGTGAAAGCGATGCCAGTTTTGTGTGTAGGAACATCGAGCAAGCAAACTGCCTCTTTAGAAACTTCTTCTGGAGGCTGCCCAGACGCCAGGATCGCTTCGCGTTGCCACCGGATGCATCCAAGTCTCAAGCGGGAAAGTTCATCGCTGCGCAAACCAGCGAAGAGCCAGGTTATCGCCAGCGCTCGTACGAGTTCTAGCGGATAAAACTGTCCGCCGGTGTTGGCTGGCAAATCGCTGGCTTCAAGGTTCAATCCCGCCCAGACGAGCTTCGCCCAGATGGCGTCAGAAATGACCCGTGGGTCTGGCCCGGTCAGGGCACGGATACTGCGAGGAGTCGCAAGGGCGCGCGCGGGATCAAAGCGACGCGTAATCCACTCCCATTCCTGACAATCATGGAAGAAGGTACGAACAGCCGTGATGTAGCCTGCTTTTGATTTCGCTGACAACGGGCGTCCAATCCGGTTGGCGAAAGGAGCCCGGCGTTGTGCATAGTCCCCGATACATAAGCGCTCAACCAACGCCAGATACTCCGCACACACCTCTCGCGTCCATTGCGCCGGCTCGCAAATCTCCGGGTGCTCCTTCGCCAGCCACCGGCCTGCTTTCAGGAGAATCGTGCGAAAGGTTCCGCGTACTTTGGGCGTCAAGGTTGAGGTAGCCGTCCAGCGTTCCACCCACTGCTGCCAGAGTGCCGAGACTCCCTCGACGAGGATCTCAGGTCCAGCGGGCAGGCGATTGGGTGGATCGACATACCCCAGAGCTGCCACGGCACGATGGATGGCGTAGATGGGAGAACGCATCAAGTGGTGGATCGCACGGTGGGTGCGAAATTCCTCCAGCGCAGGCGTCGTAAGATCCGAAAGGCGCGGGCTTCGATTGAGTAAGAGGAGGGTGCAGATGAGTCCAGGGTACTTGTCTCGGCTGTTCGCCCCGTGGTACCCCCACCCTTGCAACACGGTCATGATCCGGTTCATGGCTTCCGCAACCTGTGCTGGGTCAAAGACTTTCGTCGCCAGGGCGAGCCGATTAAACGATCCGAGCAACTGGAAGGCAGAGAAACAGTCCAGCAGGTACGCTATCGCGACCATACAGGGGCGAACCCCGGCATCCAGTTTTCTAGGGAACGTTCGCTGGTGAAAGCTCCGCTGATCTGCGCCGAGAATCTCTACCCATGTAGCTTCATCCCATTGCCAGAACGTCGTCTGTTGCAGACGACATCCATACAAAATGAGGCCAACTGCATCCAATGCGTTGCGCTGACGATGGCGCGTGTCGGGAGTGAACAAGCTCAGGCGGGCGTCATCCAGGGGACGAAGGAGACGCTCAAGTGTAGCCCACTCAGGTCGGGAAGAAGCAACACTGCCCAAGCGGCACACATCCCAGTCCAGCGCAATGAGGGCTGCCAGTTCCTTTGATGACAGTTCTGGCGTGCGGTCGTAGCGAGCTGGATCGATCGGCCAGTGCCACAACGCATGGTCAAATGAGGCTTCGAGGTGAGTAGCGTGGTTCATCAGGGGAGATCTCCTTTCAAAGCCGAGCCTTCAGCGAGCAGTGGTAGACAGGTTTCGATGGCCGGCAAAGGTCGCAATGGCGTGCAGCTCCCAGCCTGACCTGGCCAGGTCTGTAAGGCAAAGATGACGCAAGGTATGGGTACTGAATTGGGGGATCGAAGCCAAGTCCGCGATCCGCTTCACCACCTTCGACCAGGTCCAGATCGTGATGGGCTGCGAGAAGTTGCGGTCTGATTCTGAGAGGAAGAGCGATCCACGAGCGCGGCTCATCGTCTGCCGGTGCGCGAGGTAGTGTTGCAACAAGACGCCAGTGGAGGCTGAATAGGCCACGACCCGTTCCCGGCGTCCTTTGGTGGTCTCCGCTCGGATGCGCAACGTACGATGCGCGGGGTCCAGGTCGTCGGTACGCAGCGCGCACAGTTCCTCGCGCCTGAGCCCGGCATCGTAAGCGAGAGCGAGCATCATCCGATTCCGAATGGGCTCCTGACAGGCCACACGCAAGATCACTTGCCATTGGTCATCGTTGGGAATCCAGGGAAGCTTGGTGTAGCGCGGGATGAGTCCTTTCTCCCGTTTCCCTCCAAAGCCTTTGCCAGCCGTGTAACGGCCGCGGCCAACGGGATTCGTTTCACGATATCCCTCCTCGACCAGGTAGTCGTAGAAGAGTCGGATGGCCGTCAGGCGCTGTTGGAGGGTTGCATTGGCAAGGCCGGTTCCAGAGTCGAGGACACGAATGGCGGGGCCACGGGGATTGGGACGGGATGTCAGATCATGCACATACTGAGCGATCTGCTCTTTGGTTGCTGCTTCGATATCCAGCTCGCGATGCTGGCAGAAGGCGAGGTAGTCGTTG
>WNGD01003750.1_pt1 | contig 15249 bp, 12 predicted proteins | sample 5400671 | NCBI WGS metagenome assembly WNGD01 (sample SAMN13153369, study PRJNA577476) | soil metagenome | isolation source: 40 cm soil or saprolite under grassland replicate 2 | place: USA:California | collected 2016-06-15 | reverse complement strand
TGACCGGCGCCAACCAGAGCGTCGTCGATATCGTTGCGGCCGATCAGCAGTACACGGTCAATGACGCCACAGGCAGCGGCGCCGGCTGGCACGTCACCGTTGCAGCCACCACCTTCACGAACGGGACCCATACGCTGCCCGATACGGGAACGTTCGTGACCACAGGCAGTACCACCTCGATTTCCGCTACCGCCGCCCCGACCGCCACGTGTGCAGCGGGGACGACGTGCACCCTGCCGACGAACTCCACGACGTACCCGGTTGGCATCACGACCGCGGCGACGGCCGCGACCATCTACGACACTGCCGCGGCGACCGGCGTCGGGCAGGTCGTCATCGGCGGGAGCGGCTCGGCCAATCCGGTGGGCTGGTGGGTCAACGTCCCGGCGAACGCGTTCGCCGGTGCGTACACCTCGACGGTGACCATGGCGGTCGTTTCCGCCCCATGATCAGACTGCCGCTCGTTGAGCAGGCCATGGCGGTGGACCGGGGTAGTGTCGTCTCGACCCGCCCTCGGCGACATCAGCGCCCGGGCCGAGTGCTATGGAGCTGACACCTGGACCGTCCAGGGTGATTCTTCGTGACACGACCCGGCGGATGGCGTGGCTGTGCCGCCGCCTCGGGGGCGTGGCTGTCCTCACGCTCGGTGCTATGGCCGCTTGGCCGTGGTCGGCCCCGCCCGCTATCGCGGCCTCCCCGCTCAACAACCCAACGTGGTCAACATCTCAGTCCACCGTCGGTGCCACTAACGCCAGCTACACCTACACCTTCAAGAACACGGGCGCGGCTACAACGCTCGACTCGGTCACCATGACCGTCCCCATCGGCACGGGCGGGTCGCCGACGGTAGGGACGGTGACACCACCCGCTGCCGCCGCCGGCGGGACGGTGACGCTGACGGGCACTACGCTGACGTACTCGTTCACCCCGTCCGTGATCAAGAACGGCAAGCCGGTCTCGATCCAGATCAACGGGCTCACCAACACCGCCGTCGCCGGATCTTACACCTCGACCATCACCACCGTGGGCAGTGGCACTGCGGTGTCATCGGGCACGACCCCGGCCGTGACATTCACCACCGGAGCGCTGGTCAACTCCGCCTGGTCGGTGTCGTCGACCGCGACCGGCGCCAGCGGCGCCAGCTACACCTACTCGTTCACCACCGCGACCACCTTGTTGCTCAGCTCGGTCACGATGACCGTCCCTCCGGGCACGGCGGGCTCGCCCACCGTCGGACCCGTAACCCCCGGCGCCCTCGCCACCGGCGGCACCGTCGCCTTGTCCGGCAGCACGCTGACCTACTCGTTCACCCCGGCCACGATCAGCGCCGGAACCGCGGTATCTATCCAGATCAACGGGCTCACCAACACCGGCGTCGCCGGTATCTACACCTCACAGATCGTCACCCATACCAGCGTGGTTGCGGTCGACTCGGGCACCACCGCCGGGGTGACCTTCGCAACCGCAACGCTAGGGACCCCCACCTGGTCCGCGTCGTCGACCACGACCAGCTACCCCGCCACCTACACCTACACCTTCACCACCGCCACGACCGCATCGCTGAGCTCGGTCACGATGACCGTCCCCCCGGGCACGGCAGGCTCGCCCACCGTCGGTGCCGTGACGCCGAGCGCGCTCGCCACTGGCGCCAGCGTGGCCCTGTCGGGCACCACCATGACCTACTCGTTCACCTTGGCCTCGATCAGCGCCGGAACCGCGGTGTCCATCCAGATCAACGGGCTCACCAACACCGCGACCATCGGCACCTACACGTCGGCTCTCACCACCCAAAGCGATACTGGCATCATCGACGCCGGTACCACCCCGAGCATCACGTTCGCCGGCATCCTGACACTGACGTCCCTGAGCACGCTGACCTGGGCCGCCACCTTGAACGGGACCAACCAGAGCGTCGTCGACACAGTCCTGGCCCACCAGCAGCTCACCGTCGCCGACACCACCGCCAGCGGTGCGGGCTGGCACGTCACGGCGTCGGCGACCACCCTTACCAACGGCTCGCACACCCTGGCCAATACCGGCACCCTGTCGTTGACCGGCAGTGTCACCTCCCCTACCGGGACTACCGCTCCCACCGCCGGCTGTGCGCCCACAACGACCTGCACCCTGCCCGCCGACACGACCGCCTACCCCGTGGCCATCACCACAGCCACGACTGCGCCAACCGCGTTCACCATCTACGACACGGCTGCCACGACCGGTCTCGGCCAGATCATCATCGGCGGCAGCGCGGCAGCCAACCCGATTGGATGGTGGGTGAAGATCCCAGCCAACGCCTTCGCCGGCTCGTACAGTTCGACGGTGACCTTAGCGGTGGTATCCGCGCCGTGAACCAGCCCAAGCCGACCAGCCCGGCGCTCAACCAAGCCTCGCCCAGGCGCCGCGCCGCTGCGATGGCAGCACTATCGTGGCAACGTCTGCTCATCGAGGTTGTGGCCGCGGGGCTGGCCATCGGCGTGGCCGGCCCTGCGCATGCGACCAGCGTTGGTGGCCCGACACTGTTCGGGCTCACGCCCAAGCCCGCATATAACGGCCATTCCCGCCCGTACTTCCAGGTGAACCTGGCCCCGGGTCAGACCGCCACCGACGCCGTGATCGTCACCAACGCGGGAAAGACCACCACCACGCTGCAGATCAGCCCCTCAACCGGTATCACCGCACCGAACTCAGGCACCGCCTTCGACGGCTACTTCCAGAAATGCGTCCGCGACGGCTGCTGGGTGACCGGTCTCCCGTCGACCGTCACCCTCAAGCCGGGCGCAAGGGAAACCCTACGGTTCACGATCCACGTACCAGATGCCACCCCACTCCAGCAGTATCTGGCCGGCATCACCGCACAGCCCGCCACCTCGCCGCCTGCGGTACCGATCGGGTCGACCGGCAAGGCCTCGGCCAAAGCGGTAATCGTCAACCAGATCATTGTGGGCGTGGCCGTCACGGTTGGCTCGTTCTCGCAACTGCGAACCCGCCTCGACATTCCCACCGTCACGGCTGGAACGGTGGGGCGCACACCCCGCATCGACATTCACCTCCACAACACCGGTCAGACGTTCACCAAAGCCACCGGGGCCATGTCGTGCACCGTCGGCAGGAAGCGCCTCTCCTACCCAGTCGCTGTCGACACGATCCTGCCCGGTGACCCAGCGGTAGTCCCGGTCGACGCACCCCGGCTCCCCCTCGGCAAGCCACTGCCGTGCACGGTGCAACTCCGCTACGACAACGGCTTGACCAGCACATGGTCGGGAACCATCAAGATCCCAGCCACTCCGCACTCCATCATCTTCCACACTGGCCCAGGAACCTACTCGACGCTGCCAGCAGGCGGGATCCCCGCCTGGGCCATCGCCCTCATCATGATCGGAGCACTAACCCTCGCCGCCCTGATAACGCTGATCGCACTGCTGCTCCGCAGACGGCGCCACGACCTCACCCAGCAAAAACCTACGGCATCATGACTCTGGGAGATCTGGCAGCAAGAGCCCCACCGCTCGCTACGGATCGAAGCCAAGATGAGGAGCGTCGTCGCCAACCCGATGGCCACAAAGGAGTAGCGCCAGACATGGAGGAGCAGCCAGCGCCCGAGCATGTCGTCAGGTCAGGTGCCGCTAGTAAGCCGGCCACGACAATCTGCGCGCGCTGCGCCTACTACCCGCGGACCGCCCAGTGCACCGCCAGAGTCTTCGACGCCCAGGGCTGGACTGGCTGCCTGGCCGCCAGCACGGCCGCGGCCAGGCGGTGCGCGGCCGGGCGGTGACCCGGCCACTGGACCCGGCCGCTCCTAGGGGATCCGCCACTGCTGGTTGGAACCGCCGTTGCAGGTCCAGATCTCCAGCTGGGTGCCGTTGGCGGTGTTGAACCCCGGGTCGTCCAGGCACTTGCCCGACACCGGGTTCAGCAGCGTCCCGCCGGTCGCCTGCCACTGCTGGTTAGCGCCGCCGTTGCAGGTCCACAGCTCGACCAGGGTGCCGTTGGCCGTGCCGGCGCCGGTAATGTCCATGCACTTGCCGTTGATGTCGATCGTCCCGTTACCGGGGAACGTCCAGTTCTGCGACGCGCCGCCGTTGCAGTCCCACATCTGCACCTTGGTGCCGTTGGCGCTGGAGTTGGCGTTGTCGTCGACGCACTTGCTGGTGTTGTCGCCGGCCACGATCGGGCCGCCGGCCGGGCCGGCCACCGGCGTGACGGACAGGTTGTCGAACTGGTCGGTCTGATAGCCGGACGTGCCGAGTCCCACCATGCCCGACGGATAGGTGGTGTCGGTGACCGTGCCGACGGTGCTGCCGTCGATCGCCGCGGAGATGGTGCTGCCGCTGAAGGTCAGCGCCAGGTGATGCCACGTGCCGGTGCCGAGCGCCGCCACGGTCCCGCTGGCCAGCGTGGTCAGCGCGTGGCTGGTGTTGTTGCGCACGATCGACCAGGCGCCGGTGTTGCTGACCTGCAGGTAGTACTCGTTGATGCCGGCCGGCCCGAAGCTGTGCTGAATGCCGACCCGGCCGGCCACCTGCACCGAGCCCGCCTGCCCGATCAGGGCGTCGGCCGCGACCGTGTAGTTGGTCCAGCCCGGGTCGCCGCCGACCGTGTAGGGGTTCGAGTCGGCATCCCACTCGATCGGCCTGGCCGGGGTCTGCTGCAGCACGCACTGCCCGGCGCGGCCGCCCCCGCACGGCCCGACCTCGAAGGCACCCTGCTGCTGCGCCAGGTACCGGGGCTGCTGGCCCGCGGTGGCGCTGTCGAAGTTGTCGGTGTACGGGAGCGCCAGCGACGCCGTGGCCGGGCTGGCCGCGGTCCCCTTGCCCTGGCCGGTGGTGGTGGTCAGCGAGTACACGAAGCCGGGCTGCAGGGTCAGCGAGAAGCTGCCGCCGCTCGGGGTGATGTCGGACGAGTGCACGAACCAGTTCGCCGGGCTGCTCGAGCCGACGTTCGTGCTCCACACGTGCACGGTGCCCGTCGACAGCCCGCCGGTGACGCTGACGGTGACGGTCTGCGCGACGGTGGCGTCCACCGTCTCGATGATCGAACTCCAGTTGCCGCCCGATGGCGACTTGAGCGTCACGTAACTGCCGTTGCCGCGGCTGCCCTGCAGGTAGCCGCTGGCCGAGTCGATGTAGCTCCAGCCGGGCGCGGTGAACTGGGTGGTCTGCGCGGTGACCCACGCCTGCTTGCCGACCGTGTAGGCGCCGGACCACGGCTGGTTCGCCAGCACTAGCCCATCGGTCGCGAACGGCAGGTTCGGGTAGACGGCGGCCACGATCGGCCAGTTGATCGTCGCGGTCATCTTCCCGTCGATGTAGTCGCGGTTGTCCCCGCGCGCCATCGCGACCGCGCCACTGTTGACGTCCTGCGAGCCGTTCTCACTGGCCCACAGCGGCTTGCCGGTGGCGATGGCGTTCGCGGTGCTCGGGCAGGACGTCTCGCTGCTGAGGTAGCCGCACGGGTAGTGCACGCCGACCACGTCGACCGCCTGGGCGAACGCGGGGGTCGCCACCATCGAGTCGGCCACTGCCCAGGAGCCTGAGTCGTCCGCCGCGACGACCCTGGTGCTGAAGCCGTCGGCGGCCAGCGTGGAGTGCAGGCTCTCGTACCAGGACTCGTTGAAGCCCTTCTCGTTCCAGCCGCCGAGATAGTCGATCGTCAGGCCATGCGACCTGGCGCAGTTCAGCCAGCTCACCAGGTAGTTGATCATGTCCTGGGAGAAGAAGCTGCCGCCGCCGATCCAGCCCGGCGCGCCCCAGGACAGCGCGGCCAGCTTGATGCCCGGATTGCGCGCCTTGGCCTGCTCCATCAGCCACCACTCGTAGCCGGCAGTGCAGTTGATGGCGCCGGACGTGTGCTCGATGCTGGACTCCGAGCCGTCGGTCGAGTTCGTGTCCCCGCCGATCTCCACCTTGAGTATCTGCAGGTCCGCGCCATAGCCGGGCTTGAAAAGATAGTCAAGGATCTGCTGCTGCTGGGCGGCCGGGTAGTCGGTGAGCAGCCGGGTGTTGCCGCCGCCGCCGCTGATCGCGCCGATCCCGTCGAAGGTGCGTCCGGTGCCCGCGCCGTTGACGGTGATGGTGGTAGTCGCCGCCGCGGCGGGCTGGCCCGGTCCCGCCGCGATGGAGAACGCCGGGACGAGCAGCACCGCAGCGGCGAGAACGACCAGGTGCCGTAAGCGGGCGCGCCGGTGCACCATCATGTTGACTCCTGATCGAACGTGGTCGGTTGGCTGGGAGATAATGTCCGAGCCTGTCCACATTGACCCACCGCGCCGCGCCTTCGTCAATGCCCGCGACGGCCCGAATCCGCTGCCTGCCGGGCCGGGCGTCACGCGGTCACGGGGCGGGCATCGTGGCGGCGATGGGCCGTCCCTGATAGCGGCCGGACAGCGTGGCCGCCGAGTGCCGTACATAGTCGGCGTACCACAGCCGGACGGCCGCGGACCCACCCGGGCCGGCTACGGTCAGCCGCGCCCGGACCCGCCCGCTCACCTGGTCCCACCGCACGGTCCCGCTGACCCTGGTGCCGGCCGTCCAGCGCACCCTGGCCAGCCGGATCCTGGCCCGCCGTCAGAGCACGGCGCGGGGCTGCCCGGCGGCAGCCCGGGCAAAGGCATCGGCCACCGGGCCGGGGCTCGCCGCCCGCCCCAGCGATACCCGGGCGAACTCGGCCGCGACGGCATGCCAGCGGTGCGCCCGGCGCAGCATGCCGTGATCGCCGTGGCCCATCTCGATCGTCGCCACCTGCCCGGCGGCGCGGGCTCGTTCGCCGTAGGCCCAGGTATCCGCCGGGCTGCAGATGCGGTCGGTGCTCGCGTGGACGAGGAGGATCCGCCGGCCGGCCAGCTGGTCGACCGGCTCCCCCGGCGGCACCCAGGGAGCCAGTCCGGCCACGGCCGTCACCAGCGGATGCCCGGCCGCGCGCAGTGCCGCCCGCGCCCCCATCGAGTGGCCGACCAGCACGACGGGCACGCTCGGAGATTCGGCCGAGATCCTGTCGAGCAGCTCGGTGAGATCGCGGACCGGAGAGGCAGCGGCGCCGTTCCAGCCGCGGAGCCGGAACCGGGCCCGGCGGACCTCGATCCCGCTGCCGTCTACCGCCGCGCGGATGGCCGCCGCGACCGGGATCATCCGCAGCACGCTGGCCTGAACCGGGCTGGTCGGAATCTTGCTGGCGGTAGCGCCGCCATGGGTCAGCACGACGATCCCGCCGGAACCGACGGCATCGGAGCGGCCGCCGCCCGGCAGCGTCTCACTGCTCACCGCTGGCTGCCTCCCCCCGGGGTTCTCGCTCTGCTTTCATGATCACCAGCAGCGCCGGAAACAGGCTCCCGGGCTACGTCCTATTACTACGGAGGACTTGCGGTGCTGCAACCCCCCGCACCCGCCCTGATCGGGAAAGCGCCGGCCGGCCACCGGTGCTCAAGCGGAATCCGGTGCGCTGGCCGCTACCGCTGCTGCCCGGTTGTCGGCCGGCAGCACCGTCAGCGCGATGACGATGGCCACTGCCACCAGCCCGGCGGCGATCCAGAAGGCCAGATGGTAACCGCCGGTCAGCGATGCCGCGGCGCCGTGGCCGGTGGCGATCAGCGCCCTGGTCCGCGACCCGGATGTGGTTGCCAGGACCGCGAGCCCCAGCGCGCCGCCGACCTGGGCCGTGGTGTTCACCAGGCCGGATGCCACGCCCGCGTCCTCGGGGGTGGCGGCCGACATGGACAGGGTCATCAGCGCCGGGAAGCAGAGCCCGGCGCCCGCGCCGAGCAGCAGCATGACCGGCAGGATCTGGGTCAGGTAGTTGCTGTCCGCCGGCAGCTGCGCGAAGATGACCAGCCCGGCGGCGATCGCCGCCAGCCCGGGGAGCAGCGTCATCCGCGGGCCGAAGCGGGTGACCAGCCGCTCGGAGTAGCGCACCGACAGTGTCCCCATCACGATCGTGACCGGCAAGAAGGCGAGGCCTATCTGCAGCGGGTTGTAGCCGAGGATCCGCTGCAGGTACAGCGAGCCGAGGAAGAACGTGCCGAACATCCCCGCGGCACCCACCACCTGGATGAAGTTCGCCCCGCTGACGGTGCGGGAAGCGAGGATCCGCAGCGGCATCAGCGGCTGCCTGGCGGTCCGCTGCCGGAGGACGAACCCGGCCAGCAAGGACAGCGACAAGGCGCCGAGCCCGAGCGTGCGGCCGGCCAGCCAGCCGAGCTCAGCGGCTGGCTGCACGATCGTGAACACGCCCAGCATCATCGCGCCGGTGATCAGCAGCGCGCCGGGGAAGTCGGCCCCCTGGGCCAGCCCGATGCCCCGCTCCCGGTTGATCACGCGCGGGGCGAGCGCCATGGTCAGGACGCCGACCGGGACGTTCACGAAGAAGATCCAGTGCCAGCTGATGGCCTCGGTGAGGATGCCCCCGGCCAGCAGCCCCACCGCGCCGCCTGCCGACGCGACGAACGCGTAGAAGCCGATCGCCTTCGCCTGCTCCCGCGGCTCGGGGAACATGGTCACGATCATGCCGAGGATCACGGCGGAGGTCAGCGCCCCGCCCGCGCCCTGCACGAACCGGGCGCCGATCAGCATCCCCTGGTTCTGCGCCAGCCCGCACAGCAGCGAGGCGGCCGTGAAGATGGCAAGGCCGGCCAGGAAGACGTTCCTGCGGCCGGCCAGGTCGCCAAGCCGTCCGCCGAGCAGCAGCAGCCCGCCGAAGGCGATCAGGTAGGCGTTGACTACCCAGGCAAGGCCCGACTGGGAGAACCCGAGGTCGGCCCGGATGGACGGCAGCGCCACGTTCACCACGGTCATGTCCAGGACGATCATCAGCATCCCGGCACAAAGGACGACGAGGGCTATCCAGCGAGACCGATCCTCCCGGCGGGCGTGCCGGGAGGATCCGGCGTCCTGCGGTGCCGGGCGCAGCGGTGCCGCGTCGAGGACGAGCGGGCCAGCTTTGTCATGCACGGGTGTTCTCCCTGACTCGAGGTTGGTCAGCCTTACAGACCAGGTACGAAGCTGGAACTCATCGCTCGACATCGGCGGCCGGTCGATATTGGGCCTCTTAACCTTGCCGGGATGGGGGAACCCTGGAGAGCGATGGGACGGGAGCCGATATGACATGGGATGACCTGCTCGCCCACTGCCTGGCCAAGCCGGGCGCGTGGCAGGACGAGCCATGGGAGGGCGACGCGGTGGTGAAGGTCAGCAAGAAGATCTTCGCGTTCCTCGGGCCGGAGTCCGCGTCCTCGGTCGGGGTCAAGTGCGGGCCGACCAGGGAGGTGGCCGACGAGTGGCTGGCGCGCTACCCGGATGACGCGTCGGTCATGGCCTACATCGGCCGCTCGGGGTGGAACACCCTGCGGATCGGCGGCGCGATTGGAGATGACGAGCTGCTTGAGGCCGTTGACGCCTCTTATGACGCGATAGTCAGCAAGCTGCCGAAGAAGGACCGCCCGGGCCAATCCTGACTGCCTGGCTGGCCCGCCGGTCTGGCCCGCGCGGTCTGGCCCGCCGGTCTGGCCTGCGCGGGCTGGCCCGCCTGGCCGGCCTGCCGGGCTGGCCTGATGGCCCGGTAGCCCGCACGAGAATGCTTCGGGGAGAATGATCGGGTGGCGTGGCTAGAGCTCGACGGCGCAGTCAACGTCCGCGATCTGGGCGGGCTGCCGGCCGCCGACGGGCAGCAGGTCACGGCAGGCCGGCTGCTTCGCGGTGACGACCTGAACGACCTCTCGCCCGCCGACGTCGACCTGCTGGTCACCCGGATGGGCCTGACCACCGTTATTGACCTGCGCAGTCCAGCGGAGGTGCGGGACCGGGGGCCAGGCCCGCTGCGCGGCGCCACGGGGGTACGGCACGTTCATCACTCGCTGCTGCCGGAGCTGGGCATGGCGGCCGAGGTGGCCGACGCGACCGCGGCCCGGATCAACCGGGCCTACGCGCGCTACCCGGACGATGTCCGGTGCGGCCTCTACCTCGGCTATCTGGCGGAGCGGCCGGCTCAGGTGGTGGCCGCGCTGCGTGACATCGCGCGGGCAGGCGGCCCGGTGCTTGTGCACTGCGCGGCCGGCAAGGACCGGACCGGCGTGATTACCGCGATGGCGCTGACCGTCGCCGGGGTGCGGCGGGAGGCCGTGATCGCCGACTACGCGGCCACCGCGGAGCGGATCGGCCCGCTGCTGGCCCGGATGCGGGGCACGCAGGCATACGCGGCCGGCCTCGACCGCGAGCCAGCCGGTGATCACGTCCCGCGGGGCGCGACGATGGCCGCGTTCCTTGATCAGGTCGAGGCACGTCACGGCGGCGTGCTGCGGTGGCTGTCCGGACATGGCTTCGCTGCCGACGACGCGCGGGCGCTCAGGTCCGCGCTGCTGGCGGCCTGAACGCCTACGCCAGGGGCGCGAACAGGTCCCCGTGCTTCGCCACCCGGTCCACCACCTCGCTGGCGGTGAACCGCAGCCGGTCCGGGTCGCCGCTTCGCTCGCAATCGCGCACCTCGTCCCAGGTAACCGGGGTAGAGACGGATGGGTCGGCGCCGCCGCCCCGCAGCGAGTAGACAGCCACCGTGGTCTTCGCCGGATGATTCTGGCTCCAGTCGATAAGCACCCGGCCGTGGCGCAGCCGTTTCTTCATGTTCGTCACCACAAGCTCGGAGTGCTCCTTCGCGACCGACTGAGCGAGCTCGAGGGCACGTTCCCTGGCGGCGTCCCACCCGGTCCTGGGCGGCAGGCTGACGTAGACCTGCATGCCTTTCGAGCCGCTGGTCTTCGCCACCGGCTCGCGCTTGCCGCCCGCCAGGCGGTCGGCGATCCAGCCCGCTATGCGGCTGCACTCGACGATCGAGGTTCCTGGTCCCGGGTCGAGGTCAAAGACCATGTGGTCCGGCCTGCCGGGAAGCTGGCCGGGAGCCGGGCTGCGGCGCCCGGCGTGCCAGAGCGGGACATGGAACTCGATCGCGGCCAGGTTCGCCGCCCAGATCAGGGCCGGCCGGTCATCGATCACCGCGTACTCGACGTCCTCGCCGGGTGACTCGGTCCGTCCCCAGCCGCCACCGCCGCTGGACGGCACCTTGACGGTGCGGACCCAGTCCGGCGCGTGCGACGGCACGTGCTTCTCGACGAACGACTTGCCGCCGGTGCCGTCGGGCCAGCGGCGGAAGGTGACCGGGCGGTCCCGCAGGTGCGGCAGCATCGCGTCGGCGATCCGGGAATAGTAGTCGAGCACTTCTCCCTTGGTGAAGCCGCTGTCCGGATACAGCACCTTGCCGAGGTTCGACAGCGACAGGTGCCGGTCGTCCACGGTCACCAGGACGCGCTCGGGGCTCACGGCGGGCCTCCGCCGTCCTTGGCCCGCGCTCCGCTGGCCGCTTTGGCCCGCATCCTGGTGACCTTCCGCCAGTCCCTGCTCCGCCTGCCCGGGCGATAGGGAGCGTCCATCCGCTTGGCGATGATGCCCCCGATGCCGTGCTCGCGGACGGCGGCCAGTACGTCGACGCCGCGCACATCCCGGTACGAGTCGCCGGTCATCAGGGACTTGCCGGACAGGCCGAGCGCCTCAAGCTGCCGACGGCGCTCGCGGTACGGCAAGCCAAGCAGAGACTGCCCGTCGAGATGCAGCACGTCGAATACGACATAGGTCACCGGGGCTTCCCTGGCACGCCTGGTGACTTCGGCCCGGCCGGACACGTTGAGCCGCTGCTGCAGGCGGCCAGGGCTGGGCCGCCCGTCTGCGCCGAGCGCGATGATCTCGCCATCGAGGACGGCCGGGCGCGGCCCGACTTTCTCCCCGGCCCGGCGAAGCTCGGGAAAAGAGGCGGTGATGTCCTGGTCGTTACGGTCCACTGCGCGGACCCGGCCGCCGTCGACGTAGACGATGGCGCGCACGCCGTCCCAGTTGACCTCGTAGGCCCAGCCGTCGTCGTCGGCCGGCAGCGATCCGGCCGTAGCCAGCATCGGCTGGATGCTGTCCGGCAGCGGCTGGAATCCTTCCCGCGGGGGATCCATCCGGTGGATCATCCAGTTCTTCCCGCCGAACTGGTCGCCACCCTTCCGGCCGGCCTGGTCGCTGGTCTCGCCGCCGGTCTTGCGGCCGGTCTTGCGGTCAGTCGAGAACAGCACGTAGCGGCCCTGCGCCCTGGAACCGTGCAGCACAACCTTGACCTCGGTATCGGTCCACTTCTCCAGCTCGTAGTTGCCGCGATCCCAGATGCTGACCTGGCCGCCGCCGTACTCACCCGGCTGGATATCGCCCTCGAAGCTGCCGTACTCGAGCGGGTGATCCTCGGTGTGGACGGCGAGGTGATTCGTCTTGGGGTCTTCCGGGATACCTTTCGGCAGCGCCCACGAGACCAGGACGCCGTCGTGCTCAAGCCGGAAATCCCAGTGCAGGGCACGCGCGTGGTGCTCCTGGATGACGAAGGACGGCTGGCCCTGGCGCTTTCGCCGCTGCGGGCGCTCGGTGCCCATCGGCTCGGGCGTCCTGGCCGGATCGCGCTTGGCCCGGTAGGCGCCGAGCGGGGTGCCGTCATTGCTTGCGGCGCTGGCGGGCTTCGCGGCGCTGGCGGGCTTCGCGGTCTTCGCGGGCCTAGCGGGCTTCGCTGCATGGATGCGTCGCGGCGTCGCCATCTTCAGCCCATACCCGGCAGGACCCTGGCTACTCGGTCCGGAGTATCTGCCCGCTCGGCAGCCTGGCGGCGCGCCGCGCGGGCCAGGCGGCCAGCAGGTTCGCGGCCAGCAGCCCGGCCGGCGCGATCAGCAGCAAGGCCAGCAAGGCGAGCGGCGGGTGATAGGCCAGCGGCGTGCTGTCGGCAACGACGCGCCAGACGCCGCGGCCGACCGCAAGACCTAGCGGCACCCCGAAGGCCAGCCCGATCAAGGTCAGCACGCTCGCCTGGGTAAGGACCACCATGCGGGCCTGCCGCCTGGTCATCCCGAGTGCCCGCAGCACCGCCAGCTCGTGCCTGCGGCGGCGCACCGCGGTCGCCAGCGCGTGGCCGACCGCGCCGGCCGCCAGCAGCACGAGGAATCCGCCCAGCGCGATCGGCAGCACCGCTACGTCCCTGAGTTCCTGCACTTCCTGAGGCGGGGGCGGCGGCGTGAAACCAGGTCCGTGCCCGCCCGCGGCACGCGCCGCCGCACCGCTCAGCCGCCGCGCCGCCGATGCCACGTCCGCGCCCGGCCGCAGCGCGACCTCGGCAAAGCGGAACTTGAAGGAGTAGTGCGCACCGCGGAAAATCCGGCCGTACCCGGCCGGGGTGAGCCATCCCCCGCTGGCGTAGCCGTTGTGCGGGCCATCGGGGACGAAGCCGATGCCGGTCACGCTGGCCGTCCGCCGCACGGACCCGCCGGTCACCGGGATCCTGGCGCCGACCGTCACGCCCAGCTGCTGCGCCGTTGCCGGAGCGAGAGCCACCTCATCGGCGGCGGCCGGCAGCCGCCCGGCGGAAAGCACGACCGGCAGGCGCTTGCCGCCGACCGGCTGGTAGCTGTACATGGTGATGGACGTGTTCCTGGAGTAGGCGACCGCACTGCGCGCGTCGTTGACGCCGACCACATCGCGATCGCCGGCCACGGCCGCCAGCGCCTTCCCGGCTGCCGGGGCGAGGGTCTGCCCGTCAAAGCCGAGGAAGCTCTCCAGCTGATTGGTCTGGCCGAACCTGGCCGGGTTGGCCGCGGCGTCGGACACCCCGGCGGCGAAGGTGCACGCGGCAAGCACGCCGAGCACGCCCACGACCGCGCCCGCCAGCGCCGGGCGCACCGGCACCGCCGAGTGGCCGCGACCGGGCTCGAGCGCGAACCGGGTGCCGACCACCGCGGAGACCGGCAGGCCGGCGCGCGCCATTGCGAGCGCAACCGCGGACCGGTGCGGCACCAGCAGCGCCCTGCTCGCCGCGAGAGCGGTGCCGGCGGCGGCAGCCGAGCCGGCCAGCACGACGAGCGGCGCGGTCACCCAGCCGATCCCCAGGACCAGCCAGTCGGCGTCGAAGCCTGGGTGCGGCTCGAGCGCTGATACGCCGCCGATCGGCATCCAGCGTGATGCCACGATGGCCCCCGCCACGCCCAGGGTCGTCCCCGCCACCGCCGCCAGGAACGGCCCGGCGACAGCGGCGGCGACGGCCTGCCGCGGCCGCAGGCCGGGCGCACGCAGCAACTGCAGGTCCGCCACCGTGGCCGAGATATAGCGCGCGATGGCCTGGCCGATGAGAAAGACCGCGGCCACCAGCGCCGCCAGGCCGAACGCCAGCAGGCAGGCCGCCTCGAATGCGATGACCCGGCGGATCGGCCCGGCGATATCGACGTAGTTGTTCCATACGTCGATATCCGACTGGCCGGTCGCCCGCGCCAGGTCGGCCCGGAACGCGGGGATCGCTGCCATCCCTCCCCTCAGCCTGACCAGCGCGTTGATGTGGCCATGGCCGCGGCGGCCGATGAGGTTGGCCCGGTAACGAGTCAGCAGGCCAGGCGACGGGACCAGTGCCCCGCTGGAGCCGGGTGAGTCGGAGAACAGAACGACCGGATCACGCCGACGATGCGCACCCGCACGCGGGGCCCGCCGGGTGGCACGCCATCGGACGGATCGTAGCCATGGTCGCTCTGCCGCGGGGTGGGCAGGTGCAGGGTGAGCATGTCGCCCACGCGCTTGCCATACCCGGCCGGGAAATTGGCCGTCACCACCACCTCGTCGGCGCGGCTGGGATCGAATACCCGGCCCTGCAGCACCACCGGGCGCTCGATCGTCCGCATGATCTGGCCGTCGCCCGGCGGGAATCCGATGTTCTGGCCGGCCAGCGGATACCCGTCGATAGCGAACCCGGTGACCGCGAAGGTGCTCAGCGCGGCCACCTCGGGCAGCGCCCGGATCCGGGCCCAGTCGAAGCCGGGCTGGTTCGGCAGCACGGTGATCGTGGCCGGCAGCGTCCGTGCCCAGAGCCGGCTGAACGCGCTCTGGCCGCGGCGCGCCCCGGCAACCGCCGTGAGCACGGTCATCGTGGCCAGCGCCACGAGCAGGCCAAGGACCATCAGCGAGCGCCAGCGCCGCCGCGAATCCAGCCGCAGCCAGGCCAGGACTATCCGCATGGCCGCACATTCGCGCGCCCGCCGGCGGTGCCGCCGTCAGACGGCCGGGCGCTGCGATCCATGACTCAAAGTAGACGGCCAGCGGCCGGGAAGTCCAAGGGTGGTAGGACGACGCCCCGGGAGAGCTGCCACCCGGCACCGGCGGCATGGTGGCACCAACCACGGCCGCCCGGCCGCTCGATGCGGCTAAGCGACCCCGGCAG
>WNGD01003746.1_pt1 | contig 15252 bp, 16 predicted proteins | sample 5400671 | NCBI WGS metagenome assembly WNGD01 (sample SAMN13153369, study PRJNA577476) | soil metagenome | isolation source: 40 cm soil or saprolite under grassland replicate 2 | place: USA:California | collected 2016-06-15 | reverse complement strand
CGACGTCCTTCGAAGCGAGATGGACCCTGTTTCCCGTTCCCGTTAGAGTCACGGGATAAACTCGGTGACCTTTTTCCTGCAGTAAGGGTGTGACTTTCTTCCAGACCCAACCTCCAAGCCAAGCTCCTGGAACGAGAACGAATGTCGACAAATCGATCCGCCTGAATTGGGTCGATTTATCCTATTAGGATTTTAGAGGTTTCTAAGTTGCGGAGGCGTTTCCTTCTTTGAGCCCCTAGTTCTGGGATCTCCTGCCGTAGTATTCTTTTACTAGGTCTTGAAACGACGGAAGCGGCTTCAGCCTCGTGGCTTTTAGCGACAGCGCATGATACTTCAATCCGTAGCGCAAGAATGCCAACAGTACGTACGCCGCGTCTTCTCCACGAGGAGTTAACAAGTACGTGATTCGGTCCGACCTTACTGTCCTTTCAATCAAGCCTTCTTTCTGCATATTTCGAAGACGCCGCGAGAGCACTCGAGGTGTAAGGCCAGGATTATTCCTCAAGATCTGACCAAACCTCTCCAGTCTGAGAAATCCAATATCTCTCAGAATTAGCAGGGTCCACTTCGAACCTAGCGCCTTGACACTTCCTCGCACGGGATCCTGTTGATACAGGAGCTTGGGGCTCATCTTCACTTCTCTAGATTTGGACCGTGCCAAAACAATTCAGTATCCTTCTGGACCCTAGCAGGCATATTAGTATCCTTTGGATAGTTTATCTCGATGAGGAAAAGTTGGTACAAACAACCGCGTCACAGAGCGATGTCGCTCTGAAATACTTCGATCATTGGTCGAAGAAGGAGTACGAGGCAAGCGCACGATACCTTGACGAACACCTCTCATTCACGGGTCCCATAGACAAGTTCGACAATGCTCAGGACTACGTTCAGTCGATCCGACGCCTCGCCCAGATAGTCACCGGGGTACACAGGAGGAAGACGTTCGTCGAAGGCAACGACGTCTGTTTCGTGTACGACCTTGCAACCAACACACCCGCCGGGACTGTTCCCTGCGCCGAATGGATTCATGCAGAAAACGGCAAGGTCAAGTCGATACAGGTCTTCTTCGACGCAAGACCGTTCGCGGCCATGTTCGCCCACAAATAGCTAACCGAAAATAAGTTAATCCCCTGCTCTCCCACTTTTTTTGGACATGTCACGACCGATGAACAGCGGAAACGATTCAAGGAGATCTAGAACGCCAGGAGCGATGGCGTTCACAGAGCTCGCAAGCACGAACCTAAGCGAGACCAGAAAATTCCTCGAAGATACCTTCGGTTGGAGGTTCGACTCTGTTCAGATGCCTACGGGCCAGTACCTTACATTCCAGAACCCCGCAGGGATGACCGTCGGCATAAGATCAGCTCAAAAATCTGAGATTCCTGGAAGCACAAACTACGTTCTCGTTAAAGATCTCGATGAGGCAGAGAGGAAGGTTCGAAAGAAGGGCGGCCAGATAGTTCTCCCGCGAACCGACATCCCCGGAATGGGCAGCTTCTTCTGGTTCAAGATCCCGTCTGGACCAGTAATGGCCTGCTGGCAGGATACGAAAGAACCCTAGTCTACTTCGAGAAACCCTACTTCGAACTGAAGGATTATTCAAACAAATACCTCTACTACGCTCATTGCTCGGCCAAAATAGCAAACTCTCTACGGCTCGTGTCCCATCGGTATCGAGCTCAGAGAGAGGTCAAAGGCTCCGAGGCCGGGTCGATAAATGAGAAAAAGAGGGGGATTGGTCCTTGTCAGGTTTGGCTGCTCTGCCCTATTTCGAAAGCTGTACGCAGCGTCCAAGGAGGAAGCTGTCTGACACTACGTTGCCCTTGCCGTCGGTGAACTGGAGGAATATCCATGGGTTACCGCCGACGCCGCCTAGAGATGGTTGTTTAGCGAACGATATTGTCTGGCCAGCAGGGATGAGGACTACGCTGACAGTGGTTGACTGGGTGTTCTCGTGGACTAGGTTCACGGAATTGGCGAAGATGAGGTTAGCCTTGATTCCCGAAAGTGCCAGCTGTCCGGAGAGGCTGATGTGAGAGCCGGTGTTGCTGCAGTCTACCGCTGACACTTGAGCGATTGCTGTCGATGGAATGCTAAAGTCTGCACTAGAGGTGAAGAGCCCCTGTACACACCTTCCGAGGAAGGTCGTGCCGGTCAGCGGGTTGTTGTTGCCATCCAGGATCTGCAGCCAGATGTACGGGTTACCGCCGACGCCGCCGAGGACGGGCTGCTTGGGAATCTGAATGCTCTGGCCTTGCGGAATGACTGTTGCGCTAGCGGTCGACTCTACGGTATGCGTGTGTGTTCCGATAACGTTGTTCTCGAATAGGAGTTTAACTCCCACACCGCCTAGAGACAATGCTCCCTGCAGAGTGATCGTTGGGCCGGGAGAATTGCTGCAGCCTGAAGTGGATATCGATGTCTGGACATTGACTGGAGTCTCGAAAGTCGTGCTGACGGTCGTTGTTGCGTGAGCTACTGAGACCAAGCCGAGGCAGAGGAGGACTAGTGATGCTCCGAATAGTTTCTTCATACGATTTTCGCATGCTCGGTATCTGATTCTGTTATTTCATCCAACATCTTTGAACATCCGTCGGAGGAACACAAGAGACGCCGTACAAAACATGAAAGAACACAAATGAAGCCCTCCCAAGCGATCAAATCATATCCATAGATAACTGAGGCTTTCATTAGGGCGAATCCGGGGCCATTTACGCCGAGGTCATCTCGATGCCCGAACTGAAGAAGGTGTGAGTCTGGATTTTCTTCTACAACTCGTCCCGTTTTCTCGCAGGCGAATGCGAGTCGCGATGGCGGTTTTTCCGTTCTATAAGTTGCTCGATTTTGACGGGAAGCTCAAGTGAAATCGCGAGTTTCTAGAGTAGGACATAGTATCGGAAAGGCTTACAGTCTGCTTGTAGCCCTGATCTTACTGGATGAGCACTCTCATGACTCTCGCGCGGCCGATCCTTCTCTACGACAATGATTGTGGAATCTGCTCCCGGTTCGCCCATATCGCGGGAAGAACCTCGAAAGGCTGGATCGATACTGTGGGCTTATTCACAAGGCGCGGAATGAGAATCAAGTCGGACTTCTTCAGTCCGAGGGATCGTCCTGACGAGAATTTCTGGCTCCTGGTGGGAGACGTCGGCTATGGGGGAAGAAGCGGTCTACTCCCGCTGGCACGAGAGATTGTTAGAGGTCTAGTCATATGACCGAGAGAGAGGGAGAATCGTGCACCCGACCCAAAAACGCTGTAAGCAGAATACTCGGCACCCTTCGTCGGGGCAGAGTGGTTAGGCGAAAGCCACGAGGGGTCGCCGTTCAGCCATCTCAACAATAACCCTCTCCACCTTCATATGATGAATACGACGATGAACAGTCAACAACGTAAGACAGTCCACACAGACATGAACAGAATGGTGCTCAGCCTCCAACACAACAACCTCATCCTCAGGCCGAACCTCAAACCTAAAACCACAAGTCACAGCCAAAGCAAATTTCCGCTCGATTTCTAGTGCCTCATCCACCCCTTAAGGGTTGACGACCTCTTCAATGGAGAACGCTCTCAAGTGGTCGTGTTATGACATCCTTCGCTCTTTCAGTTTCGTGGAGGAAAAGCTGGCATAGACACCATTCGAGCCTCAACCGCTGGGCGTTATTTCGCGGCACCGGCGACCGAAGTTTGCACAAGAAATTCTTAAGCAACTCCGAGTTTGCGATGTAAGAATGGTCTACGGGATTTGCCAAAACCTCAGATTCATTCCACTCAAGCCCCTCACACCGGTGAATATCACGAACTTGTCTTTGGTTTCATAGCTGCTCTCGGAACGGACTTGGACACTTTGTTTCACGCGCTCGAGATGGAACTCCGGAGTGTTGGGTACAAATCCCATCTCATTCATGTCATAGAAAGCGTACCTGGCTACAATGATAAGGTGAAATCGAGCGATACGATGTATGAGCAGATGAAGCAAAAGATTGTACTAGGAACAAATTTTCGTCAAGAGACCAAAAGGAGTGACATTTTCGCCGTAATTGCGGTGAGGGAAATCCGGCGAATCAGGACACAAGAGAACAAGCAGATAGAGGATGAGAAACAAAAGAGCGTGAGACCTCTCCAGAAAGTCGCCTACGCAATTCGTCAGCTCAAGACACCCGCAGAAGTTGCAGCATTGAGAAAGACATATGGTGACGGCTTGTACCTGATATCTGCCTATTCATCCTACGACAATAGATTGAGGAAAATCGCGCAGAGACTCGGCGGTATGATCAACTTTCCGGATCACATGGATGATGCAAAGAAGCTGATTGAAACTGATGCCAAAGAGGAAGACAAAGGAGAGTTTGGGCAACAGGTCAGCGATACTTTCCCGCTCGCCGATTTTTTCATCAACATGGACAAAGACTCAGGCACGATCTCTAACGACATCAGAAAGTTCGTACAATTGATTTTCGGCGTTACGATAACGCCGACTAAAGAGGAGTTCGCAATGTTTCATTCTTTCGCTTCTGCTCTCAGATCGGCGTCGTTGTCGAGGCAGGTTGGCGCCGCAATCGGGACATCTGAGGGGGATATTCTTGCTGTTGGTGCGAATGAAGTACCGAAGCCTGGAGGAGGACTCTACTGGGAAGACGACATTGGCAAAGAAAGGGACTACGAGAGAGGTTATGATACCAGTCAGCGGTCAAGAGAGGAAATTTTCTCAGACATTGTTGAGAAACTCCAAGAGAAGGGCCTGATAAGCCAACCCGTTGGGAAGGATTCTTTGAAAGCCATCAACGCGAAGTCACTTCTCCTAAATAGAATCGATTTGAGCCGAACGGTTCACGCTGAGATGGCCGCTCTTCTTAGTGCCGCTCGGTTAGGAGTCAAGATAGATGGTGGCACCTTGTATTCGACAACCTTTCCTTGTCATGACTGTTCAAAGCATATTGTGGCGGCTGGAATAACGGATGTCGTTTACATTGAGCCTTATGCGAAGAGTTTAGTTTCGGAGTTTTACCCTGATTCGATTGCGATTGAGGAGAGAGAGGACACAGCAGTATTAAGCAAGAAGGTTACATTTCGTCCCTTCATTGGTATATCTCCATCAAGATATGTTAGTTTCTTTCTCATGAAACACCCATTGTCGATAATCAAAAGGGACGACGACCAAGGGAATGCGATTACGCCAAGAAGTGGTTCTTGGGAATGGAAGCCTAGATTTGGAGTTGATCCCGTCACGTCAGAAGACAAAGAAAACTTATTAATTGCAACCTTTGCGGAAACGTTTCCTAACTCTCAGGTACCGAGTCAATGATCAGAAATGAGTACAGTGACTTCATAATGCTTGTTGCTCGAGTTTCTGAAATAATAGAATCTCTTCCTGACTGGAAGAAGCAAGTATTCAGAGCGGAGATAAAGCGTTTCAAGGAAGAAGAAGAGACAATTCGAAAATCATCTTCGCATCGAGTCCCTAGAATTCCCTAAGAGAGGGCCGCATCATACGGAACACATACGCAACCAAGATCGTCGTTCAGCTTCGTTTTTCGATCCCCTGAAATTACATATTCGTAACTCAGTTAACTTTCATTCATCTATCAGCCTAAAACGGGGTTTGGTGATCTTATGACGAAGCTGAAGCCCTCTCCTGAAATCCTCCAAGAGTGGGATGTGACTCGAAGAACAGCTGAATTCTTCGATGAACAAGTCAGTAGAGTTCGTGAGATCGGGGTCGGCGCTTCAGTCGCAATAATTGGAATTGCTGCCCAGTTCAATTGGACTATAGGCGCCACTTTACTACCTCTAAACTTGAGTTTCCTTCTGATCGATCAAAGAGCGCGACGGTATCTCCTTAATGTCACAGATTACGCACAGGAAATCGAAGCAAGATATGAGTTCAGCGGGGACGGATTGACATCCTTCATTAGGAAAAGACTCAGAGGAGGCAGACAGTCTTTTACAAGACTACCAATATACGGGGTGTATTGGTTCTTCGCCGTCATCGGGCTGGGCATAGTTGTCGCCAATATCGAAAATTGGGTGACTTTCATCGTTAATATTTTGAAGGCTGTTTGATTAGATGGGTCTTTGAGGACGGAACAACCTTCAACTGGAACGGAGAAGGCAACACGTGCCAAGGCAACTTACGATCGCATCGCAGGGGTGTATTACACTCCGGCACATCCCACATCTAACGCGTTTGATAAAACGATAGGAAACTACCTTAGAAAAAAGTCTTCAATTGCCGGCCGACTTGGGGTCCACCTCGATGTTGGTTGTGGCAGAAGCAAACTATCAGAGATTCCGTACCTGGGGACAGCCGTGTTCATAGATCTGTCTCTACGCATGTTATTGCAATCGGAGCTAGATGAATCCAAAGATGCGGTCGTAGGATCTGCCCTTCACCTACCTATAGCCAATGACTCCATTGAAACAGTCTATTCTTTCATTGGCGACGCATTTGCATGCAAAGAATTCTTTCAAGAAGCATTTCGAGTGCTGAAGACAAAGGGAGCGATTCTAGAAATACTACCTACGAAAGTGTGGGCAGAAACTCTGAGAAAAGAGCTTGGAATCAGTTCGGATACTACATATTTTTTGGACAATGGTGTCAAGTTGTTCGCCCCGTCCATTGTGTTCAGTGGAGAAGATCTCGTAAATATCCTCAGGAAGGTGGGGTTCAGTTCCGTCGGCTGGGAGAACTTGTTTCTTCCGGATGATTTCCATGAGGTCCCCAAACATATTGAAATCCCTTCAAAGATTCTGGGAGTAGATCCATATGACCTTCCCCTGCTTGTCGCTGTTAGAGCGATCAAATGAGAGATATCTCACCTGGACAAAGCGAAGCGGGGCATTTTCATTACCTGGATCACTGGGCTCAGTTTCGTTCTCGTGTCTGAGCAATAGCCGACAGATAGCTCAACCCCGCAGATGTCGAGTCAGCGGAGCGACTGGCGCGAACGATTACACGCCAACCCCTCACGAATGGAACAAGAACTAGCAATCAAACTACAAGACAATGGAATACACTACCAGACACAAGTCGAGATACCAGTAACGACAGCTGACCTCTACTTCCCGCTGCAATCCAGACCGCTTCTCGTGTTCGTCGACGGTTGGGTCCACCTTGGAAAGTCTCAGATGCTGAAAGACGAAGAGTTACGATCACTATTACGGAAAAGAGGATACCGAATTCTAGAATTGAGCTACGGCAGCTACTCGGACAAAAAAAGAGACCGGCTTTACGAGGAAATTATGAACGGCTTGGGTAGAGATTAGGTCGGAGACCATTTCCGACCGTCTTAGTCCGTACGAGAATTCTAGGCCGTACCTCCTGAGGAGGTGACGCTTCGTCTCTTCTCCCCTAACTAGCCCAACGACTCGGGTGAAAGTTAGGGTCAACCGTTTTTGCCAGTCTATCCAAGGAACTATTGAGTCTTGCCGTAGGGGAGTGCCCGTCAGCTATGCACCGGTTACAAGCAACGTGAGAAACAAATGGATAATTCTTCTCTGTAAGAGTTGCACGCCGTTTCGCAGATCGCGGGGAGAATGCATCAGTACCCAATTCTACTATAGATCTCTCATTGCGTTCTTGGACGGCAGTCAGTTTGGCCGACCTCCAACCAGCCAGCTCTTTCTTGCGCATCGCTTGATGCCATCTGACACAACATTCTGGATACCCTAGAACGATTCCAGCGTCTATCTCTCCAGCGGTAGCTCTCGCTATTGCATTTTCAGTCGAAGATCCTCGGAAGAACCATACAACTATGCTTTCACCCTCGGAACGTCGCAAGTCTTCGCTTGCGTCCGCTCCTTTGTCCGGGAACCAAAGCGACGGGGATTCCCCAACAACTGTTTTGAGGTCTAGAAGTACGGCGATCCTATCGAAGCTGTGAGCGATTTCCGACAATTTGTTGTAATCTTCACCAAACCAGCGAAAGAAGCACGTGGGCCTAATGCCCACCGCGACACCTAACAACTCAAAGATGTTTTTCGGCCTGATTGGAACCGCGGGAAAGTCGATGTGGAGAGTCCCGTGATACTTTAGGGCCTGTTTGGGATCAAAGAAGGTCTCGGCCATTCTTATCACTGAATTGTTCAGTCATGTGTGAACGATCTGAGATTTGTCTGCCGACCTGCTAGCTGTTCAAGGGTCGATCTGATGAAGCTGATATCCAATCTTTCGACGTTTTCCTTCAGTTTGTCGAGCGAGTCAAGCCAGGGGCTTCCGGCTGGGGTCCTTCTGGTCGCCAAGATCAAATCGTAAGAAAAGCCTCCGATTCCGGGAACATGAATAACCTTCACTAGCCGTCCGGCGGCTTCCAGCTTACGAACATAGTAAGAGAGTGGGTCCGGAGGAGAAGTTTCATGTTGATCTAGGCCAAGGAATTCTCTATAGGCGCCAGTTTCAACTGTTCTTGCAACCTCAGATGTTTGGAATGTAATCCAGACATCTCCATGGTGCTGAATCAGAGTCTGGATCGTGGACCATTTTGCATCACATCCTTGGTTATCTACAAAAGCCAAGTAATGATCTTTCCGTCCGAAATTTGAAACTACGCGATTGATGGAGTTATTGCAATCGTCTACAATAACCTCAACGTTTGGGTCTAAGACTTTCATTCTAGCTTCGAGTGCTGCTGCCATGGACATTTTCTTCTCGACGAGAATGTACTTTGTGAAGGGAACATAACAGTACGTTGCGGCTACAACAGATGAACCAGCGACTATGTCTGCCTCAGCATGACCTTCTCGTTGCACACTACATAGACCGGCACCAGCAAGAAGATCTATGAAGTAAATCGAGCCGAAATTCCCAAGTTTGATCTGTTTTCCGAATATCCTTGTGTAGAGATCAACCCAGAAGCCAAGAACCAATAGCTTGGCCACCATCCATTCGCCTTTAGGGCCGTAGACGACCCTTGGGTCGATGTTCTTGACCTTGTCAATGCTTTTCCTTAGTTTGTCAACATGGCTCTTCACCCAGTCGCCGAAGTCAACCGTGTTCTTTGGCAAAAAGTGATTGTCCTAGTGGTTGCCTACACCAGTCTAGGTCATGGTCCCGTAGCAATTACAGGTAAGGGTTCTGAATGGGCGACTGAGAGCTTCCCACATCCGGACCTCTTCTTTGCAAATCGTAATCTTGTCCCTTGGAAAACCCCTAGATTCCAACTGGTCAAACATGAATTGGTAGATTTCGAGTCTCCGGTCAAATGGTAACTTCTTCCCCCAGCCAGTTTCGCCTTCGGCGAAATACTGGGTCCAGGACATGTCAACCCCTGCCTTACGTGCAAAAACGATGGTCTTCCACAGCCCCCGAGGAGTACCGAGGATGATTCTCTTTGGTGTGAGTCCTGAGAGAATCTCGGAAACCAATTCTGAATAATGCTGTTTCCAGCCGTCTATCGGAAAAATAGGGTCGATTCTGATCCTAACGTCATATCCGGCTTTTGAAAGTTGAGTAGCGGCTTCAATCCGTTCTTGAGGTGAATGTGCCGCCCTTTCGTAAACCTTGGCTACGGCTGTCGGATTGATGCTGAATGCCGTGACCGTCTGACTGCGGCTCTTCTCCAGAAGCAGACGTAGCATCCCGCTTCGAGACCCAAACTTGGTGAGTGTGAATAGCTTGTGTTTGTCTTGTTCCTCAAATTTGTCTACAATTTGCACCATCAGATTCGGGTTCATCCAAGAGTCTGAAAGCTCACCGCTGTTGAACAGAGCTGGCATTCCATTATTGAAGGAAGAGTCGGAGAAGATCTGATCTAGAGCATCGAGTACAAGTTCAACTCGTACGTATCGAGGTCTCATGTTTCCTCTGCTCGTCCCTCGAAGGTAGCAGTAATTGCAATCGAAAGGGCAACCGAAGCCCCAACGTAATTCCCAGAATTTTCCGCAACAAATGTTGGCGGGGGTTTTATCGAACTGACATATTATTCCCTTTCCCTTTGAGGTTCTTACTGAAGAGATCGTCGGTCGTTCATGCGCAACTGACAGGCCATAGTCGCCGTCTTCGAAAGAGGGCGTCCAGATTGTGCGCTCACGAATCTGATGCGAGTGGATCGTTCGCCAGGCTTTCTTTGCGGCTTCACGCGCCTTTGCGCGCTTTTCTGATTCTTTGGTCTCGTCGACTACCTGCAGTGTCACTTCCGACTAAATCACCTCTTCGAGCTTGTGAGTATTTGTGGGCTTGCTGTGAATAATTCTGTACTTCGTGCCTTTACAGACGGGACACGAGAAGACAAAACCCGTGTCAATTTCCGATATGATAATGGCATCGTCTTTGCTAGCCACGGACCCATGACCGCTCGACAGGCCTCGTTGCAAGATCTCAGGTAGGAGTTCCTCAATCGACGATTCCCTTTGGTGAGCAATCTCGTCCAGCTCCTTTGCCATGCTCGGAGGAAGATATGCTTGGAGCGCGACCCCTGACAGTCGCATGCCTGCCTTACTCTCCAATTCCTCAATACTCTTGTCGGGATACATCTTGAACTCATTCAGGATCTTCCGTGCCTCCGGCTGTGAAAGAGGTGCCACAGTCTTAGCTAATCGAAGATATTTTTCCTCCCTTTCCTTTTCCGGAAGCTTGCTAACAAGCTCGGTCTTGAAGGCCCTTTCCAATTCGATAGCGTGTAGCTTGGGCATTGCATTTCCGGAAACTCTCTCCTCAGAGCTGTTCGGTCCTCGAACGGTTACTTTGATACCGGCTTTCTTGAGCTTCCTAGCAGCATTGATCGCTTCTAATGTATCCGTTATTCGGATCCGACTGATGCCTGTCTGCTTCTCGACCTCGCGTATGCCTCCCAACCTCTTCACGAGGACCTCGTAGGCCTTTGCCTCCTCGTCGAGTTCAAGCTCCCCTCTCTGGATATTCTCAATCAGCGATTCGATTAACGCCTCAGCGTCCTTCAAAGGCCGCACGATTGCAGGAATCTTCTTCAAGCCAAGTTTCTTTGCCGCGGCAAAACGGCGTGAACCAACAATTACCTCAAACTTCTTTGCAACCGGTCTGACTACGAGGGGATGCAACACGCCTTTCTCTTTGATCGACGCCGTGAGCTCCGTAATGTCACCGGCATCTCGGCGGACGTTCGACTCACCCACGAAGAGTTTACTGACTTCGACCTCTGCTACTGATATCATTCACACCTTCCTGTTTCCTGTCCCGTGTTAAATGGAATACCTAGATGAATGTATTCCTATTCCGCTCATTTGTGAGAGTGCTTGCCACGCGAACCGAGTGCTATATGATTGCCTATTCCATCAAATCTTAAGAGACACTTGAATACTCCCTAAGATAATGGGCATGAGGGCCTTCGGCACAGAGAAATGCGACTAGGACCATAAATCAGGTTCCAGAGCGTAGGACGGAACAACTTGGTTAGTGGCTTCCTTGAGATTAGCAAACACACTCTGCACAAGTACACCATTCTAAGGAAGTACTTCGAAGCGTGCTTGAGGTTTCAAGCGAAATATCGAAACTTTAGCTATGTCGACACGCATGCCGGCAGCGGGAGAGTTCTGTTCGAAGGTCATGAACAATTCGGGTCCCCACTAATTGCGGTAACATCCCCAGTTCATCCGCAAGCCTATGTCGTGGAGATCAACGAAGCGAGAAGATTGCTCCTTCGGAAATCAGTTGCCGAGATACCGAATGTCGAGATCTTTGATGGAGATTGCAACAAACGCATAGACGGCATTCTGAACCGGATTCAACCTTGGAAATTCGCTTTCTGCTTTCTCGACCCTGATGGGCTGGTCTATGATGATGGGACAACAAGATGCTTCCAGTTGACTTGGCAAACCATTGAACAAATAGGCAAAAGGTCGAATTCGGAGATGCTGATCAACTTCCGATCGCAGGACATACTTCGATGCATAGGGGACATTGAGCGAGAACCAAATCGAGGTCAGAAGCTGAGTGAAGACATTGATGCTCTACTCGGCGTTTCGACTTGGAGATCCCGGCGGCAGACACGCTTTACACTTCGTGATTTGTTTCTCGACAGGCTACACGGACTCGGTTATGGTTACTTAGGTGCGATAAATATCAAGACTGATCTGGAAGGTCATCAATACTACCTAATTTATGCGTCCCATCACAATGTGGGAGCGAAAATCATGAAGAGCAATTTCAAATTTGAATGGGGGTTCGATTTGTTGATCGACCCACCAATAAACAGATTCATCTATGATTCAGCTATCTAGGCCACCAGCGCTAGAATTTCTCTCCTACCGCTCGGCTGTAGTAATAACACCTAAACCTGCTGTCGTTATTCGTGTGTCTCGCCACCTAGGAGTTCGACATGGACTCTCTGAGACATGCCTCAAGCTCTGCACTAGCTAGTCCGTGGCATTCCTTGTTCTTAGGTTTAGAGATTTTCTGCGCTTCCCAAGATAGGCCGGATTCTCTTATCAACTTGAGGGCTGCGGTGTACAGTGGTTTCAGGCCCTTTTTGACCTTCGATGAGTCCTTTTGCATGAGCAGATTGATCACCGTTACGCTGTCTCCTTGAACTAGGAGGGTGGAAACGGGGTCCGACACCTGTCCGTCGCCGGTGAGGCGTGTCCGTAATCGTTTCAGACTCTGGAGCCGTTTCAAACCGTGTAGCAACCCCTCGAATTCCGCTACAGTCGCGTTCGACTTTTCGACCTTGTGGCCAAAGCCTCTCAGCGCGAGACCATCTTCGAGCTCGATTAGGTATGCCCATCCGATGCGATCCCATTCGTTGGTTGGCCCATTGCTTCCGTCAAATTTGAGAATTATTCTTGGATGAGATTCCGGCATTTGTTTTTCCCTAACGGTCTAAGCCGTCGACTACTGTCGAGAAGATTGGGCCGTGGCTCTTACCCGGTCCATTCGAAATGAAATTGTCTCGATATGCTCTTCTGCTCAGAGTGAGATATGTCGGGTTCGGTGCCGCAGCGAATCCTCGAAAAGCTGAGGGCGGGGCCGACTCGTACCAAGTTCGAGCTTCGCCTAATCTAAAGGTGACCAAACAATCCCTATCGACCTTCAGTTGGCGCAGTAGCTTATCCTCAACCTCAACTGGAGATTCGCGTGAGCTGACGAGCTTCACATATTGGGCATAGATCGGATTGAGTTCCCCTTCGTCGTTGAGGAGGGCCAGGTAGTAGTAGAAGACTTCGTCGGCTTTCTCTGTGTAGAACCACCCTAGTACATCGCCTTTACTTCTAACCGGTATAGTGCCGCCAGAGTCAGGATTCGTTTTCCTATCGTACTGTAATTGACTGATCGTCTCAAGAAGGATGAAGCCGCTATCTGGGTTGCAAAGTCCACGAATTCTTCTTTTGGAGTCGGACCCATAATAAGAATCCACTTTCACATCTATGGTTCGAGTCCCATTTGTGGAATCGTGAAGTATGAGATCTATCCCTTTTGAGAAATATTGCGGGTCATCGTGGACATCCTCGACCCTTGAACCGGTTCCTTGAAGGGCGAGGTATCGCTTGAGGATTGTCAGACCGAACCATTCTAGTTTCTTCGCAACTCTAACGGTATGGACAGCATACTCTGCCAAGATGAAGTCCGCGTTACGAAGTCGAAGAGTTAGGTCTTAGAGCTTCGCGTTATGGAGGAGCGCTCCACCAAGCTTTACTGAACTTAAGTGGTGTAGTGTTTTCGTCTTTCTTAGGCTTCCTGAAGATGTAGAGATGCTCGTGGGCGATCTTGTAAAAGTCGTACTTATGTCCCCTCCATTTCTCGCGTGTAGTCTTTGTCTTGTGCTGAGCCTTTATGATGTCCTCCTTGAGAACGAACCCGACGCTCAGGAACGCCTGGAGCACGCCTATGGATATCGGAATGTAATGGCGGCCTTTTCGTGTATCTCCAATTAGAATAGCACAGTAGTGGTCCGGCTTCAACACACGGTAAGATTCTCCTGCAACCTTCCGGATCGCTTTCAAGAATTCTGGCAGTTTCCTCGACGCTGAAATGTCACCAAGGACTCTCTTGTTGCTGTATGGTATTATCCAGGCGTAGGGTGGATGAGTCGCAACTAGGTCCATGCTAGCGTCAGAGATCTTGTCCAAGTTGCGCGCGTCCCCGACGTATGTTTGAATCTTGGATTGATGGTCTGAATCTAGGGGGTTGTAATCGAATCTAAGTCGATCCAAAGTCAGCATAATTGCGTCGCTACTTATGTCGACCCCGATAGCATTCCTGTTGAGAAGCTTGCACTCGACAAGAGTGGTTCCACTTCCACACATCTGGTCAAGGACAATTTCCCCTGGTTTCGAATATTTCGAGATGAGGTTCCTCGGAATGTATGGGCTCCAATTGCCTCGGTACTTTCCGGAATGGGTGGCCCAATCTCCTCTATTGGGAAAACTCCAGAGCGTGAACTCTTCAACCACGTAGTCCTTAGGCGGCGCGAATGATGTAATGTGCCAAGGTTTTCCGATGTCGACCTTGACATCCTCAATGGTCACGGATTTCTTTTCGGCGAGAAATTTGAGAAAGTCATCTTGAGTCACAAGCTTCATTCCGTCTGGATTAGGTGACTCGACTTCTTGCAGCTGCGCCAACTTGGAAGTTGGTAAGTGAAAGGCCACTTAAAGATAGTACGCGAACGTATTGTTGGTAGCTGATGCCATTAAATGGAGGTATTCGTGGGAGACCATCGCTCTGCACCGACTCTTTGTCTGGTCCCGAGTGGTTGAGAGACCCGGGGACCTTTTGCTAGCTTGGATTTGGCGGTGCTGGGTTCGGCCCACGTTGTGTCTGGGCTCAGCTGTTGAGGTCGTGTTATGTCTGGTGTTTGTTCTGGTTGGACCCAGGTGACGCTCTTGCGAGCAGTTGGGGAACGTCTCAGCAGGAAGCGTTTGCAATCTTCGATCTGTGTCCCATGATTGCAGATAGTAGAGGTCAACGGCCTGATTGTGCCTTGGAATCGCCTTGGAAACGGCTTGGGGTCCATTACGATGCTAATGTCAGTGGAGACCTGTGGTCCGTAATAGGGGAATGTTGATGGGTCCGTGTTAGGATCAGGTTAGCCGGCGATAGTCGAGAAAAACAAGGTATGCGTGCGAGTCTCGCGACGCAGAACTGCCCTTCTCTGCATCTGGCTGAACGCTTGGCCGAAGGTTCTTTCTGGATTAGCCTGGACACGCTTACGCTCGGTGACTGCGCAATTTAGAGGAGGGTTTCTTGATCCGATCGTCCCGTTTGCGCTTATTGCGGGTTCTCGTCTGGTGGTTCTCGTAGGTCTGGTAGCCATATTGCTTGTAGGCTTGTCAACGGTCCTTGC
>WNGD01009855.1_pt1 | contig 15256 bp, 10 predicted proteins | sample 5400671 | NCBI WGS metagenome assembly WNGD01 (sample SAMN13153369, study PRJNA577476) | soil metagenome | isolation source: 40 cm soil or saprolite under grassland replicate 2 | place: USA:California | collected 2016-06-15 | reverse complement strand
TTGGGGGTCCTGGAGGGCGCGGCCTGAACACAAAAACAGCGGGCCCGCATGGACCCGCCGTCTTTGGACACCGCTGGTCTACACTCCGCGGCGCGGACCGATCGCCGACGCCACAGCTCACGAGCGCTGCTTGCGCGCGGACGGTTTCGGTGACGGTTTCGGGACCGACTTTTCGCCTCTCGGCCGCTCCACTGGCCAAGACTCCGCTCCTGTTTTAGCCTCAGTTGCACTGTCTGAGGTAGGCGCGCCCGGCGCGCTCAGGCTACGGGTCGCAGGTTCGAGTCCTGCCTCGGGAGCTGCCGCACGCTAGATTCGTAACCCATGGCCGAACGGCGCCGGAAGCCTCCCAAGAAGAAACCTCCTCACCCATCCGGCGACGCCCTCACCGTCTCGCTGCTCCAATCCACGCTCGAATCCACCGCCGACGGCATCCTCGTGGTGGACCCCCAGGGACGGGTCGTGTCGCAGAACCGGCGCTTCGCGGAGCTGTGGCGCATCCCCCAGGAGCTCCTCGACACCCGCGACGATGAGCGCCTCATCGCGCACGTGTTGGAGCAGTTGCTGGACCCGGAGCAGTTCCTCGGGAAGGTCCGTGACCTCTACGCCCGCCCTGACGCGGACAGCTCCGACATCCTGGAGTTCAAGGACGGGCGCATTCTCGAGCGCTACTCGATCCCCCAGCGTCTCAACGGCAAAGCCGTAGGCCGGGTGTGGAGCTTTCGGGACGTCACAGCCAGAGCGCGGGCGGAAGCGAAGATCGCGGAGCGCGAGACCCTGCTCCGTACGATCTTCGAGGCCTCGCCCGAGTGCGTGAAGCTGCTCTCCCCCGACGGCACCCTGCTGCAGATGAACCACGCCGGCCTCGCGATGCTCGACGCCGACCGCGCCGAGCAGGTCGTCGGCCAGGCCGTCGTCGATCTGGTGGTCCCCGAGCACCAGGCGGCGTTCCGGGCACTCGTGGCCCGCGTCGCAGGGGGCGAGCCGGGGCGGCTCGAGTTCGAGGTGACGACGCTCAAGGGCGTGCGGCGCTGGCTCGACACGCAGTTGGTGCCGCTGTGGCGCGACGGCGGCGCATCCATCGACACCTTGCTGGGCCTGACGCACGACGTCACGCAGCGCCGCCGCGCCGAACGCGTGCAACAGGCCACGTACCGGATCTCCGAAGCCGCCCTGACGGCCGCCAACCTCCATGCCCTCCTCACGGAGGTGCACCGCATCGTGGGCGAGCTGATGCCGGCCCACAACTTCTACGTCGCCTTGTACGACGACGCCACCGACAGCCTCAGCTTCCCGTACTTCGTGGACGAGGCCGATCCCGAGTACGACATACACCCACGCCCCTTACGCCGCGGCATGACGGAGTACGTCCTGCGAACCGGCGCGCCGCTGCTCGCCACCCCGGACGTCTACGACGACCTGGTGGCGCGGGGCGAGGTCGAGCTGATCGGCGCCCCCTCCATCGACTGGGTCGGCGCCCCGCTCGTCGTGAAGGATCGGACCATCGGCGTCGTCGCCGCCCAGAGCTACTCCGAAGGGGTGCGCTACGGCCCGGGAGACAAGGAGATTCTGATCTTCGTCTCCTCCCAGATCGCGATGGCGGTGGAGCGCAAGCGTGCCGAAGACGCCCTGCGCCGCCAAACGGACCTGCTGCAGCAGATCGTCGAGCACATCCCCGTCATGCTCGTGTTCCTCGACCCCACGGGGTTGATCGAGTGGGGCAACCGCGAGTGGACCCGGGTGCTCGGGTTCACGATGGACGATGCGCGTTCCAGCGATATCTTCGCGTCGCTCTACCCCGACCCCGCCGAACGTCAGCGTGTGAAGAACTCCATCGGGTCGCCCACGAGCCAGTGGACCGACTTTCGGACGCGGACGCGGGACGGCCGGGTACTCGACACCACGTGGGCCAACGTCCCGCTGGCGCAAGGCGGGTGGTTGGCGATCGGCGTGGACATTACGGAGCGCAAGCAGGCCGAAAGCGCGCTGCGCCAGAGCGAGGAGCGCTACCGCACGTTCATCGCGCAGAGCTCGGAAGGCGTGTCGCGGCTCGAGTTCAAGCCCCCCGTCCCCGTCACGCTCGCCGAAGAGGCCCAGGTGGATGCCATGTACGCGAGCGCCACCGTGGCGGAGTGCAACGACGCGATGGCCCGCATGTACGGATTCACCGAAGCGCGCGAGCTGGTGGGCGCGCGCCTCGCCGACCTCCATGACCAGGGCGACCCCGGGAACCGGGAGCAGATGCGCAGCTTCATCCGCGCGGGCTATCGCCTGTCGGACTCGGAGACTCGCGAGCGGGACCGCGAGGGCCGGCCGCGTGTCTTCCTGAACAACGTCGTGGGATTCATCGAGGGCGGGCACCTGGTGCGGGTCTGGGGCACGCAACGCGACGTCTCCGAGCAGCGCCGCCTCGAGGAGCAGTTCCGCCAGTCACAAAAGATGGAGGCGGTGGGGCAGCTCGCGGGCGGCATCGCGCACGACTTCAACAACCTGCTCACGGCGATCCTCGGCAACACCCAGCTGCTGCTGCGCGACCTGCCCCCCGGGGACGCCATGCGCGGCGACGTCGAGGAGATCCGCAAGGCGTCGGAGCGCGCCGCCGGGCTCACCCGCCAGCTCCTCGCCTACAGCCGCCGCCAGATGCTCCAACCCGAGATCCTCGACCTGAACGTCGTGGTGGGAGACATGGACCGGATGCTGCGGCGGCTCATCGGCGAGCACATCGCGCTCGTCACCGTGCCCGCGCCGGACCTGGGCCGCGTGCGGGCCGACCCGAGTCAGATCGAGCAGGTACTCGTGAATCTCGTCGTGAATGCGCGCGACGCGATGCCGCAGGGCGGCCGCCTCACGATCGAAACCGCCGACGTCGACCTCGACGCGACCTATGCCCAGGAGCACCTCGGTGCCTCCCCCGGCGCCTGCACGATGCTCGCGGTGACCGACACGGGGACGGGGATGGACGCCACCGTCCGCGCCCACCTGTTCGAGCCGTTCTTCACGACCAAGGAAGTCGGCAAGGGCACGGGACTGGGTCTGGCCACGGTGTACGGGATCGTCAAGCAGAGCGGTGGCCACATCTCCGTGTACACCGAGGTGGGTCGAGGCAGCAGCTTCAAGGTGTACCTGCCGCGCGTCGACCGCCTGCCGCACGCCGCGGCGCCGCCCGCTCCCCGTCCCGTCGCCGCGCGCGGGTCGGAGACCGTGCTCGTCGTCGAAGACGATCCCGCCGTGCTGTCGTTGAGCTGCCGCGCCCTCGAGTCGGAGGGCTACACCATTCTGTGCGCGTCCGACGGCGCCGACGCGCTGCGGATCGTCGAGCGGCACGGCGGCGAGATCCACCTCCTGCTCACCGACGTCGTGATGCCCGGGATGAGCGGGCGCGAGCTGGCGGAACAGATGGCCGCGCGCCGCGCCGGGATCCGGATCCTGTACATGTCGGGCTACCCCGGCGACGCCGCCGTGCACCACGGAAACCTGGTGCGCGGCAGCGCCTTCCTTCAGAAGCCGTTCTCCCCCGACGGGTTGGCCCGCAAAGTGCGCGAGGCGCTGGACGCGTGACCGATGCGGCGCTGGCGCCCGCGCAGCTGCGCGCCGCGCTGGAGCGCGCCGAAGGGGCCCTCCGCGAGTCGCAGCGACAGTATCGCGAGATCTTCGAGCTGGCGTCCGTCGGCATCGTCCGGTCCACGCCGGAGGGACGCATCCTGCTCGCCAACCCGGCCCTCGCCGCGATGCTCGGGTACGACACCGCGGACCAGCTCCGCGAATTGGACCTCGGCCGCGATATCTACCTGCGCCCCGAGGATCGTGCGGCCCTGATCGCCCGTTACGAACGCTCCGCCAAGCCGTGGACCGTCGAGGTCGAGTGGCGGAAACGGGACGGCACGCCGTTGTGGGTCCAGATCAGCGCGCACGCCGTGCCCAACGACGCCGGCCGCGCGCTGTACTTCGAGGCCTTCGTGCAGGACGTCACCGAGCGACGGCGTTCCGTCGATGCCCTGCGGCTGAGCGAGGCGCGCTATCGGGCGTTGGCGACCAACCTGCCCGAGACATCCGTGTTCCTGTACGACCGTGATCTGCGCTACGTCCTCGTTGACGGATCGAGTCTCGCGGGTGTCGGCATGTCCAAGGAGGCCCTGGAAGGGCGCACGATCTTTGAGGTCCTGCCTGCCGACGTGTGCGAGCGGTTGGCCCCCCTCCGGCGTGCCGCTCTGGAAGGGCAAGTCGTCGAGTTCGAGGAGTCCTACGGTGGCCGCATCCACACCGTCCATCTCCTGCCCATACGGGACGGAGCCGGCGCGGTCATCTACGGCATGGGCGTCGCAGTGGACATCACGGAGCGGAAGCGCGGAGCGGAACGCCTCGCGGAGAACGAGGGCCGGCTACGGGCCATCATCGATACGGAACCCGAGTGTGTGAAGGTCCTCGACGGGTCGGGACGCGTGCTGACCATGAACCCGGCCGGCCTCGCGATGATCGAGGCCGACGCGCCCGAGCAGATCGTCGGACAGAACGTGTTGAGCGTCGTGGCGCCCGAGCACCACAAGGCGTTCACCGATCTCTCGCGGCGCGTCTTCGCGGGGGCGACGGGGACGCTCGAGTTCGAAATCGTCGGGTTCAAAGGGACGCGGCGCTGGCTCGAGACACACGCCGTGCCGCTGCGCAGCCCGCGCGGCGAGATCCATTCCGTGCTGGGCATCACGCGTGACATCACCAAGCGTAAGCACGCCGAGCAGGCGCTGCGCGAGTCGCAGGAACGCCTGCAGCTCGTCACCCGCGCGACGAACGACGCCGTGTGGGACTGGGACCTCGCCACGAATACGGTGTGGTGGGGGGAGGCTTTCCACGCGTTGTTCGGGTACGGGCTGGACGAGATCGAGCCCACCCTCGAGTCCTGGCACAGCCGCCTTCACCCCGACGACCGAGATCGGGTGTTCACGGGAATCAGGGCGGCGATCGACGGCGGAGAGGTTTTCTGGAGCGATGAATACCGGTTTCGGCGCCGCGACGGGGGGTACGCCGAGATCTACGATCGCGGTTACGTGATCCAGGACGCGAACCGTCGCCCCGTTCGCATGGTGGGCTCGATGATGGAGGTCTCGGAGCGCAAGCGCACCGAGGCCCAGCTGCGCAACCTCGCCGCCCGACTCGAAGCGATCCGCGAAGAGGAGCGGGCCCGCATCGCGCGCGAGATTCACGACGAGGTGGGCCAGGCTCTGACCGCGCTGAAGATGGATCTCGCGTGGTTGGCAAAGAAGGTCCCGCCACGGGGCATGCCGGTGCGCCGCAAGCTGCAAGGGATGGAAGGCGTGATCGACGCCACGATGGACGCGCTGCACCGCATCCTCGCCGAGCTGCGCCCCGGCGTCCTCGACGACCTGGGCCTGCCGGCGGCGATCCAGTGGCTCGCCGAAGAGTTCAAGCGGCGCACCGAGATCACCTGCGCGGTCCTCATGACGGGAGCCGAACCCGGCCTCGACAGCGGCCAAGCGACCGCCGTGTTCCGCATCTTGCAGGAAGCCCTCACGAACGTCGCGCGCCACGCGCAGGCCAAGCACGTCGAGATCCGGCTCCACGTCCTCCCGACCGCGTTCGAGCTCGTGGTCTCCGACGACGGGCGCGGGATCACCGCCGCGGAGCTCAAGGCAACCGGCACGCTGGGAATCCTCGGCATGCGGGAGCGCGCCCTGACCTGGCACGGGCGGGTCGCCGTCCACGGCGAGCCGGGGCGCGGCACGACGGTGCGCGTGTTCATGCCGGTGGACCGGGGCACGACGACAGCGAGCGCCGGATGATCCGCCTCATCATTGCCGACGACCACCCGCTGGTCCGGGCGGGCGTCCATCAGCTGGTGGTCGAGGAGCCGGACATCCGGGTCGTGGGCGAGGCCGTCGACGGCCATGACCTGCTGGCGCGCCTTCCCTCCACACCCGCCGACGTGGTGATCCTGGACGTCACGATGCCCGGCCCCGGGTTTCTGCCGCTGCTCGCCCGCTTGCGGGCGGAGCACCCCGCCCTGCGCGTGCTCGTCGTCAGCGTCCACCCCGAGGGCAACATGGCGTTGGGCGCGCTGCAAGCCGGGGCGGCGGGCTACGTCAACAAGACGCGGACCGGCGCGGAGCTCGTGGCCGCCATTCGCAAGGTGCATGCGGGCGGGACGTACGTGACGCCGTCGCTCGCCGAGCGGATTGCCGCCGAGCTCACCGCCGGCCACGTCCCTCGTCCCCGCGACGGCTTGTCCGTTCGCGAGCACGAGGTGCTCCGCTTGCTCGGCGCCGGCAAGAGCAACAAGGAGGTCGCCGCGATGGCCGGCGTCAGCCCGAAAACCATCAGCACGTACCGGGCGCGGATCCTCCGCAAACTCCGTCTCCGCACCAACGCCGACCTCGTGCGCTACGCGCTGGAGCACGCCCTCATCGGTTGACGTGTCAGACAGCACCGACAGGTCCGTCACCATCTTCTTACAGCGCGACTCGCGTCTCCGCACGACACCTTAGGGGCGTGAGCTCGTCGACCTGCGCCTCCCCGACGGCGATGGCTTCGACGTCATACGCGCCGCGAAGGCGCTGACGCCCGCCCCCGTCGTCGTCGTGCTCACGAGCTACGCCTACCCGCAGCTCCAGGCCCGGGGCCTCGCCGCCGGAGCCGATTGGTTCCTCGACAAGGCCACGGAGTTCCTCCGCGTCCCGGAGATCCTGACGTCATTGCCGCGACTCTCGCAGCAGCGCGTGCGATGACGATCCGCATCCTGCTCGCAGAAGACAATCCCGACGACGCCGAGCTGATCCAGCGCGAGCTGCGGAAATCAGGGGTCGACGTCACGATCCGACGCGTGGACTCCGCCGTGGCGTTCCGCCGGGCGCTGGACGAGGTCGAGCCGGACATCGTACTCACCGACCACTCGATGCCTCAGTTCACCGCGCGCGACGCCCTCCGGATCGCCCTCGAGGCGCGGCCGGCGACGCCCGTGATCGTCGTGACCGGCAGTCTCGATGAGGAAACGGCAGCCGCCTACATCAAGGACGGCGCGTCCGACTACGTCCTGAAGACCCATCTCACGCGTCTTCCCGCGGCCCTGGTCGGCGCCCTCGAGCGTCGCCGCGCTCGCGTAGCCACCGAGGCCGCGCACAAGGCGCTGCTCGGCTCGGAAGCCAAGTTCGCCAAAGCGTTCAACGCCAACCCCTCGGGCATGGCGATCACCACGCTCGACGGGCGCGTGGTCGACGTCAACGAGGCCTTCCTGCGCACGCTGGGATACACGCGCGAGGAGGCCATCGGTCGCACGACCGTCGATCTGGGACTGTGGCGCAGCGCCGAGAAGCGCGCGCGCGCCATCCAAGAAGCCCAGAGCCTGGGCCGCGTCCAGACCATCGAGATCGAAGGCCACACGAAGGAGCGCGCGCGCCGCACGCTGCTCTACTCCGCCGAGCTGATCGAGCTCGACGGCACCCCCCACGTGCTCGTGCTCACCACCGACATCACCGAGCGGCGCCAGCTCGAAGAGCAGCTGCGCCAGGCGGTCAAGATGGAAGCCGTGGGCCGCCTCGCCGGCGGCATCGCGCACGACTTCAACAACCTGCTCACCGCGATCATCGGCTCGGCCGATCTGCTGCTCGAGGATCTCGATCCGGCGAGCCCCGCGCGGGATGACGTCACCGAGATCCGGCGGGCCGGTGACCGGGCCGCGCAGCTCACGCGGCAGCTGCTCGCGTTCAGCCGCCGCCAGCCGCTGACGCCCCGCGTGATCGACGTGAACGCGCTCGTGGCGGACATGGACCGGTTGTTGCGCCGTTTGATCGGGGAGGACATCGAGTTGCGGACCGTGCTGACACCCGACCTCGGGGCCGTCCGTGCCGACGCCGGGCAGCTCGAGCAAGTGATCATGAACCTCGCCGTCAACGCGCGTGACGCGATGCCGCGCGGGGGCAAGCTCACGATCGAGACGGCGAACACCGAGCTCGACGAATCGTACGCACGCGAGCACGTGACGGTACGCGCCGGGCCGGCCGTGATGATCGCCGTCAGCGACACCGGGACCGGCATGGACAGTGAGACGCTGGCGCACATCTTCGAACCCTTCTTCACGACCAAGGAGGTCGGCAAGGGGACCGGACTGGGCCTCGCCACTGTGTATGGAATCGTGAAGCAGTCGGGCGGACACGTGTGGGTGTACTCCGAGCCCGGCCGGGGAACGGCGTTCAAGATCTACCTGCCGCGGGTGACCGAGCCGGTCGAGGGCGTCGGGGCCGCCACGGCCCCCACCACGCTCCAGGGTACGGAGACCATCCTGGTCGTCGAGAACGAAGTCCCCGTGCGCGAGCTCGCGCGCCGGATGCTCGAGGCCAGGGGATACACCGTCCTGACCGCCGCCGCGCCCGCCGACGCCCTGGCGTTGGTGGAGCGCCACCCCGAGCCCATTCACCTGGCGGTGACCGACGTCATCCTGCCCGGCATGGACGGCCCCGCGCTGGCGCGGCGTCTCGAGCAGGTCCGGCCCGGCCTGCGGGTACTGTTCGTTTCCGGCTACGCCAACGAGGCGATCGTGCACCACGGCGTACTCGACAAGGGGGTCGCCTACCTGCCCAAGCCCTTCACGGCCGAGGCGCTGGCGCGTAAAGTGAGGGAAGTGATCGACGCGCCGTCCCCCACTCCGCTCCAACGAAGCAGGCCCGCTTGACCCGATTGCCGTGGAATTGGTCGATCGAACGGAAGCTGCCGTTGTTTGTCAGTGCCTTGCTCGTCGCCGTCGTGCTCGTCATGCTCGGCGCGGCGTACCAGCAGGTGCGCCGCGCCGCATTGTCGTTGGCGACGGAGCGCGTGCAGCGCCTCACCAAGGTCTATGTCGACCTGTTCCAGCGCGAACCCACGACCCGCCGCACCCAAATGGCCACGCTGGCGGCGGACCCGGGGGTCCGCGACTTCGTGACTTCCGGGGGCGGGCGGGGTCGTGATTGGGTCCTTGCCGCCATGCGCCACATCGCCCCCGACACGGCTCGCAACCTGGCGATCGAGGTGTGGGACTCGGCCCGCCGCCGCCTGTACTTGCGTGGGGACTCGGCGCTGCGATCAGACCCGGCGACGACACCACCACCGGACTCCGCAGTCCTGAGCCCCTACCGCCTGCGGCACGACACCCTGATGTACTACGAAGTGCAGGCGGTGGTGCGTGCCGCGAACGAGGGGCGGGTGATCGGCCGGGTCGTGCAGATCCGGCGACTCAATTTGTCGAAGCAGGCGCGCGAGATCCTCACAGGGATCGCGGGCGGCGACGTGTCCCTGCTGATCGGCAATGCCGACGGCGATCCCTGGACCGACCTGGAGCATGTGATCCCGGCGTTGCCGGCCGCGGCGCGCGCCAGTCGCGTACCCATCGCTTACGAACGGGGTGAAACGAAGTTCGGACTCGCCGCGCCGATTGCGGGGACGCCGTGGATGTTCGTGACCGAGCTATCCCGACGACAGCTGCTCGCTCCCTCGCACGCGTATCTCCGCCGCATGGCGGTGATCGCCGCCGTCATCGTGCTCGCCGGCGCGTTCGGAGCGTGGTGGGTGAGCCGGCGCATCACCACTCCCCTGAACCGCCTCACGACGGCGGCGGCGGCGATCGCCAACGGCGACCTCGCCCAGCGCGTGGACGTCCCGGGGACCGACGAGCTGGGCCGGCTGGGACGCTCGTTCAATGCGATGGCGGGCGAGGTGGAGCGGGCCCGGAGCGATCTCGAAGGCCAGGTCGTGGGACGCACCCGCGCGCTGCGCGAGACCAACGCCGAGCTCGAAGCGTTTTCGTATTCGGTGTCGCACGATCTCCGCGCGCCGCTCCGCGCGATTCATGGATTCGCCCGCATCCTGCTCGAGGACCACGGGAAGGAGCTCGAGCCCGAGGCGAAGCGCGTGCTCGGCGTCATCGACGAGAACACGCGTCGCATGGGCCAGCTGATCGACGCTCTGCTCTCGTTCTCTCGCTTGGGACGCAAGGAGCTCGAGACGACGCGCATCGATATGACCGACCTCGTCCGGGTGGTCGCGGAGGAAGTCCGCCGCGCCGCCGGCGAGCGCCCCCTCGACATCACGGTCGGTCCCCTGCCGACGGCCGTGGGCGACCGCGAACTGCTGCGTCAGGCGGTCACAAACCTGCTCGACAATGCCGCGAAATTCACGCTGCATCGGGCTCCCGGGCGCATCGAGGTCGGCCACCGCGCCGACGGCGCCGAGACTGTGTATTATGTGAAAGACAACGGCGCCGGGTTCGACCCGCGATACGCCGGCAAGCTATTCGGCGTGTTCCAGCGGCTGCATCGGGTCGACGAATTCGAAGGCACCGGGGTCGGTTTGGCGATCGTCCAACGCATCGTGCAACGCCACGGCGGGCGCGTCTGGGCCGAGGGCCAACCCGACGCGGGCGCCACGTTCTTCTTCACGCTGCCAGGAGCAGCCGACGCATGACGCAACCGCATGAGGTCGAGATCCTGCTGGTCGAAGACAACCCGAGCGACGCGGAGCTGACGCTGCGGGCGCTCAAGCAGCGGAACCTCGCCAATCAGGTGTTCGTGTGCCACGACGGCGCTGAGGCGCTGGACTTCTTCTTCGGAGACGGATCGCACGCGCTACGGGAGATCGGCGTTGTCCCGAAGGTCATCCTGCTCGACTTGAAGCTCCCCAAGGTCGACGGCCTCGAAGTGTTGCGCCGCCTCAAGGAAGAGGCACGCACCAAGAGCATTCCGGTCGTCGTGCTCACCTCGTCGCGCGAGGAGCCCGACATCGCGCGGGCCTACCGGCTGGGCGCCAACAGCTACATCGTCAAGCCGGTCGATTTCGAGGCGTTCGCCCGCGCCGTCTCCGATGTCGGCCTGTACTGGCTCCTCCTGAATCACCCGCCCCGCTGACGCGGTGACGGCTTCCGCTCCCGGCTCGCTCCACGTCCTGCTCGTCGAAGACCGCGACGTCGATGCCGAGCTGGTGCAGCGGGAGTTGCAGCGCGCGCAGATCGAGTGCCGGGCACGCCGCGTCGATAGCGACGAGGACTTCCGCCGCGAGCTGCGGGATTTCGCCCCCGACATCGTATTAGCCGACTACTCGATTCCTGGTTTCGGCGGAATGGAGGCCCTGGAGATCCTCCAGCAAGAGGCCCCGCTCGTCCCCCTGATCGTCGTGACGGGCAGTATCGACGAGGAAACGGCGGCCGCATGCATCAAGGCCGGCGCCGCGGACTACGTCCTCAAGGCGCACCTGGTGCGCCTCGGCCCGGCTGTACGCAGCGCCCTGGAGATGCGCAACAGCCGCGCGGAGCGCGCCGCCGCGGAGGCGGCGCTGCGCGCCAACGAGCAGCGGTTTCGCGCCCTCGTTGAGCATAGCTGGGATGCGGTCGCGCTATTCGGCCCTGACGGCGCGATCCTGTACGGCAGCCCCGCCACGACCCGCATTCTTGGCTACGACCTGGCCGAGTTCGTCGGGCGCAACGCGTTGGACCTGATCCACCCCGAAGATCGCGATGGCGTGGCGAGCCGCCTCACGGAAGTGATGGCCAATTCCCGCGGCCGGGTGATCGTCGCGGCGCGCGTCCGTCACAAGGACGGCTCCTGGCGTTACCTCGAGGGTGTGTTGACCAACCTGCTCGACGATCCAAGCGTGGGCGCCATCGTCAACAACTATCGCGACGCGACCGAGCGACGCAGCCTCGAGCAGCAGGTCATTCAAGCGCAGAAGATGGAGGCGGTCGGCCGGCTGGCGGGCGGCGTGGCGCACGACTTCAACAACATCCTTACCGCCATCGGCGGCTACACGGACCTCCTCCTCGCCGACCTGCCGCCCGACGACCCCCGGCGGCAGGACGTGGACGAGATCCACCGCGCCGCCGATCGCGCCGCGGCGCTGACCCAACAACTGCTCGCGTTCAGCCGCCGTCAGGTACTGCAACCCAAGGTCATCGATCTCAACGCCCTGGTGTCGAACGTCGAGAACCTGCTGCGGCGGCTCATCGGAGAAGACGTGCTCCTCGCTACGACGCTTGCCGGCGACGTGGGACGGGTGCGCGCCGACCCCGGCCAGGTCGAGCAGGTGATCGTCAACCTCGCAGTGAACGCGCGCGACGCCATGCCCGCGGGAGGCCGACTGACCATCGAAACCCGCAACGTGGAGCTCGACGCCGCGTATGCGGCCGAACACCAGACGGTCGTGCCGGGGCCATACGCAGTCATTGCCGTGAGCGACAGCGGCACCGGGATGAGCGCAGAGACGCAGTCACACATGTTCGAGCCCTTCTACACGACCAAGGAGGTGGGGAAGGGCACGGGCCTCGGCCTCGCAACGGTCTACGGCATCGTGAAACAAAGCGGCGGCAGTATCTGGGTCTATTCGGAGCTGGGGCACGGCACGACCGTGAAGGTCTACCTGCCCCGCGTGGACGAACCAGCGGAGCCGCTCGCCCCCTCGACTCCTGCCGACGCGGAGAGTCTCCGAGGCACCGAAACGATTCTGCTGGTGGAGGACGAGCCCGCCGTTCGCGCCGTGGCGCGCCAGATCCTCACCCGCCAAGGGTATGCCGTACTCGAAGCCGCGGACGGCCAGACCGCCCTCGCGATGGTCGACGCTGGCGGCCCCCGCGTGGATCTCGTCCTCACGGACGTCGTGATGCCCGGAATGAGCGGCCGGAGCTTGGCGGATCGGCTGGCGAGCCGCTACCCCGGGCTGCGAGTGCTGTACATGTCGGGCTACACCGACGACGCCATCGTCCGCCACGGCATGCTCGAGCCGGGGCTCGCGTACCTCCAAAAGCCCTTCCGGCCGGACGCCCTCGCGCGGAAAGTCCGGGAGGTGTTGAACCGACACACCTGAGATCGTGCCCGAACATCACCCGAAAACATCGATAAATCAAGCATTATCTCGCGAGTGTGCGCTCACTTAACGCAATATGTCATTGAGTAGTATACATTTAAGATGGCGCAAGGCCATGTGTTGCGTTGTAACAACAATCTGACAAGCAACTTACCTCGTTACATACGCCTTGGTATCTCCCCCCCCACTAGATTTGCCCATGCCTTTACCCCCCCTCTTTGGGCATGAGGGAGTCAAAAAGCGGCTGGCTGGCGCCGTCGCCGCCGGCCGGTTGCCGCAAGCCCTCCTGTTTGAGGGTCCTCGCGGCGTCGGCAAGCAACGCCTGGCCTTGTGGTTGGCTCAATGCCTCGTGTGCGAGAAGGGGGACGCGTGCGGCGAATGTCGGGGGTGTCGCCTCGTCGCCACACTGCAGCATCCGGACGTGCATTGGTTCGTCCCGCTGGAGCTGAGCAAGAAGGGCGCGGACGGCGACAAGCAGGTGGATCTGGTGGCTGAAGCGCTGGCCGAGGAGATGGCGGTCCGGCGCGAACAGCCGCTGTACCAGGCGCCAGGAGGCTTGGCGAGTCACGGGATTGCGGCGGTGCGGCTACTGCTGCGACGTATGTCACTGACGCCGGTCGTCGGACGCCGCAAGGTGTTTATCGTCGGTGACGCCGAGCGGTTGATCCCCCAACGGGGGATGGAAGACGCCGCCAATGCGTTGCTGAAGGCGCTCGAGGAGCCGCCGGCCGACACGATCGTCGTGCTGACGACGGCGGATCCAGAGGCGCTGCTACCGACGATCTTGTCCCGCGTTGTGCGTGTGCGTGTCGCACGAAGCGCCGACAGTGTCGTGACAGATTTCGCGCAGCGTGTACTCGGCATCGCTGGCAAAGCGGAACTGGCAGAACGAGTTAGCTCAGCGGAGGGGTGCATTGGCAGGCTCCTTGCCCCAGAGGGGGATTCGGGATCGGCGAGCCGGCGAGCCGGCGAGCTGCTCGACGCGGGCCGCAAGGGCGCAGTGACGCTCTACGCGCTCGCACTGAGTCAGATGCCCTTTCAGGCACGGGGCGGCTTCACCGAGATGCTGGACGCGCTGGCGGGTCGCCTGCGCGCCCAGGCGAAGACTGGCGGCGACACCGAGAAGCTTGTCCAGGCGATCGCTCGAGTGATGGACGCGCGGGAGTTGGCCCACGGCAACGTGAACCCGCAGCTCGTGACGGCCGTATTGGCCGAGGACCTGGCGGGGGCCGAGAGCACATGAAGCTATCGCACGTGGATCAGGCGGGCCGAGCCCGGATGGTGGACGTCGGCGACAAGCCGGTCAGCGTGCGCACGGCGGTGGCCGCCGGAGCGATCCGGATGTCGCGTGACGCGTTCCAGCTGGTGGCCGATCAGACCGTCGCCAAGGGCGACGTCCTGGCGGTGAGCGAAGTGGCCGGAACGCTGGCGGCGAAACGGACGGCGGAGCTGATCCCGCTCTGCCACCCCCTCGGTCTGGACCACGTCGAGGTAGAAGCGAGCCTCGACGCGGGGCTGCCGGGGGTGCGGATCCGGGCGGCGGTGAAGGCGGTGGGTCGGACCGGGGTCGAGATGGAGGCACTGACCGCGGTGTCGGTCGCGCTGCTGACCGTCTACGACATGGTGAAGGCCGCGGACGCGGCAATGGTGATTGCGGACGTGCATGTGGTGGAGAAGAAAAAGGCACCGCTCGACGCTTGAGCGACGCTTGATGACCGCGCCGCAGCTTGGTGCGGGCAGATAGGACTCACAAGAGAGGGGTATGCATACGAAAACTCAACGTCTGATGCTGCGGGGCGGGATGATTCTGGTCGGCGCCCTGCTGGTGAGCACTGTCGGGGGCTGGGCCCGCGGCGCGTCGGCGGATGCCGAGCGCGTCCCGGCCACCGGACCCGAGCTGCTCGGCGAGCTGCGCGAATTGCGACAGCAGCTCGACGCCAAGCAGGGCGAGCTGGATGTCGCCCGGCTGCAGCTCGACCGCGCCAACGCCATCATTCAGTATTCGGCGCACTACCGGATCCCCGCGGACCTCGCGACCGCGATCTACGACGTGGCGTTGAGCGAGGGAATCGACCCGGGGCTGGCCTTCCGGCTGGTCAAGGTCGAGTCGGGCTTCACGCAGCGGGCCAAGAGCCGGGCCGGCGCGGTGGGGTTCACGCAGGTGCTGCCGAGCACGGCCCGGTTGTACGAGCCGGGGCTCACGACCGAGCAGCTGTTCGACCGCGATACGAATCTGCGGATCGGCTTCCGCTATCTGCGGGACCTGCTCGACCGCTATCCGTCCAACATGTCTCTGGCCCTGTTGGCCTACAACCGGGGGCCGGGCAAGGTGGAGGAGCTGTTGGGCGCGGGACGCGACCCGCAGAATGGGTACGCCACCTCGGTCATGAAGGGATTCAGGCACCGGTAGGACTACAGATTGGCAGCCCAG
>WNGD01008541.1_pt1 | contig 15261 bp, 14 predicted proteins | sample 5400671 | NCBI WGS metagenome assembly WNGD01 (sample SAMN13153369, study PRJNA577476) | soil metagenome | isolation source: 40 cm soil or saprolite under grassland replicate 2 | place: USA:California | collected 2016-06-15 | reverse complement strand
AGTCAATAGGTAAGCCCGTATGTTGCCCCCCGGCTTTGGCAACCCTGAAGCCCTGGCATGGGGGACCGATGACGAAGGCCGACCTGGTCGAAAAAGTCACCGCGCAAATCGCCCGCACCGCCGGCCCCCTCATTTCCAAGAAAGACTGCGCCCGCGTCGTCGATGCGTTCCTCGACGCCGTGAAAGCCGCCCTCGCCGAACAGCATAACATTGAGATTCGCGGGTTTGGGACGTTCAAGATCCGGCAGCGCAAGACGCGCATGGCCCGCAACCCGCGGACCGGCGACCCGGTGGAAGTCGCAGCGCGTCCGGTGCCTGTCTTCAAGCCCAGCAAGGAGTTGCGCGCTATGGTCGCGGACGCGAGCGGCGAGCGGGTCAGCTCCTGAGCGCAGCACGCGAGCCCCGCGGCCCGGACTAACTGTCTGGGCCGCTTTGTTTTGGACGGGGTATCACCCCCGCTTCGGTCTCCGGGAGTTTCCTCGTGCGACAGCTCTGCGCCCTGCTCGTCACCGTTCCGGCGCTCGCCGCGGCCCAAACGGTCCGTTACGAAGTGTCGGTCCCCGCACCCAGCGAACGTCTCTTCCACGTCAAAGCCGAGTTTCCCGCGCGCGGCAAAGACACGCTGTACCTGTCGCTGCCCGCGTGGAGCCCGGGGGCGTACGAAATCCAGAACTACGCGCGCTACGTGCGCCACTTCAGCGCGCAGAGCGCCACGGGGCAGCCGCTGTTCTGGGATCGCGCCGACAAAGACACGTGGCGCGTCACTACGGGACGCGGCGATCGCGTCACCGTGGAGTTCGATTATCTCGCCGACACCGTCGACCTCTCCCTCGCGCAGCTCGCCGACGATTTCGGGGAGGCGCTCGGCACCAACCTGTTCCTCTACGAGGAAGGGCAGCTCGCGCGACCGGCCGAGGTACGGTTCTCGGTCCCCGTGGGTTGGCAGGTCACGACCGCGCTGAAGAGCGCGGGGCGGGGAACGTACAGCGCCGCCGACTACCACGAGCTCGCCGACGCGATGACGTTCGTGGGCAAGTACGCCCTCGACTCGGTGCAGGTGGACGGGCGCTGGATCCGCATCGCCCTGTGGCCGATCACCGACTACACCTTCGCCGTGCAGCGGAACTTCCGCAGTGCGGTCGAGAAGATCGCCCGCGTGCAGAACCTGCTCATGGGCGGACCGCCGTACGACACGTACACGATTTTCTTCAACGTCATGCACGCGCCCGTCAACTTCGGGGGGGGGCTGGAGCACAGCGCCAGCCAGTACGACATCATGCCGGCGCCCGCGTTCGCGGATGCGACCGGGAAGTTCGGCGACTTCATCCTGCCGCTGCTCGCGCACGAGTCCTTCCATCTGTGGAACGTGAAGCGCATCCGGCCGGCGGAGATGTGGCCGTACGACTACCACGGCGAGCAGTACACGCCGCTGCTGTGGTGGTCGGAGGGCGTGACCGACTATTACGCGGACCTGACGAATCTGCGGGCCGGGCTGTCGGCCGACTCCACGTTCCTGGCCAACGTCGCCGTCAACATCCGGCAGGTGGAAGCGGCGCCCGAGCCGTGGAGCGAGGAAGACGGCAGCGTCGCCACGTGGATCAACGAGGTCTACGTCAACAGCTCCCAGCTCTACTACCCGAAGGGCTCGCTCACGGGGCTGCTGCTCGACGTCTCCATCCGCGATGCCAGCGACAACAAGTTCAGCCTCGACGACGTGATGCGCGCGCTGTTCACCCGGTTCTACAAACAGGGCAAGGGCTTCCGCACCGCCGATCTGCTCGCGCTCCTCAAGGAACTGGGCATGGCGGACGCGGAAGGCTTCTATCAGCGCTATATCAACGGCCGCGACCCGCTGCCGTACGACTCGGTGCTGCCGAAGGCCGGCATCGCGGTCACGCGACGCAGCTCCTCGCTGCCGTTCCTGGGCATCACCTCCGGCGCCACACCAGACGGCCAGATGGTGGTGCAGGCGGTGTCGCCAGGAAGCGCGGCGGGAGAGGCCGGGCTCGTGCCCGGGGACGTTCTGCTCAAGATCGGCGACATCGCCGTCAATCCCGACTCGGATTGGGGGGCCGCGTTCCGGACGCGGTACCGCGGCCAAGGGGGGCAGCCGATGACGCTCACCGTACGCCGCGAGAGCCAGACGGTCACCCTGAACACCCACGTGCGCGAGCGCGCGATCACCTCGTTCCGCCTCGAGCGCGCCGCGAGCCCGACGCCGAAGCAAGCCAAGATCTGGCATGGCCTCACCGCCGGTAGCACCGGCCCCTGAACGGCACTAGGTTCCGAACATGCCGACGGGTACGGTGCAGGTACGGTTCTTCGCGCGCTACGCGGAGCTGGCGGGCTGCGAGACGACGGCGCTTTCTGTGCCGGTTCCCGCGACCGTGGCCGACGTCGTGCGACGCGTGCGCGAAGCCATTCCCGGCGCGGTCGCGCTGCCGGAGCGACCGCTCGCGGCGGTGAACATGCGGCACGTCAAGCTCGACGCGCCGGTAGGCGATGGGGACGAAGTCGCGTTCCTGCCGCCGGTCGCCGGGGGATGACCTACCTCACCAAAGACCCGATCAGCGTCGGCGCCCTCCTCGCCGAGGTCGCCGCGCCTCACTGTGGCGGCACCTGCCTGTTCCTCGGCACGGTGCGCGACGCGCCGCAGGACGGCGGCGTCACCGGGATCGAGTACACGGCCTACGAGGCGATGGCGGTCGCGGAGTTCGACCGCCTGCTCGCCGAGGTGCGGCGGCGCTGGCCGGACGCGCGGCTGGCGCTTCGCCATCGGTTGGGCCTCGTCCCGACCGAGGAGGCGAGTATCGCCATCGCCGCGGCCGCGCCGCATCGGGCCGCCGCGTTCGAAGCCTGCCGCTACGTGATCGAGGAGGTGAAGAAGCGCCTCCCCATTTGGAAGAAGGAGCTCCGCGCCGATGGCACCGCCCTGTGGGTGGACCCCGAGGGGCGGCCCGCGGTCGTGGGACCGGAGGGAACGCCGTGATCCGCGACCGCCTCGCCCGTCCGCTGGGCAGCCTCCGCGTGTCGGTCACCGACCGCTGCAACCTGCGGTGCCGCTACTGCATGCCGGAGGCGGAATACGTCTGGCTCCCCAAGTCGTCGCTGCTGACGTTCGAGGAGATCGCGCGTCTCACGGGCGTCTTCGCCGGGCTGGGCGTGACGAAGGTACGCCTGACGGGCGGCGAGCCGCTGCTGCGGCACGAGCTGCCGACGCTGGTCACGCTGCTGCGCCGCGACGCGCGCCTCGCGGACCTCGCCATGACGACGAACGGGGTGCTGCTGGAGCGCTTCGCTGCGAATCTCAAGGCCGCCGGGCTGGGCCGCGTCACCGTGAGCCTCGACACCCTGCGGCCCGAGCGGATGCAGGACTTCGCCCGCAGCGGACGGCACGCCGACGTGCTGGCGGGGATCGCGGCTGCGCGGAGCGCCGGCTTCGAGCGCGTGAAACTCAACACCGTCGTCGTGCGGGGCTTCAACGACGACGAGCTGGCGGACCTGATCGCCTTCGGCGAGCGGCACGGCGCGGAAGTGCGGTTCATCGAGTACATGGATGTGGGCGGGGCGACGCGGTGGTCGCCCGACCAGGTGGTGAGCCGCGCCGAGATACTCGAGCGGCTGGCGGCCCGCTACGGCCCTATCACTCCCGTCTTCGACAAGGACCATCCCGCCGCGCCCGCCGAGCGGTTCCGCCTGGCGTCAGGGACGACGTTCGGGATCATCGCGTCGGTGACCGCCCCGTTCTGCGCGAGCTGCGACCGCAGTCGCCTGACGGCGGACGGGACATGGTTCCTGTGCCTCTACGCCGAAAAGGGCGTCGATCTGCGGGAGCCACTGCGCGCCGGGGCGAGCGACGCCGAGCTCACGGCCCTGATCCGCGCGACGTGGGAAGGGCGCGCGGACCGTGGCGCGGAGCAGCGGCTCGGGGTGCGAGAGCGGGGCGCGTTGTATCCCATCGCCGCTCTGCGCGCGGACCCGCGCCGGGAGATGCACACGCGCGGCGGGTGACGCTACCTTTAGCGACCCTCTAGCAGGACCGTCTCTCCGATGCTCCAGAAGATCACCGTGGTCGGCGCCGGCAACGTCGGGGCCACGACCGCGCAACGGCTCGCCGAGAGGGAGCTGGCGCGCACCGTCGTGATGGTGGACGTCATCGAGGGCGTGCCCCAGGGGAAGGCGCTCGACCAGTGGGAGTCGGCGCCGATCGAAGGCTTCGACACTCGCGTCGTGGGCGCGAACGATTACGGCCCCGCCAAGGGCTCGGACCTGTTCGTCGTTACGGCGGGCATCGCGCGCAAACCCGGGATGAGCCGCGACGACCTGGTGCGCACCAACGCCGACATCGTCAAGCAGGTCGCCCAGCAGATCAAGCAGTGCTCGCCCAATGCGATCGTCGTCGTCGTCTCCAATCCGCTCGACGTGATGTGCTGGGTCACGAAGCAGGTGACCGGATTCCCGCGCGAGCGCGTGATCGGGATGGCGGGGGTGCTCGATACCGCCCGCTACCGAGCGTTTCTCGCCGAGGCGCTCGACGTCTCCGTCGAAGACATCCAGGCGATGGTCCTAGGCGGCCACGGCGACACCATGGTGCCGCTCACGTCCTACACGACGGTTTCCGGCATCCCCGTCACCCAGCTGCTCGACCAGGCAACCCTGGACACGATCGTCGATCGCACGCGCAACGGCGGGGCGGAGATCGTCGCCTTTCTCAAGACCGGCTCGGCCTATTACGCGCCGTCGGCGGCTGTCGCCGAGATGGTCGAGGCGATCGTCAAGGACAAGAAACGGGTGCTGCCGTGCGCGGCGTGGCTCGAAGGCGAGTACGGCCTCACGGGGATGTACTGCGGCGTGCCGTGCAAGCTGGGACGCAACGGGCTGGAGAAGATTCTCGAGGTGCAGCTGACGGCGGCGGAAACGGCGGCGCTGAAGAAGTCCGCCGACGCGGTCGAGGAGACGATGGCGGCGGTGCAGCTGTAGCCAGGTCCGCGGTTTGTACCCACTCGGTGTGTTTTCGTACCTTCTTGACACGAGTGTTCCCCAGATCACCATTCGCCACAGCGGTCCGATCCTATCCTTAACTGAAGGGAGGAGCGCATGTGGCCACGTCGAAACGCTGGAAGGGCACCGAGTACCGTACTGTTCGTTCTGGCGATCCTCGCCGGAGCATGTCGCGATTTTTCGGGACCATCCGTTGCGAGTGTCCCGCAGCACGACTGGACGCCGAAGCTGAAGGGATTGCTCTCAAGGTCTGCCGCCGATCTTGGGCAGGCCGTCGCCTTGTGGCTCCAGGACGCTGACGCTCGGCAACGGCTGCTGCAAGCGATACGATCCTCGGAGTTCCGGGAGGGCAAGGTGTCTTGGAACGAACTCGTGCAGCGGGAGGGTCAGACCCTGCTACCGCTGCTGCACAGGAACGATGATCAGGGAGCAGCGGCCACCCGAGCGATTCACTCGGTATTCCCAGACCTCGAGGTGTACTTTCCCATCCCAGCACACCGGGCAAGCTGGACAGGTGGCGAGAACCTGCTCGTGACCGTTTGGCTTGGCGGGGACCAGCCGCTGGAAGGGTGGGTCGCGTACGACCTGCGTGGGAAGGCCGTGCACCTCTTAGCCGACGCGCCGCCAGCCATCCCGGTTCTTGTTCTGCACCGTCCGGAGGGTTTCATCCCTGCACGGGCTCCTCTTGCCAACCAAGAGTACTGCCCGCCGGAGCAGGATGGTTGCGGGGGCGGTGGAGGTGGTGGCGGCGGCGATCCTCCGCCGATTACGGGATATTTCATGACATCCTGGGCAATCGACGGTGCCTATGACGGTCCGTTCGGGGGACTCCCGGAGTTCGAGATCTTCATCTACCACTGGACCGGCCAGTGCGTTCCCGTGAACGATTGCACCAACCCCGGCAATCAACCTGTCAAAGACGGCGATTATCGCTGCGCGAGCGGTGACTTCCCGTCGGGCGACCTCCACGACTGGTACTACAATGACCCACCAAATGCACATTCTGGCGAAGTCATGCTTCTCGACAGCTATGAGGCGTTGACTTTCCCGTCTTGGGCACCGTCGGCGGATCGCACCATGCTCCTTGTCACAGAAAACGACGACGGCCCGGGATGTTATCCTGAACACGCATTCCCCACAGCGTGGGGTAGTAGCGAGCTGAACAGTGACGATTACATCGGACAGGCGTTGATCACTGACCTGAACTCCCACGGAGATGTGGGGTTCTTCGGATATGACTATCAGGCCCACGCGATAATGAGCTTTCTGAGGCGCAACTAGCGACAGAACCCGGGGGGCCGCTGGCCCCCCGGCCGCTCCGGAGGTGGACATGTTCGATCCTGTCGCACTCCGCAGAGTCGCATGGCGCGCGTTACCCTTTCTGGCCGTGAGCGCGCTGTCATGCGGCGACATTCAGCCCACCGCCCCAGCGGCCGACCAGGTGATCGTTCAGGTAGTGCTCAGCACGGCAACAACAGAACAAGAGATGTGGATCGAGCGGATGCACGCAGTGAGTGGTCAGGGCATTGACCCGGGACCACTTCCGCTTACAGTCCCCCCGACCCGTATCGAGGTACGCAACGACTTCGGTTCCGTCTACACCTTCGTTGGCGACAGCACGAACTCTATACGCTTCACGGCGGCCTTTACACCGGTCGGGGGACAGCCATACCATCTCCTGATCGATGTGCCTGGGCGCACCATCACCGGCACGGTCGTGGTGCCTGGGTCCGTTCAGATTGTGGAGCCTCCGACGGACACGCTCGACGTCGGACCGAACGACGTTGTGCTAGTACGGTGGACTTCCCCATCGAGTAGGGACTTCGCATGGATCGAGACGGCCGACTCCACGGGGTCGGCGTTCCCAGTAGGGTCCCTGACTCAAGACACGTCATTGACAATACCGGCTGGCTTGTCAGTGACCCATCCCTATCTCTGGATCCTCGCCATGGATCCGGCAACTGCGGCGTTTTACGACGCGGAGCGGCAAGGGCTGGACCGATGGAAGGTGACCGGGAATCTCCACGGCGCTGTCGGGGTCTTCGGGGCATTGACCGCAGACCGCCTCTACATACGCGTCAATTGAGCCGGCGAGTCGTTGCGGTTCTTGCATGCACGGTCCTCCTGCCTTCTGAAGCAGAAGGTCAAGCGGCTCCCGTACGCGGCTTGGTGACGGCCGTGGAAAACGGACAACCGGTTGCCGTGGCCTCCGTCATCGCATTGCGGAGCGGCACCGCAGCGGCGGCAGACCGATACGGGCGGTTTACGATCTGGGTCATCGCCTTCCCGGACACATTGGTGGCGCGCATCATCGGCCGGAGTCCGGACACCGTCGTGGTCGAATCTCACCCGCCGGGCGTAGTGGCCCTGCGACTCAGGCTCTCGGCGATTCCGGTCGCCGGGGTAAACGTCTACGCGGAAGACCGGCCCGGCACCGAGCTCCCCGCCGGCACCTGGAACATGACAGGCGCTTTGCTGGCGTCAGTCCCGAGCGCGATCGAGGGGGACGTTTTGCGCAGCCTCACGCTCGTACCCGCGGTGCGGTATAGCAGCCTCTTGTCCGCCCAGCCGATGGTTCGCGGGACGGATGCAGGGGGCGTCGGCTTTCGACTCGACGGGTTTACGCTCATCAACCCCTACCACATCGGGCGCTGGTTGGGGGCCGTGACGCCGTCGGCCGTTCAAGGGGTCAGCGTCCGCACTGCCCCCCTGGATGAGGATCTCGGGGACGCCACCTCGGGAATCGTGGACGTGCAGTTGCGCGAGGGGGGTGACTCGCTCCACGGCGGGGTGCAAGGGAGTTTCGCCACAGTATCGGCGTGGGCGGGCGGGAGCACCGCCGGACAACGTTGGTTTGTCGCGGGCCGCGGCGCTTACCTCGACAACCTCCCGATTACCGATGATGACGACAAACGTGGGTACGGGATGCACGACCTGTATGGCCGGTTCGCCCTCCAGCGGGGTGGGCGCCCCGTTGTACAAGTGACGATGTTTGCCAGCGGTGACCGACTCGGCGAGATCATGCGGTGGGGCAATAGCCTGGTCGGCGTGCGTGCCCCCTTCACCATCGGCAGCGCCTATCTAGAGGCGTGGGGAGAAGCCAGCACCTTCTACGAGAAATTTCGAGGCATCGTCGTTCACGGAGGTCATACCGACATCGACAACCGATTCACGACGGTCGCAGCAGGGGCCAAGGCGGCGGTGACGGGAGCGTCCACCACCATGAACCTTGGAGCCGAGGTGCGCCGCCGACACATCCAGGATCTCCTCACTCACGCACCCTCAGAGGACCTGAGCATTAACGTGACCCCGTTAAGCCTCGCGGTCTTCGGCGCCGTTGAGCACCGGGTTGGCCCCCTATTCGCTCGTCTTGGAGTGCGCACCGAGACCGACGGCCGCGTCACGGCCGTCCAGCCGATCGGGCGAGTGGGCCTCGCCCTCGGGGCTGATTGGAGCCTGCTGGTCGCGGCCGGACGGAGCGAGCGCCTTTATCAACTGATCGCGGATCCACGGCCGGAGCCGTCCCTGGTTTTCTCGGATTTTTGGCGTCCCGCCGGGCGAGGGGGCACACCGGTTCCCCGCGGCGATCACCTCGCGGTGGAACTCGATCACAGTATTGCGCGAACCATGCTGCTGCGGGCCAGCGCGTTCCACTCACGGTGGCGAGGGGTCGGGGAGGTCAGACCCCTCGTGGTTGATACCGGTCTCCAGGGCTTCTTTCGGTACGGGCACGCGCGGGTGTACGGGCTCGAGACGGAGCTGTCCGTGTCCCGAGCGCGATGGAGCGTCGATGTCTCCTACCTCCTCTCGTGGTCGCGCCGCCAGTGGAGCGACACATCCTCGGACACCTGGTGGAGCCACGACCGTCGCCACCAGGCCCGCACCATTCTAGGGGTGGAGCTGGGAGGCGGCTGGCGCGTGATGAGTCTCGGAGAGCTGGCCAGCCCGGAGCCCCTCACGCCGATCATCGGACTGGTCACGGTGGGATCGGTAGGGGTCGGCGGCGTCGCGCGGGATACGTTTTTCGACCGAACCGCCATGGTGCCCGGAGCGGAGAACACCGCTCGAGGAGGCTGGACTGGCCATTTCGACCTCGCGGTCAGCAAAGAAGTCGGAGGTCGTGGCCGCGTGCGCGGCGTGGTAGGCCTGTCAATCCTGAACCTCGCCCTAACTCGCGTTACACAGCTCGTGCCGGTGGGCACGCCGCCATGCACTCGCCGTGGTTGGTGCACGCCCCGAACCCTTCCGCGTCCATGCGCTCGACCATGCGCACCACCCGTTCGGGGCGCTCCGCCTGCCCCTGCGGCAGCACGCCCAGGTGCGACACCTTCGCCGCCACGAACAGCATCGCGGAAGCGTTGGGGCAGGCGGCGACGCACGCGCCGCAGCCGATACAGGCCGCGGCGTCCATCGCCAGGTCGGCGTCGCGCTTGGGCACGAGCAGGCTGTTCGCCTCCGGTGCGCTCCCCGCTCGCACGCTGATGAACCCGCCTGCCTGGATGATGCGGTCGAAGGCGCCGCGGTCCACCACCAGATCCTTCACCACGGGGAACGCCCGCGCCCGCCACGGCTCGATCCAGATCTCCTGACCGTCGGTGAAGTGGCGCATGTGGAGCTGGCAGGCCGTGGTAGCACGCTGGGGGCCGTGCGGCCGGCCGTTGATCACCATCCCGCAGGAGCCGCAGATCCCTTCGCGGCAGTCGTGATCGAACGCGATCGGTGTTTCCCCGCCGTGGATCAGCTCCTCGTTCAAGACGTCCAGCACCTCGAGGAAGGACATGTCGGGGGAGACGTCCTTCACCTCGTAGCGCACGAAGCGTCCCTCGACCGCCGGACCCGGCTGCCGCCAGACGTGCAGGCTCAGGTGCATTACTTGTAGCTCCGTTGCGCGAGGTGCACGTACTCGAATTCGAGCCGCTCCTTGTGCAGCGCGGGAGGGGCACCCGCGCCCTTGTACTCCCACGCGGCGACGTACGCGAAGCGGCGGTCGTCGCGACGCGCCTCGCCGTCCGGCGTCTGGTACTCCTCCCGGAAGTGACAGCCGCACGACTCCTCGCGATGCCGCGCGTCCGCGCACATCAGCTCCGCGAACTCGAGGAAGTCGGCCACGCGCCCCGCCTTCTCGAGCGACTGGTTGAAGTCCTCGCCGCTGCCTACCACCCGCACCTCACTCCAGAAGCGCTCGCGCAGCGCCCGCACCTGCCCGATCGCCTCGGTCAGGCCGTCCGCCGTCCGGGACATGCCGCAGCGGTCCCACATCAGCGTGCCCAGCTCGCGATGGAACTCGTCCACGGTGCGGCTGCCATTCACCGCGAGCAGCTTCGCGACCCGCGCGGCGACTTCGGCCTCCACGTCGCGGAACGCCGTATGGTTCACCCCCACGGGCTCGAGCTTCGTTTGAGCCAGGTAGTCGCCGATGGTGTAGGGGAGCACGAAGTACCCGTCGGCCAGGCCCTGCATCAGGGCGCTCGCACCCAAGCGGTTGGCGCCGTGGTCGGAGAAATTGGCCTCGCCGATGGCATAGAGACCGTCCACGCTCGTCATCAGGTTGTAGTCGACCCACAGGCCGCCCATCGTGTAGTGCGGCGCGGGATAGATGCGCATCGGCGTCGCGAAGGCGTCTTCGCCGGTGATGCGCTCGTACATCTCGAACAGGTTCTCGTAGCGCTCGACGATGCCGCCGCGGCCCAACCGCTCCACCGCCTCGCGGAAGTCGAGATACACGCCGTTGGCCAGCGGTCCCACGCCGTGGCCGCCGTCCACCATTTCTTTGGCGCGGCGCGAGGCGACGTCGCGCGGGACGAGGTTGCCGAAGCTCGGATACAGCCGCTCCAGGAAGTAGTCGCGATTCTCTTCGGGAATCTCAGCCGGTGGCCGCCGGTCGCCCGACCGTTTCGGCACCCAGATGCGGCCGTCGTTGCGCAGCGACTCGCTCATCAGCGTGAGCTTCGACTGGTGGTGCCCGGAGGGCGGGATGCAGGTCGGGTGGATCTGCGTGAAGCACGGGTTCGCGAACAGCGCGCCGCGCTTGTGCGCGCGCCAGGTGGCGGTGACGTTGCAGCCCTTCGCGTTCGTGGACAGGAAGAAGACGTTGCTGTAGCCCCCGGTGGCGAGGACGACGGCGTCGGCGACGTGGCCACTGATCGCCCCGGTCACCAAGTCCCGCACCACGATGCCGCGGGCTTTGCCGTCGATCACCACCACGTCCAGCATCTCGGCGCGCGGGTACATCGTGACCTGGCCGAGGCCGATCTGCCGGGCGAGGGCCTGGTAGGCGCCGAGCAGCAGCTGCTGGCCGGTCTGGCCGCGCGCGTAGAAGGTGCGGGACACCTGCGTGCCGCCGAAGGAACGGTTGGCGAGCAGACCGCCATACTCGCGGGCGAACGGCACGCCCTGCGCCGTGCACTGGTCGATGATGTCGACGCTGATCTGAGCGAGCCGGTACACGTTGGCCTCGCGGGCGCGGAAGTCGCCGCCTTTGACGGTGTCGTAGAACAGCCGCCAGATCGAGTCGCCGTCGTTCTGGTAGTTTTTGGCCGCGTTGATGCCGCCCTGGGCCGCGATGGAATGGGCGCGGCGCGGGCTGTCCTGGAAGCAGAAGCAGGAGACCCTGTACCCGAGCTCGGCCAGCGTCGCCGCCGCGGAGGCCCCGGCGAGCCCGGAGCCCACCACGACCACGTGGTAGCGCCGCTTGTTCGCGGGGCTCACCAGCTTCAGGTCGAAGCGGTGCCGGTCCCATTTCTCCTGGATCGGCCCGCCCGGCACCTTCGCGCGCAGCTCCATACCTAGCGCAACACTCCGGCGAGCACCGACACCGGGATCGCGACGTAGCCGAGGGTGATCGCCGCGGCGACGGCGCCGGCGACGCCCCGCCGCCAACGGTCCACCGGGGCGCGGTGCAGTCCCAGCGTCTGCAACGCGCTCCACACGCCGTGGTAGATGTGGAGGCCAACCGCGAGCATCGCGACGACGTACGCCAGGGCCACCGGCCACGCATGGAAGCTGGCGAGCACGTTGTGGTAGACGTCGCCGGGGACGAAGTCCGGGTTCACGGTGCCGAACGTGAAGTCGAGCAGGTGGTAGATCACATACAGAAGAATGATGACGCCGCCCCAGCGCATCGTGCGGGCGGCGTAGGTCGTCTCCGTCGCGGCGAGGGCGTGATACCCGACGGGTCGCGCCGTCAAGCTGGCGCGCGTCACCAGGGCCGCCGCCCAGATGTGCGCCAGCACCGACGCCAGCAAGACGATCCGCGCCACCCACAGGAACTGGCTGGGCCCCAATATGGGTGCGCCGATGGCGCGCAGCCCCGCGGCGTACGCGTTGAGTTTGGCCGGGCCCTCGAAGACCTTGAGATTGCCGAGCAGGTGGGCGACGACGAACAGGAACAGGATGAGCCCGGTGACCGCCATGATCGCCTTCTTACCGACGAGCGAGCGGAAGAAGGTCTGCCAGCGGCTCATCCGAGCTCCAATCGTAGGGGTTGGGACGGTCGGATGATACACGCGGGCCGGGGAAGCCAGCAAGGCAGCGGGTGGTATCTTCCCCACCTGTGAGACCCACCGTCGTCGTCGTCGGCGCCGGATTCGGCGGCTTGCGCGCGGTGCGCGCGCTGCGCCGCGCGCCGGTGGAAGTCGTGCTCGTCGACCGGCACAACTATCACCTGTTCCAGCCGCTCCTCTATCAGGTCGCGACCGCCGGGCTCGAGCCCGAGCAGATCGCCCGGCCGGTGCGGGCCATCCTGCGCGGCCAGAAAAACGCGGACTTCCGGCTCGTCGAAGTGACGGGGCTGGACCTCGCCCAGCGCCAGCTCGTGACCGACGCGGGGCCGATTCCCTACGACTACCTCGTGCTCGCCGTGGGCGGCGAAACCAATTTCTTCGGGCTCGACGCCGTGCGCCGCCACGGCTTCGCTTTGAAGGACCTCCCCGACGCCCTCGGCATCCGCCACCACGTGCTGCGCAGCTTCGAGCAGGCGGTGCTCGAGCCCGACGCCGACCGCCGCCGCGCGCTGCTCACGTTCGTCGTCGTGGGCGGAGGTCCCACCGGGGTCGAGATGGCGGGGGCGCTCTCCGAGCTGATCCGCCTCGTGCTCGCCCGCGACTACCCCCGCCTCAACATCAAGGACGTTCGCATCCTGTTGCTGGAGGCGGCCGACCGGCTGCTCGGCGGGTTCCCGCCGCGTCTCTCCGAGGCGGCGGCGCGCACGTTGTGGCGCAAAATGGTCGGTGATCCCGGCCCATACGCTGATCTGGGCGGCGGGAGCGGCGGCGGTGTCTCTCACCGGCCGACTCGGCCTGCCGACGGCCAAACAGGGCCGCATCACGGTCGAGCCGACGCTCCAGGTGCGCGGCCATCCGGAGGTGTTCGTGATCGGGGACGCGGCCTATCTGGAGCACGACGGTGAGCCGCTGCCGATGATGGCCCCGGTCGCAATCCAGCAGGCGGAGACGGCCGCCGGGAACATCGCGCGCCTGGTCCGGGGTGAGACGCCGCGCGCCTTTCGCTATCGCAACCCGGGGACGCTGGCCACCATCGGACGCAACGCGGCGGTGGCGCACATCCGCGGCATCGCGTTCACGGGGTTCCCGGCCTGGGTGGTGTGGCTCGTGGTCCACCTCATCCAGATCATCGGGTTCCGCAACAAGCTGTTCGTGCTACTCAACTGGGCGTGGGATTACTTCTTCTATGAGCGTGCGTCGCGGCTGATCACCCCCCGCTGAACGGCGGACCACCCCTTCCCAGCCACAGTCCAGGCACCACGCGTGTTGCAGCGCGGGGAACAGGCGGCTGGCAACGCCGTGAGTGATCGGCAGGAGGTCGGCGCGGCAGATGGGGCAGGCGAGCCCGCGCGGCACCAGCAGATAGGCGAGCAGCGCGGCCATCGCGAAGCGCAGCACCACGGTCGCCAACAGCACGATCACGATCAGGATCTCAGAGTCCATTCCGCCCTCCGGATCACACCACCCATGTCGAATCTGGGGTTCGGGCGCCCGCGACGCAACGCAGCGGAGCAGCCCCGGCGGGCGTATTGTTGGGGCACCTCGACCGCCGTCACCACCCTCACCCCGGGAACCCCGATGCGACCGTTCTTCCCGCTCCTCGCGCTCGCCACGCTGCTGGCCGCGCCCGCGCGCGCCCAGCAACCCGCCAGCCCCGACACCGCCCGCGCCCAGCGTCCCGGCGGGCAGGCGGAAGGCCCCAAACCCTACGCCGAGGTCATCACGAAGGCGGCGACGACCGATTCCGGCGTCTTCATTATCCATCAGCTGGGGGACAAGCTGTTTTACGAGATCCCCCGGTCGATGCTCGGCCGGCAGTTCCGGCTCGTGGTCGACCGCCGCGGCACCATCCGTGGCGTGGGCTACGCCGGCGAGCAGATCGCCGCCCGCGTGGTACGGTGGGACCGGATGGGCACGCACGTGCTGCTGCGGATGGTGAGTTTCGCGATGCGAGCCGACTCGACGCTGCCGGTGAGCCGCGCGGTGGACCTGTCCAACACGCCGCCGATCGTCAAGAGCTTCGACATCGCCGCGTGGAGCCCGGGAGATTCCAACGCGGTGATCGAGGTGACCTCGTTGTTCACCAGCGACGTGGCCGAGCTCAACGCGCGCCAACTGGGGGTGCGCCCGCGGCGCTTCGATCCGGCGCGATCGTTCGTGCAGCGCGCCCGCAGCTTCCCGATCAACGTCGAGGTGACCGCGCTCCAGACGTTCGAAGTGGATTCGATCCCGGCCGCGGCCGGGTCGGGCCCCGACCGGTCGCTCAACTCGATGACCATTCCAACGAACTTCTCGATGGTGCTGCTCCCCGAGCGGCCCATGGCGCCGCGGCTCTGCGACAACCGCGTCGGATACTTCTCGGTGAACTACGAGGATTACGGCGCCGACGTGGACAAGGTGCCCACCCGCTGCTACATCACGCGCTGGCGGCTCGAGCCCAAGAACCCGAGCGCCGCGGTGAGCGACCCCGTCAAGCCGATCGTGTTCTATCTCGATCCGGCGACCCCTGAAAAGTGGGCGCCGTGGATCATCAAGGGGGTGCAGGCGTGGGAGCCGGTATTCCGCGCCGCCGGATTCTCCAACGCGATCACCGCGCGCCGCGCGCCCACCCCGCAGGAAGACCCTGACTTCGACCTCGACGACGCGCGGTATTCGACGATCCGCTGGCTGCCGTCCACGATCGAGAACGCCTACGGGCCGCACGTCAACGACCCGCGGACGGGCGAGATCCTGCAGTCGAACATCGGCTGGTATCAGA
>WNGD01005183.1_pt1 | contig 15268 bp, 16 predicted proteins | sample 5400671 | NCBI WGS metagenome assembly WNGD01 (sample SAMN13153369, study PRJNA577476) | soil metagenome | isolation source: 40 cm soil or saprolite under grassland replicate 2 | place: USA:California | collected 2016-06-15 | reverse complement strand
CAATCCCGAAGCTGAAGGGGACGGTCGGGCCCGGCTACACGATCAAGCTGACCAGGAACGGAGCAAAGGTCAGCTCGGTGAAGGCAGGCAAGTACACGTTCGCGATCGCGGACAAGTCCTCGCTCCATAACTTCATCCTCGAGCAAGAGAAGGGCGGAAAGTTCGAGAAACACCTGACCGGTACAGCCTTCACGGGCTCGAAGACAGCGACCCTCACCCTCAAGCGCGGCAAGTGGAAGTACTACTGCTCAAATCACGAGTCGCAGATGTTCGGCTTCTTCACTGTCAAGTAGGAACAGCCGCAGGGACGTGGGGGAGCTCCGGCTCCCTCCGTTCTAGCCCTTCACCGCGCCGGCTCCGCGCGGAACCAAGTAACAGTCTGTTGCAAAGAAAGACGCGGCCGGGAAAGGCGCTCCCGACTGCGAACCCGCTAACTCAGGCCAGAACCTGCAAGTAACAGTCTGTTACAAGGCTTTTACGCCGAGACGTGTAGGGCGCGTGCAGGCGGAGCCGGGCTTCGCCCGGCGGGAGCCGCATCGGCGTCGTTGGAGAGCTGCGAAGAAGGAGGGGTCCAATAGGGGGAACCCTGGGTTCCCCCTATTTCTTGTAGGCGTACTTGATCTTGCCCTCTGCGACCTCTTCGAGCGCCATCGTCAGGTAGTTCTTCGAGCGCGACTCGATGAGCGGGGGCAGGAACTGGTCGAACGTGCCTTCGCCCAGCTGATGGTGGTAGTTGTTGATCTGCCTGGCGCGCTTCGCGGCCACGATCACCAGGGCGTAGCGCGAGTCCACGTTGTCGAGTAGTTCGTCGATGCGGGGATGAATCATGGTTCGGAGATGCTACCTGCAAGCTCGACCGAGACGATCGTCTCAAGATTTAGGCGCGCGCCGCGGCGATTTCCCTCCTGACAATTCCCTCGAGCTCGCCGATCGCGCGTTCCAGATCGTCGTTGACGACCGTGTAGGAGAACTCGCCGGCGAGCTTGCTCTGCTCGAGAGCCTGGGCCAGCCGCTCCTCGATCTCGCCCTCGCTTTCGGTTCCTCGCTTTCGCAGGCGTTTCTCGAGCTCCTCGCGGTTCGGGGCGGTGATGAAGATCGTGACGCTGCCTGGTATCCGGTCGCGAACGGCCAGCGCACCGCCCGTCTCGAGCTCGAGCAAGACTGGCCGTCCCTTGCCGGTGATCCGCTCGATCTCCGACCAGAGCGTCCCCGCACGCCTGTGCTCGCCCCAGGGCCACTCGACCCATTCGAGGAACTCGTCGGCCGCACGGCGGCGCTCGAACTCATCGGAGCTGATGAAGTAGTACTCGCGGCCGTTCTCCTCTCCCGGCCGTCGCTCGCGTGTCGTCGCGGAAACGGCCAGCGACACCTCCGGAACGCGTTCGAGCAGCATCCGCGCAAGGGTGCTCTTCCCCTCGCCGGAGGTGCCGGTGATGACGAGAACGGGCGGGCGTCTACCTGTTGAAGAGCCCGATGAGCTCGGCGCGCTGGCGCTCAGACAGCCCTCCAACGGTCTTCGACTGGCTGATCCGGCACTGATTCAGGAACCGAGCGGCCTTGACCCGGCCGAACTTCGGTACGGCCATGAGAATGTCGAAGACCTTCGCCGTCGAGACGTACTCGGGCGGATCTCGCAGGATCTGGTCGATCGTCGCGGAGCCGGTTTTGAGGTCCTTCTTCAGCTGCGCCCGGCGGACGCGAATGTCGTTCGCCCGCTTGAGCGCTTCCATGCGCTGATCCAGCGAGCGGAGGGGTGCCTGGGCCTGAGTCTTGAGCGCTGGCACGAACGCCGCATACTAACAAGTGGGGCGAGCAGGTCAACCACCAAGAAAGGGCTCTGTTTGCAGGGTGTTTTCTAAACCGACATCGGAGTCGCAGGTTGGGGCGACTCGGAAATCGGCGTAGCTCCCACGTGCGCGAACCCGATTACGTTGTCAACGTCGCCAACCCGGAGGTTGGCTACCTCATTTGCAAGTTCGGCTCGGATTCGGCCCACTGAGCCCGGGTCGGAGAACAGGACCGTCCCCAGCGCGATGTCCGTGGCGCCTGCAGCGACGAACTCGAGAGCGTCGCGCCCGGAGGCGATCCCGCCCATGCCGACGATCGGCAAGCCGGTCGCGGCACGACACCCGTAGACCGCGGCGAGCGCGATCGGCTTCAACGCCGGGCCCGAGAGGCCGCCGGCGGCGCGTGAGAGCCGCGGCTTGAGGGTCCGCTCGTCGAGCGCGAGACCGAGGATCGTGTTGACGAGGGAGAGCCCGTCCGTGCCCGCAGCCTGGGCTGCACGGGCCACCTCTGCCACGTCCGCAGTCGCCGGCGAGAGCTTCGTAAACAAGGGCTTGCGAGTGGCATCCCGGGCCGCTGCGACGATCTCCCCCACGCTCGCCGGAACGTCGTCGACGTTCGGGCAAGAGACGTTCAGCTCGATAGCTTCGACCTCGGGCCGGTCGTCGAGCCGGTCGCAGAGATCCGCGTAGTCGGAAGCCGCGAAACCGCCGACAGAGACCCAGATCGGCACCCCGAGCTCCCCGAGTCGCGGCAGCGCCTGGGAGAGAAAGTGGTCGATGCCCGGGTTGGCCAACACAGGCGCTTGAGCTCCCCGTCGATCTCGACGGCGCAGCCGTAACAGGCCCCGTAGCCGCACGCCATCGGCGCTTCCCAGGCGAGCTGGGCCGCGGGCTCGAGCCGGGCAACCGCCGCGAGCATCGCCTCCGGGCCGCAGGCGAGCACGTCGTGCCCAGGCGGCATCGCTTCGGTCACGAAGGTCGGCTCGACGACCACCTCGGCGTTGGGAACGAGCTGAGCCGCTTCCGCATGCCAGTCGCTGCGGAAGCCGAGGATCGCTGGCGGATGGCCGAGCGCCTCGGACAGAAACGGCAGCGGGGCGATCCCAATGCCGCCGCCGACGAGCAGGGGCCGCTCGACCTCGAGGTCGTAGCCGTTGCCCAGCGGGCCGAGGAGCGAGAGCTCGTCACCGTGCTGAAGCGCGCAGAGCGCTCGGGTACCCGAGCCGATTGGGTCGATCAGGAAACCGAGCTCTCCGGGCGGGGCGAGGCAGACGCTCATCGGCCGCGGCAGCGGCCTCCCCGGCGCCTCGAGCATGAAGAACTGGCCGGGAACTCCCGGGTCCAAAAACCCGCGACGGATCCGAAGCAAGGTGTATGGCCCAATCGCCTCGGCGGCGACTACTTGGGACCGCTCCCGTTCAGCCATCATGCTTTAACTCGCTCGCGCCGCGCCGATTCGCTCTTGCAAGGAGACCGAGATCTCCGGCTGCGCGTGGGCGATCGCCTCGACCGCCGCTGCGGCGCCCGAGATCGTGGTGATGCAGGGAACGCGCGCGACGAGCGCGGCCTCGCGGATCAGGTAGCCGTCGGTTCGCGCGCCCGAGCCCTCCGGCGTGTTGACGACGAGGTCGCAGCGCCCGCGACGAACAAGGTCGACCACGGTTGGCCCCTCCCCCGCCTCGGTCACCTTGCGGACGCACTCGACCGCGAGGCCGGCCGCGGCGAGCGCGTGAGCCGTGCCCGCGGTCGCGACGAGGTCGAAGCCGAGCCCTGTGAGCGCGTGAGCGACCGGGACGATCGCCTCCTTGTGAGCGTCGCAGACCGAGATGAACGCCGTTCCGCTTGTAGGCAGCGCCCGTCCCGCGGCTCGCTCGGCCTTCGCGAACGCGGTCGGGAAGTCGGCAGCCGTGGCCATCACCTCGCCTGTGGCCCGCATTTCCGGGCCTAGCACCGGATCGGCCCCGGGGAAGCGCGCGAAAGGAAGCACCGCTGCCTTGACGCTGACCTGCGACGGGGTCGGGTCGGCAGGCAGGTCGAGCTCGCCGAGATCCGCTCCGCCAGCCAGGCGGCAGGCCGCCGCGACGAGGTTGATCCCGCTTGCCTTACTCGCAAAGGGCACAGTCCGCGAGGCCCTCGGATTGACCTCGAGCACGTAGAGCTCGCCCTCGGCGATCGCCAGCTGGACGTTCAGCAGGCCGACGACGCCGAGCGCCGCGCCGAGCTCCCGCACGACCTCTTCCACATATGTCTGCTCGAGGGGGCTCAGCGCGGGTGCCGGCAACACGCAAGCCGAGTCGCCGGAATGGACACCTGCCTCCTCGACGTGCTGCATGACAGCTGCGACGTAGGTGTCTTTCCCGTCGCAGAGCGCGTCAACGTCGAGCTCGAGGGCCTGCTCGAGGAAACGGTCGAGCAGGACGCGGCCGACGGTGTCCTCCATCGCCCGTCTTACTTCATCCGGCCCGTAGCAGACTCGCATGGCGCGGCCGCCGAGCACGTAGGAGGGCCGGACGAGCACGGGGTAGCCGATCTGCTCGGCCGCCGAAACCGCGTCGTCCGGCTCGGTCGCGGTGCTCCAGGCCGGACAGCGGATCTGGAGGCCGTCGAGCAGGGCGCCGAAGCGCTCACGGTCCTCGGCCAGGTCGATCGCCTCGGGCGAAGTGCCGAGGATGCGGTGACCTGCGGCCTCGAGAGAGCGGGCCAGCTTGAGAGGCGTCTGGCCCCCGAACTGCGTCACGACACCCGCGGGTCGCTCGCGGGCGCAGATCGCCAGCACCTCCTCGACCGCGAGCGGCTCGAAGTAGAGCCGGTCCGACATGTCGTAGTCGGTGGACACGGTCTCCGGATTGCAGTTGACCATCACTGCCTCGTAGCCGAGCTCGCGGAAGGCTTTCGCCGCGTGGACGCAGCAGTAATCGAACTCGATCCCTTGCCCGATCCGGTTGGGCCCGGAGCCGAGGATGACAACGGAACGGCCCGGGTCGGGTGGAGCTTCGTCGGCTTCTCCCCAGGTCGAGTAGAAGTAGTTCGAGCCGGCCTCGACTTCACCGGCGCAGGAATCGACACGGCGGAACGCCGGCTGAACGCCCCAGGCGCGGCGCTTCGCGCGCGCGGTCTCCTCGGTGGCCCCGCACGCGCACGCGACGTCGGCATCCGAGACGCCGAGACGCTTGAGGCGCAGCCAGTCGTCGGCGACAAGGTCGTCGAGCGAATGAACGTGCTGCAACGCCTCGGCGACCGAATCGAGCTCGCGCCGGAACCAGGGATGAACGCCCTCCGGGATCGCGTCGAACGCCTCCCAGGGCGTGACCGCGCCGCCGTCGAGCTCGCGCGAGCGGATCGCCTTCAAGAACGCCTCAGTGAACGTGCGGCCGATTCCCATCGCCTCGCCGACGGACTTCATCTGCGTGCCGAGCTCCGTCTCCGCTCCGGGGAACTTCTCGAATGCAAACCGCGGCGCCTTCACGACCACGTAGTCGAGGGTCGGCTCGAAGCTCGCCGGTGTCGTCCCGGTCAGGTCGTTCGGAATCTCGTCGAGTGTGTAGCCGACAGCGAGCTTCGCGGCGACCTTGGCGATGGGGTAGCCGGTTGCCTTCGAGGCCAGCGCGGAGGAGCGCGAGACGCGCGGGTTCATCTCGATCACGCGTAGCTCACCGCTCTCGCGGTGCCGCGCGAACTGGATGTTCGAGCCGCCGCACTCGACGCCGACCGCCCGGATCACGTCCGCGGCGGCATCGCGCAGCTCTTGGTAGGCCTCGTCGGACAGCGTCATCTGGGGCGCGACCGTGACCGAGTCGCCCGTGTGGACGCCCATCGGATCGAGGTTCTCAATCGAGCAGACGATGACCACGTTGTCGCGCCGGTCGCGGATCACCTCGAGCTCGAACTCGTCCCAGCCCAATAGGCTCTCCTCGACCAGGACCTGGTGCACCGGGCTCTCGTTCAGGGCCCGGTCGAGGAGAGCCTGAAGCTCGCCCCAGGATCGAGCTGTGCCTCCGCCGTGACCCCCAAGCGTGAACGCTGGCCTGAGGATCACTGGGAAACTCAACTCGACTGGGGCGTCTGCGGACGAGCTGACGATGGTCGATTCCGGCACTTTCAGGCCGGCGAGACGCACGGTCTCGCGGAAGACCTCGCGGTCCTCGGCGCGGCGGATTACGTCGGGACCGGCGCCGATCAACTCGATGTCGAGCGCGTCGAGAACGCCTTCGGCGACCAGCTCCATCGCCAGGTTCAGTGCCGTCTGGCCGCCGAGGGTCGGCAGCAGTGCGTCAGGGCGCTCCTGGCCGAGGACGTCGGCCACGCCGGCGAGATCGAGTGGCTCCAGGTACGTGCGGTCGGCGAAGCCCGGGTCGGTCATGATCGTGGCCGGGTTCGAGTTGATGACGATCGTCCGGAAGCCGTCTTCGCGCAGCACCTTCAGTGCCTGCGAGCCCGCGTAGTCGAACTCACAGGCCTGGCCGATCACGATCGGCCCCGAGCCGATCAGGCAGATCGAGCGGAGATCACGCCGCCTGGGCATACGCCACCTCTGTCACCCACTCGTCGAGCAGCGGCCAGGCATCGTGCGGGCCCGGCCCGGCCTCGGGATGGAACTGCAACGAGCGGGCGCGCAGCCACGGGAAGTCGAGGCCCTCGACCGTGCCGTCGTAGAGCGAAACGTGGGTGACCTCCTTGGCCGCGCTCGCCTTGACCGCGAAGCCGTGGTTCTGGCTGGTCACAAGGACACGGTTCGAGCGCTTGTCGAGCACCGGATGGTTGGCGCCGCGGTGTCCGAACGGCAGCTTGTACGTCTCGTGGCCGGTCGCGAGCGCGAGTATCTGGTGGCCGAGGCAAATGCCAAGCATGGGAACGCGCCCGAGGAGCGCGCGGATGGTGTCGACCTCGTCGTGGAGCGGCTCCGGGTCGCCGGGGCCGTTCGAGAGCAAGATCCCGTCGTAGGTATGCAGGTCGCGCACCTCAGCCGTGTGTGGAAAAACCGTCACCGCCGCGCCGGCCGCGGCCAGCCGCTGCAGGATCGAGCGCTTGCAGCCGTAGTCGACGACGGCGACCCGCGCCCTTCCCTGATCGCTGAACGTGTACGGCTCAGGCGTCGACACGGCGGCGGCGAGCGGCCGGCCGGCCATCGAAGGCTGCTCGGCCACGATCCGCAGCGCCTCGTCAAGCGCTGCGTCACCGGCGACCGCGATCGAACGCATCGCGCCGCAACTTCGAAGATGCAGCGTCAGGCTGCGCGTGTCGACGCCCGAGAGCGCGACGAGCCCGTGGTCGAACAGCCAGTCCGTCCAGGCGGGGCCGCGCGCCTCACGCATGACGACGGCGCGCGCGTGCGGCCCCGCCGATTCCGAGCGTGTCCGCTCGACGCCGTAGTTGCCGACCATCGGCGCGGTGAAGGTGACGATCTGCTCTGCGAAGCTGGGGTCCGTGACGATCTCCTGGTAGCCCGTCATGGCGGTTGTGAAAACGGCCTCCCCGAATGCGTAGCCCTCGGCGCCTACCGATTCGCCCGTGAAGACGCTGCCGTCCTCGAGCGCCAGAAAGCCCTTCAATGCTCTGCCCCCGAGCCCCAGGCGTAGCTGGCGCTGGCCGCCGGCGTTGCACGGCCGGCCCGGCGAAGCCGCGCCGGCCTCCAGATCGGCATCGCGAGCGACGCCTCAGTCACCGCCCCGCCTCCTGCTTCGAGAGCCATTCGCCGTGCTCGAGGTAGTGACGCGCACGAGCCGCATTGAGCCGGGCGAATTCGAGATCGGGCGATTCCTCCGACCAGGCGAGCGAGCTGACTACTGCCTCGTGCAGCTGTTCCTTGGGAATCGGATCGAAGTAGTCCGTCCAGGCCGGGATTCGCTCCTGGGCCATGCCGGCGTCGATCACGAACCAGTGGTCGAGCTCGTCCGGCGCCTCCCTCGCCCCAGCGTCGTCGACCTCGAGGTTCAGCTCGAAGTCGGGCGGCTGGTGCCCATACACGTAGACGACCAGCTCGAGGCGCCTTCCAGGCAACTCCAACGCCGCAATCCTTTCGATCGCGCGCCGGCGTGGCTCGCCTGCAAGTGGGGCGTCGACGAGGACGACTAAGTCAAGGTCGCTCTCGCCGGACCGGAAGCCGCCGATCAGACCCGAGCCGAGGACGAACGAGTCGATTACCTCGATTTCCTCGGCGATTGCGGTCAGAACGTCGGCGCGGTACGCCTCCGCGGCCTCGTCCAGATGTGTCTGAGTCACGGCGATCACCCGTCGAACGCGACCCTCCCGGCCGCGATCGTCACCCTGACCTGCCCTTTGACTGTCTCGCCGAGCAGCCACGAGTTCGTGGAGCGCGAGCGGAAGTCGGTCTCGGAGACGCGCCGGCTCGCCTTCAGGTCGAGAAGAACAAGGTTTGCCGGCGCGCCGACCGCGATCCGTGGCGGCTCGAGCCCATAGGCTCGCGCTGGGCCGGCGGACATGCGCTCGAGCAGCGTCTCCAGCTTCAGCAGGCCAGGCTCGACGAGCCGGGTGTAGAGCGCCGAGAAGGCGGTCTCGAGGCCGGTGACGCCGAACGGCGCCGCCTCGAACGGCACCTCCTTCTCGTGCCGCGCGTGGGGCGCGTGATCGGTCCCAACCGCTGCGATCGTGCCATCCCGGAGACCCGCGATCAACGCCTGGCGGTCCTCCTCGGCCCGCAGCGGTGGATTCATCTTCACGTTCGGGTCGAGCGAGCGAACCGCCTCGTCGGTCAGGCAGAGGTGGTGCGGCGTCACCTCCCCGGTCGCGGCAACCCCGGCGACCTGTGCGCGCGAGAGCGCCTCGACCGACTCGCGTGCCGACAGGTGCATCAGGTGCACGGCCTGGCTCTCGTAGGCCGCAAGCGCTAGATCGCGCTCGACCATCAGGCTCTCGGCAACCGACGGGTAGCCAGTGAAGCCGAGCTCGGCCGAAACCGCGCCCTCGTGCATCTGGCCGTTCTTCGAGAGCGTCGGCTCCTCGCAGTGAAGGGCCAACCGGCGGCCCGTAACCGAGCTGTACTGGAGCGCCCGACGCATCAGACCCGGCGCGACGACAGGCCGGCCGTCGTCGGTGAAGCCCGCGGCGCCCGCCTCGGCGAGCTCCGCCATCTCGGTCAGCTCCGCCCCGTCCTCGTTCCTCGTGATCGCCGCGAGGAAGCCAACCGGAACCTCGCCCTCGGCCTGCGCCATCTCGGCCAACGAGCCGAGCACCGCGGCCGAGTCGACGACGGGCTCTGTGTTCGGCATCGCCAGGATCGCGCAGTAGCCGCCCGCCGCGGCCGCGGACGTGCCGGAGGCGATCGTTTCCTCGTCCTCGCGGCCGGGCGTTCGCAAATGTACGTGTGGGTCGACGAATGCCGGCGCCAGCACGAGCCCCTGCCCATCGACGACGCGGTGAGCGTTCGTCTCCAGGTTGGTGCCGAGCTGCGCGATCGTGCCGCAGTCGACGCGGACGTCGAGCACCGCGTCGACCCCCGCGGCGTTGTCGATCACGTGCGCGCCGCGGACGATCAGGTCGTTGCTGCCCTGCTTGCCGAACAACATCACGCGGCTCCGATCTCGTGCACGGCAGCCGCCTGGACGCCGGCGGGCCCGTGCGTGAGCAGGTCGTAGAGCACCGCCATGCGGACGACGAGGCCCGCGCGCACCTGTTGCTCGATCAGCGCGTCGGCCGCGTCTGCCACGACCGGGTCGATCTCCACCCCGCGGTTCATCGGCCCGGGGTGCATCACCTTCTGGCCCGGCCGCAGCCGCTCAGGCGTCACGCCCCAACGCGCCGAGTACTCGCGCAGCGAGGGGACGTAGTTGGCGCCCTCGGCCATCCGCTCTTGCTGCATGCGCAGGACGTAGACGACGTCGGCGGCCTTGATGGCGTCGATTTCGTAGGAGACTTCGCAGCCCATCGCCTCGATCCCGCGCGGGATCAGCGGCGGAGGACCGACCAGCGTCACCCGCGCGCCCATCAGCGCCAGCGCCTGGATGTTCGAGCGCGCGACGCGCGAGTGGAGGACGTCGCCGACGATCGCCACATGTAGGCCCTCGATCCGACCGAGCTCCTCCTGGATCGTGTAGAGGTCGAGCAGCGCCTGGGTCGGGTGCTGGTGCTTGCCGTCGCCGGCGTTGACGATGTGCGCGCCGGTGTAGCGCGCAACGAGCTGCGGCGCGCCGATCTGCGGGTGGCGGATCACGATCACGTCCGGGTCGTAGGCCCCGAGCGTCAGCGCGGTGTCCTTCAGCGACTCCCCCTTGTCGACCGACGAGCCGGTGGACTTGATCGACATCGTGTCCGCCGAGAGACGCTTGGCGGCGAGCTCGAAGCTCGACGAGGTCCGGGTCGAGGATTCGTAGAACACGTTGACCACCGTCTTGCCGCGGAGGGTCGGCAGCTTCTTCAGCTCTCGCTCGAGCGAGCGCTCGAAGTTGCGCGCGGTGCCGAGCAGCCGCTCGACGTCCTCCCGCTGGAGGTCGCCGATCGAGATCAGGTGCCGCCGCGGCGGCTCCTTCGGCGGGAGCAGGTCCTCCCGCATGACGCGGATTTCAGCCATTCGGGGATGCCTCCTCGGAAGCCGGGATGAGCAGGACCTGGTCGATCTCGTCGACCTCGACGAGCTGCACCTGGATGCGCTCGTCGCGATGGGTGGGAAAGTTCTTGCCGACGTAGTCGGGGCGGATCGGCAGCTCGCGGTGGCCGCGGTCTGCGAGCACCGCAAGCTGGACGCGCGCGGGGCGTCCGTAGTCGAAGAGCGCTTCGACGGCGGCGCGGATCGTGCGGCCCGTGTAGAGGACGTCGTCGACGAGTACGCAGGTGATCCCGTCTAGCGGGAAGTCGAGCTTCGAGTCGCGCACCAGCGGCTGTGCGTGTTGAGGCGCCTCGCCTCCGCGAACGTGGACGTCGTCGCGGTAGAAGGTGATGTCGAGTTGGCCGAGCGCGACTTCGCTGCCTGTGAAGTCGGCGATCCGCCGGCGCAGCCGCTGAGCGAGCGGGACGCCGCGCGTGTGGATCCCGACGAGCGCGAGCTTGCCGAGGTCCGGGTTCGCCTCGATGATCTCATGCGCGATCCGTGAGAGCGTCCGCTCGACCGCCTCGTGGTCGAGGAGGATCTTCTCGCGCTCCGTGTGCGCCGGCCTACGGCCCCTAGGATGACGCACCGGGCGCATCCCAGTTCGGCCACTTTGTTCGGGCAGAGTCGTTCACACTCCTTTCCGGCCTCACTGGACCGGGTTAAAGGGGTTCGTGGTCGAGCGGGAGACTAGCGTGTACTGCGGACGGCACGCGAACGGACGGCGGCTGCGTTCGGTGCAACCGCGTCGAACGGTCTCAGTCCGGACGGCACCTACCGACTATCCTCCGGCCCGTGGAACAGCACGCTCTCGAGCGCTTCGCCGACCTCGCCGTCGACTTCAGCGCCAACGTCCAGCCGGGCCAGATCGTCGCGATCGAGGCGGAGACGGGCATGGAACCGATCGTCCGCGCGGTCGCCGAGCGTGCTTACGAGCGCGGCGCGCGCTTCGTCGACCCCACCTATTTCGACCCGTACGTCAAGAGGGCGCGCCTGCAGCACGCCGCCGAGGACACGCTCGAGTTCGTGCCGGAGTGGTTCGGGAAGCGGATGCTCCAGCTCGGAGACGTGCATGCCGCGCGGATCATCTTCGTGCCTCGCGTCTCGCCCGGGATCCTGAACGGAGTCGATCCAAAGCGGGCCGGCCGCGACCAGCTTCCCGATCTTCGTGAGCGGCTTGTGATCATCAACAAGCGGCTCGTCAACTGGACGATCATGCCCTACCCGACTCAGCCTTGGGCAGATCTGGTCTTTCCCGACCTCGCCGGCGAAGCTGCGCTCGCGCGGTTGACGGAACAGCTAATGCACGTCTGCCGGCTCGACGAGGACGATGCGGTCGCCGCCTGGCGCGAACGCAACGAGACGCTGCACTCGGTCGCCGCACGCTTGACCGAGCAGCACTTCGATGCGATCCGCTTCGAGGGGCCCGGAACCGAGCTCACGGTCGGTCTGCTGCCGACCTCGCTCTGGGAAGGCGGCTCGACGACGACGATCGACGGTGTCGAGCACCTGCCGAACGTCCCGACGGAAGAGGTGTATACGACGCCGGATCCCACCCGGGCCGACGGTGTTGTGCGGGCAACGAAGCCGCTCGACGTCGGCGGCACGATCGTCAGAGGCCTGGAGGTCCGCTTCGAGGGAGGCCACGCCGTCGACATCCAGGCGGACAGCGGCGCCGAAGTGCTGCGCGAGCGGGCCGCCCACGACCAGGATGCCTCCCGGCTCGGAGAGCTCGCGCTCGTCGACCGCGAAGGCCGGATCGGCACTCTGGGGACGACCTTCTACAACACGCTGCTGGACGAGAACGCCGCCAGCCACATCGCGCTCGGCAACGCCTACGAGATCACCGTTGCCCCCGAAGACGTGCCGAACATCAACAAGAGCGCGATCCATGTCGACTTCATGATCGGCGACGACGACGTCCGGGTGACCGGCATCACCCGCGACTGCGACGAAGTGCCGGTTCTGCTCGGCGGGACCTGGCAGATCTAGCCAGCGCACCACCGTCCCTTTGAGGCGTGTCCCGGTGCCAGGCACGAGGACACGCCCGGTTCAGACGTCCCGGATCGCGCCGCGGATCGCGCCTTCGTGCTGCTGGAGGTCGCCTTCGGACATGCCGTGGACGCTCATCGCGTGCTCGGCTGCCTGGGCCACCACTTCTTCCTCGGTGTCCCCCCTGATCTGCGCGCTGCAGTCGAAGCCCACGTCCGCGCAATTGAGCTGCTTCGCCATGGTTCCTCCTCGGTCGGTGGGCGGACCTTAACGCCGCGCAAAGGCGAGCAGGTACCGGAGCTCGTACCTGACCCGGACGGGAAGCTCGCGCTCCGCCTTCTCGGTTCCGGCTCGGATCTCGTCCTCGTCGAGCAGGTCGAAGGTCGAGATCGAACGCCCACGGATCCGCTCCAGCGCAACTTCTCGGGTCAACTCGGCTTGCTGCAACAGGCGGACGAACCGGGGAGCCTCGAAGCCGGCCGCCTGCAGCTCCTCGGCCAGCCTTTCCGGTGAAGGATGTCGCTCCAGGTCGATCTCCGCGATCGACGGGAAGAACTCGTTCTGCCAGTAGCTCGTGAAGTGCTCCGGCGCGAAGGTGACGATCGCAAGCCGCCCGCCCGGGGCGAGCACGCGCTCGAGCTCCGCGAACGCAAGCGGGCGCTCGATCAGGTGCACGACCGTCCAGAGCACGGCGGCGTCGAAGGAGGCGTGTTTGAACGGGAGGCGCTCCGCCGTGCCGAGCTTGAGCCCAACCGATGAGGGGACCCGCTTGCGCGCCTCGGCGAGCATCTCCGTCGAGGGATCGACTCCCCAGACGCGGGCCAGACCCCGTTCCGCGAGCAGGCGGGCGAACTTGCCGGTGCCGCAGCCGACGTCGAGCACTCGGCCGCCACGGAGCTCCGCCTCACGGACGACGAGCTCGAAGACCTCGAGCCAGTTCTCGTCGACAGGCCGCAGACGCTCGTAGTCGGCGGCGCGTGCGCCGAAATCCGGACTACGCGTCGCTGACCAGCTCGTCAGGATCTGTCAGCGACTCGATCGCGTGCTGGGCAGCCTCGAGCGAGTCCTCCGGAACGAGCACCTTCTGAGGCGTGTCCTCGGTTGCCTGCGGATGGTGCTCAACCGCCGGCTCGAGCTCCGAGACGATTCCCGCCTGGCCAAGGATCGTTTGCAACTCCTCGGCCTCCGCGATGTCCTCGGCGAGCGCGACCTGCACGAGCCCGGTCATGGAACCGCCTCTTCACGCTCCGGCTCCACGACCTCGTCCCGGCGCCGGCGGACGCCACCCCTCACCAGCCGAGGCGTGCCCCGCTCCGAGAACGGTACGTCGATCACGTCGAAGTCCTTCGGTACCACCGTATCGGGGAAGATCGTACGCGCCTCGCGGGCTATCTCGGGCCCGAAGTAGCGATTGGAGAGGTGCGTCAGCGCCAGGAAGGTCACGTCGGCGTCGCGCGCGAGCTCCGCGGCCTCCAGCGCGGTCGAATGGGCGGTCTCCCGCGCGCGTTCGCGCTCCTCGTCCAGAAACGTGGCTTCGTGAACGAGCACCTCGGCCTCACGCGCGGCTTCGAGGACGACCGGCGAGGGAGCGGTGTCGCCGGCCAGGACGACCTTCCGCCCCGGTCGCGGCGGTCCCAGCACCGCGTCGGGCGTCACCACGCGCCCGTCCTCCAGCTCGATCGACTCCCCACGCTGCAGCAAGCCGCGCTCCGGCGGGTCGACGCCGAGCGCGTCCGCGGCCTCGACGTCGAAGCGGCCGGGCCGCGGGCCTTCCACGAACGCGTACCCGACCGCCGAGACCCCGTGCGCCGGCGCGAAGGTCGTCAGGTTGTAGCCGTCGCGCTCGAGCACGTCGCCTACCTCGAGCTCTTCGAGCCGAACCTCGTACGTCAGCTTCCCGAAGATCCGCCTCAGCGAGGAGAACAGGTGGACGAGACCCGGCGGCCCGTAGATCGTCAAATCGACCTCGCGCCCGCGAAGCGCGAAGGTCTTGAGCATCCCCGGCAGGCCCAGGTAGTGGTCGGCGTGGTAGTGGGTGAGGAAGACCTCTCGCAGCTCGACGAGGCCGACGGTCGAGCGGAGCATCTGCCGCTGTGTGCCTTCTGCGCAGTCGAAAAGCAGGCGCTCGCTGCCGCGGCGGACCAGCAGCGCCGATGGCGCGCGTTGGGCTGTCGGCACCGAGCCGGAAGTGCCGAAGAAGACGAGGTCGAGGTCCACGGGCGCAAGTGTAGGCTCGCGCGATGGAAAAGACTGAAGTCCCTCCCGCGGCTGCGAGCGAGCACGCCCGCGATCAGCTCGCGCGGCCCCTCGACCCTCGACTCTACGACGAGATCCGCGCGCTCTGGAAGCGCCATTCGATCGCGGAGGAGAACCGCGATCTGCCCGGCCTGACCGCGACGCTCGCCAAAGACTGCGTCTATGAGATCCCGGCGTGGGAACAGCGCTGGGAGGGACATGCGGGCGCCACGCAGTTCTACAACGGCCTACTCACAGCCTTCCCGGACATCCATTTCGCGCTGACGGAGATCGTGATCGGTCCGCAAGGCGTCTGCGAGGAGGCCCTCGTCACTGCCACGCACGAGGGCGATTGGCTCGGGCGCGCGGCGACCGGGCAGCAGCTCCAGTTCACCGTCGTGATCTTCTTCCCCTGGGACGCCGAAAAGCGGCTCTTCGCCGGCGAGCGCGTCCACGTGTCGGGCCTGTGAGGGCTATGGAAGTACGAGCTTCTGCCCTGGGTGGACGACGGTCCCGGCGAGCCCGTTGCGCTCTTCGAGCCGGTAGATAGCGGCCCGCGGGTCGCCGCCGTAGTGTGAGGTCGCGATCGACCAGAGCGTGTCGTACGGCTTGACCGTGTAGCGCTGCGGCCTGCCGGCTCCGTTGGACGAGTGCGCCGCAATCGCCCAGACGATCAGCCCTGCGAGGAAGACGCCGATGAACTTCACGAACATAT
>WNGD01003738.1_pt1 | contig 15271 bp, 16 predicted proteins | sample 5400671 | NCBI WGS metagenome assembly WNGD01 (sample SAMN13153369, study PRJNA577476) | soil metagenome | isolation source: 40 cm soil or saprolite under grassland replicate 2 | place: USA:California | collected 2016-06-15 | reverse complement strand
CCGATGAGCGTCGATGTCCTGATACGTCATCGTCATGCGCGGTGGATCTACTTGTGGTCGTTTGGCAGCGGGTGACCGCTATCGGACAGTGATCCGGGGGTCCAGGGGGGACGAGGGGGGGAACGGCGAGGGCCGGCCCACGGGCCGGCCCTCGCCGTTCCGGCCGTTCCGGCACGGGATTCCGGCACCGATTGCCTGGTCGCGCTTCGACGAGGTCCGCGCCCTGGACGAGCCGCGCCAGCGGCTGGAACGGCTACAGCCCGGACCTGAGCTTGGACCAAGCCTTGCATCAAGGCTTGGATTTAGGTCTGAGACCGTCCGGCGGCTGGGAGCCGAGCAGGTCGACAGCCTCAGCGAGGACCTCGTCGGGGCTGATGCCGGCGACGAAGGAGACCCGGTGGTCGCAGTCGTCGCGCATGCAGTTGCGGCCGCACACCGGGCAGTCCAGCCGCCAGGAGGTCAGGACGCGGTGGCGGGCGCGGGTGAGCGGCCCGACGTTGACGAGGTTGCCGCACCAGTAGATGCTCACGGTCGGGACGCCAACCGCCTCCGCCAGGTGCCGCGGACCGGAGTCGTTGCCGATCAGCAGCTGGCAGCGCGCCAGCAGCCCGGCCAGGCCGCCGAGGCTGAGCCGCCCGCCGAGGTCCGCGACCGGGGCCGCGGCGGCGACCGCGGCGGTCAGCTCCCGATCGGCCTCGGTCGCGCCGCCGCAGGCCACCAGCTGGCAGCCACACCTGGCGAGGGCGCGGGCGACGTGCGCGAAGCGGTCGGCTGGCCAGCGGCGGCGCTGGTCGGTGGCGCTGGGATGCAGCACCACGAGCGGCCGGCCGGCCGGGTCCGCTGGGACTGCCTGCTCGGCCTCCCGAAGATCCTCGCCGGTGACCGCGACCTGCGGGGTCACCGTTCCGGGGGCCGCGCCGACCAGGCCGACGACCTCCAGGAAGCGGAAGATCTCCGGCTGGAGGGAGCGGTAGGGCACCCAGCGGTCCAGCGCCTCGGCCTCGGGCGCCCGCGACCCGACGGCGACGCGTGCCCCAAGGCGCCGTGTGAACGGGTTGGAGTGAGCCCCGCCGCCGTGGAGCTGCACCGCCAGGTCGTAGCGCTCGGCTCGCTGGCGCTGGAAGAACGCCTCCAGCGCCTGCGGGCCTGCCGGGGGGCAGTCGTCGCGAACGCCGGCGCTGCCGGGCACCGGCACGACCTGGTCGACGGGGCTGGGCCGCCCGCGCAGGAACGCGGCGTGCCAGTCGCAGCCGAGCAGGGTGATCCGCGCGGCCGGGTAGGCGGCCCGCAGCGCCTCCAGCGCCGGCAGGGCGACCAGGAAGTCGCCGATGCTGTTGGCGCGCAGCACCGCGATCCGCTCGACGCCCGGCAGCGGCGGGCCGAGGCTTGCCGGGGCGAACATCGGCATCAGGTGACCGGCAGGAGCAGCGGGGCGCTCACGCGGCCGTGCCGCCTCCCGCGCCCGCGCCCGCGCCCGCGCGGATGCGCTCGATCATGGCGCTGGTGGACTGATCCTCCAGGTAGGGCAGCACTTGGACTTCGCCGCCAAGACGGCGTACCAGCGCCGCTTCGGGGATGTCGTCGGGGCGGTAGTCGCCGCCTTTGACGAACACGTCGGGCCGCACCGCCTCGATCAGCTCGTCGGCGGTGTCGCCGTCGAAGGCGGCCAGGTGGTCGATGCACGACAGCGCGGCCAGCATGGTGAGGCGGTCCTCCAACGAGTTCACCGGGCGTTCCGGGCCCTTGAGGCGGCGCACGCCGTCATCGGAGTTGACGCCGACGACCAGCACGTCACCAAGGGACTTGGCGGCGTTGAGGTAGGCGATGTGCCCGCGGTGGAGCAGGTCGAAGCAGCCGTTGGTGAACACGATCCGGCGGCCCTGCCCGTGGTAGAGCGCCACCTTGGCGGCCAGGTCGTCGCGGCCGACGATGCGCTCGCCGCCGGGACGGACCGCCTCACGCAGCGCGGCGGCGGTGCAGACCGCCGTGCCGGGGCCGATGCCGGTCCCGGCTGCCGCTGGCCCGGCCAGGCTGCCGGGGCCGCCCGCCGTGCCGCCGGCGACCGCGATGGCGGCCGCGGCCGAGGCCAGTTCGGCGGCGACCGGGCCGCCCGCGCCGGCCGCCAGCGCCAGCGTGAACGCCGCCGTGAAGCTGTCGCCCGCGCCGGCCGCCCGCGCCGGCGGGCGGGGGCGGGCGTAGGTGCGGAACGGCGGCGCGCCGGCCTCGAAGAGGATCACGCCGTCGCTGTCGAGCGTGACCGCCGCCAGGGCGGCGCCGGCCAGCTCCAAGATGCGCCCACCCTGCAGGACGATCTGCTCGGCGCGGCGCTCGGGCTCGTCAAGGTGGAAGCTGCCGATGCCGAGCAGGCGTACCGCCTCGTCGTAGTTGGGTTTGACGGCGGTCGCGCCGACGCCGCGCCAGGTGCCGAGCTGGCGTGCGTCCACCATCAGCGTCCGCGGCGTCTCGGCCTGGAGACGCGCCAGCAGATCGGCCCCGTCGGGGCCGAGCAGGCCGCTGCCGTGGTCGCTGCCGTAGTCGGAGACGATCACGGCATCGTGGGCGGCGAAGCTGGCGGCGAGCCGGTCGAGCAGGCGCCGGCGGGTGGCGGCGTCCACCGGGGCCTGGTCGCCCTCGTCGAGGCGGGCGAGGAGCTGCTCGCGCGCGGCGACGCGGGACTTGGTGGCGGTGCGGCGACCCGGCTGCACCAGCAGGTCCTCGACCCCGACGCCGCAGGCGGCGACCGCGCGGCGCAGGGCCGCGCCGGAGGGGTCGTCGCCAACGACCGCCAGCAGCCGCACGCGCGCGCCAAGGCTGCGCGCGTTGACCGCCGTGTTGGCGGCGCCGCCGGGCGCTTCGGCACGGCTGGTCAGCTCGACCACGGGCACCGGCCCTTCACGGCACAGCCGGCTGGCGCGCCCTCGCAGGTACAGGTCGAGGATCGCGTCGCCAACCACCAGCACGTCGAGATCCTCGAACGCCTCGACCAGCCGCGGGAGGGTGGCGCGCGGGTTTCTCCGCATGGGGTTGCCTCACCTCCTCGGCTCTCGACTAGCCGAGGAGCCGTCCCGGGAAACAGCAGGAGGTCCGCTCAGGTATGTTCCCGCTGTTCCCGCTGTTCCCGCTGTTCCCGCTCCAGGCGCCGGACGGCCGCCTCGACGGCTGGGGGCAGCGGGCGCCGCTCGCGCAGCACCCAGGGCAGGCCCCGCAGCGCCTCCATCAGCCCGGCGCGGGTTGCCGGGTCGCGCCAGCCAGAGTTGGTGCCGGAGGCGGCAGCGCTGGCGCCGAGCAGCGCGCGGGTGCGGCGCACCGCTCCGGGCAGCCGCCGGCGCCGCCATGCGGCCCACAGGCCGTTGCGGAGCTGGACCTGGCGGCGGCGCCCCGGGTCGCGGCTGGGCGAGGGGTGGTGGTGAGCGACCACCGCCTCGACATAGGCGAGCCCCCAGCCAGCGGCGGCAAGGTCGAGGGCGAGTACCTCCTCCTCGCCGCCGACGCCGAAACGGCGGTCGAACCCGCCGGCGGCGAGGAAGGTGGCGCGGCGGGCGACCGCACCGCAGGCCACAAAACCGAGCACTGGCGGACCGGGCAGGTCCCCGGCCGGCGGCAGCGGGCTCGCCGCCATCGCCAGGCACACCGGGTCGGGGCGCTCCTCGGGCCCGACCAGCACCCTGGCGGCGAGCACCGCGAGGCGCGGATGGCGGTCCAGCAGCGCGGCCGCGCGGGCCAAGGCGCCCGGTGCCCACCAGGAGTCATCGTCGCTGAAGGCGACGTAGGGGGTGGCCAGCCGCTCCGCCCCGGTGGTCCGGGCGGCCCCGCCGAGGTTGCGGCCGAGTTCGACCACGTCGACGTCGGGATAGGCGCGACGGACCCGCTCCGGAGTCCCGTCGCCCGAGCCGTTGTCGACCACCACCACCTGGGGCCGCTCCGGGAGGCTTCGCAGCCGCCCCAGGGTGCCGAGCAGCTCGCTGGCGCGGTCCCTGGTCGCCACTACCACCCCGACACGCCCGGACGCGCCGGACGTCGCCGCTGCCGGCATGGGGCTGGGGACGGCGGTCCCGCCGGCACCGTCCCCAGCATGCTCGGGTGCGCGCTCGGCCACGATGACGCGTCGATCCCTGGTCGATCGCCGGATCGTCCACATGGTCGATCACACTCCTCCGGCACCGCCGTCACCATCAGCGAGCTTGGCGGCGGCGCTGACCGCGTCGCGGCGCAACAGAAGGCCCACCAGGCGGCCGTCGGAGGTGGTGATCGGCGAGCTCACGAGCTTGTGGTCGGTCATGTAGCGGGCCATCTCGGCGATCGCCACGTTCGGCCGGAAGGTGCTGGGACCGGGCCGCATGGCCTGCTCGACGGGTCGCTCGGGGTCGGCCTCAAGCTCCTTGGCGCGGAGCAGGCCGAGCACCACTCGCTCGCGGTTCACCACCACGCAGGCGCCCCAGCCGGCGGCCTGGACCCGCTTCGCCACGTCTCCCAGCCGTTCGTCGAGGCCGCAGGTGGGGACGTCGCGGCGGGCCGCGTCCGCCGCCCGGGGTTGCCGCGCGTTGGATCCCTCAGTGGGCAGCCCGGCGGCGACCCAGTCGGCCTTGCCGGCGACGTAGTCGTACACCTGGGTGAACCCCAGACTCTCGAGCCGCCACGCGGCCCGCGGGCTGAGGTCTCAGGCGGCGTCGAAGCAATAGACGACCACCGCGCGGTGCCGGTCGAGGACCTCGGTGGCCTGCTCCTCCAACCGCCGCAGCGGCAGGTTGCCGGCACCCGGGAGGTGCTCCTCCGCGTAGTCGGCGGCGGGAAGCACGTCGACAAGCTGGGCACCCTCGGCAACAAGCCGGCGGACGCCCTCACGGTCGGTCTCTCGTGGCATGGTCACCTCCGTGTCGCTGCCTGGCGGGATGAGCGGCGTGACCACCCTATCCTGCCAGCCGGACGTCGACCCACCAGGGCTACCACCAGCGCCACGCCGCAACCACCGAGCGGCCAGGCTAGGGGTGCTGACGGTACTCGTGTCCCGGCTGGTGCTGGTGCTGGTCGTGGTCTTGGGGGCCGCTCATCATCCTGAGCATCTCGGGGCCGCCGGTGCGCAGGAACCGGACCACCAGAACCGCGGTGACCAGCAGGAAGACGATGTTCAGGACAGTCGTGTAGTTCCAGGCCAGGTGCGCCTCGATCACCTTGGCGTTGCGCTGCGTGGGGACCAGGCCGGCCGCGCCGAACAGCAGCTCGACCGCGTACCCGGCGGCGGCCATGGTGGCGTAGAAGGTGCCGAGCAGGAAGAAGGCCATCCGCATGCCGTAGTACTTGCGGTAGATGTTGAGGACCGGCAGCACGATCAGGTCGGCGAAGATGAAGCTGACCACCCCGCCGAAGCTGATGCCGCCGTTCCACAGCACCGCCGCCAGCGGCACGTTGCCGATCGAGCAGACAAACGACACCACCGCCACCACCGGGCCGACCAGCGGCCCCCAGAGCTTGGCGAGCAGCGGGTGACCGACCAGAAAGAAGTCGGTCCAGAACGCCATCGGCACCCAGGCGCCGAGCGCGCCGGCGATCAGCAGCCCGCCACCGATGTCCTTCCACAGCGCCGCGACGTCCATCACGAAGTAGTGGCTGGTCGCGGTGAACCCCTTGGGGCTGGTCAGCCGCGACCACAGCGAACCGCCGGTGACGGCCATGTCCATCTCGGCGTGGCCCTCCATGATCCCCCGGAGGCCCCGATCGGCCTGCCGGTGGGCGGCCTCGACGGCCCGGGGGCGCAGCAGCAGGCGGAACAGCAGCGCGAGCAGCACGATCATGAGCGGCCCGCCGATGAACTCGGCGGCGGTGAACCGCCAGCCCATCAGCACCGCCAGGACGACGCCAAGCTCGACCACCAGGTTGGTGGAGGCGAACTCGAACGCCATGGCGCTGGTGAAGTCGGCGCCTTTGCGGAAGATCGAACGAGCCAGCGCCACCGCGGCGTACGAGCACGACGAGGAGGCGGCGCCGAGCCCGCTGGCGACCGCCAGCGACTTCGGCGAGTCGTCCGGCAGCAGCCGGGTCATCTCCGCCTTGGACACCACCGCCTGGACCGCCCCAGAGATCCCGAACCCCAGGATCAGCGCCCACAGGATCTCCCAGAACATCGCGAACCCAAGATTCAGCGCATGCCCGACGGCATCAAGCACCATCCGCATCCCGTGCCCAGCCCTCCTTGGTCTTCCGTCGGTCTTCCGTCGGTCTTCCGTCGGCGGCTGCGCATACCATACCCCCTCAGGGTATATGGCGCAGCTCACGGCTTCCCGTCGCGGCACCGATGAGTTTTCGTGGGGACAGGCGTCCAACCCGTCGAACGCTTCGGAGAACCGCCGCCAGGGCATACCAGAACATCCCAGGACATCAAGGAGGCCGCAACGTGGACCTGAAGCTGGAACTGCTGCTGCTCCCCGTCTCGGACGTGGACCGTTCCCTGGACTTCTACACCAAGAAGGCTGGCTTCAACCTGGACGTCGACCACCGCGCTGGTGACGACTTCCGGATCGTCCAGCTGACGCCGCCGGGCTCGGCGTGCTCGGTCACCATCGGGAAGGGGCTGGAGCTGGCGGAGCCCGGCTCGGTGCGGGGCCTGCACCTGATGGTCACCGACATCGAGGCGGCCCGGGCCGCGCTACGGGAACGCGGGCTGGACGTCAGCGCGGTCCGGCACCTGGAAGCCGGCGCGTGGGTGCCGGGCCCGGATCCGAGCCATGCCGACTACGGCTCGTTCGCCGACTTCAGCGACCCCGACGGCAACACCTGGGTGCTGCAGGAGCGTGGCTTCCGCCAGCCCGGCGCATAACTTCTTGCGGTGAGTGAGCTGGTATCCCCCGAAACGGCTTGCGCCAATTGCCCGGCCATGCCGAAAAGAGTAAAATAGCTCATTGTTAGAGAACCTTACTAATCGCCGTCAGGGATCGCCGAAGGAGGCGTGGCAGCGATGCGCGCGGACCACTCCCAGACCACTGCCTCCAGGCGGCGCTTCCGCTCCTCCGCCCTCGCCGCAACCATGACCCTGACCATGCTCTTCGCCGCCGGCTGCGGCGCGGGGCCCTCGCTGGCCAGGGGGAGCGGCACCGCCTTCATCCGCGTCAACCAGGTCGGCTACGTCGGCGCCGCCAGCAAGAGCGCCTACCTGATGGCCGGCGGCAGCGAGGCGGGCGCCACCTTCAGCGTCCGGGACGCCGCCGGCAAGCCGGTGTTCGAAGCCCGGATCGGCGCCAACCTGGGGCGCTGGAGCAGCCGCTACCCCGACGTCTACGCCCTCGACTTCAGCTCGGTCAGGACCGCCGGCAGCTACACGGTCACGGTGCGCGGCCCGATGGCCGCCTCGTCGCCCCGCTTCCGCATCGACACCGGCGCGCACCTGTACGCCGGCGCGATCGCCAACGCCGTCGCCTTCTACCAGGCCGAACGGGACGGCCCGCAGTTCGTCGCCGGGCCGCTGCGCAGCGCCCCCGGGCACCTGCACGACCGCACCGCCATGACCTACCTGACGCCGAAGGTCAACCAGGACGGCGACTTCAGCGGCGACCTCCGCCCGCTCGGGGTGCGGATCGACGCCTCCGGCGGCTGGTGGGACGCGGGCGACTACCTGAAGTTCGTGGAGACCACCAGCTACACCGTTGACGTGCAGCTCCTCGGCGTGCGCGACTTCCCCACCCAGCTCGGCCCCGGCTTCGCCCGCGAGGCCAGGTTCGGCACCGACTGGCTGCGGCGCATGTGGGACGACCACACCCGGACGCTCTACTACCAGGTCGGCATCGGCGAGGGGAACGCCAGGATCGTCGGTGACCACGACATCTGGCGGCTGCCCCAGGCCGACGACCACTTCGGCGGCAACGACCCGGCCGACCGCTACATCCGTAACCGGCCGGTGTTCCGTGCCGGCGCCCCCGCGGCGCCGATCAGCCCCAACCTCGCTGGCCGCGACGCCGCCGCGTTCGCCCTGTGCTACCAGGTCTTCCGCGGCAGCGACCCGGCATACGCCAACCGCTGCCTGCTGGAGGGCGAGCATATCTTCGACCTGGCCGACACCGCCCCCCGCGGCCACCTGCTCACGGTGATCCCGTTCGACTTCTACCCCGAGACCGAATGGCGCGACGACCTGGAGCTCGGCGCCGCCGAGCTGGCCCAGGCGCTGCAGGCCGCCACCCCGCCGGCCGGGCTCCCCCTCCCCCACCGCGACCCGCGGTTCTACCTGCGGCAGGGCGCCCACTGGGCGGACGCCTACATCCACGGGCCGAACGACGCGGCCGACACCCTCAACCTCTACGACAGCAGCGCCCTCGCCCATGCCGACCTGTCCCGGGCGATCGCCCGGGCCGGAGACCCGGCGGGCCTGGAGGTCACCCGCGCCGCGCTGCTCGCCGACCTCAGGAAGGCGATCGGCGGCGCCCTCGCCAAGGCCGGCGCCGACCCCTTCCAGTTCGGCTTCCCCTGGGCCAGCTACGACACCCAGACGCACGGCACCGGCCTGTCGCTGATGGCCAGCCTCTACGACCAGCTCAGCGGGACCAGCGCCTTCGCTGACTGGAGCGGCCGCTGGCTCAGCGGCGTCCTTGGCGCCAACGCCTGGGGTGCCTCGTTCATCGTCGGCGACGGCACCACCTTCCCGCACTGCATGCAGCACCAGGTCGCCAACCTGGTCGGCTCGCTGGACGGCTCGCCGCCGCTGCTGCGCGGCGCGGGCGTGGAGGGCCCGAACTCGTTCGCGGCCACCGGACGGGTCAGCGGCATGCGGACCTGCCCGCCGTCCGGCGGGGACCGCTTCGCGCGGTGGGGCGGCGGCGGCGCCGTCTTCAAGGACGACGTGCAGTCGTTCTCGACCACCGAGCCGGCGATCGACCTCACCGTCAACAGCCCGCTGGCCTTCGCCCGCCAGGCCGCCGGCCTGCGGTAGGCGGAGTGCTCCGCCAGGGCCTGGCTCCGGGCTCCCCTTCCCGGTCAGGCGTAGAACGCTGGCCGATCGGCCAGCGCGACGGTGGCGCGGCAGCCCTCGTGGAGGGCCTGGACGCAGGCCTCGGCCACGGCGGTGGTGGCGTAGCCGTCCCAGGTGCTCGGGCCGGTCAGCTCGCCGCTGCACGCGCCCGCGACCCAGGCGCGCAGCTCGCGCTGGTAGGCGCTGCCGAATCGTTCCTGGTAGCTGGCCGGGACGCGGCCGTGGTGGCGGCCCCGCTGCCTGACGTGCACGCCGGCGGTCTCGCCAAGCGAGGCGGTTCCGGTCTCCCCGACCAGCTCGTAGCGGATGTCGTAGCCGTACTGGCAGTTGACGAAGCTCTCCACGTCGACCACCACACCCTCCGCGGTCTCCAGCAGGACGAGCTGCGGGTCCAGCAGCCCTTCCGGGGCCAGGGAGCTGGAGCGCGGCTGGAAGACGCTGGCGGCGGTGACCTCCTGGCCGAGCAGCCACCGGGTCATGTCGATGTCGTGGACCATCGAGTCGGTGATCATCATGTCGCTGGTGAAGCCGGGCAGGCTGTCGGGGTTGCGGTGGCGGCAGTGCAGCAGCAGCGCCCGGCCGAGCTGCCCGCTGTCAAGCGTCTGCTTCAGAGCGCGGAAGTCGTCGTCGTAGCGGCGCATGAACCCGACCTGCACCAGCCGCCGCGGCTGGGCGGTCTCCGCCGCCAGCACCCGCAGGCAGGCGTCGGCGGTGGGGGCCAGCGGCTTCTCGCAGAACATCGGCTTGCCCGCGGCGATGCAGGCCTGGGTGAACTCCTCGTGGGTGTCGCTCGGCGAGGCGATCAGGACGGCCTCGACCGCGTCGCTGCCGATCAGCTCGTGGCTGTCGGCGAGGGCGCGCGCCCCGGCCGCTTCGGCGACCCGTTTGGCCTGCTCGACGTTGACGTCGGCGACCGCGACCAGCGCGGCGCCGGGGACGCCGGCGAGCCGGCGAGCGTGCTCCTGGCCCATGTTCCCGGTGCCGATGATCCCGATCCTGAGCGGCGTCACCGCGCACCCCCCTCGCGCTCGCTCCCCACGCCGAGCTGCCGGAGGTACTTGCGGGTGCGCGTCGCGATCGGGAGCGGGTCGCCTGGGTCGCAGGGATACAGGTCCTGCTCCACGATCATGTACAGCTCCCTGCCGAGGCCGCCGAGGCCAAGATGGCGGTCGACCGCGTCGAGCAGCGACTCGACCTCGGGAAGGCCCTGCGGCGGCTCGCACATGACACCCCTGCGGGCCGCCGCCGCGAAGCAGAGGTCCTCGGCCTCGACCTGCGCGACGACGGCCGGGTCGGCCTGCTTCAGGTGGAGGTAGGCGATCCGGTCGGGGTAAGCACGGATCAACTCCAGGTTGTCGCCCCGGTAGTAGGCGATGTGGCCGGTGTCGAGGCAGAGCGAGACGCTGGCGGGGTCAGTGTCGTGGAGGAAGCGCTCGACCTGCGCCTGGGTCCCGACGTGGCTGTCGGCGTGGGGATGGAACGCGGCGGTGACGCCGTACTCCTCGTGGAGGATCCGGCCGAGCCGGGAGGCGGCCTCGACCAGCGTGCACCAGCCGTCGCGGTCCAGCTCACGCGGCTCGGTGAGGGTGCCGTCCAGGTCGCGGAAGGCGGCGGGCAGCAGGATGACGTGCCTGGCACCCATCGCGGTGACCAGCGCGGCCACGCGCCGTGCGGCCTCGATGTCGCTCTGCCACCGCTCGGCGCGGTGCAGGGCCCCGAACACGGCCTGGCCGGAGACCCGGAGGCCGCGACGGTCGACCTCGTCGCGGAGCCTGGCCGGGTCGGTCGGCAGGTAGCCGTAGGGGCCCAGCTCCAGCCACCGGTAGCCGGCCTGGGCCAGCTCGTCGAGGAACCGCGGCCAGGGCGTCTGGGCCGGGTCGTCGGCGAACCAGACGCCCCACGAGTCGGGGCAGCTTCCCAGCCGAAGGCGGGACCGGGTCGGGATCGGTGGGTTGTCCGTCATGGGCAGCGGTGCACCTCCTCACCCTCACGCATCCTCCTGACAATGTAACCGGCTTGCCGAGCCAACCGGCGGCGCGGGCGCGAGGTTTACCCCTCCCACCGGCTGCCAAGAACTCCCGCAGACCATGGGCACTCCCCCGCCACGCCATCTCGCCCACCCACAGGGCCGCTCCGGGCTGTCACGCCGGCAGCGCGCGACCGCCGGCGTCGCGCTGGCCGTGACCGTCGCCGTCGCGCTCGCCGCGGTGGCGCTGACCCGCGTTCCGGGCTCGGGCCCGGCCCGGCACGCCAGCCCTCGATCACGACCCGGCGCTGCCGCCGGCACCGCCCCCGGCACCGGCGACACGTTCCCGCCGATGGTGGCGATGCCGGGCAACCTGCTCGACAACGGCGACGTGGAGGGCGGGCTCAGCGGCTGGTCACCGCTTGGCGGCGCCGCCCTGGCCCGTCGGAGCCCCGGCCATTCGGGCCGCTGGGCGCTCGCCTTCGGCGTCCCCGGAAGCACCACGTCCCCGGCCCCGGCCCCGGCGCCTGGCGCCGCCGGGGCAGCGCCGGGGGTGCGGTTCGCCGACGTCACCACCAGCCAAGCGGGCCGCACCTACCAGGCCACCGCCTGGGTGCGCGCCGACCGGCCGGGCACCACCGTGGCCTTCGCCCTCCGCGAGCTCCCAGCCCAGCGCAGCGCTCCAGCCAGCGCCGACGTCCTCAGCCTGACCCTTCCCGCCGACGGTTCCTGGCGGCAGATCGCAGTCGTCCACCAGGCCCGCATGCCCGGCGCCAGGGTCGTCCTGGACCTGGCCGCGACCCGCCTGCCCGGCGGCCAGGTCATCGCAGACCAGCTCGACGTCGAGATCAGCCAGAGTTGACTAGCCCGAACGGCGATTCCGGCCGGTTCTGTGGGAGCGCTCCTCAGTAGTGCTGATCATCGGGCGCTGCTTGTTTACCTGCCGGTGCCGGAGTGCAACCTCTCAACGCGGAACGATCAATCCGGCCACGAACGCACCGCGATCCGCAGCGGGAGGCCCCATGGGGCGCACACGGCTCCTCGTGCATGGACTGTCTGGACCGCTCGGCCTGCTCGCGCTCCCCGCAGCCATACTTCTCCTGGGTCTGGCGCTGGGTCTGGCCGGCAGCGGCAGCGCCGCCGCCCAGACCTCGCTCGGTCTGCGCGGTGTCAGCTGCGACCGCCTGACCGTCAGCGGCGAAGGCCTGTCGCCCTCCACTCGCTTCACCCTCACGATCCTCAACCCCGCCGACCTTCGTGCCCTCGCCCAGCGCACCGTGACCACCAGCGCCGCCGGCACCCTCGCCACGCGGGTCAGCGTCTCCCTCAGCGGCCTCCGCGCCGTCCGCGCCGCCCTGCGCCGCCCGGGCGCCGCCCCCATCTGGGCCGATCAGTCCCTCCCGGCTCCCTGCCCCCTGGCCAGCACCGGCGGCGGCCACACCGCCCCGCTGCTCGCCTTCGCCGTCGCCGCCCTCGCCGGCGGGGTCGTGCTGGTGAACGCCTACGCCTACCATGGCCGCCACCTCGTCGCTGCCGGGCGGCACGCCCGCTCGTGATCCGGCACGGGGCAACCCTCGCGGGGGCTACGGGTCCTGGCCGGAGCCGAGGGCGGCGACCAGCCGGTCGAGCAGCTCGGCCTGCGCGCCGACCAGCTTGGCGCGAGCGGTCGGCAGGTCGAACCATCCGGCGCGGTCCACCTCGGGGAATTCCCGGAGCTGCCCGGAGCGCGGCGGCCACTCCAGCGTGAAGGTGTTGCTGCGCAACTGGGCAGCGTCCAGGTCCAGCTCGCCGGCTGCTGCCGCCCAGGCCGTGACCTGCTTGCCGCCGCGCTGGCGGACCGTGCCCAACGCCAGCAGACGCTCACCGGGCGGGCGCCGGCCGGTCTCCTCCTCGAACTCCCGCAGGGCGGCCTGCAGCGGGTCGTCGCCGTCCCCGTACTCGCCCTTGGGAATCGACCAGGCGCCCAGGTCCTTGCGCGCCCAAAAGGGCCCCCCAGGATGCACGAGCAGGACCTCCAGATCAGCCTCAGCCGCCCCTGCCGGCGGGTGGGTGGTGCTGCGGTAGAGCAGAATGCCTGCACTGCGCCCGGTCATGTCCGCAGCCCCTCCAGGCCGTGTTCCCCGACTGGCGTTGCTGTCCAGGGCCATTTGCTGCTCACGAGTCTCATGACCGGGGGCGGAGCCGGAGGCCGGCCATGCCGCCGTCGACCGCGAGCTCGGCGCCGGTGGTCGAGCCGGCGAGGGGTGAGGCGAGGTAGAGCGCGGCGCGCGCGACCTCCTCGGCGCTGACCAGGCGGCCGTGGGGCTGCCGGGCCTCCAGGGCGGCGCGCTCGGCGGCAGGGTCGGGGGCGCGGTCGAGCAGCCGGCCGACCCACGGGGTGTCGGCGGTGCCGGGGCTCACGGCGTTGACGCGGATGCCGTCGGGCATGCCGTCGGCCGCCATCGCGCGGGTCAGCGCCAGCACCGCGCCCTTGCTCGCCGAGTAGACCGCCCGCTGCGGCAGCCCGACGGTGGCGGCGATCGAGGCCATGTTGACCACCGCCGCGTGTTTCGACTCGCGCAGGTGCGGCCAGACCGCCCGCGACACCCGCGCCGTGCCGACGACGTTGACGTCGAGCACCCGCTGCCACTCCTCGTCGCGGCCCTGCTCGACCGATCCCTGCGCTCCGATGCCGGCGTTGTTGACCAGCACGTCCAGCCCGCCGAGCGCGGCAGCAGCCGCCGCGACCGCGGCCCGCACCGCGGCGTCGTCGCTGATGTCGGCGGCCACGTAGCCGATCCCGCCGGGCAGCTCCGCCAGCGCCTCCGGACGGCGGTCGAGCACGACCACGGCCGCGCCCGCGGCGTGGAAGCTGCGCGCGATCGCCAGGCCGATACCCGACGCCCCGCCGGTGACGAGTGCCTTGAGTCCATCCAGCTCACCCACGTCAAGCCTGCCGGGAGAAGTGCATGCGCGCGGTCCTTCCTCGGATGGGATCGGCCAGTGTGGCCGAGCCAGGTGAGCACGTGTTCGGGTTCGGGTTCGGCCAGGGCGTGCGGGACGATGGTGCCCGACCGCGGGGACGCAGCGCGAGGAGAGGTGGCGCGATGAAGGTCTTCGTCTCGTTCGACATGGAAGGGATCGCGGGCGTCGTCGACTGGCAGCAGTGCATCGGCGACGGGCCCGCCTACCAGCTCGGCCAGCGGCTCACCCTGGGCGAGGTCAACGCGGCGATCGACGGCGCGGCCGAGGCGGGCGCCGGCGAGGTGGTGGTCAACGACGCCCACTGGACCATGCGGAACCTTCCACCGCACGAGCTGCACGGCGAGGCCGCCTACATCTCCGGCCGGCACAAGCCGCTCTACATGATGCAGGGCCTGGACGCCAGCTTCGACGCCTGCCTGTTCGTCGGCTACCACGGCTCGATCAGCGGCGAGAGCGCGGTGTTGTCCCACACCTACAACCCCGCGGTGATCAGCCACGTGGAGCTGAACGGCACGCGGGTCGGCGAGAGCGGCATCAACGCGCTGGTGGCGCTGCACGCCGGCGTGCCAGTGGCGCTGGTCTCCGGTGACCGGCAGACCGCCGAGGAGGCCAAGACCTTCCTGCCCGGCGTCGAGCTGGTGGTCGTCAAGGAGTCGTTCACCCGCTTCGCCGCCCATAACCTGCATCCCGACCGGGCCCGCCGCCTGCTGCGGGAGGGCGCCCGGCGGGCGGTGCGGCGCGCCGGTTCGCTCTCCCCGCCTGCGATCGACCTGCCCGCGCGCCTGGAGGTGTGGCTGCAGACCGCCGACATGGCCGAGATGGCCACCTGGGTCCGCGGGGTGGAGCGCAGCGGCTTGCGCACCGTCGTGATGGAAGGCGACGACCCCCTGCGGCTGTACCGCTCCTTCGTCGCCCTCGTCTCCCTCACCCGGGTCGCCGAGGGCCGCTGACGCCCTGGACAGCGCGGCTGTCTCCGGTGCCACGGTGCGGCTCAAGGCGGCGTGGCGGCAACCGCGCCTCCCCTGCCTCGCTCTCCCCGAGGTCGGCCGCGACCGCCTCACGATCGGGCGCGCCAGCGTCTGCGACCTGGTGCTCGACGACCTCACTGTGTCCCGCTTCCATGCCGAGCTGTGGCACCGGGACGGACGGTGGCTGCTGGTCGACCTCGGCTCCACCAACGGCACCCGCGTGAACGGCTGGCGCGTCACCGGCCCCGCCCCCATCCGCCCCGGCGATCAGATCAGCTTCGGCGCGGTGCGCCTGCGTGTCGCCGCGCGCCGGATCTAGCGAATTTCGTGCGCTAGCCAGAGCTAGAGGCGAGCTAGAGGCGAGCTAGAGGCGAGCTAGAGGCGAGCTAGAGGCGAGCTAGAGGCGAGCTAGAGGCGAGCTAG
>WNGD01007815.1_pt1 | contig 15275 bp, 13 predicted proteins | sample 5400671 | NCBI WGS metagenome assembly WNGD01 (sample SAMN13153369, study PRJNA577476) | soil metagenome | isolation source: 40 cm soil or saprolite under grassland replicate 2 | place: USA:California | collected 2016-06-15 | reverse complement strand
CTGCTCCGGCGTCAGCTCCTCGAAGTAGCCGGCATAGAAGTTGCCGGCGTTGTTGACCAGCACGTCGATGCGGCCGAACCGCTGGAGCGCGGCCTGCACCGCCGCCTCCGCCGACGCCAGGCTCGTGATGTCGAGCCCGACGACGAGCAGGGCGTCAGCCTCGCCGACGGCGTCGGCCACGGCTTCGGTGTTGCGGCCGGTCGCCACGACTGCGTGGTCGGCGCCGAGCGCGGCCTGCGCGATGTCGACGCCCATGCCGCGGCCGGCGCCAGTGATGATCCAAACCTTCTTGTCAGCCATGTACTTCAGTCCTTTCTTCTGCTTGCTCTCTGTGCCGGTGCATGCTCGACTCGCTAGTCGATCGCGGGCGCTGCCGCCTCGTCAGCGATCGACCATTCTCCGCTTGGCGAGATCAACAGCACCGCCTCCCAGATCACGCCCGAAGACGCGCGGTATCCGGAAAGAAGACCCTCTTAGTTGAGCCAAAGGTAGAGGCGGCGGGAATCGAACCCGCGTCCGCGAATCGCTCCGAGAGAGCGTCTACAAGCTTAGGCTGCCGTTGGATTTCGCCCGCCGGCAGGTTGGCAGCCGACCAACCGCCGGGCTAGCCATCCTTTGGTGTCGCGCTTCGGGCGATTGGCTCTCCCTAGGCGCCGAGCCCGTTCTCTGACGCCGCTACCCGGGCCACGGGCCGAGCTCGGAGCGACGCGCTTCGCTACGGGTTAGGCAGCGAGAGCGAGTGCGTTGTCGTTCTTCGCACTTACGTTGGTTCCCGGTTGTTTTACGAGGCCGACCGGGGACCTCGGCTTGCAGCTCTGCCGGAGAACCGACCACGTCGAAACCAGGTCGCCCCCGTATGTGTGTACACCTATTGTAGCCAGGTGATTCAGGTTTCCCCCGCTACGAATTCCGGCGACGAGCAGGCATCTTTGGGCGTCTACAACGCCGTCTGGCCGACCGACGCGGTCACGATGGCCGAAGTCGAGTCGTTCAGGCGGAGCCAGCTCGACTACGTCGACTTCCTCGCTCGGATCGACGGGGAGCCGGCCGGCTCGGGCGTCGGCACCGTCGGCCCGCACCGGCCGGACCAGGTGACCGCGATCACGGCAGTCTTGCCCGAGCAGCGGCGCCGGGGGATCGGGACGGCGCTCTACGGCGCGATCTCCCGCTGGGCGGCTGAGCGCGGGCTCGACACGCTTGTCGCCCGCGTTCCCGACGACGACCCTGACAGCCTTGCCTTCGCGCAGAAGCGCGGATTCGTCCAGGTCACGCACGAGAAGGGGCTCGTCCTTCCTCTTGCCGAGGTCGAGGCGCCGCCCGTCGACCTCCCGGAAGGCGTCGAGATCGTCACTTGGGCGGCGCGGCCCGCGATCGAGCGCGGCCTGTACGAGGTCGCGCTCGAGGCGTACCCGGATATTCCCGGCCAGGAGGACGACGCCGTCGAGCCCTTCGAGGGGTGGCTCGAGCACGAGATGCGCGGCAGCGGCGACCGCCCCGACGCGACCCTGGTAGCGATCTCCGGCGACGAGGTGATCGGCTACGCGAAGTTCTCGCTGACCGAGGCGCAGCCCAAGACCGCGCACCACGACCTGACCGCAGTCAAACGCGCGTGGCGCGGCCGCGGGATCGCCGGCGCGCTCAAAGCTGCGCAGATCGGCTGGGCGAAGGAGCACGGGTACGAAGAGCTCCGAACCCGCAACGAGGAGCGGAACGAGCCGATCCGCCGCCTGAACGCCCGGCTCGGCTACCGGCCGGGGCCCGGCCTGATCTTCGTGGAAGGCCTGCTGATCGGCCCACCGTGAGCGAAGACCTCGGCGGCCTGGAGCTCGAAGAAGAACGCCGAGCCCTTGCCGTCGTTCGCCTCGGCCCAGATGCGGCCGCCCATGCGGGCGACGAGCTCCTTGCAGATGTAGAGCCCGAGGCCGGTCCCGCCCACACCGCGGATCATCTGCGGGTCGGCCCGGTAGAACTTCTCGAAGATCCGGTCCTGGTCTTCGGGCGCGATCCCGAGCCCCTGGTCGCGGACCGAGAAGCGGACGACGCCGTCGCGCGCCTCGACGCCGACCTCCACCCGGCCGCCGTCGGGCGAGTACTTCATCGCGTTCTCGACGAGGTTCACGAGCACCTGGCGCGTCTTGTCGATGTCCGCGCCGACGCTTGGCACATCGTCGGCGACGTTGACGTCGATCGCGACCGACTGCGGTGCGTAGGCACGCGTCGACTCGACGACCCGCTCGACGAGCTCGCCGGCGTCGAAGGGCTCGACCTCGACATCGAGCCGGCCGGAGTCGAGCTGGTTGGCAAGCAGGATCTCGTTCACGATGCGGCCGAGCCGCTCCGACTCCTCGGCGATCAGCGAGACGAAGCGGTCGCGGCCGACCTCGTCTAGGGCGAAGTCGTGCCGGAGCAGCGTCTGGGCCGCGCCGTAGACGGCCGCGAGCGGCGTACGTAGCTCGTGCGACGCCGTCGCGATGAAGTCGGCCTTGATCTCCTCGAGCTCGCGGACGTCGGTCAGGTCGCGGAAGCCGTAGACGGTCCCGCCGAAGAAGCGGACGCCTGAGATCGAGATCCAGCGTTCGCCGCGGCTCGTCTCGATCGGGATCACGACCTCGTCGTGACCGGGATCCGGCGAGGCGGCAACGGGGACGCCGTCGACCGCGTCCGTCCAGCCGGGAATCGCGTCGGCGGCGGGATGGCCGATCACCGCCTCGGAGTCGATCGAGGTGATCGCCTCCGCAGCGGGGTTCCAAAGCCGGACGATCCCGCGCCGATCGAGGAGCAGAACGCCGTCGCCGACGTGCTCGAGCACTCGAGCGGCGTCGGCTCGCTCCTCCACCTCTCGGTGCAGGCGGGCCCGGTCGAGTGCGACCGCGATCCGGCCCGCGAGGTCCTCGACGAGCGCGAGGTCGTCGGCGCCGTAGGTTGCGGCGCGGTCGCTCCGCGCGACGGTGAGCGCGCCGAGCCGCTGGCGGCGCGCCTGGAGCGGGACGGAGATGACCGAACGCGCGTCGATGCCGTGCAGGAAGTGGGCGCTGTCGCCGTTCGTGCTCTCGCCGAGGCCGGGGATGACGACGGCCCGGCCGCTCGTGACGACGTCGCGCACACCTTCATCCGGCTCGGTTGCCGGGGCGGCGCCGGGGTCGAGCTTGCGCGGCTCGGCTCCTGCGACGGCGACGCGCTTGACCGCGTTTCCGTCGTCGACGACGTCGACGATGCACCAGTCGGCGAAGTTGCTCACAACGAGCTCGGCGACCCTGCCGAGGGCGGCGTGATAGTCGAGCGTGGCTGCGAGCTCGTCGCCGGCGCGCCGCAGGAGCTCGAGACGCGACTGCCGCTCGGTCGTCGCGGAGCCGGCCCGTCGCTCGGCGGCGAGCAGCTCTTCGCGCTCGCTCTCGGCGCGCTTGCGCTCGCCGATGTCCCGCAGGAAGGTCTGCACATACTGCGGCTCGCCGGCAGCGTCACGCACGGTCGTGGACTCTTCCCGCACCCAGACAATCCGGCCGTCACGAGCGAGTAGGCGGTACTCGGCGCGGAGTGGCGAGCCGTTCTGCGACTCCTCGAGCTCCCCGAGAAGCCGTTCGCGGTCCTCCGGGTGCACATGCCTCGAGTAGACGTCGAGGCGCGAGTGCCAGTCGGTCGCCGAGTAGCCGGCCAGCTCCTCGATCGCCGGGCTCACGTAGAGCGTTCCGCCCTCGGGCAGCGGTTCGGTCAGCCACGCGACGAAGGGGAGTGCGTCGAGCAGCGCGCGATACCTCGCCTCTGCGCGGTCGCGATCCTCCTGCCGCCGGCGTTCCCGGTCGCGCGCGCGCAACACGAGTGGGACGAGAATCAGGGCGGCAACGGCCCAAACGCCTGCCGCGGCGACAATCCTCGACGTGCGATCGTCGAGCAGCACGAAGAGCACGCAGCCCGCGGCCACAAGCGCGAGACCGGCGGCAGCGAGGAGGGTGGTACGGGAACGGAACGTCTGTAGAGACAACACGTGGCGGCCTCAAAGAGGGTAGCTTCGATTCGCGCGGGCTACAAGTCGCTCAGCGGCGGGATTTCAGCTCGCGCTCGAGGCGCCGCTTGGTCTCGCGGTCGGCGATGTCGCGGCGCTTGTCGCGCTGCTCCTTTCCACGGGCGACCGCGAGCTCGACCTTCACGCGGCCGTTCTTGAAGTAGAGGCGTGTCGGGACGAGCGTCAGGCCGCGTTCGGCGACTTGCGAGCTGAGCTTGTCGATCTGCCGGCGGTGGAGGAGAAGCTTGCGGTCACGGTCGGGGTCGTGTGGCTGCGAAGACTGCTCGTACGGCGGGATGTGGAGACCGACGAGCCAGATCTCGCCGTCGCGCGGGTCGGCGTAGGCGCGCTGGAGGATCGCGTGGCCCTGGCGCAGCGATTTCACCTCGCTGCCCTGGAGGGCGAGGCCCGCCTCGACGCGCTCGAGAAAGTTGTAGTCATGCCGCGCACGGCGGTTCTCGGCGATGAGCTTCTCTCCGGCCACGCGCCCGATTCTAGGTTTTGACACTTTCGGCGCAGTCGCGTTTCACACGCGTGCGTATTTCGGGCGTACGCTCGAGGCGGGAGGCGGGAGGACCTCACTCCCCACCCAGGGTGGGGGATGCGCGCGCGTGAACCTAGTTACGCGCGACCGCAGGCTTGAGCTCGACCTTGCCCTCGTTGCGGCGGATGTCCTGGACTCGCACCTCGATCGGATCGCCCAGCCGGTACGTGCGCCCGCCTCGGCGGCCGGTCATGGCGGTGCCCAGCATGTTCAGCTCGAAGTAGTCCCCCGCGAGCCGCCGCGCCGGCACGAAGCCCTCGAACACCTCCTCGAAGAGCACGAACAGCCCCGACGGGACCAGACCGACGATCTCGCCCTCGAGAACGGCCTCCCAGCCGAGGTCGAACAGCCGCCGCTCCAGCAGCGACGCGAGGCAGATCTCGTCCGCGCGGTACTCGAGCTGCGCCGCCACGCGCTCGCGTACGGACGCGTGTTCGGCGAGCTCGGGCAGATCCTCCGGCAGCGGCTCGTCCGAGACACCGAGCTCGCGCAGCAGCGCGCGGTGACAGACGAGATCCGGGTACCGCCGGATCGGCGACGTGAAATGGCAGTAGGCCGCGCTCGCCAGACCCGAATGGCCGAGATTCGCCGGGTCGTACCGCGCCTGCTTCAGCGACCGGAGCACGAGCGCCGGAAACGCGGAGCGGCCGCGTCCCGACTGGGCCGCGTACTCGGTCGCGCGCTCGCTCGCGGCCGCGGCGACCGCCGCAGCGTCGAGCGGCGTCATCCGATCGGGAGCAGGCGGCGTCGGCACGCCGAGATCGGCCAGCTTCGACAGCAGCAGCTCGACCGACTGCGGCTCGGTCTCGCGCCACGCGTTCGCCACTCCGCCCTCATCGTCGAACTCGAACGCAAGGTCGCCGCCCTCGATCCGCAGCGCGCCGCGTGCGAACCGCCGCTCGCGGAGCTCGGTCGTCACACGCTCCGCCCGCCGAAGCCCTTCGAGTAGCTCCGGCTCGGCGCGCTCCCGGCCGGCGAGGATCGCCTCGGCCCGTGCGTACGTGAGCCGGGCGTCGCTTCGGATCACCGACCGGTAGAAGCGCGACTCGCCCGACCCGAGCTCGACCTCGACGGTGACGCAGAGCCGGTCGACGTTCGGCCGCAGCGAGCAGAGATCGTCAGAGAGCTCGGGCGGCAGCATCGGTGACACGAGCCCGGGCACGTACACCGAGAACGCCCGCCCGGCGGCGCCGCGATCCAACGGTGTCCCAGCCTGCACGAACCACGAGACGTCTGCGATGTGAATGAACACGCGGTCCTCGAACAGTGTCAGCGCGTCGTCGAAGTCCTTCGCCGTTTCAGGGTCGATCGTGAACGTGAGCTCGTCGCGAAGGTCGACCCGCCCTTCGAGCGAGGGCTCGCGCGGGTCGTAGGGCTCGAAGCCGCCGCGCTCCCCGGCTTCCACCAGCAGCCCCTCGAGCACGGCCTCGATCGCGCTCGCGGGGCCGAGCACGCGCTCGAGCTTCGCCCTCCCCCGCCCCGGACGGACGACCGCGAGATCGCCCGGGCGGGCCTCCCCGCTCCCGCGCTTGTCGAGCACGAGCGGAACGCCAGGCGTGAAGTACGGCTCGCCGACGAAAAGCTTGCCCCGCCGGGCTACCTCGACGACGACAGGATCAGACTTGGAGGAAACGCCGAATCGTAAGCCCGGAGCCCGCAGCGCCGAGCAGCAGGCCAGCGGCAAGGATGATCAGCGCGTGCAGGCCGAAGGGCCAGGCGTGCACGTTGGTCTCGTGCAGGTGGATCACGGGGCCGAGGAAAAGCGTCCGTCCGAGCATGAGCAACACGATCGCGACGACGGCCCCGGCGAGACCGCAGAGCAACCCTTCGATCATGAACGGCCCGCGCACGAACCAGTTGGTCGCGCCGACGAGCTTCATCACCTCGATCTCGCGCCGCCGGGCGAAGATCGAGAGCCGGATCGTGTTGGCGACGAGAAGCGTCGACGAGACCATCAGCACGACGAACGCGATCAACACCATCAGCCACAGATAGCGCGCAACCGAGACGACCCGGTGGGTGATGTGGGTGCACGACCTCCCGATCGAGGTCTTCGAAGCGTTCGTCCCGGGTGCCGGCGGGCAGGTGCTTTCGATCGCGGACGAATGCAGATCGGCGACACCGGAGACGATTCGGTCGATGTCCTCAGCCCGCGCTGGGTACACGACGTACTTCGGCGGAATCGGGTTGCTCGTCAGGCCCTGGGTCAGCTCGGGGTGCTCCTTCTGCATCTCCCGAAGCCCTTCTTCCTTCGACACGAAGCGGAGCCTGTTGACGCCTGGGATCGAGATCAGCTGGTTGTGGACCTTGTCGATCTCGCCAACGGTGGCGTCGTCGTGGCACCGGAGGTATGTGCAGAAGAAGACGTCCACGGTCAGCTGCTTCTTGTAGTGGTCGCTGAGCGACAGCGCCCAGCTGCCGAGGCCGACGACGAGGCCGAGCATGAACATCCCGATCAGGACCGTCGTCGTCGCGGCGAAGGTCGTGGAGAGGTTCGCGCCGAGCGAGCGCACCGCCTCGGCGGCGATCAGCTTGAGACGGCTGATCATTCGGAGGTGTATCCCCCGCGCCGCTCGTCGCGGGCGAGCTTCCCTTCCTCGAGCGCGATCACGCGCTTGCGCATCTTGTCGACCATCTCGCGGTCGTGGGTGACCATCAGGATGGTCGTCCCCGACCGGTTGATCCGGTACAGGAGCTGCATGATCCCGACGCTGGTGTCAGGGTCGAGGTTTCCGGTCGGCTCGTCGCAGATCAGGAGTGGCGGATGGTTCACGAACGCGCGCGCGATCGAGACTCGCTGCTGCTCACCGCCGGAGAGCTCATCGGGGTACGAGCTCATCTTGTGCGCGAGCCCGACGAGGTTGAGCACCTCGGGCACCTTGCGCCGGATCGCCGGGTTGCTCTCGCCCTGCACCTTGAGGGCGTAGGCGACGTTCTCGGCGGCGGTGCGGTTCGGGAGCAGCTTGAAGTCCTGGAAGACGCAGCCGACGTTGCGGCGCAGGAGCGGCACCTTGTTTCGCTTCAGCCGCCCGAGCTCCCGGCCCCCGACGATGATCTTCCCTGAGCTCGGCTCGAGCTCCTTCAAGACCAGGCGGACGAGCGTGGACTTGCCCGAGCCCGACGCCCCGACGATGAAGACGAACTCGCCCTTGTTGACGCCGAAGGTCACGTCTCGCAGCGCGACGACGTCCGGCTCGTAGATCTTCGTGACGTTCTCGAAGATGACCATCGCCGAGCTCGTCGGCGCAGGCGGAGCCGCAACCGGGGCCTGTTCGAGGACGGCCGTCGAGGTTGCGTCGGTGTACTGGAGGTCCGGTTCCTGCACGGCGGAAGGGCGTGGGGCAGTTGGAAAGATGCCGCTTGACTGCGGCACCCGAGTCTAGCGAAACCGCCGGTTAGAGCACTTTTCCCGCTGCCCGCGCCAGGAGATACTCGCGAACGAACTCGTCCAGGTCCCCGTCGAGCACGGCCTGCGTGTTGCCAGTCTCGTAGTCGGTGCGGTGGTCCTTCACGAGCTGGTACGGGTGCAGGACGTAGGAGCGGATCTGGCTCCCGAAGTCGGCCTGCTGAGAGCCCCCTCGTTCCTCGGCGAGCTCCGCCTCGCGCTTCTCCTGCTCGAGCTCGACGAGGCGCGACCTCAGCACCCGCAGCGCGGTCTGCTTGTTCGAGCTCTGCGACCGCTCGTTCTGGATCTGGACGACGATGCCGGTCGGGATGTGCGTGATCCGGACGGCCGAGTCCGTCTTGTTCACGTGCTGTCCGCCCGCCCCGCTCGCGCGGTAGGTGTCGACCCGGAGGTCGTTCTCGTCGATCTCGACGTCCACGTCCTCGGGCAGGAGCGGGCTGACGATCACCTGGGCGAAGCTCGTATGCCGGCGGTGCGCCTGGTCGAACGGGCTGAGGCGGACGAGCCGGTGGACGCCGCGCTCGGCCTTGAGAATCCCGTAGGCGTTCTCGCCCCTGACCGTGAAGGTCGCGGACTTGAGGCCCGCCTCCTCGCCGGGGCTCGCCTCCAGGAGCTCGGTCTCGAAGCCGCGTCGCTGCGCCCAGCGGAGGTACATGCGCAGCAGCATCTCCGCCCAGTCCTGCGCGTCGGTGCCGCCCGTTCCTGCGTGGATCGTGACCAGCGCGTCGCCCGCGTCGTACTCGCCGGAGAAGAGCGCGTCCTCTTGGAGCCGGTCGAGCTCCTGGCGGAGCGGCGCGATGCTCGACTCGATCTCGGCGGCCATGTCGCCGTCCATTGCGAGGAGCTCCTGCGCGTCCTGGTACTCCTGCGTGAGGCGGCGGTAGCGGTCGAGGCGCCTCGTCAGTCGCGCGTGCTCGGCCGAGACCTGCGCCGCGCGCTGCTGGTCGTCCCAGAAACCCGGTTTGCCGAGCTCGTCCTCGAGCTCGGCCACGCGGTGCTCAAGCGCGTCAGGGTCAAAGGTAATCACGGACCCAGGCGAGCTGGGCCCCGATCTCCTGGAGCTGCTGGTCGAGCGGCTGAGTAGCGGCTTGGTCTGCCATCGAGCGACTAAGCGCCGTGGCAGCGCTTGAACTTCTTGCCGCTGCCGCACCAGCACGGGTCGTTTCGCCCGATCTTGTCCCGGTCCGACGTCACGCGCTGCTGGGTCGCCACCGAGCCGCCGCCTGCGCCGATCGCGCCTGCCGTCGTCATCGAGCCGCCGTCGCCGCCCACCAGTGCGCCGGCTCCCGCGGCGGCGATCGCCTGCGCGCCCGCGAGGGACTCGTGTTCGTAGGCCATCCCGCCGCCGTCGAGCGACTGCGCCGCCTGCGCCTGCGCCAGCGCGTCGGCGTCCTCGAGCTCGATCTCCGCGTGGAAGAGCGTCGCGACGACCTCCTCGTGGATCGCGGCGTTGAGCTCCTGGAACATCACGTGACCCTCGGCTGTGTACTCGACGAGCGGGTCTTTCTGCGCCATCGCGCGGAGGTGTACGCCCTCACGGAGGTAGTCCATGTTCTCAAGGTGCTCGCGCCAGCGCGTGTCGACGACCTGGAGGATCACGAACCGCTCGATGTCGCGCATCAGCGGCTGCTCGGTCTCCGGATTCGTGCCGAGCCCCTGCTCCTTCTCCGTGTAGCGATCGCGGGCATCCTCCTGAAACTCCTCGATCAGCGCCGTCCGCTCCATCGCGACCTCCTCGCGGAGCTCGGCGGGCGTGATCGGCTCGTCGGGCGCGTAGAGATCCTCCATCGCCTTGCACAGCGCCTCGAGGTCCCACTCCTCCGAGTAGTCGCTCTCGGTGTATGCAGTCGCGACCCACCGAGCGCTGCTTGTTCAGCACGTCGTCGTACTTGAGGACGTTCTTGCGCATGACGAAGTTCTGCTCCTCGACCTTCTTCTGCGCGTTCTCGACCTGGCGCGAGAGGATGCCGGCCTCCATCGGCTGGTCTTCCGGCACTTTGAAGCGCTCCATGATCCCGTAGATCCGGTCGCCGGCGAACAGGCGCACGAGCTCGTCCTGGCCGGAGAGGTAGAAGCGCGACTCCCCCGGGTCGCCCTGACGGCCCGAGCGGCCGCGCAGCTGGTTGTCGATGCGGCGCGCCTCGTGCCGCTCGGTGCCGAGGACGTAGAGGCCGCCGCGGTCGACCACGCCCTCGCCGAGCTTGATGTCGACGCCACGGCCGGCCATGTTCGTCGCGATCGTGACCGCGCCGGGCTGGCCCGCCTCGGCGATGATCCCGGCCTCCCTCTCGTGCTGCTTCGCGTTCAGGACGTTGTGCGGGATGCCCTGCCGCTTGAGCAGCTCGGCGAGGAGCTCGGAGGTCTCGACCGCGATCGTGCCCACGAGCACCGGCTGTCCCTTCTGGTGGCGCTCCTTGATATCCCGGATGACGGCCTCGAACTTGCCCTGCTGCGTCTTGAAGATGAGGTCGTTGTTGTCCTCGCGCTCGACCGGGACGTTGGTCGGGATCTCCACCACGTTGAGGTCGTAGATCTCGACGAACTCCTTCTCCTCGGTCTTCGCGGTACCGGTCATCCCGGCGAGCTTCTGGTAGAGGCGGAAATAGTTCTGGAGCGTGATCGTCGCGAGGGTGACGTGCTCCTCCTGGATGCGGACGCCCTCCTTCGCCTCGACCGCCTGGTGGAGGCCTTCCGACCAGCGGCGCCCTTCCATGATCCGGCCCGTGAACTCGTCGACGATCTTCACCTCGCCGTCCTGGATCACGTAGTCGACGTCGCGCTGGTAGAGCGACTGGGCCTTGAGCGCCTGGTTGAGGTGATTCACGAGCTGCGCGTTGCGCGGGTCGTAGAGATTATCGATTCCGAGCGCGCGCTCGAACTTCTCGATCGAGCCCTGCATCGGCGAGACCGTCTTGTGCTTCTCGTCGTACTCGTAGTCGGCGCCGGACTCCTCGGCTGCGCCCTTCGGGTCGCCCGGCTTGGCCGCGTAGCCGTCGAGGGTCTTCGCGATGCGCGCGAAGTCGTAGTACATCTGCGCCGCGACCTCGGGCTCGCCGGAGATGATCAGCGGCGTCCGCGCCTCGTCGATCAGGATCGAGTCGACCTCGTCCACGATCGCGTAGGCGTGGCCGCGCTGGACGACCCCTTCGAGCGAGACGGCCATGTTGTCCCGGAGGTAGTCGAAGCCGAACTCGGAGTTCGTGCCGTAGGTGACGTCTGCCTCGTAGGCCTCGCGCCGCTCGGCGAACGGCATCATGTTCTCGATGGGCGCCGCGCGCATCCCGAGCGCGTCTCAGACCGGCTTCGTCCACTCGGCGTCGCGCTTGGCCAGGTAGTCGTTGACCGTGACGAGGTGGACGCTGTTGCCCGTGAGCGCGTTCAGGTAGAGCGGCTGGACGGCGACGAAGGTCTTTCCTTCGCCGGTCTTCATCTCGGCGATGTCGCCCTCGTGGAGGACGATGCCGCCCATCGCCTGGACGTGGAAGAGGCCGACGCCCATCGTGCGCTTGAACGCCTCGCGGACGGCGGCGAATGCCTCGAAGACGAGCTCGTCGACCGACTCGCCGTTCTCGATCCGCTGCCTGAACTCTGCCGTCTTGCCGGCAAGCTCGGAGTCGCTCAACTTCTCGTAGTCCGGCTCGAGCGAATGGATGTAGGCGGCTTGCTCGCCAAGCCGCTTCAGGCGCCGGCCCTCGCCGAAGCGAAGGACCTTCTCGAGCGATCCAAGCTGTTGGGACATGCGCCTAGGGTAGCGGCTCCCCTCTGACCCCTAGAGAGGATTTACCTCCACTTCCCAAAGGCGGTCGTCGAGCCGGCGAGCCCTGGCGACGTAGGTGCTTCCTTCGCGCTCTCCGAGCCGCTCCAGCGTGGGGATGCTGCCGAATGCACGCTCTCCGTCGATGACGAGCCCGCGCTCGTCCTGGTTGACGGTCAGCTCGATCTCATCGCCGGCCGCGTCGAGCTCGGCGACCTCGACGCTGCGCGCGGCGACGGCCCAGAGGTCGTCTTCGCGGCGGACGGCTTCCGCGCGGTACGGCGGCGCCAGCGATGCTTCGACCGCCTCCGCGAGCGGAGTGACGGTGTCGCGCGGCTCGTCCTCGTCGACGACCAGATCGCCGTTCGGCAAGGCGACGAAATGCACCTCGTCGCCGGTGAGGCCGGGTGCGTCGGCGGACGCGACCGCGTCCCACCGCCTCGGTCGTGGCACGCCGTGGATGCCCGTGACGCCCCAGTGCGGGCCCGGGTCGACCGGCTCGAGCTCGGCCTGGGCCTGCTGCTCGAGCCCTGCCTCGCGCGCGAGCCTCTTGTGGATCGGCTCGCGCCGGAAGATCACTGCGGCTCGATCAGCCCGTAGTTGCCGTCGCGGCGGCGGTAGACGACGTTCACCTCGCCCGAGTCCGCGCTGCGGAAGACGAAGAAGTCGTGTCCGACGAGCTCGAGCTGCTCGACCGCTTCCTCCGGCGTGAGCGGTTTGACGGCGAACTGCTTCGTCTTGACGATCAGCGGCTCCGCTTCATCGGGCACGAGGGGCGTCACGTCATTCGACGGGCCGTCGGCGCGCGCAGCCTTGCGTCGGCGGTCGCGGCCCTGCCGCTTGTAGCGCGTCACCTGGCGCTCGAGCTTGTCCACGAGCTGGTCGATCGACGCGCGCATGTCGGACGACGCTTCGCGCGCGCGCAGAACAGGACCTTTCGTCCAGATGGTCGCCTCGGCGACGTGGTTCGCGGCGATCGACGGGTTGCGCTCGACCGCCAGCTCGAGCTCGACTCTCGGGTTGTTCAGCTGTCGGTCGAGCTTGCCGAGCTTCGCCTCTGCGTAACTGCGAATCGCATCGCTGATCTCGAGGTTCCTGCCCTTCACCTGGAACTGCATCGGCTCTCCTTGGACGCTGGGCTCGCAAGGAATCTAACGAACGACCCGCGCGAACGTCAGCACCTCGACCCGGCGGGCGCCGGCCTTGCGGAGGGCCGAAGCGGCCGCCGCGACGGTGGCGCCGCTCGTGTATACGTCGTCTATGAGAGCTACGCGCGTGGGAGCTGCGGCCGCAGGGGCGAACGCGCCGGCAACGTTTCGCCGGCGGTCGGCGAGTGCCAGCCCGCGCTGGCGGCGGACGTAGCGGGTTCTCGCGAGAAGGGGACAGACCGGGAGCCCCCAGCGGTCGCCGAGCTCGGCGGCGAGCCGCTCCGCAGGGTGGAACCCGCGCCTGCGCGCGCGGTCACGCTCGGCCGGAACGAAGGCAACCGCGGACACCTTCGGCGGCGGAACGGTCGCGACCATCAGCTCCGCCGCTTCGCGCGACAAGCCGCGCAGCCCTCGCTCCTTCCAGCCGGCGACGAGCCGGCGCACGCCGTCGTCATATTCGACCGCCGCCCGCGCCGAGGCGAACGCGAGGCGGCGGCCCGTGCACTCGCGGCACCGCGCGACAGGCCACGCGGTCGGCGCGCCGCAGCGCTCGCAGAACGGCGGCTCGAGCAACGGCAGGCTCTCGCGGCAGCCGGCGCACAACTCCTCGCCGCCACCTGCGCCGCAAACGACGCAACGGATCGGCAGCGGCAGATCTAGCAGTCTCAGTCTCACGTCACACCTTTCTCACCTCCGCGATCGAAGGTAGCGGGGAAAACGTCACGTGTCTGTGACGCAGGTGTGTCGAATGTGTGTCTACTAACCGAGCTCGCGCTCGGCTTCGGCGAGCGTCTCGGGCGTCCCGATGTCGAACCAGCGGCCCGGGACGAGCCACGCGTAGACCGGCGTCCGCTCGTGGAGCCACTGGAGGAGGCGGCCCGGCTGGTCCGGGTTGTTCCCCGCTTCCAGGTATTCCGCGACCAGCGGCAACATCGAGCGCGGATAGAAGTACAACGCGATCCCTGCAAGCGTCGAGGTCGGCCGCTCAGGCTTCTCCTGGAACGAGGTGACCCGAGAGTCCTCGTCGACCTCGATCGCGCTGAGACGCTTGATCTCCTCGAGATCGCCGACGTCGTACGCCGCGATCACCGGCGCCGCACGTTCCCGGGCGAACCGCACGAACCCGTCGAGCGGATCGCTGAACAGGCTGTCGCCGGCGGCCACGAGCAAGTCGTCGTCGATTTGGGTCGAGATGACGAGCTGAAGGTCTCCGATGGCGCCGAGGCGGTCGTCGTCGCTCGTCGTCCCGTCGTCGATCACCTCGATCCCGGCTGGGTGCGACTCCGCCCATTCGCGGAACCGCGGCGCGAACTTCGAGTTCGTGACGACGTAGACCGTTTCGAGCTCCTCCACCGGCAGCCGGTCCAGTAGCAGGTCGAGAATCGGCCGACCACCAACCTCGAGGAGGTGCTTCGGCCGGTCGAGCGTGAGCGGATACAGGCGGGTCGCATAACCCGCGGCGAGAATCACGGCCTTCACGCCGCCACCTCTCGCGGCAGTGTCTCCGCGTACGGCGGGCGGTGCACGCCGCGCTCGGTCACGATCGCGGTGATGAGCTCGGCCGGCGTGACGTCGAACGCGGGATTCAACGCCGGGAAGCGCGCATTCACCTCGCCCGGGTCGCGCTCCTCGATCGGGATCTCCGCGCCCGTGGCAGTCTCGGGGTCGATCGTCGACGTGGGCGCGACGACGAAGAACGGCACCTGGTGCCGAGCCGCCACGACGGCGAGCGGGTATGTCCCGATCTTGTTGGCGGTGTCTCCGTTGGCCGCGATCCGGTCGGCACCCACCAAAACGCAGTCGACTTCTCCCCGCGCCAGCAAGCTGCCCGCCGCGGAGTCGGCAACGACTGTGTGCGGGATGCCCTCCGCTTCGAGCTCCCACGCGGTCAGTCGCGCGCCCTGGAGCAGCGGGCGCGTCTCGTCGACGAGCACGTGCTGCAGCAACCCGCGCGCCCACGCCTCGCGCAGCGCGCCAAGCGCGGTCCCCTGTCCGCCAGTCGCGAGCCCGCCGGTGTTGCAGTGCGTGAGCGCACGCGTCCCCGGGGCCAGCAGGCTCGCCGCGTGGGAGCTCATCTGCCGGCAGCGATCGACCTCCTCGACGTGCAGCTCACGCGCCCGCGCCACCGGATCGGGCGCTGCACGCACCTCCCGAAGCGCCCAAGCGAGGTTCGCCGCGGTCGGACGCGCCGCTTCGAGCAGGGCGGACGCCTCTGCTGGGTCCTCCCCACGCTCCACCGCGAGCGCGTACCCGTAGGCGGCCGCGATCCCAATGGCCGGAGCCCCGCGCACGGCCATCGACCGAATCGCGTCCGCGACCTCGGCCGCCGAGCGACACGCGAGCTCGACCTCCTCGTCCGGCAGCCTCCGCTGGTCGAGCATGACCACTCGATCAGCGTCGAGGCGGATGATCCGCTCGGGCTC